>ERZ761594.480-NODE-480-length-11492-cov-6.114453_pt1 | contig 11492 bp, 15 predicted proteins | sample MGYA00511036_ERZ761594 | MGnify/ENA primary metagenome ERZ761594 (study PRJEB28899, sample SAMN03785561) | bioreactor sludge metagenome | biome: EBPR Sludge; feature: EBPR Bioreactor; material: 0.22µm filtered reactor supernatant | place: Saint Lucia: Queensland... | reverse complement strand
GCTGATGGTCATATTTTCCGTTTGATTATACACTTTAGATTAGTCATAAACATGTCGCACAACCGAGCATTTATGACGTTTTTGGAGTTAAAAGTAGATTGTGAGTATTAGTTTAGGCCTATAATTTAGTATTTATGTTGTTATAGTGATATAATCGGCATGGTTATGACAAGGCAAGGAATACATATTAAAGAGCACGTCTCGCACGCCGACATTTTACAAGCGGCTGGTTTAGAGCCAGAAAATACACGTCCAGTCCGCACAGCTGTCGTGCATATTCATCTTAGGAGACCATCTGCCCGTATGAAGCAAATAATGGAGTCACTAGACAGCATGGTGGGAGGGCATAAAATAAGACACAAAGGTACAACTTGGAAAGTAGCCTCAACTGAGAGTATTGCGCCTACCGAACATAAAGGTCATACAAAAAATAGGGGTGCTGCATTTGAGTATTTTCTTGAAGAAGAAGTTTGACCTAGGATACTGGCGCACCCCGTTCTTCATTGATTTTGATTGTCTCCACTGGTGTATTCAACCTGAAGACTTAAAAACGCATTGATATTTTTGAAGCAATTGGGGAGGGGTTGAGGCAAAAAGATAATCCTGTCCTATAAATCCCCGCATTTCTATGGCAGAGGAGTTAAACGAGCACAAACGCCATCTTTGATTTGCTTCGGGTTTGATAACGGGGGTTAGAGCAGCCAAGTCCCAGTTTTTTGTTATTTGAAATTTGTATGGTAAAATACCGAAATCATGAAAATTAAGACAGTATCTGCTAAAGGCGAACGCTTGGTTGAGGATGGTCAGGGGGCGCTCCGTAGGTTTAAGAGAAAGACAGGACAACACCTAAGCGTGTTTGGTGCAGGTCCAGGGATTATGGGCTATGCTGAAACTTCACTTAACCCGACTGCTCATGGAGATGGAGCTCATGTCAGCGACAGGGATGACGTGGTGTTCATTGAAAATTTATACGAAAGACCAGTCAGAACGAAGCCAGGAAAAACCTTCAGCCTATTTGGAACGGGTGAAATACAAGTAGAAGATACTCAGCCAAAGCCTCGCCAACGAGTACTTAGACTTAAGATATCAGCATAATCCAATATCACTATTGTGATTTCGGTTGTCGCTTGTTATATTCTTCCTGAAGACTTAATAGATGCATGGTTTGGGAGATTGAACTGTCCTATAAATCCCCGTCGTCTTAAGGCAGCGGAGTTAACGATGTGACCACAATCCACAAGGATGTATACAAAGGGAGCAAGACTCTCTCTATAGATATTTCCGTTGAACAAGGCACCGCAACAATCCGTTTTGGCACGCGCGAACCACGATGGTTATATTGGAGACAAGCAGGTGAAACTACCGCGGTTTTTAAGGAAGCTGATGTGTTGCTTACCGAGACGTCTCGCCGGTTAAGAAAATCTATTATTCTCCGTTTTGATACCGCAAATACTCACTTAAAACAATGGATTTTGGCACACGAAGATGAGCTTGGGTTTGATGAAGTGGTACCTCGCACGAGCCGTGCATACCGGGTGACAGTCCAGAAGATATATTGATGTATCTTGCTGCGTCATTATTTGGGGAAGTTTGCCAACTGTTTGTCTGAATGTCTCGCCGGTTAAGAAAATCTATTATCCATTGGTTTGTCTCTCACCGCGTTTTTCGCATATCGTATGTTGAGGCCATTATTGTGAAAGAATGGATGATAAGAGTTGATTTCCAAATTAATACCGCATCTGTTATGATGTTGAGCTATGACAACGGTCATCAGGTTAAAGGGGAGAAATGGTGAGACAGAAAAAGTGATTGGTACCGCATTCAATTTCCGTGTTATCGGAAAAAATGGACGGACCACGCCGTCACTTCGGGCGACAATGCTTGGCAATATCGAAGCAGATCCGGAGCATTTCGCTGTGGCGGAAGTGACATTTGGAGCTCATATTGAAGGGTTCTTGCCGAAGAAGCGGGGCACTGCAGGGAACAGCCGTATTTCAGGCTGGATTGACGATGCGTCACAGCATATCACCTTGCGTGTGAAAGATTCTAGACGCCCGATTGTGTACCGTGGAAGGAGATACCAGGAAGCAACGCTATTTGAACGGGACTGACGATCAAAACATCATGCTACGGGAATAGTGTAGTATACGTTTTGTACGTATGCATATCGACATCCTGAAACGTCTCCCCCGAAGAACCATATCACTTCATATTAATCATGACGGAGCGCTTGAAGTACGCGCCCCAAAGTATGTCCCTGAATTTATTATTCAACGCTTTGTCGCCTCCAAAGCGGGTTGGATAGAAAAAACGAGGCGAAAACTGGCATCATTGCCCAAAACTACAAAATCCACCTATACAGAAGGATCGGTGTTCCGGCTAGGGGGAAAAGAATATACGCTTCATGTCACTGACGGTAACGCCATTGTGTTGACTCCGACAAAGTTATTTTTCCCAAGGAAGTTTATGTCACGGGCACGCTATCACATGGAGGTTTTTTGCAGAAAATTTGCAAAGCTTTTTTTGACTGAGCGGCTCAATCATTACGCGGAAAAAATGAGCGTTTCATATAAGCGGGTTTCTATCAGGGATACCTCCAGCCGTTGGGGATCCTGCTCAAGTTCCGGCACGATCAGTTTTTCATACCGGTTGGTGCTCGCTGAGCTGTACATTATTGATTATGTGGTTATCCACGAACTTGCCCATGTAACATTTCATCATCACCGGCCGTCATTTTGGGCACATGTCGCTTCGTATTACCCTGATTATGTAACTGCCCGGACATGGTTACGGCGGGAAGGGCACACCCTCAAAATATAGCCTGCCCCTTGTCGGTATGGTGGTATCTCCATATACTCAATAAAGATTGGAGCATATTTATGAACAAAAAATCAGTAGGAGTGTTCACACTGGTTATCCTCGGGATGTATTTTATTTTTTTCCATTCATCGCCATTCCCGTTTAGCCATGACGCGATCGGTTTGCCGCCATTTCATACCGTACACACTATTTTTGGTGTTGTTCTGCTCGTTGGAGCCGTATTTGTCTGGAAAAAGAAATAAGCTTTGTTCCGCTTGTGGCAACCGCTATTTTAACCAGTAGGGGAGGCGGACGCCGTAGGTTTTTAGTTTTTGGGTGACTTCATCATCTTCCGGAGCCGGATGATACATGCTTGCTCTGCCGTATCGGCGTTGGGAAGCGCTTCTCACACGGGCAAGGGTTTCGATCTGCAGCTCAATATCCCGTATCACCGCAGGGTCCGAAGCGCGTACGGTAAGGGTGGTTTCTTTGTCCTGATACCTGATGCTGATGTCTTCGGAAAGATGCCAAATTTTCAGCCACCCGAGTAAGCCGCGGCTTTCTTTCACTGACCCTTTTTTGATTTGCCATTGCCCAATTCTTCTATATGTCATGAGGTGAGGAGTATAGAGGGGGGGAAAACGGCGAAAGTCAATGTGTGTCCGCGGTCAAGGTGATGTTAGGAGATTTTCTTTTGATCCCAGAAGTATGAAAAAGTGAACAGAGTGATAATATAGCCCAGGTGTGACTGCAGGAAGTACCGGGAAAAATACCACGCCATAAGGGTGCCGAACGCCATAAAAAACAACACATTTTTTTCTTCTTTACTGCCGCGTTTCGTGTGTAGCCAATACAGCAGGAAAGAGACCGTGTAGGCGATAATTTGAATGATCCAAAAAGGGAATGTGCTGTAGAGTGATTTCACTACTCCCAGTTTTGGGAGCACGGGGCTAAAGCCGATGCCTTCTATGGGATGGATAAATTGTTGTGCCCGCGGGTCGGTCGTCACATACAGCACCAGACTTTTTATCAGTGCTTCCGCGTGCCACACGAAGAACGGAAGATAGATGGCACCTGCCGTGAGTATAGTAGACAGGAGAAACTGCCGGAATGCTTTGGCTGGTTGTTGTTTCCATAACCAGTAGGCAAAAAAAGGCGCCGCGACCCATGCGGTTTGCTTGGTGCCCATGGCGAGACCGAGGAGTATGCCCGATATGATAAATGACTTTTTTTCTGCTGCAAACAGTGCCCATAGGAGGAGGGCGAGCACCATCACATCATTGGTGCCCTCAGGGATAAACGTTGTAAGGAGCGGGTTGAGTGCTCCGAATATGAGAAACAGCAGCGTTTTTTCCGAGATGCCGAATTTCCAAAACGCGAGGACAAATAGCGACGCGTAAGCCAAAAGATACACGACTCTGATGTCAGACCAGGCAAAGAGTTGTGCAAATACCCGGTACTGCGCCGCCGAAACCAGTAAAAGGAACGGGGGGTGGATATTATTAAAAAGCGCGGGATTTGTTTTGTTTCCCATCTCATCTATGTATGGCCATTTCGCTAAATCGGATTTGTCGTATGGCGTGCTGTAGGGGTTGAGGCCGAGGAGTAGATATCTTCCTGCAATTTCTGCCTGCATCGCTGAGTCATTGACGAAATTTTGAGGTAATGTCCGGTGCCGTTCTTGCATATTTGAGATAGTCGGGATGACTGTTGCCAAGACCGCAAACGCGATGGTCAGCAATAGGCGGAGGTGCAGCGATCGTGCCGGGCGCAGCATGCTTACCATGAGGTAGCAGATGGAGACAAGCGTAAGCCCCGCGAGGAATATTTCGGTGTGAAGGATGCCTAGCCCCCATCGGTTGATAACAAGGAATACGGCTGAGGAAAAAAGTATCCCTAACACATCCAGACTCATACGTCGATCGTAGCATATCGTCTGTTACTTCACCATGGCGCCGGGAAGTGTATGCAGGGGGCAATCTCATTGATTTTCGCGTGGCAAAGACCTATAATACAATTCCGCGTTTCAAGTAGAGAGCGTTACGTTCGTATGAAAAACGAATCACGTGTATCTTATAGTGATCATCAGAAGCAGATTGCCCCCCGCGGCGTGGAGAGTAATAGCCTCCGAGAAACGTTAAAAACCCCTGAGTGTTTTGCGTCAAAACCCCGCATTTTAGCGTTCATGGGAGCCTCCGGTTCAGGGAAAGATTTAGCCATTGAAATTCTTACGTCGCTGCCTGGCCGCCGCAGTGTTGCACAAAAATTGGAGCTATCGGAGCCAGTGTCGATACGAGTTGTGCCTAAATTAACCGACCGTCCGCCCCGGAAGTCCGAGGTATCCAAAATCCCGATCAGTCCGGAAGAATTTACACAATTTAAAGAGCGGGGCCAGCTGATCGGGGAATATGAACTCAGAAGCAACGGATGCCGGTATGCGTATAGGATAGATGACCTTGTACAAACATGTAAGGAACAATTCCTTGTCGCCGAACCAAGCATTCTCCACATTCTCGAGTTAAAGCAAAAATTTGGCGATCAGATACACTGCACGTTTTTAACATCTTCCCGTGAATACCGTGAGCAATTATTGCGGCGGCGCGGAAGTGAGTCGGAAGAGGAAATCAAAAAACGCTTAGACGAAGGCGATGGGCAAACATTTGTAGCGCTGCTGCTTGCGGGAAAGCCGGTCGATTTCATTGAGCAGTTTGTCGCTCCCGATATATCCCAAAATTTTCAGACACTGATAAATAGTGATCCGCAAACATGGGAAACCGAGGGTAAACTTACGGCATTGCGGGAAAAAGTAGGAGCTGAATTAGTCGATATTTTGGAGGGTGCTATAGCCAACAAAGGAAAAGTAGTCGATGAGCTTATCAACATTGACCGTTTCAAGACCTTTATTGATGACATTGTGATACTGGATGACAAATTTGTCACAGAAAATCCTTACCAAGCGGGGCTTTTTTCTGAGTCTATTATCGATACCGCGACCCGTATGCTGCTTAATTCTGAAAACAAAGTATATAGCGCCGATCAGACTGCGAAAGCCAATGTGATATGTAACCTTCTAGTACCCGAAGCAGCTAAATCGGTAGAAACGGTTTTGGGGGTGCGGTACAAAGATATTTTTGACGTGATTATGGCAAACCAGGAAGACCGGAAATTGTATATCATGGGAACCAAAGAAGAGCCAATTGAAGCGCGTTGGGTTTCGTATTACGAAGACCGGAACAGAGTGTTTGGTCTCATCCTCCGTAATCCGGAAAAACCGGGCTCGTTCGTCAGTTTCCGCGCGATAAAGCCGGATGAAAGTGATGAGGCACTCATTACATTCCATATCGATTTGTCGAGTATCGAGCGTCCGACAGACAGGCGCGTGGCTCAAATGGCGTTTATGTTACAGGCACTCAAAATATGTGAAGCCATCGGTATAGAAAATTTTCACTACGCAGAGCATTTTGACATGGTCGATGAAAATGATAATGTCATCGGTATAATTCCGCGGGCGGTCGCCCATGAAGAAGGCATGCACATACACCGGGCGTCATCCGTGATGGTATGGCGATGGAAAACAGACGAGGCAACAAAAAACAAAGTGAAACAGTTGCTTATGGTGCGGCGCAGTAAACACAAAAAAGTAAATCCCGGCGTCTGGCAGGCGGCACCCAGCGGTCATTTGCTCCCCGGAGAAACATACGCAGAGGCAGCCAGGCGCGAGCTTCGTGAAGAAATGGGAGCTGATTTCGCAAAGGGTGTATCGGTTATTCATCCGCTAATGCCTATCCGTGTGTATTCAGATATGTCCAACACCTTGCAGCCACAAAAAGAAAATTTTTATGTCTTTATGGCGCAGGTCGACGAAAAAGCATCACACGCGCTCAGCCCGAATTATGAAGCAGAACAAGCGGTATGGATGGATATAGATACCATACGGAAAATGATGCTTGAAAATCCGCAACAGTTTCGTGACGCGTTCCGTGTTTCTTTTGACGCGATCAACTGGGATGCGGTTACCGCTGACAGCGTGCAACTTGCCGCTGGTCAACAGTACGCGAAATAATACAACAGAGGAGTGGTGCACTTTTTACCGTGGTATACTATTTGTATGTTGATGCAGCTTCTTGTCAACGCACTCGCTTTTTATATTACTGCCTATATCATGCCCGGAATTGAAATAAGCGGTTGGGTGGCGCTTTTTGTAATTTCGGTGGTGTGGGGGATACTTACCGTTGTCATAAAGCCAATATTGCTATTACTCACGTTACCTATCAACGTCCTGACGTTAGGGTTGTTTACAATCGTCATCAATGCTATTTTGCTGCTCATCACAAGTAGTATTGTGCCAGGGTTTACGATTGATGGATTTGGTACCGCGGTACTTGCCGTTATTGTGTTGTCTATTGTGAGCTCGTTTTTGAATTCCCTCAGGTAAGAACCGATTGGCCAGTGACGTGCCAAGTCATTTGTGAGCAGTTCTTTTCCGTATCTCATAAAAAGTGAGATGCATTACATGCAATGAATTTACATGAGCATATACTGAGCATATATGAAATACATAATTTCCATACTTCTTGTCGTTGTGGGATTTTTCGTAACAATTCTTGCCCTCTTAGGCGTTGTGCCGGGACTTTCAGCACTCATCGGCGCTAGCCCGAAAGATTTGGGGATTCGTTACACTCAAGAGGATTCTATCGCAGCAAGGCAAAAGAGCGGAGGAACAGAAATTATTTCACTACCGAGTGGTTCGACTGCTGCAGATGATTTCCGGTTGGAAGGAAAAAAACCCATCCGATTTACTATGGATAGCACCGAGCTCACCGCTCATTCCAATAACCGTCCGTGGAAAAATTATCCGGTGCACAATATTCAGATTAAAATACATAAAGACGGATCAATCGAAAGTTCCGCCACACTTATTATCGAAAAAGCGATCCCGTATGCAATGGCACTCGGGTATTCCGAACAGCAAATTCGCGAGGCAATGAGCAAATATGCCTTACCGCCATTTGCCGTTCCGATTTATGTATTAGGTAAAGGTTCGGTTCATAATAATTCGGTAAGTGTGGATGCGAGTACCGTGCGTATCGGCGCTATACCGATTCCCGGAGATATTGTTACTCAAGTAAACCGACAGGCCGAATCCGTGCTCAATGACGTCATAAAAAAACATGCTGACGCATTCCAAGCTGATGATGTTTCCTTTGCCGACGGGGTGATGACCTTTTCCGGCGCGGTCCCTGAACGGGAATATGTGATCACGGAATAGACATATTTTTCTGTTATACTCTCACAGTATGGGGCAAGTTATTAACCGTCTCAGATCGCTTCCGTTTCCGCTGCGACTAATTATCACCTGTGTGGTGGGTCTGATGGTATATTTTATCATCGGGCGGTTTCGTGACGCGCGGGCAGAGGAGAGTTATCGCGTCGGCAAGGGAGAAGTTATTGAGTCGATCGTCATAAGCGGGAACGCAAACGCCGCAGACAACGCAAAAGTTTTTTCTCCCACAACGGGTATTGTTGAAGAATTGTATGTTAAGAACGGTGATTCGGTGACCGCAGGAACAGAGCTTCTTAAGGTGAAAAGTACGGCAATGGAAAATGAAAAAGCGGCGATGTTGGCACAATATCAAACCGCCGTTGCTAGTCTCAATACTGCACGGCAAACGAAAATAACTTCCCAATCAAGTTTGGAATCCGCAAGAACACTTGTTATCAATACCTCTCTTGCCAAACAACAGATGGATGAACGGCGTAATGAGGGTGGGGTCAATCCTTCTACGGGAGAAGCGTATAAACAGGATGAAATTGACGGTATTATTTCCGCGTATGAAAGCGCAAAAATTGCGTTTGCCGCCGCCGAAAAGAAATACCTCGATGCCGACGCATCTATTGCGGCCGCACAAAGCACCCTGAATGCCGCGCTCCTTGAATATCAGGCGTCGTTAAACGGTGTTATCAAAGCGCCCATTGCGGGTGTGGTCGCGAATCTTGCGGTAGATACGGGGGATTATGTCCGTGCAAAATTTACTAACCCCACTAGTGCCTCGGAGGGAGAACCAGTGCTTCGAATTCTTGCCGATGGTGCAGTGACCATTATGGTGAAACTCAACGAAATCGATATAGCAAAAGTTGCTACGGGACAACACGCAAGCGTACGTTTTGACGCATTTCCCGAAAAAGAGTTCCCCGCGAGCGTCGTGCGGGTAGATACCGTAGGCGAGAACGAAAATGCCGTCGTAACCTACAAAGCATATGTGGCGCTTGGCGAAGCCGATGACGATCGTGTGCGTCCGAGCATGACGGCAACCGTGGTCATAGAAACCGATCGTTTGCGCGATGTGCTGGTTGTCCCCAATAGCGCGCTCACCCGAACGGAACAGGGCAAGGTCGCCGTCCGCCGCGTGCAGGGGAATGGTGCGGTGACGGTCCCCGTAACCGTCGGCAAGAAAAACGGCTCGATCACGCAAATACTCGACGGGGTCAATGAAGGGGATATGATTCTTATTCCGTCCGCCGAATAATCTCAAGGTATGAAAAACAAGCTTGACACGTATTCCCTTGCGTTGTCCGTCGGTTATTTCCTTGCCGTTCGGGATATCAGGCGCGCGAGTATTTGGACTACGTTACTCATCACGTTTGTCATGATGCTCACCTTCCTCAACCTTGTAGTTGTTCGGGGTATTCTGGTCGGTCTTACCGAGGGTTCGGTACGATCCTATCGGGAACGCTATACGGGAGATGTGTTGCTTGGTACGTTGGACAAAAAACAATACATAGAAGACAGTCATTTGCCGCGTGAAATAGCGGAACAACTTCCTCAGGTGCGTGCCGTAAGTGCACGGTATGTCGTACCGGGAACCATTGAAGCTGACTACAAAACGGTCGTTCGCCGGGATGAGGGAGCGGATAAAGCAAATGCCGTTATGGTGGGCATAGACCCGGGACGTGAGGACGCATTGACGAATTTGTCACGACAGGTGGTAAGCGGCAGATATCTCACCTCGGATGATCACGACGCGGTATTAGTGGGCGTGTCGCTTCTTACGAAATATCAATCTGCAGCGGGGACCGGGACAGCGTCCTTGAAAACGGCGGACGTGGGAACCCAAATTCGGCTCACCGTGAATGGGATAGTCAAAGAAGTCACCATTGTCGGCGTAGTGAAAGCAAAAGTGACAAATGTAGATAGTCGTGTTTTTATGCTCGATCGCGAACTGCGTCTTTTGATGGGTAGAGATGATTTTAATGTAAATGAAATCGCTATCCGGGCAAACGGAAAAAGTTCCGAAAAAGAGATTGCGGCAATACTTTTGGGAAACGGGATTGATGCGCAGGCGAAAGTGCAGACATGGCAGGAAGCGCAACCGCAATTTATACGGGACATTTCCGCAACATTCGCACTGCTGGGGGATTTGATTGGCAGTATCGGACTCGCCGTAGCATCCATCACCATATTTATCGTGATATTCGTTAATGCCATAACGCGCCGAAAGTTTATCGGTATTCTCAAAGGAATCGGGGTCAATTCACTTGCGATCCAATGTTCCTACGTGTTTCAATCAATATTTTATGCGCTTTCGGGATCACTGCTGGGTCTTGTTGTAGTGTATGGACTTATGGTGCCGTATTTTGCGGATAATCCCATAAACTTTCCGTTTTCGGACGGCATATTCGTGGCTGACGTTCCGGGGGTATTACTTCGCGTCGTCGTACTATTCTTTGCGACTATCGCCGCGGGATACATACCCGCACGCATTGTCGTAAAACAAAATACGCTCGACGCAATATTAGGAAGATAATTATGATTCAGGCAATACATCTCATAAAGCAATACAAAGCCGGGACGGGGAGTATCACGGTTTTAAACGACATATCATTGTCAGTATCGCGCGGGGAATTTCTCGCGATTACGGGAAGATCGGGTTCGGGCAAAAGTACGCTGCTCTATCAGCTGAGTCTGCTGGATACGCCCACGAGCGGTAAAGTGGTTCTTGATAACCAGGACACCACAGGATTTACCGACGATCAGCGCGTCAATTACCGGCTACGTGAACTCGGGTATGTTTTTCAGGATTATGCGCTTATTCCTTCGCTTACCGCCGCAGAAAATATCATGGCGCCGCTTTTGATGTTGGGACGCTCATCTTCCGAGGCGTATGTGATCGCCTCTGAGGTGTTAGCTGAAGTGGGGCTTGCTGATAAACGAGATAATTTGCCGAGTCAACTATCGGGCGGGCAACAACAACGGGTGAGTATCGCTCGGGCCATAGCCCATAAACCGAAAATAATTTTTGCGGATGAACCGACCGCGAATTTGGACAGTGAAACATCGGAGCAGGTGCTTCAGACTTTTCTGCGGATTCATAAGCAGGGACAAACGATCGTTATGGTGACGCATGAAGAAGAATATACGCACCTGACGGATCGCGTCATTACGCTTTCTGACGGGCAAATTATTAAAACTAAAAAATCCCGATCTCCGCGAGGAAAGTAGCGGAACATGGTGTTTATTCTTTCTCCGACCGCTTGTTTCGTGGCGTTGATTTTGTTATACTTGCCCATGGAAATGCGTTTGATCCCGGCTATCACCGGGAAAGGCAGGGAAAAGAAACCCGCATTGGCGGGATGTAGACTTCCCCGGGTACGCCCGTAATAGCAAAAAGAAGGGTAAATAGAAAGAGCGTAAC
>ERZ761594.477-NODE-477-length-11536-cov-3.605000_pt1 | contig 11536 bp, 19 predicted proteins | sample MGYA00511036_ERZ761594 | MGnify/ENA primary metagenome ERZ761594 (study PRJEB28899, sample SAMN03785561) | bioreactor sludge metagenome | biome: EBPR Sludge; feature: EBPR Bioreactor; material: 0.22µm filtered reactor supernatant | place: Saint Lucia: Queensland... | reverse complement strand
CGGCGGGGGTCATCGTTTAGCGCGTCCGGCGCACGTAGCGCGGAATTTCGCTCTCGAAGTCGGCGCCCAAGTCGATCGCGCGCTGGCGCCACTTACGCGGGTTGCGATTGCCCACGAAGTTGAAGTTCTGGCGGCGCTTGGCAGAACGCCGGCCAACGGGGCGCGCGTCCGGCGCGAACTCCGCAGCCGTGGCGCGGCCGAACGCGCGGCCATTGCGGTTGCTCTCGTCGTCCTCGTTGCCACGAGCTTTCAGGTCAACGCGAGCTTGGCGGACCAGTTCGGCGCGGTGTTCGGGCGTCATGGCTAGCGTTTTGCTCCAAAGCTCAAGGTCGAACGAACGGCGCGGGCGTTGCGACGGCGGCGAGGACGGCCATTGCGGTCATAACGTTGATTTCGGACACCCCAATACGCATCGTAATGGTCGGTCCCCATGCGCGTCAGCTTGTCGGCCTGCAAATCCTCGGTGGGGTCCAAAGGGTGGCGCGCCATGATCTGCGCTTGCACGCGGCGCGCCTCTGGACCGTAAGAGCCGCGCGGACCCGGGCGCGCTGTCATGTCAACACGCTGCTTCATCTCCATCCGCAGGCTGCGAACCATTTGGGCGCGTTCTTCGGGGGTCATGCTCACTTGCCCTGGTTGGTGCGGCGGGAAACGCGGCCACGGCGGACGCGGCGATTGCGGAAGCGCCGCCCGCGATCAACGTCGCGGACAGCCTGCGCGCTCGGCTTGCGGCCCGATTGGATCGCCTCGTAATAGGCGTCGTCGAGGTTCTGCTTCATCTCGACGCGGATCGATCGGACAAGCTCTGCGCGCTCTTCTTGGGTCATGCGCCAAGCCTCACTCGGCGGGCGCCGGAGCGGATTGGATCAGCATCGCGCACCGGCAGTTGATGATCTCGCCCAGCGGCGCGGTCGGATCGCCGGGGTGCTGCAACAGCGCACGGCCGACCGCGAAAGGCTCGTCCAGCGCCCGCACCTGGTTGTCGGCGCCGGCGTGCGTTTCCCGCGTGCGGTGGTCGTCGATGGCAATCCAGACCTTTTGCAGCCGGGCGCCCGCTGCTGCCCGATCCCGCGCAATCGCCAGCGTCGCCGCGTTCTGGGCGCTGCCGAGTTCGGTCCGCGCGATCGCACGCGCGCGGTAGTCCGCGATCTCGCCGTGGATGCCGACGAGCCGCTTCTGCAATTCGCGGCGCACACGCTCCTCGCTCCACCCTTCCCGCGCGCCCTGGGCCAGCACGGCGGCGATGGTGTTGCCGCTGGTGCGAGCGATCTGACGCGCGCGCTGGGGGGCGTCCTCGCGCACGATGCGTTCGACCAGTTCGGAGAAGCGTGACCGGCGCGGCGGGCTTCCAGACGGCGGCGCGGGCGGTGGCGGCGGGTTGGCGCCGCCAGACCCGCGCGTAATCGCGTTTGGCGGGGGGCTGGGGGCGTTTTCCCCAGCGGCGACGATGGCATGCGCCACCGCAAGCCGCGAGGCCACGTGGCGATTGCCCAGGAGCGTCGTTGCGATGGCGGAAGGTGTGGGCGTCGGCGCGCTCAGGATCGCCGCCTCAACGGCGGCGACAATCTGCCGGTCACGGCTCAGCGCTTCCGCGATCATCGTGGCGATGGCGCCGCTGGCGACAGTGCGGGCAAGCTCCAGCAACACGGCCGCGACCTGCTGGGCGCGCGTGGGCTCGGGCGCGTCGGCTTTGGCTTCGTCGCGCGGCCCCAGCATCCGCACCGCCAGAAAGCCGAACGTGTGCGCCGTCGCGCGCTGGTGGGCGGCCAGGATCGCGGAGAGCCGCACGCCGTGCACAGCCACCGCATCGCTTACACGCTTCGGATCAAGATCAGCCGCCAGCCGCACGAACTCACGCCGCAGCGCGGCGGAAAGCTGGGCCACATGCTGGGCGTTGGCGCGGTTAAGCCGGGCGCGCCACATCAGCTCTCGTCGCGCGAAGAGCCGATGCGCTTGGGCTCAGGCCGCGCGAGGTCTTGGGCCAGCATCTGCATCATGTCGACGGCGAACGTCGGCATCTGCCCCGCCGGCGGCTCTGCGTCGTAGCCCAGCGCCTCGCGCTTTTCCTGATAGCTCAGCACTTGCGACGCCTCGATGCGCGCGGCGCGCATGTTCAGCTCTTCCGACAGCGCCCACAGATCGTCTTCGTCGATTTCAAACGTGAGGCCCGGGATGCCCAGCATCGCGCCGATCCACGGCGCCAATGCCGCAAAGAGCCGCTGTGCGTCGGGGATCACGGTGTTGCGGTAGAACGCGCGGCCCGCTTCCTGATAGTTCGAGTAGGTGTTGTCGCCAGGGATGCCGAGCATCATCGGCGGCACGCCAAACGCGAGCGCGATGTCGCGCTTGGCCTGGTTGCGGATTTCCTCGGCCTGCAAATCGACCATCGTGGTCGCAAGCGGCGTGTATTTGAGCGAGGCGGACGCGATCATCACGCCGCCGGCGCGCTTGCCCTTCACTTTGAACTGGTCGGCCAGCTTTTGCAGCATCGTGCGCTGCTCTTCCGACAACGGCGGCGCGGTCTGACCGGCCGGCACTTGCGGGTCGTAGGTGAGCAGGCCGCTCGTCAGCAGGCCATTTTCAAACAGCGCCCGCGCCAAGGTCTGCGCGTTCTCGTAAAGCGCCAGCGGCCCCTCTGCCGCCTCCAGCGCGCCCGCACCGAAATAGTCGTTGTCGGTGGAGAAGTCCTTGATGTGCAGCAGGCGCGAGCGGCCGTCGTTCTCGAAGTTGGCGCCCCAGCGCACTTTGCGCCCGTTGCCGGGGTCGTATTCGTATTGCGAGGGCCAGCCATCGGCACCCGGGATCACGCGCATCCGCTCATGGCGCAGCGCGTAGGCTTCGAAATAGCCCGTCATCCCGCGCACGCCTTCGACCCAGCCGTTGCCGGAGAGCTTGAAGAACGAGGCCAGCGCGGCGCGGAAGGCAAAGCCCGCCTCGCCCGGGTTGGGCTGGCGCATCCACTGCGCCACCATCTCGGCGACCTTCAGGTCCTCTTCGCCGTTGACCTTCACCACCGGCTCGATCGCGGCCACGGCCTCGGCGCACAGCTTGGTCGCGCGGCGCACGATCGGGTTCGAGCGATAGAGCGTGTAGAGCGCGCGATACTCACGCGGCGGGTATTGCGCGATGCCCGCTTGCACGGCGAACGCGGCTTGGCTCGCGGCCGACGCCTTGGTCTCAATCGCGGGCGCCTGCTTGGTCTCCCCGCCTGGCGCGGTGAAGAAATGCGCGGCGTCGCGGACATAGTCGCGCAGAACCTTAGCCATGCGCGCGATGATGGGCGCGGGGGCGGCTTTGGCGGACTAGACGATGATGAAGGGTTCGCTCGGCGCGTTGAACGCGAGCGCCGTCAGCGCCCACACCTGAGCGTCGGCCCGGTTCGGGCTGTCCTCGCCCTTGTAGCCGGTCGGCGTGAACATGCAGAGCTCGTCCTCAAGGAACGGGAACGGCTCGGCGTGCATGACCTTCTTCTGCTCGTAGAGCGCGCTCACTGGCTCGGCGCGCTGGTGTTTACCGCGCGACGCCGTGACCAGGTCGACCGGCGCGTTTGCCCGCACGCCCTGGATCAGCGCCCGCACCATGTCGCCACCGAAATTGCGCTCTGCGATGATGCGGTCGGCGTGCGATGCGTCGTAGGCGTCGATCACCAGCTTCGCCCACGTCTCCGGGCGCTCCTGGCAGGTCATGTCGGCAAGTACGACAAACTCGCGGCCCCAAGTGCGCGCGGCCTCTGGTTTGAGCTTGCCAGCGGCCACGATGCCGATGAAGTCGCCGCGCTCGCCATCGCTGCCCGACGGATCAACGCCAACCACAATGCGCTCGAAAGCATCCAGCGGCGGCGGACGCATACCGGGGCAGGCATTCTCAGGCCGCGTCCATTCGATCATCTCGCGGGTCCACAGCGCGCCTGGCACGTCATCGAGGATTTCACCCTCAAGCTCTTGGCGGCCAAGGCGCGTTCCGGCGAAGCGCTTTTCCATGTCGGCCAACGCTTCGGCGGACAGGTTGTCGCGATTGTCCCGCGTGGCGCCGCGCGTGACGTGCGTGGTCTTGGCGTGCTCTTTGACGAGTTCGCGCAACAGCGGCAGCGGGCGCGGGGTGGTGGCGATGGCAAGCTGCGGCGCGTTGCCGAGGCGCAGACCGAAGATGAGGTTGCCCCACGCGTCAGCGAGGTATTGCCAGGCCGCGAGTTCGTCGGCGATCGCCCACGCGCATTGCGGGCCGCGGAGTTGATTTGGCTCTTCGGCCGAGAACGCCAACGCATAGGCGCCGTTCGGCCACGTCAGGCGCCGCTTCGATGCTTCCCAGAGTGGCGTAAACCACGGCTTTGCAGTCGCGAGGATGCCGGCCGGTCCTTTGATGAGCACCTTCTCGATGTCGTCGCCGGTGCGCGCCACGATGTGGCCGGGGCCTTGGTTCTCGTCGGCCTTCTCGTGCGCCCATTCTGCAAGCGTGCGCGTCTTACCCCAGCCGCGGCCCGAGAGGATCAGCCAGCGCCGCCAGTTCCATTCCGGTGAGATTTGGTCGTCGCGCGCCCAAAAGGTGCGCCAGTCGTAGAGCGCAACGAGCGCTTCTTCGTCGTCAAGCGCGCCCGATTGGAGCATCGAGGCGAGGCGCTTCTTCCTCTCGCTCCGGGGCAACTGTGACGCCCAGCTTGCCAGCGAGTCGTTCGCGCGCGCCATCGGCGAAGCTGTGGTTGTGGTTGACATCCTGCGTCTCACGCCAGCCCATGCGGGTCTTCGCCCAGAAGATGCCCGCGGTGACTTGCTGCGGGGCCGCACCTTTCGAGCCTGCGGCGAAGGCATAGAGGTTCTTCGCGACGGCGAGGTTCGCGGCGGTCGCGCCGTCCTCAAGCTCGATCGCGTAGTGCTTGCGCAAGGTCTTTTCGCTCACGCCGACTTTGCGCGCGATCTGCTCCTGCGGAATGCCGAACTGCGCCAGCGCTTGCACAATGGCGCGTTTCTCGGGCGTCGGATCGTGTTGAGCGGTCATTGTGTGATCTTCGCTTGCACTTGGCCGGGCGGGCATCTCTCCGCCAGCAGCGCGGCAAACGAGCGCCCATCGCCCTCAAGCGTGGCGGCTTGGCCGGTGAACTTTTCCCAGCGCGTGACTGCGACGTCGACGTACGCAGCGTTTAGCTCAATCGCGTGACACGACCGCCCCGTCATCTCGCAGGCGATGATCGTCGTCCCAGATCCGCTGAACGGCTCATAGATCGCCTGCCCCGGCGACGAGTTGTTCTCGATCGGGCGCTTCATGCACTCGACGGGCTTTTGGGTGCCGTGGCCGGTTTCCGATTTTTGGTGAGCGATTGCCCAGACGGTTGTCTGCTTGCGGTCACCGTTCCAATGGCCTTTGCCGGTCTTCTTGACGGCATACCAGCACGGGTCGTGCTGCCACTGATAGTCGCTGCGACCGATGATCAGGCGCGTCTTGTCCCAGATTATCTGGGAGCGAAGGTTGAAGTCGCAGGCAATGAGGCTGTCGGCCACTTCGTGCGAATGAAGCGAAGCGCACCACACGTAAGCGACCTCACCAGGGAACAACGCCCAGGCTTCGCGCCAGTCCGCGCGGTCATCATTGAGCACCTTGCCCACCGCGCCTGCCCCTATCGCGCGATTTCCCATGCCCTCGCTGTTGCGCGCGGCTTCGTTCCGCCAGTTCGGATCGTATTCGACGCCGTAAGGCGGGTCCGTCACCATCAGGTGCGGCTTCACGCCGTTGAGAACTTTCTCCACGTCAGTGGCGACGGTTGAGTCGCCGCAGAGAATGCGGTGGCGGCCCAGCACCCAAACGTCGCCCGGCCGCGTGACCGGATCTGCAGGCGGCTCCGGCGTCTCGTCCGGATCAGTCAGCCCATCCGTTCCCGCCGGCGCGAGCAGCTTCTTCAGCGCATCCGCGTCGAACCCGATCAGCGGCAAGTCGAAGCCCTCGGCCTGCAGCTCTTCCAATCCGATCTTCAGCAATTCGAGGTTCCAGCCTGCATTGAGCGCTAGCTGGTTGTCGGCGATCACGTAGGCTTTGCGCTGCGCATCGCTCCAACCGCTGCAGTCGATCACTGGCACGGTGTTGGGCGGCAGCGGGATGCCGGAGGGCAGGCGCAAGCTTCGCCCGGCCTCATAAAGCTTGCGCGCACCGAGCACCCGGCCGTGGCCCGCGACGATGCCCTTCTCGTCCGCGAGCACAGGGTTGGTGAAGCCGAACTCCTCGATCGACGCCGCGATCTGCGCGACCTGTTCGTCGGAGTGCGTGCGGCTGTTTCGGGCGTAAGGAACGAGCCCATCGATCGGCCTGAAGGCGACCTGCATCGCATCGCTTTTATAGGCGGGAAGTTCACCCATGGCTTAGGCCGCCTTGCTCAGCTTGTCCCAAATGGCGCGGTTCTGCCGGCCGATCGCTGCGAGCCGCTCATCCACCTTGCCTGCCCACACCTTGATCTGGTTCAAATCCTCAGCGGCCCGGCGGTGCGCCTCCTGATCTGCGGCGACGTGCGCGACCGTGACCTCGATGGCGGCCAAGCGCTCGGCCCAGTTCTGCACCTTCTCGTCGCCGCGGTTGGCGCGTGCTTCGAGCGCGTCGTCACGCTTAACGAAGGTTTCGATTTGGCTCTTGATCCAGAAGCCAACGATCGTGACCACGATGCCGGAGAGGAAAATTTCTGTCGGGGTCAGGTCGGGGATCATCGCCCCAAGATGACGCGCACCTTCGGCCCGGTGGACAATGGCGCAAGCGAAAGGTTCGCCGTCCACACGCCCGATGCTTTCCCCGGCGCTTGGCCGATTGTTGGCCCGGCGCCGCGTGTGCGCCATCCGGCGTTGCGCATGGCCGATTGCGCGGCGCCTGCGATCTCGACGGCGCGGTCGCGGCCTAGGCTGGTGTAGAGCGAGAGAGCTACGCCGTCTTTGTTGCGTGTGAGCTCGGCCCAGGCGCCGGTCTCCTCGTCGTGGCCGCCGTCGAGCCGCAAGCGCCCGACAATCGCGCGCAGGGCCGCGTCGTGGTCGAGCGCTTCGATCAGCGGGTCGCGGCGCGCCGGTTTGGCGATCGGCTGTGGTTTGCCGAAGCGGTCGCCCAGGCGTCGGGTCTCGAGGCCGACGTGCCGCGCGGCATCCATGATGCGCGCGCGTGAGGAGCGCGGCCGCGCGAACGGCTGCTTGATCGGCGGCGTGCGACGGCGTTTGGGTGAGGCGGGGCGCTGAGCGCGCTTCAATGCGGAGGGCACGGTGCAGCGTTGTGCGCGATGTGCGTGAAGGAAGCCTTGCGGTCATCGCGAAAGACCGTCGATGCGATCCGCAAGAGCCCGCAATCCAGCAGCGATGATCGAGCGTCGCCGCTCGGGAAAGCGAAGAACGTTGCGCGGTGGCGGCAACGCGGGTCGGTTTGGATAGCGCGTCGAGTGCATCGTGGCGGGGTGGCCGTGCGCCACCAACCACTCATTGACGGCCGCGCCGACGTCGATAGACGCGCCGCTCAATCGTGCGCTGAGGGCATGCCACTCCTGCCAATAGCGCTCCGCCAACGCGATCTGCTCGGGCGTGGCGCTCAGGTCGGAGCCCTTCGCGTGATTGCAGCCATAGCAAGCGAGCAACAGGAGTGCGCGGCCCTTCCCGGTTTCATGAGAGCGCGGCAGCACATGCTCGCGAGTGGCAAGGTCGCGTGGCGTTTGTTCGCCATGCCGCCGCCGAAACTGAATGACCATCCTGCCGCTGCGATCACGACAGTCGTCCGTTGTTTGCAGGTAGCACGTTCCACGCTGCTTCTCGAACAGCCAGATCGTGCGCGCGGCGGCAAAGGTCGTGGCCACGTTAGGCCGCCAACCCCAAATCCCGCGCCTTGAACGCCGGCACAGTGAACTCGTAGATCGTCACCAGCTTGCGTTGGCAGTTGCGGTCCATGCGCTCAAACCCGCCCAGAGCATCGCCCTTGAGCGCCCAGCGCTTCGCCAGCCACACCGCGCGGCCCTCGTCACCATCGTCGCTGACGAGGTAGGCTTTCGCGGTTTGCTCATGCACGGCGAGCATCACATCGACGGCTGCGTCGTATCTCATTCACGCTCCTGGGTTTCGGGTTTGCGCGTGAGCGCGGTTGGGTCGGCGAGGTGAATGCGATGCACGACGCCGAGCGGGATGTTGCGCGAGACACCGAACGCCCTCGCGATCTGGCCGACGCTGAAGCCGTCCTCCCACATCGCGAGGAAGCCAAGCTGCAGCGCGTCGCGTTGGCGCTCCGCGTGATCGGGGAGGATCGCTTCGGCGCTCATCGGCTCACCGCTGCCTTATCGAGGAAGCGTTCCGCTGGGCGGAACGCGTGGCCCCTCATCGACGCCTGATACGCGGCCGCCGCCGGCGTGCATCCGGTGCGGGCGCAAAACTGTCGCCATGTCTCATTCAATTCCGTGGCGATCACGAACTCAGCGGTCCAGTTAAGCCGCTGCCGACGTTTACCCCGATGGCCACTCATCGCCGGCCGTTTCATGAAGGCGCTTGGGTCATCCGACGCAGCACGGTACGCCCACCGCGCGCTCTTGGCTCCATCGTCGCCGGTCTCGCACCGCTCAACATCGCCACGCGCCAATAACTCGCGAAGCGCGTTGTCGATGCTCGTCAGATCAACCCCAAGCGTGGGCCCGAGCATCCGTGCGGTGCAAGGGCCCTGACGCAGGCGAAGCATGATCTTCGCGCAGAGCCGCTCCCGAGCGCCGCTCACGACGCCGCTCTCCGACACGTGCGATCGCCGACCTCCGACGGCGGATCGGGCGCTTGCGGATCATCGAGGCCCATGCGTCGGCGTTGGTCAGCTAGCTTCGCAGCGCGCTCTTCGTCCGTCATTGGCGCGGTCGGCGCGCCGCCGCGATTAAGCGGCGGGCGGCGCGCCGAGGGGGGCCTCTGTACTGTTAAAGAGGTTTTCTCTTCTGGTTTATGGTTTGCATCGCTCCGGCATCGCGTTTTCTCAATGTTTTCAACGACAGGGGCCGAAGTTACGTCAAAGTTGTTTGAAAGTTGTTTGAGACTTGCGCTCTCGGAACGATCTTTGCCGCCGACCACGCGCAGGCGGGGCTTGCGCTCGGTTTTCCCGCCCCATTTGCGTTTTGCGCGATCAGTTTGTGCTTGGCTGAAGCGTTCGGCGGCTACGAGTTCGGCAAGCGCGCGCTCGTCATAGATGAGACCGTTCTCTTCATCGACGACGATGCGTCCCTTGCCGATCAGCGCGGCGCGGATGCGCCGATAGGTGCGCGTCGGCGTTTCGCAAAGGCGCGCCATCTCGATGTCATCGTCGCGAAGCGCAGAGCGACGCTTGTACATCATCAGAATGATGCGCCAGTACACACCCACCTCATCAGGAGCGAGGCCTTCAATCCCGTTCCAGGCGTCGAAGTGCCAGCACTGGTGCCAGGCGTACCGGTCGCGTTTCGGCTTCCTCATGCGCGGGCCTCGATCATCTTCGCTGCTTTCTTCAACGCGCGCTTCGCCGCCGCCGTGCGCGCTTTTCGGTCTTTGGCTTGTTGGGCTGGGCCTACGATTTCGATCTCAATGCCGTGCGCGGCCGCGACGAGCTTCCGCTTCAGCCGTGAGATCGGCGTGTCGCCTTCGACGCCCTTGTAGTCGAGCACGCACACGCGCCCGCTGGCGATCTCCACGAAGCGCGCATCGGCTTTGACGTCGCAGACGTGTTGGCCGTTGATGACGATGGGAAACGAAGGCTCTAAGTCCAGATCGCGAATTTCACCGGCGCGCAGGCGAGTGCGCAGCGTGTCGAACCATTGCGCCTGCCCTTTGCTCGCGTGGATGACGCCAGCGCTGTCGGGCGTGCGCTTGGCGGCGAACCGGGGGCGTCGGCTGAAGCTCACGCCGCATCCTCCAGCGCCGGCGCGTCGTCGCGCTCGAACTGCAATTGGGCGCTGCGCAACGCCCATGCGCGCTCGGCCAGGGCGCCCACCTCTTCCAACCAGACGCTGGCGCCGTCGGTGTCATCGTCGATCGCCCAGTCGCGGATCACGTCTCGCGCGTGGCTGGCTGTGGTGCGGTCGCGACCAACGGCGGCCGCCGCGCGCGAGACTTTGAGATTGAAGCGCGTCGCCAGCAGGAAGATCGCCACCTGCCGGGCGAACGCTTCGGCGGGATCGCCGCGCGTCTCGCGAAAGAGATGCTTCGGCCACTGGAAGCCATCGGGCGGTTTGGCGCCGAGGCACGCTGCCACCACGCACGCAACGCAGGCGGCCAGCGCGATCTCTTCGCGCGCTGGGGGCTTGGGCGCTCGCCGCGCGCTCATGGCGTCACCGCCGCAAGCACGCCGACACAGCACGCCCACAGGACGGCCCATCCCGCCGCGCGCACGCCGCGATGTTCGAGCATTTCGAACACGACGAGCGAGAGTGAGACGACGATGCCGAGGAACGCGCCCCACATCACCGGGCGTTCCAGCAGGCCATTCAAGACGCCCTGCGCCATTGCGCCGAACACGTAGAGCCAGAACGGATTGACGATAACGCCCGCGACGATCAGCGCCGTCATGCCCATGGCGATCGCGTAGGCTCTCATCGTGAGAACCCCGGTGCGCGCAGGAAGAGCCGCAGCGCTTGGCGTCCGCCCTCATCGAGCGCGTAAAGGAATTGCCCGCGCTTGGAGGCCGGCACCTTGTTGCCCTGGCCGTAGAAGGCGCCGTCGCATCGCGCGCCCAACACGGCCACATTGCTTATGGCCTTGCGCAGCACGCAGATATGCACCTTGAACGAGCCGCCCATGTGCCCGGCGCGCGGGTAACGGTCTTTCGTGGCGTACCGCGCCGCCTCGATCAGCGCTTCGCGGCTCGCATCGCCCTCGATCAGGCGCCGTAGCATCGCCGCCTGCGAGGTTCGAATGCCGAAGCGGTTTTGCAGCGCGAGCAGGCTCACCGGCGCATCCCCGGCGCCGCGGCAATCGCTTGCACCGCCTCCGGCAGACGCCGCAGGCCGCGAATGGTGAGCATCACCTGCTCACGGCCGCGCACATCAGCGCGCGTTTCGATGAAGCCCGCCTCGCGCAAACGCACGACATCGCGCAACGTGGCGTTGCCGGGGCCGATAAAGCCCTTCACGGCGCCGCGCTGCTGATAGTCGAGCAGCAGTCGCGCATCATCGAGCGATAGCGGCGCCTCCACCGGCTCGGGCACGCCAGTGCCGGCGCTGCTCCCGCCCTCGTCTTCGCTCTTGTGCTTGCGTTTCGTTTGCATCATCCGCTCCCGGCGACGTGTTTCGTCTTTCCCAGGAGGCGCCCCATCGCCCCTACGCCGTGCGCGGGCTCATCCGGTGTCGGCGAATGGCGCTCGTAGAATTTTCGCGTTGTAGTTGCTTGGGATCGGGTTCCCTTGTGTAATGATGCTCACACAATGGGTGGGAGACGCGCTTCCGCGTGGGGGTGCGCTGTCATGGGAAAGAAGGACACGGCGCCGCCAGACGGCGCCGATGTGCTGTATTCGCGCCTCTTGGTCTGCGAGTTTCGCGATGGCCTGGTGCGCATCCAAGTGGGCTCCGGCACGCACACGCAGGCCGGCACGATCCCCT
>ERZ761594.476-NODE-476-length-11551-cov-4.149878_pt1 | contig 11551 bp, 16 predicted proteins | sample MGYA00511036_ERZ761594 | MGnify/ENA primary metagenome ERZ761594 (study PRJEB28899, sample SAMN03785561) | bioreactor sludge metagenome | biome: EBPR Sludge; feature: EBPR Bioreactor; material: 0.22µm filtered reactor supernatant | place: Saint Lucia: Queensland... | reverse complement strand
GGCGTGTGCAGGCGGATCAGCCGACCCGCCTTCGCCACCCACTTGGCGCGCTCGGCCGCCACGAACGAAACTCCGGTGTCCTCTTCGAGTTCGTAGGCCATGGTGAACGTGATTTCCGGCTTGACGAACTTGTGCGCAGTTGGGTAGAGATTTCCGTCGCCCGCTGGCACATATTGGACGCCTGTCATCACCTTGATGGTCGCTTCGAGCAGCTTCCCGCTCACCTGCGTTGTGCCGATGGTGCCGCCGCTGTCGTTGACGTAGAGCTTGGTGTAGCCGAAGAGGGCCGGCTCTACAGTCGGGATCGACAGCGCCGCCGTCAGGGTGGAGTTGACCCAGCGTTGCGCCTGCCATGTGGCGGCCATCATCCACGCCTCGTCCACCTTGCCGGACAGCTCGAACTCCGACACAAACGAGTACGGAAACTCGGCCTGGTCGGTGGCCACCAGCCGATTGCCGGCCTCCAGGGTGTAGGTCTTGATCGTCCGACTCGTCGTCGTCGGGAACGCATACGCCCGGCTGTAGCCCGGCCCGGCCCCCGGCGTAGCAGTCAGAATGCCCGCCTCCAGAATGTGCGGCAGTTGCTCGAACGTGAGTTCGCTGGCCGGCATCGCCAGCGTAGCGCCCAGGCGCGTGTCGTAGCTGAGTTCCGCCGGCACCAGATAACCGACGTCCTCCTCTTTGATTTTGCGGATGCGCGTGTCCTCGGGCGAACCGAACGGCCCACGCCAGATGGTCGTGGCCGCCACCGCCGTGCCGGGCGTCGTCTCCCTGCCCAGTTGCACCACGTTGTAGGGTGCTGTTCCGTATACCGATGCCATGTGTTATTCCTCCCGTTCCATCGGCGCGTAAAGCACGCGCCCCGTAGCTGCCGCCGTCGCCGTGATAGTCGCGCCATACATGGCTGCCTCTGCCGCGCTGAGATTGCGCGCCGGAATGCCATAGATGTACTCGCCATCGCCGACATAGCGCAACGACGACGCTTGCGCCGTCACCGTGTCGCTGCTCGCTTCTGCTGTTGCTTCTTCTTGCTTTTTGTGTGCCATGTTCACCCGTCTACACTCACTTCGATCAGGATGTCCTCGACGATGTACGTGTGCCCTGCTATCTGGCGCGCCTCAACCCGGCTCGGCTGCGACCAACCCAAATCCCGCCACGTGCCCGGCTTGCTGCGCACGGCCACGTCGCCCAGCCAGGTCGTCAGTTCTTTCTCTAATGCGTCGAGCGTGTCCTCTGCCGCTTCCTGCTGCGCAGCATCGCCGCGCTCGAAGTAGAGCACCCACAGTTGCACCGTGTAGAAGAAGATGCTCGGCTTGCCGTGCTGTGGGTCACGCGGCCGCAGCGAACCCGCCGACAGCACGCGCACGACCGGTGACACGCCGGCAAACCCAGAACGCATGTAGCCGTAGATGTTGCCCTTCGCCGTCGGCATGACGCCGGTGGCGGCCAGACCGCTGGCGATGGCGGCGCGCACCGTGGCGCGGCTGGCGACCGTCATTGCAGCACTCGCTCCATCGTCACGTGCGTGCCCGGGATCGTCGGCCAGGGCGCCACGGCGATCACCAGGTAGGTGACACCGGCGATCACCGCCAGGTCATTCGGCCGGATGTCCTGCGCGCCCGTAATGACGGTCTCCATGACCTGGCTCACTGACTGGATCGTCCCGTCTTGCACATACGCACCCAGGTTGCTCACATCTGCCGCCGTCGGCGCCGTGCACGCCAGGTTGTTCAGCACCGTTGGCGCCGTCGCCGGGTTGCGTGCTCCGCTGGCGATGGCGGCCCGCTTGATCGTGCAGGTGGATGTCGTCAGTAGCGAGAGCATCAGAGCACCCGCAGCGACGCCCGCCGGGGCGCTTCGTCGGTCAGCGGCGCAGACAACCAGGTGCTGTAACGCGTCGCAATGTTCTGGCGCCGCTCTGTCACGATCTCGCCCAGCCGTTCGGCCAGGCTGCCCAGGCCCTCCTGCAGTGGCCCTGCCGTCACGTTGACGGCCGTCAGGTTGGTCTGGATGCTCTCCAGCGTGCGCAGTTCGGCGAGATCGCACAGCGCGTCCAGCTTGTCGCTGGGCACCGCCCCCACCTCGCCATCGGTGACGGTCGTCAGGCTGGCAGTCGCATAGCCCAGCATCCGCACGCCCCAGCCAATGGCCTGGGCGATGTCTGGAATGCTGCCGCTGCCCGACAATGCCCTGGCTTTCGCCAGGTATGACGAGCAGCGCTCCGTGACCACCGTCGTGACGTTCGCCACTGTCGCCATGCTCAGCCGCTCCCCAGCACCGCCCGCAGCGCACCCAGCGCCTTGGGGCCAATGCCCTTGACAGCGAGCAGGTCTTCGTCACTCGCCTCTTGAACGGCAGCCGGCGTATCGTAGCCGTTCTCGATGAGCAGCCGAATCATGTGCATGTGCTTGGACAGGTCGCCGAAGTCGAGCCAGATCGGAGGCAGCGCGTCCGCCGGCTCCGGTGGCGCGGGCGGGCTGGCCGCCACAGGCTCAAGCTGGTGCGGAGCACTGTCCGCCGGCTCCAGCTTGTCCAGGAAGCCGCCGGCTTCAAACTCGGACAGTTCAACCAGCGCGCCGGGGCCGTGCTGGTTGAACGCGCCGAAGGTGAAGCCGGGACGCACGCGGTAGAGGCTCATCGATAGGTCGCCTTGACCGTTGGCGTCACCGCGCCGGTCGCCACGACCTTGACGCGCACGAACTCGCCCACCGCCGGCGCGCGGATCATACCGGTCTGTGATGCGCCGGACAGCGTCTTGCTGAGCGTGTAGGTATTGCTGGAAAGCGTGCCCGTCGTGTTGAAGGTATGGACAATCTCGGTCACGTCGGACCAGATCGTCTCGTCGGGGCTGGCCTGCAGCGTCACCACCACCGCTCCGGTGCTCCCGGCGTCGGTGGACACGAACACATCCACCTGGCTGTAATTGGTAATGCGGGCGTTGTCGATGCTGTTGACCGTCAACGGCGCCGAACTGTAAGTGGTGCCAGTCGTGACGGCCGTAGGCCCGTACAGCGTGACCGTGCGAGGCGGCGCCGCCTGCGCCACCGGCGCGGCAGTCACCGGCGCCTGTACGGCGGTCAGCAGCAGCCCGCCGCACAGGATCATGACGATGGCAACCGCCACGGCTGCCGCTACAAAGTTCGTCTTCATGATGGATCAGGCTCCCGTTGCGTGAACAATGCCGGTCTGGTTGCCGTAGCGCGCCTTGATCTTCGGCGTGCCGATCACCATGACCTTGAAGATGCTCTCCGTACCGTCGGCGGTGGACCACTCACGCACCTGCATGCCGATGGCCTCCGCCAACTCCATGTACTCTGCGGTCATCTGCACGAGCAGGATCTCGCCGTCGGGCAACGTGGTGGCCGGCAGGCTCGACACGCCAGCGATCATGGCCAGTTCGGCGATACGGCTCAGACCGGTGTCACCGCTGCCGTCGGTGAAGTAGCTCAGCGCAGCCTGGTTGTACTGCGTCTGGCTCACGTACACCTGAAATGGCCCGTAGTTGTACTGGCCGTTGGCGGCGTTGACCATGCCGGCGATGGTGGGCACGATATTGGACAGCGTGCCCCAGTCACCGCCGCCATAGTTGCCGGCCGTGTCGGTAGCGCGGTTGGGATGCGTGCGCAGGCCGTAGATGGGCCGCCCATTGAGCGTCACCGCCGTGTTGCCGCTGGCGACGATGCTCTCGTAGCCCTCCGCCACCACGCGTGTCGCCTCAATCAGACCGGTCATGTCCAGACCGTCGCCCAGGCGCCGGCTGGCCTCCAGGGTGCGCCAGTCGATGCCGAACTCCTTGAAGATGACCGGCACGGGGACGCCGCTCTGCAGCATCTCAGGCAGATCCCGCTCGGCGCGCCCGCGGCCCGTCATGTTCACCGTGGCCGCGGTGATTTCGCTGGAGGTGTACCAGCGCGCTTCGAGGCTGCCCACGCCGCCGAGGCGAGAGACCAGCCCGCGGGCACGGAAGTCGTTGACCACGCGCAGCGGATAGCGGGCGGCGGCCAGCACCTGGCCCTCGACCTCGGCCCACTCGTCTTCCGTCAGCAGCGAGTTGACCACCATCGCCGACTCGCCGTCCGCGTTGATGCGCACGAACTTGCCCCGACCGTTCACCTTGATGTCCGGGTCTGCCGGGTTGAAACTGCCGCGCAGCGACTGGGCGCCGTCGGTGTGTGCGTTGAGAATCTGAATGTCGTTCATGCTCTATCGCTCCTTATGCGATGCGCACCTTGATGCGCGTAGCCGCGGCAGTGGCGTTGCACGCCTCCTCCGCGATGCCGATCACGGCGCCGTCAGTGAACGCCTGCAATTCGCCGCCGTCGGCGGCCTCCAGCGCGGCGCCGGCCGCCACGTTCTCACCCTGTTCGAGAATCATGTACACCAAATCACCCGCCTGCGGATAGATGAACGGCACCGTGTCGTTGTCGGCATAGGCCGTCTCGATGTTCAGGGTTGTGCCGCTGGTGTTGCGGAAACCATGCTCGATGGCCACCATCAGCGTGGTGTCGATCTTGGCGGTGGCGTTGATGACGACATCGGCGCCGTTGGTCGTGAGCATGTGCCCCGGCTTGATGGTCGCTGCGCCCGCCAGCTTCTCGAAGACGGGCCGCTCCAGGCCGTTGACCTGAAGCAAGATTGTGTGTGGAGTGCTGCTTGCCATGTCGATCCCTCCCCTTACTGCTTGGTGGCCTGGGCAGCGGCAGCCTGCGCGGCCGCTGCGACACCCTTGTAGGGGCGCAGTTCGTCACCGGCGTTTGCGGCCAGCGCCGCGCCGTTGCGCCCGACGTAGTTCTGCGCCGCCGGTGCGATGCTCGCTTCCAGCTTGACAAGCGAGTCAAGGCCCATGGCCTCGAGCTCCGCCTTGCTGAATGCACAGCGGCTGTTGGCCGCCAGCCGCCCGACGATCTGTGCCTTCTGGCGATCGCTGTTGGCCTTGATGCCGCGCACTGCGTCCATCAGCGCGTTGACGCCGCCAAACTCGCGCAGTGCCGCCGCCAGTTCGGTCAGTTCCGCCGGCAGTTCCGGCAGTGCCAACTCTGCGGCGCCCTCGACGAATGCCTGTTGGGTGGCGTCCTGCCCCCCTTCTTCGTTGGCGGCCAGCGCCGGATCGGCCGCCTTGGTCGCCTTGGTTTTCTTCTCCTGCTCGTTCATGTTTCCTCCCGAACAACTACAACGATTTGCGGTAACAGACTCGGCGTCACGGACGACGCCTTGAAGGGAAAACTCGATTATCAACTCGCCCCAGCTGAGTGCCAGGCGGTCGAGCGTAATGCTCTGCCTGGCCGCCATTGGCGGCAGTTCCACCGCAGCGCCAGACGGTACATAGCCCAGCGTCACATGCGGAATGAAACCCCAGCGCCGGCTTACATCGGCGCCCAGGTCCCACTCCAGATAGTCGGCCAGCCAGAAGCGGAACTGATGCAGCGCCTCGGAATCGACGAGCGCGAACACCGCATCCATGTCGCCTTCGGCGCCGGCAAAGCGCCCGTAGCCGGAGATCTCCGCCGGCACCACGACGCGGTCGCCCGCATAGTTGGCGAGCAGTTCCGCCGCACGGTTGAACTCGATTTCCGCATCCTGGATTTCGCCCAGATATGCCAGCGTGATGTGCATATCGCTGGCCGGCTGCGCCTGGCTGCCGGCGGGCAGGGCATCGGCGGCCAGCGCCAGCGCCGCGGCGTCGTCGGCTCGCAGGTAAAACGCCACCATGATCGACTGAGAGAAGTCGAGATCGGCGTTGGCGCGCAGGCGGTTCGTGCGCCCCGCCCCGCAGCCATTGGCCACAGAGCAGGCCCCGATCTCGTCCGGCAACAGCGCCACATGGTCCGGGCGCAGATTGCGCTGAATCCCGGTGTACGCCTGGCCCTTGAACTCGCCCGCCGTTTGCTCGATGTCGCAGAAGTAGGCGGTAGAGACTTCGACAACCTCGCCCCGCTCCAGCCGCTGCAATGTCATCAGCGCATCGCCGCCCAGCCGCTCGCACTTCGCTACGTCGAGCCACATCTCGCCGCGCAGCCGGTCGCCGTCCATGGCCATTTTGAAGACCTGGCCGACGACGCTCCCCTCGATGATGCTGGGGCTGTTGGCAGAGATCGGGCCGTTGGCGTCCTGCGGATGGCGCAGCGGCACCGGACGACCGTTCCATGCCGCCACGAACGCGGAGAGTTCTTCAGCGGTGACTAACTCGCCATTGACCACGCCGGCGACGAGGGCGACGATAGGCGCCACGGCATAATCTCGCCCGTCCATCGTGGTCCGGATCAGCTTGTTGGCGTATAGCGTCGCTTTGTGCTGTACGAGCCTTGCAGTCATGCCATGCCTCAGAAACAAAAAAGGACGGCGCAGGGAGGTGGTGACACGGTGTCACCACCTCCCTGCGCCGTCCTCGCAATCTGCTGTGCGATTATGGGCGCCTGCGCCGAGACCATCTATCAGCCTGGGCGGGCTATGCTGTTGAGTTGCCGGTCTCTCCCGGCTGTCACACCACGTCATCGCAGGTGTCGCTCAATCCAACGCTTATGGGCCTCATTACGCCGGTGCTTATGCCCACCGGTGGCCACTCAACCGTTTGCCCCGCTGTCGTTGCGGGCGGCTGGCCCGTGAGTAAGGTTGCGGGTGTCGGACTTGAACCGACGACCTATGGATTATGAGCCCATCGCGCTACCGCTGCGCCAACCCGCTACGTTAAGCGTGACCCACCGTCCCCCGAAGGCCGGTTTTGGGGCCGGCCACAGCAGGTCACGCACCTACGAGATTAGCACAGGTGTGCGAGTGGCGTCAAGGGGTTGTGGAGAAATTCGTCGCCGGGTTCCACCGAGCCGGCGGATTCACCGCCATGCGCTCGCACAGCGCCGGCCAGTCGCCGGGCGCAATCGTCGCCGCATAGTCGCTGCGCAGCCGGCGCTCCGCCTCCGCAGCGCAGCAGAGACGCATCGCCAGCACGCTGGCGCGCCGCGTAACCCCGCTGGGGTAGACGCACAGGCACGCGGCGTAATCGTCGCTCGTCTTCACCGCTCCAGCCCTCCCATCTCCTGGATCGTCCAGAATGCCCGTTCCTGCGCAATCGTCAGTGTCAGCACGTACTTGCCTGGCTGCAACCTGGCCACGCGCTGCACGAAGCGTGCGAGGCGCGGCGGCGGCTGCAGCAGCACGGGCTGCTCGCCGTCGCCGTCATTGATGGTCAGCACGTCGCTATGCTGAGTCGTCACCATCTAGCTCCTGCATTTGCGCCTTTGCCCGTTCCCAATATGCCATTTCGTAAGGCTCCAGCAGATCGACTTGTATTTCCGCCAGCCACACCGACACATCGCAGCGTTCTGCAATTAGCGAGTAGAACCGCGAGACCTCACTTACCAGGCCCGATATGCGCCCCTGTTTCGTGGACAGACAAACCATTTCGCCCAGCCTGGGCACGGCGGTAGAAACAACGGTCAGCAAGTGCTCGCCATCCGGCTCCGCCAAGAACGAAATCGCGGGGGCGGCCTCGCAAGTTCCCATTCTGTCGTAGACCGACTCGGCGACAACTTTGCCACCTGGCCCATCGTCACGGGCGATGTCCCACCACGCGGCGCTGTTGCGTCCTGGCACGCCGAGCCACCGCTCCAAGCGACGCAAACGGGACTCAATGGTTTCTCGCTGGCGCTTGCGCATCACCAAGCCTCCAGTGCGCTCGCCAGCGTGGATTCCACATCGCGCACGATGCCCGGCGCCTGGCGGCGGATCACGTCCTCGTCGGTCTGCCATACCCCGCGATGCATGTACGCCTGCAACTCGCTGGACTGCACCCACGGCGCATACTCCGTGTTGTTGCCCACCTCTCGGCCCGCCATGCCCGGCGCACTGATGCGCCGCGTCGTCCAGCGCCGGCCCAGCGTGCCCGTGCGCCGATAGCGCGACTCAGAACGCGCCGGCGGATAGATCTTCATCGCCGCTTCGATGCGAAACGCGCCGCGGTCGAGCGGCCCCTGCAGAATGTCCAGGATGGCCGCGCCGCGTCGCGCCAGATCGCCGGCTACCTGGTTGGCGTTGGTCGTGATGACGATCTCCATCAGCCGTGCACCCCCTTGTTGCCCTGCGCTTCACGCACAACCGCAGTGATGCGCTGTATCGTGGTGTCGAAGAGTGCCAGTCTCCGCTCCAGCGTTGCGTTACGCGCGCGCAGCCGCTCGTTTTCGGCGATCAACTGCTGCACGAACGGATCGGCGGCCGGCGTGCTGTCCATGGCCGGCGTCACGCCGGCGGCTATGTCTTCCATCTATCGCCTCCCTGCAAAACCAATCGACGTGAGATGCCGCGGCGCGCAGATATCGCAGACGCGCTCATCGACTACCGTGTACCAGATATAGTGCCACTCGTTTGGCTTCAACTCCGCCAGCGAAACAAAACATCTGCATCTCGGATGTGCCGGCGGCCTGTCCCCTTCCGCCGGACGCGTGTTGAACCCTGCCTGCTCGTAGAGGGTGAAGCTGCCCTCGGCATAGGCCCGCGTCGCCTCGGTGACGGCGATGGCCTCCGCCCGCGCCGCGCCGAAGATGCTGGCCACGCCGTCAATCAGCGTGCCGAGCGGCTCCCCGCTGTCGACCCACGCGGCGATGGCGTCGGCCAGCATCGCCCGCGTGTTCTCGGTCAGCAGCGAGACGAGTTCATAGCTGTAGTTCTGCGCCCAGACCCGCGCTGCCTCATTTGACAGGCGCCAGTTCACGCCCAGCGCCAACTGGGACAGCTTGTCAGCAGTGACGCGCACGCCCCGCCCCGCCGACTCGCGCAGCAATGTCTCCAGCGCCAGGCGCAGATCGCTTTCAGGCAGCGCGTCGGCGATGCGCTGAAGCTGAAGAGCATCCTCGGCAGTGGCCACCTGCGCCAGTTGCGCCTGTAGCGCGTTCTCGATGGCCGCCTGATTCTGCGCCGCCAGCCGTGCGATCTCCGCAGCCTCGGCGTCCGGATCGTCCGGGTCGAGTTGCAGGATCAGCGCGTTGCTACGGATAGTTCGACCAGCGACGAAAGGGCCGGGCCGCGTTGTCCGCCAGCCCACCTCCTTCCGCCGAGTCGCCGGCGTCGCCAATCTTCGTCAGGCCGTCCGTCTCGCCCATGGCCACCGGCGGCAGCACAGCCGGCGCCGGCGCTTCCGGCTCCTCGCCGATGGCGTCCTCCGGCAGATCGGGGAGGTAGGCCTGCGCAAACTTGCGTGGGGCAACCTTCGCCCGCACCTTCTGTAGCGCGCTGGCGTTGCGGTCGGCGATTTCCGCCTGCTGCGCCGGATTCTTTTGGCGCAGCGACGGCCACCAGACCGAGTATGCGCCGGAGGACGGCGCCGGCAGCGCCCCCAGCCACAGCAGCCGGTTGATCGTTGGCTGAATGATGGCCGGCGTCACGTGCTGCTGCTGGCGCGCCTCGATGACGTCGATCCAGTTGTCGTCATCCTGGCTGCTGGCCAGTTCGCCGCGCTCGCTACCCACCAGTTTGCGCACAGGGATGCCGGTGGCAGCGCTGATGAGCTTGAGAATGTTGTCGACGGCGCCCGTGGGGTCTTGCAAGCTGCCGGCCAGCGTGGTCGCCTCGTAGCCGTTCATCTCCAGGAAGCGGCGCAGGCCATGCACGAATTCGTCCATCTGCGCCTCGCGCTCGTCCGCTCCGTAGTCGTCCGCCTCGTAGCCGTCCTTCGTAGAGAAAATGTAGCCCGGTTGCATCTGCGTCCAGCCGCCTTCGCCGGTGGCCGCCATGACCTTCTCCAGGTCGATCAGCCGATTCCACGCCGCCTCCAGCCGCGGCGAGCCAAACAGATCGCTGGCGAGCAGGTTGTCCGCCACATGGATGCAGCGGGTCCAGTGCGCATCGAAGGTCGTGAGACTGCCAGATTCGTTGCGATCTGTGAGCTGGTAGCGCAGCGGCCGGCCGTAGCGCGGCGACTGGCGATCCGTCTCGTACAGCATGACCTTTGCCGACCCTTCGTCGAAGACGCTGGCGAACAGCAGTCCGGTGGAGTCCGCCAGGCTGCCGGCCTCGGCGGGTTCCTCCGGCGCACGGCCGTCGGCAAGACCCATATAGAGCACACCGTACTGGCCGATGCCGCTGATCCGATCCAGCCGTGCCAGATAGTGCGTCAGGCCGCGGCGGGTCTCAGCCTCGTCGGCGCCGCCCTGGGCGACGCGCATCCACTCCGCCGTAAACGGCGTGTCCTCTTGCGCCGTGTCCGTGTCGAGACCGTCGAGCACCGCCGGAGCGATGCGCCAGGTCTCGTCGGCCACCATGTTGACCAGACGCCGCGCTACGTCCTGGCGCAGATAGCGCGCCAGATACTGCTGATAGTCGACGGCCTTGTCGTAGCCGGCCGCCGCGTAGATATCGCGGCGCTTGTCGCCAGCAAACGGCAGCGCCAGCCGCTGCGCCAACTGATAGCGGTCGCCCAGCGTGCTCTGTACTCGCAGCCGGCGCAGCCTGCCGGTGTTGATTGTTTTCGTGTTCATCTCACCGTTGCTACCTTTTTGGCGGACGCCAACTTGTTGTATCCGCCGGCGCTGGCGTCCACCTGATCCGAAAATACGCCGTGCGGAAAGGCCGTCAATTCATCCAGATAATTGCTATTCCACGCCCCACGCACCAGTCGCACATTCGACCCTGCGCACTGGGCCGCAAACGGTTCGGCGCGCGTCACCTTGTCGCCGCTTACCGTCTCCTTGTAAACACGAAAGCCGGCCAGGTTGCGCACGGTCGCCTCTGCGCTTTCCTTGCCGCCCGATCCCGGCTCCTGTTCCATCCACACCAGCACTCGGCCGTAGCGCGCCGCGTCGGCCTCCGCTGTCTGCCGGATAACCTTCTCTCGTTCCAAAGCGCTGTATTGACCACGCACCACATGCTCGACGTAGACCACGCCGTCGGCGTCGCGTGCTATCAACACGCCCGCCGTCGCCTTGCCGCCGTCCTTGGTGCCAGCCTTGTCCCAGTAGCGCACGCGCTTGGCGTCCGCCGGCGCAGCATCCACAATTGAGAACCATTCTCGCTGAAACATCGTCCCGGCGCGGGGCCGCGGGTGTTGCTGGAAGAGTGCGCCCCAGAAGTAGCCGCCCAGCCGCCGCTGATACTTGCGCAGTTTGGCTATCGGGTATCTTTCGGGACATAGCGCCTCCCCTGGCTTGCGCCAATCCGCTTCCACCGTACAGGTGGGCGGAAATTCGAGCAGCTCATCTTCGCCGTAGATGGCGGGCATCGACACGACATGCCAGTGCTCCGGTTCATCGTCGCCGGTCGCCTCCTCGGACAGCAGCCACCCGGCCAGATCGTCTTCGTTCCAACGGGTCTGAATGACGATGATCGCCGCGTCCGGCTCCTGCCTGGTGTAGAAAGTCGAGCGCCACCAATCCTTCTGCTTCTCGCGTATCGTCGCCGACGCCGCTTCTTCTGCGTTCTTCAGAGGATCGTCAACGATTCCGCAATGAAAGCCCTTGCCTGTAGCTGGGCCGCCCACGCCCGCCGCCCACAAGCCGCCCCCTTCGCCCGTCTCCCAGTTTTCGACGCCCTCCACCGCCAACGGCGCACCGCTCGCTCGATAGTATTC
>ERZ761594.473-NODE-473-length-11677-cov-7.830924_pt1 | contig 11677 bp, 14 predicted proteins | sample MGYA00511036_ERZ761594 | MGnify/ENA primary metagenome ERZ761594 (study PRJEB28899, sample SAMN03785561) | bioreactor sludge metagenome | biome: EBPR Sludge; feature: EBPR Bioreactor; material: 0.22µm filtered reactor supernatant | place: Saint Lucia: Queensland... | reverse complement strand
GGCGGTCTTGTTGCGGGTCTCCTGCTCCTTGGCGATATCTTCCTGCCGCTGGCGCTCTTGCTGATCCCACTGCGCCCCCTGCAAGGCGTTCTGCGTACCGAGGGCGAGGCCCTGCTGAGGATCGACGCCCATTCCGAGACCTGCGCCGAACCCGCCGATAGCGCGGCGGTTCTGGTCGAACGCCTTGTACCAGTCCTGATTTCCCCAGCCCATGAGGCCGCCGAGAAGTCCAGCCATCAGATTCCCTCACCCATCACAGGAACACGCTCCCAAGCCCAATGCCGGTGGATGCCAAAGTCTGCCACCACGGCGTTTCTTTCTGCGTCCCCGGCATCCCGTTCATGCCGGTGAACAGCCCGAGAATGCGCGCCAGATTGCTGTAGTCGCCGTCGCTCTTACGGCGGAACAGGTCGTTCTGCGCCAGCAACTCCGCCTGGCTGTTGGCATCGAGCGTCTGCCCGACACCAAGCCGGGTCCGCGCCGGGTCCAGCAGGGAATCGTAGAGCCCGGAGGCACGATCCGAGGCGGCGAAGCGGTTGGCCGTCCCCTGCTGCCCCATGCCGAACAGGTCGCGCTGCACGCCGGCCTCCCGGTCCAGCATGCCGGCCTGATCCAGTAGACTGTTGCGGCGGATGGTCTCAGACTGCCCAAGCGCCGACATTCGGTCGCTGAGGTTGCCTCGTCGGGCAGCATCAGAGGCGCCAACGGCGTTCAGGTAGTTGGTGTTGCCCTGCTGGCGCATTCCCTCGATGTCACCGAGCGCCTGCCGCTGACGCGCTAGTGACTTTTCGTAATCGTCATACAGCGCCTGGGCGCGCGTCTGCGAAACGCTGTCTGCCAGCGCTCCAGCGTGATTGGAGCTGCCGAACCGACCGGCTGCGCCGAACCCCGCCGCCATGTCCGCCGAGGTGTCCGCTGCGGAGCGATCGAGTAACTTCATCAGGTAGGGGTTTTTCTCCCCGATCTGTTTCCCGCGCGCGACATCCATCATCGTCTTTTCGGTCAGTGAAGGGGCGCGCGCCGTGCCGGCGAAGTCCTTGAAGGCACCCTCTGCCCAGCTCGGGTTGGCGAGCTTCTTGGAGATGTCGGTATAGACGCCCTGCGCATAGTTCGGCTGCCCGGCCTTGGTGGCGAGGACGCTGTACTCGTCCCCCAACTGCTTGAGCCCACCCATCGAGGCCGTCTGGCCGCCGGTCAGGCCGGTGCCGCTGATCATGCCGGTGTTGAACTTGTTCGCCGCCTTCAACCCCTCGGTGTTCCGGTTGGCCCCCGTCCAGAGGTCCGTCAGCGCGGAGCGCGTCTGGCTGCCAAGGCCGGCATTGAGGTCTTTGCCATACACCTTGTAGCCGGAATCATAGACGCCACCGACACCGGTCGCGAGCTTGGTCCCGAGCTGGTCCATGGCCCGAGAGCCCTGCGTCTTTCCATCGCCCATTCACAGAGCCTTTCGGAGGAGAGTGCCGTCCCGGACAAAGCCGAGCCGCTTCAACGCGCCCCACCGGGGCGATTCCACGCGCAGTTCCGAGCACCCGCGCTCTCGCGCCAGCGCCTCGAAGACTGCCATCAACTGACCGATTGCCCGCCGGCCGCCGGAGAGGCCGCCAGCCGCGTAGAGAACCCAGCACGCCAGCGTTTCGCTGTTCCTGACCGTGCCCACCGATGTGACGATCAGCCCGTCAGCGCCTTCGCTGATGGACCAGAGCTGCATCCGGCCGGCCGCCAGTTCGCCCCGCACCTCGCCAGCCGCCAGCGAGCCTGTCGCGATGGCCGGGCGCAGGACCGGCTCGATATGCCGCCACAGCCGGTCCACATCGGCCGCAGGCACCGGGTGGATGCGCGTCACCTAGGATCCGAAGGGCCGCAGGAAAGAGACTGTGACGTGGATGCCGGCGGCGCCAGTCACCCTCAGGTTCCAGGCGCGCCGCAACAGCCACGGCGTCTCAAGCTGGACGACGCCAGCTGCCGCCAATGCTGTCGACGGGTAGAGCACGAAGGCGGTTGTGCCGTCGTGCCGGTCGAGGGCAACGTTGAGGCTTCCACCCGTCGTGTTGACGAGCCTGACACTGTCGATGATCAGCCCGTTATTGCCGACATCGCTGGCAGTGAAGATCGGTGTCGGGCTGGTGCCAGAAAGGATCACCTGAACGGTGTCGAGAAAACCTTCGCTCCGGTAGACGGTCACAGCGCCCCGCCCTGGCTTGCCGAGATGTCATCAATCCCGGTCATGAAGGTCCAGTCGGTGGGCTGATCGACACGGAAGGCGATGTTTTTGCCCCGCGCCCGTGTGGGGGTGACATCGCCGCGCGCCCGTGCAAACGGTCCGAATGCAGCCATCGGCGCCGACAGACTGTCGCTGCCGAAGATGGTCACTGTCGGGGCGCCGTCGCTGTTGACGCGCGCCCTAGAGACGAGCGTGCTCACGGGCTGCGAAGCCGTCGAGGTCAGCACCCATGCAGGGGCGGAGGGGCCGTCCAGAAAGCCGGGGTACCCGTCCGCGTCGATCCCCATCATGCGCGGCTCACCGCCGTACCAGTAACGTGACCCGAGCGCGATCTGCGGCATGGAGTCCAGCGTGCCGAAGGCGTCTAGGTCATCCAGCACATAGCCGGGGGTCGCCATCTGCACGACATAGGCCAGCGTCTCCGTCATCTCGGTGAACTCGAAGCGGAATTGATCGCTGAGGTCGATCAGCAGCGCGTCATCGGTCTGGTTGTCGGGGCCGGAGGAGTCGCCGGTCTTGTAGCGGAACACCGCCACATTGCGGCTCGGCCAATAGGCCGCCTGCACTCCGCTGATGTCTGTCACCCGCGAGAGGAAGAACTGGTCGACCTTGCCGTCCCCGATCTGGATCGGGATGCCGCCATCGGTGGCGAAGAAGCCCTTGGAGTTGACGAACAGGGCAAAGCCCCGAACAAAGAGGATGCTGTCGGGCCCTTCTGCCCCCGACCCCGTCCACGTGGTGCCCATCGAATAGAGAAGCCCGCGCGTGTCGCCCCGCATCATCGGGGTCACGCCATTGCGCTGGATCAGGATCGCGCTGCTGATCCCGGTTTCGCCGCCCCCGAGGATTTCTTCCCCGACCTGCATCTCCTGCCGGCTGGCGAGGCGCGTTGACCAGTTGAACGGGTCATAGGCGTCCGAGTTCATCAGCAGCCGGTTGTTGCCGTCGCAGTCTCCCGCGAACAGGCAACCGAACGCCTGGAACACGATGCGGGCCTTGGGGGCGTTTGGGATCGCGGTGAAGGCCCCGCCAAGATCGAGATCGTAGTAGAGCATGCCGTCGTTGCGGTTGCTGGCGATGATGAACTTGCCGAAAGCGGCGAACGACCAGTTGTCCCCGCCGGGCAGCCCGGCGCCGGAGAACACCTCCGTCCATGCTCCGGAATTGCTCATCCTCTGGATGGAAAACTCAGTGCCGATAAAGGACGTATAGACCCCATCCGCGTTGACACCGTGGACCCCGCCGCGCGGCTGTGCCGGGACCGGGTCTGCGGTCGGCAGGCGCACAAAGGACGGGACGGGCCCATAGCCACCCTGGATGTAGGTGACGTTGACCGCGCGACGCAGCAGCGCCGGGTCGGCCGTGATTGCGGCATCAGGGCGGAACGGGCCAAATTTCATGGCGTCGGGCCCCGCGCCACGTAGCGAGAGCGCCCATGCTGGGCCACCATTGATTGCAGACCGAGGCTCGCCAGCGCGCCGCGCCAGCGCTGCTCGTAGATCGCGGCGCGCGTCGCGTCTTCCTCATAGGCGGCGCACTGCCCCATCAGGGCGAAGAAGTAGACCTGCGGCGCCCGGTTCAGCAGCCAGTTGGTGGGGCTGTTCGACGACAAGCCGGTCAGCTTTGCCACATAGGTCAGTGACAGGTTGCCAGCGTAGATTGGGGCGGCCTTGATCCGGTCCCCCTCTATGGCGCAATAGGCAGGCACGCCGCCGGAATTGGCCGGGTTGTAGTTGCCCAGCGTCTCCCATGGCACGAGGTTGAGATTGCCCCGCGCGGGCTGCCGAAGCGCGACGAAACGGACGAAATCCGCCGGCAGCGGCGCGATGCCGTCCGCATCGGTCGTGATGGTGGCGTCAATCTGCGCCTCGTAGTTCGCCCCCAATTGCAACGCCAACTCGCCGTCGATGATCGACAGGAAGGTGTCCATCTTGTCGTCGGAATAGGCGCGCATGCCGAAGTCATTCACTTCGGCAAGCAGCGTGGGATAGTCGATGATCCGAGGCATCAGACACGCCCTCGACTGGTGCGGAAGCGGGCATTGTCGCTGTCGTTGAACCAGCGGCTCAGCCAGCGGTCGTCGTGCTGATCGATGGCCTCGGAGAGCCCGTTCTGGTAGACGAGATGATGCGGGACGGAGGCCACCCGGTTCCAGTCGCCGAAGCGGTGGCCCATAGTGTCCATCTCCGCTTCGTGGTTGGCGTCGAAGATGTCGTCGAGCGGCATGTCGACACGGAAGACGTACTGGCCGTCCTGCTCCGTCATCCATACCGATCTGCCGGTCGCGACATCGTGCTCCATGAGCAGCCAGCCGCCGTCCCACACGTCCATTGCGGGTTACTCGCCCGGCAGCGGGTCGGCGCGCTCAGCGACGCCGGCCTCGATCAGGCGCCGGGCGTCGGCCAGGGGCATTTCGATGATCGAGCCATCGGCCTCAATGCGCTTCTCGCCTACCCAAGTGTCGCGGAGGAGCTTGATCGGCGCCAGCTTGGCTGCGCCGCCCTTCTTGCCGTTGTTGTCGTGATCCAGCGGATCGGCCATTCGGTGTTGTCCTTTCATGCATGCAAAAGGCCCCAGCGTGAGCCGGGGCCTTGCAATCGCGAGGATGTGCGGAGCGTCAGGCCCCGAACACCACAAAGCTGACGCGCAGCGTGCCGTTGACGGCGTTCGCCGCGTGGACGTTCTTGAGAGCGATGACCAGCGTGCCATCGGCAACCGCCGTGCCACCGACAACCACGACATCGCCCGCACTCGCGGTGCCATAGGCGACGGAGGCGAACACCAGATCGCCGGCCTTCACCTGGTTGTTGGTGACGGTGATGACATGGTTTGCCGCCGCAGCAGTGGTCAGGGCCGCCGTGGTCAGCACACCGAAGCGGTTGTGCAGCGTCGCGGTGCTGGTGCCGCCCGTGCCGGTGCACGAGGCCGCGCCGGCGCCAAGTCGGAAGTGAGTGCTCATGTTCTGGTGCTCCTTACGTCGCGGCCGTGAGACCGAACACATCGGCGATGACACCGAGGCCGGCTTCGTTCTTCACCTTGAGGGTGCCTTCGCCGATGATGACGCCCTTGGTGCTGTCGCCGGTCTTGGCGACGTCGGGGTCTTCCTGGATCGGGCGCAGCATCTCCACGTCGACCATTTCGGGGTCGAGCAGGAAGACGCGGCGGGCCCGGTCGGCGTCGACCGACATCACCCTGTTGGGCTCGATCATCACCTTGCCGAACGGGCCTTCGTAGAAGTCCGCCGTGCCGACGATCGTGTTTTTGCCCTTCTCGTCCGCGGAATAGCGGAACGACGCCACGTTGCTGTCCGACATGAAGGTGACGAACACCGACTTGTTGTACGGCGACACGACGGCCTTGGAGACGTTGGCGCCGGCCTGATAGGCAGCCTGCATCGTCGCGTCCAGCAGGGTCTTGGTGAAGGCCCGGAGCGTGCCGGGCGTTTCCGCGACGGTCAGGCCGGTGCCGGCGTTGAACCCGCCATTGGATCCCGAGTTGCGGGCGACGTTGGTGGTCAGCCAGCTCGGCAGGCCGCCGAAGTAGCGCTTGGCGCCGGCCACGGAAGCCCTGTTGGTGAGGATGGCGAGTTCAAAATCCTTGCGGATTTCGATGCCCTTCTTCACCTTGGCCTTGGCCGCCTTGACGATGTTCCCGGCGTTCTCCACCGCCTGCTGGGTGTTGGAGATGATCCAGTCCTTGCGGAAAATCTGGGTGTAGTTGCCGACCCGGACCGGGCTCGGAACCTCAGCGAAGGTGTAGTCGTCGCCTTCGGTCTGGGCATTCTCGCCGGGAGGGGCAAGGGCGTCGATTTCCCATTCGGGATGCGTGCCCTTGGTCTTGGTCTTGCCCGCCATCGAATAGATGGGGGTGTCCTCCGGGGTGATCCGGGAGACGATGTCGGAGAGCTGTTCGCGATTGCCAACGGCAGTCGTCGAAAGCGTGGTGTTGCTGGGGGCGGCCATAAGCCTATCCTTTGCCTTCGATTGCGAGGAGGGCCGCTACACCATCGTTTAGCGAGCCCGTTTGATTGAGGCGGTCCATCGCAACACGTGCCGACCGAGCCTGCGCGCGGGCGGGGTCAAGGCGGTTGCCTCCCTTTGTGACGGGAGGACGGCCTTCAACCTTCGCGGCAACCTTGGTCTTGTTGGCTTGAAGCTTGCGGTAGCGAAGCGCGTCCCGGATCACCAGCGCGGCGCGATGGTCGTTCGGGAGGGCATCCTTGATGTCCTGCGGATGGTATCCGTAGTGCTCTGCGTACCGCTCGATGTCCTTGACGAAGGCATTGGCTCGCGCCTCATCCTTCAAGTCCGGCGCTTTCTCCATCAGGGCGGACATTTCGGCGTGACGCCGTTCCGCGATCTGCTGGTCAGTGCGCTCCTGCTTCTCCGCCGTCTCACGCTGCTGAGCAGCCTGTAGTTGCTGGAGATGCCCTACCCAGTAATCGAACTGGGCCTTGGCGGCCGTGTAGCCGACAGGGTCAGTCGTCGCCTGGCTAGGATCGGGGGGCTTGGGGACAATCGATTCCAGCAACTGGACCATGTAGTCGCGCTGCTGGGTGACTTCTGCGTGCTGCTTTTCAGCGGCGGAAGATCGAGCCTCGAACGCCTTCACGGCCTCCGCATGCGCCGTTGTCTTCTGCCGATAGTCCCGGTCCTTGAGGTTGCCATTGATGAGTTCGGAAACGGTGACAGTCGACCCATCCGGGAGCTTGACCTTCCCGTTGGCGGAAACGTACCGCCCCTGATCGCTCTCAACGTCGTCGGCCTCTGCTTGACCTTCGTCGTCCGGTGCGCCTTCGTCGTCCTCGCCTGCCTCATCGAGAGCAAGCAATTCGTCGTCTTCGGCGTCGTCTTCGGCCGGGGCGGCGTCATCCTCCAGTTGGCCCTCATCGGGCTCCTCGGGAAGCGGCGTGCCGGCGTACTGGGTGGCCGCGTCCTCGAGGGAAAGCGGCTGGTCTTCGGTCCCGTCGATCATCATGATGGGCCTTTCAGGGATGTGACGATCCGCCCGCTGACTTGTCCGTCACGGGGTCTAGGGTGGTTGTCGTCGGTGGGAACCGGTCAGGCGACCGGTGGCGGTCTCCGTGGCGTGCCACGGTGGATGGCTGTGGCGATCTCGTCGCACAGGCTGTCGATAGCGCGGATGTCCGACTGATGCCGGAGCACCGTCGCCGTATCGGTGGCGTCACACACGATCAGGCGCTCGATCGCGTCCTTGCGCATCTGCATGACCGCAGCGGCGAAGGCGGGGTCTGTCCGCAGTCGCTCTGCCTCAATGGCCGCGTCCACGAGCGTTTGCTTGTCCTGCTGCATCATCCCGGTTCACCGCCCATATGGACACCGGAGGTCGCGACAGGCGTTTGAGCCGCTTTTGTGACAACACCGGCCATGCCGAGTTCTCGACGGAGCGCAAGATCGGCGGCAAACTGCTCGCGCTTGAGCTGCAGTTCCGCCGCAAGCTGCTCGCGCTTGAGGGCCATTTCGGCGGCAAGTTGCTCCCGCTTCAAGGCCATCTCTTGCTCTGCCTTGGAACGGTCTGCCTCCTGCCGGCGCGCCTGGAGCTGGAAGTCAGCCTCGGCCTTCTGCTGCGCCAACTGCATGTCGGCTGCGGCTCTCTGTTGGTCGGCCTCAAGCTTCGGGTCGCCCTTCTGGGCCCGCTCCTCAGCCTTGGCGAGGAGCTGCTGCACCGTCTCGCCATCGACGTCAGGGAAGAACGATTCCGGGTTCTTGAGCCCCACGGCCTCAGCGTATTTGACCTGCGTGTTGTGCACGTAGGGCAGCATCTCGATGGCCTTTTCGGGCGCGCCCGTCGCCATGTAGCGGTCGACCATGCCCATCTGCTGGTTGAGCACGCTCGTCAGCATCGCCGCATCGCGGTCACGCGACCCCGTGCCGAGCCCCACATTGATGGTCACGTCCATCTCGGTGTTCCACCAGCGCGGGTCGACCACGATGGGCTTGTTGCCCATGCGGATGGTCCGGGCCACGTCGCGGTGCTTCACCTCAAGGCGCAGGATGGTCTTGAACACCTTCGCCCAGCCGAACTCGGCCATGTTGCGGGCCACAAGTTCGATCTGGCTGTAGGAGGCGTCCTTCTCGTTCTGGTTGGCCGTTGCCGACTGGTTGTTGAGCGCGTCGGGATCGAGCGCCATGGTCTGGCGGGCAACGCCGGTCCGGCGCTGGATGACTTGGTCCTGATAGGCCAGCGCGTCGTAGGCGTAGTTGGCCACGAACGGGACGACGAGCGGCGTAACCTCGGCATCGGCTTCCCCGAAGATAGCCCCGCCGAACGAGGGCGAGAACAGTTCCTCCGGGTTGCTGATCTTGCCCCTCACGAACCGCTGCGGGTTGTTGCTGGCGTAGGTGTTGTCGTTGGCCTGGCGGAGCATGACCGTCTTGACCTGAGCGACATCCTCGACTTCATCGAACAGCGAGCGCGCCAAGAAGCGATGCGGCATCGGCTCGAAGGGAATGTCGTGGAACGGGTTTTCGTCCTCCCACACGTCCCAGTCCAAGACCTCTCCGGCGTCCCTGCCGCCGGCGTAATAGATGCGGCACAGCTCCGAGATGCCATCGCCGTCGACATCGACCCGCAGGTAGCACTCGTAGAGGTCGATCAGGTCAGTCGACCTGTCGCCGTCACTGCCGCTGAGAGCGTCGTCGCGGGCAATCTGGGCGGCCTCATCGCGGCTGCCGGGGCCAAGCGATTCCACGGTCTGTCGGTCGAAACCCATCTCGATCAGGTCGGACCGGGTCTTCTCACTGCGGTGATACTGGAAACGGGCGCCGGCACAGGTCTTGGCGTCGCCGTCAATGCCGAAATCTTCGGGCGGGATCGCCTCGACAACGGTCTTGCCGCCCTTGAGCCGGCGAACGATCTTCACATCGTGGACCGGGACCTGCGCAGGCTCGCCAGTATCGGGGTCGGTGACGGTCTCCACCCGCGCGCTGTGCGCGAGAACCTCGACCTCGTCATCGGCGACCAGTTCCAACATCTGCATTTCCAGCAGGCCGGAGTGGTGCGAGACGACCTCCTGAGGCGTGTCGTCCCAGTAGACCTTGACGATGCCATTGCCGCCCAACATCGCGTCCCAGCTCGCATCGTAGATGACGCGGTAGCCGTCGTTCTCCTTCCAGAACGTGTAGTTGATGCCCTCGGTAGCCTGACGGGCAAACTCGGCATCGTCCTCGCCGACAGGCTCGCACAAAGCCATGCGGTCCGACGTGGTGAAGACACGCATGACGCCGGGCAACATCCAGCCAATGGTGTCCGACAGATCGCGGGAGACAACGCTGCTGCGCCCCTCCTCCGCCGGGATGTCCTTCATCTTGCCCTGGTAGTATTCGAGGGCCTTGGTCTGGCGCTTGATGACCTCGGAGCGGTCATCGCGGGCAAGGGCGATCTCCCTCGCCACCAACGCGCTGATCTGCTCGTCACCCAGCCGTTCCGCCATCACACAATGCTCCGGCTCAGCGCCTTGGCGCGGGTGTTGGTGACAACCTGCCGGCGGCCCGGCTCCTCATAAGACACGCACATCAGCCCGAAGGCATCGGCGCCGTGCGACGACCAGTCATGCTCCGGCCCAAGCCCGACATTGCGGTCATCGGTCGACCGCTTCTCGTGATACCAGCCCAGCGCATCGCGCCCGGGCTCCGTCGTTGCCGCGTTGAACCAGATCGAGGGAAACAGCCGGCGGGCAGCTTCAATCCGCATCTTGGCCGCCCCTTTCCCCTGGTTGGGCACGACAGTGACCTCGAAGCCCGCCTCTCTCAGCGCGCTCTCGTATGACACGTCGTAAACCTTGTCGTTGGTGCTGCCGTCGTGCGGCAGAATGCACAGGGCCTTGCCCCAGCCGTTGTCGCGCAGCCACCCGACATGAGCGGCGAGCGGCTGCCCAACGGCCTCGTAATAATCCAGCACGCGAATCTCGCGCCCGATGAACTGGCATATCCAGACAGCGCAGGCGTCCGCCTTGGCCCCGGTGCCGCCGATGTCCCACACTGCCCGTACCGTCATCAGCGGGTCGCGCGCGACGTTGCCGATGCGGCCGGCGCGTTTGGCCTCTGCCAGCGCGGTCGCGAAATAGGCGCCGTCGACAACTGTCACGAAATCGCCTTCCCACACATGCTCATACTGGTCCGGCCGCTTGGCCTGGTCCTCTAGGCGCTTCTGGTTCAGGTTGGCGGGAAACCACGGGTTGTCGCGCCAGTTCATCTGGACAATCTTCGCCCCATCGGGCGGGTCGAGCCGGAACCGCTTGTGTGTCGCGCTGTTCTTGCGCTCGGGGTTCCACGTCGTCCAGATTTCCGAGCCATCCTCGCGAACGGTCGGGATCGCCTTCTCCCAAGCCGCCTCGGAGACCGGCTCCGCTTCGTCGACCCAGAGCAGCCGGATCAGCGCCTTGGACTTGATGCTGCTGAGGTTGTGCCGCATGCCGATGAAGGCGAAATCAATCCGCCCGTCACGGGTGCGGATATACTTCTCCCCCACATCGTAATGCGCCGCCAGCCAAGGCTCCGAGGCGATGGCCGCCTTGACCTCAGCCATGGAGCTGTCATCCAGCGAGTTCATGTATTCGCGGCCGCAGACCACGACGCCCGGCTCATTGGCCTGAGCGAATTTCAGCCCCCAGACCGCCGCCATTTTGGCAAACGAGCGGGTCTTTGCAGATCCCCGGCCACCATGCGCGCCCCGATACATCGCCGGGCCGGTGAACACCGGGACCAGCTTTGGGGGGAGCTCAATCCTGAGCGTCGCCACCGGCCGCGACGATTTCGATGCGGGTTACGGTTTCGATCGCGTTGCCGCCCTTGCCGGTGTGCTCGATGCTCGCGAGCTTGGGGTGGACATAGGGCGCGGCATCGCGAGCGGCATCCTGCGCAAGCTGGCGGAAGCCGGCTGTCTTCCTAACCTGCGCCAGCAGGAACTTGAACTGCTCCTCTGGGGTCGCGTCGGCAGGAACCTGTTCGGAGAACTCCGAAGCCGACAGGCCGTCCAGTGTGGCCTCTGCGTCGAGCGCCACCTTTTGGAAATGCCGCATGTTGGAGAGCATGACCTCTAGGGGGCTGACGCCCTCCGCACTGGCCTGCTCTGCGATTGCTCGTGTCCGCTTGGTCAGCGCGCCGGTTTTCCGGCCCGCGCCAACGCGCTTACCGCCATGACCGGTCATCTTGATTTGCCTTGATTGATTTCAAGCTGGCTTGAACGCAAAAGCCCCGCCGTTTCGGGCAGGGCTTCGGGCGCTCTTTGAGCGATGAAGTTTTATGGGCTGATTTGACGCCGGGCGTCAAGTGTCCTCGCCGAAGACGATCAGCCGCTTTGCCCGCTCCATCAACACGAGCGTTTCGCCACCATTGCTGGCGGATGATACCCATGTCTTTCCATCCTCCAGTTCACCAAGGACGACGACAGCCACGAGCCCCTGCCCCTTTGCTTCGTCGAGGATCGCATCAGGGT
>ERZ761594.470-NODE-470-length-11773-cov-6.323093_pt1 | contig 11773 bp, 16 predicted proteins | sample MGYA00511036_ERZ761594 | MGnify/ENA primary metagenome ERZ761594 (study PRJEB28899, sample SAMN03785561) | bioreactor sludge metagenome | biome: EBPR Sludge; feature: EBPR Bioreactor; material: 0.22µm filtered reactor supernatant | place: Saint Lucia: Queensland... | reverse complement strand
ATGAACAAGATGATCGAAGAAGAGGGGATTGCCATCGGTATCACCAGCGGCTTTGGGCATAATACGCAGCGTCCCTTCGTGCAAATGTTGATTGAGCGCGCTGACTGGATGACACAGATGTCGCCAGCCGAGGCCCGTAATTTAGCATTTAATTTACTACAGGCCGCCGACGGCGCCGAAAGTGATGGGTTTTTGGTCACCTTCTTGCGGGAGAAGGCCGATATAGACGATATGAGCGCTATAGCCGGCCTGCTTGTGGAATTCCGCGAATATCGAGAGATGCTAAGACGAGAAGATGCGCCGCGCCCGGAGGGCGCCTGATGCCTTCTCCTATTTGTTCTATATTTGTCTACAAGGAAGGGAACGGTCTCATGGGTTACGTAAATTACGCAAATGCCGGCTACGTCACGGCGCAGCGCAAAGCCATGCATGCCCACCTGCGCCACTTCCTGGGCTGCTGGTTGCTGACCGAGGAGGCCGCGGCGTTAGAACGGATGGCGGCTGACCTGGCGCTGAGTCTGGAGCGGAAGCGCTTCGTGTTTACCTGCGATGAGGGTATCGCTTGCGACCAGGAGTGTCGCGAGGTGATGAGGTAGTAACCAGAGGAATGGGTGACCGCGCTCGCACACGGTCACCCGATGGCACGCTGAGAGCTATGACCAGCGCACCGGCCTGATTGTATCATGGTTGGTCTCCGATTAACAGGCGCTCTCGGTGTGTGTATTTGCATAAATCACATGCCGAGGGCGCCTTTGTGTTTCTCGGCCCATCAGGACGAGGTGCTACATGAACAAAACAGTCATTTTCATCGCCGGCATCGTTTTCTTTCTATTCTTCGGCATCGGCCGCTGGGCATTCAGCGCGCCGGACAATCGCCGCGGTGAACCGATGGTCGCCGATCAGGCCCCTGTACCATCCATACCAACGCCCGCGGCAACGCCACTACCGGCGCCCACCGGTGAGGCCGTGCGGGTGCGATTCCAGCGCGGTAGTTATAGCGAGACATTGACCGGGGATGGCTCGCAGCGATATCTACTATGGGCCGCGGCCGGCCAGATATTCACTGCCTCGCTGACCAGTAATGCAACGGCGCTGGTGAGTCTGTACGGGACTGATGGCGCTCCACTATATGAGCAGTTAGCCAGTGGATATACGGCAGCAGCAAGCTTGCCGACCAGCGGCGATTATCAGCTTGAGGTTCGCAGTAGTGGCGCTTACACCGTTGGGATGATGATCCGATGAAGCATTTTGCCTTGCTGGCGATAGCCCTGGCGCTGTTGCCGATGGCGGTCAGTGCGCAAGACTATGGGCAACGCATCAAAAGCCTAGACGGCCAATGGCTGCTGCCTGTCGCCACCAGGTTGCTAGGTAGCACAGATGACGACCACGTTGCACGCGGGAGCATCAACAGTTGGGACTTGTCTGCCGCACCTGGTACACCAGTCTTCGCTGCCGCGCCAGGTACAGTGGAGGCCGCCGGCTGTAACCTGTATGAGTCGCGCCAATGGCCTATCATGCAAGGATACGGGTGCGCCGTGCAGATTGCGCACGGTGACGGGATCAGATCTCAGGTGGGGCATTGCCAAGAGGGTAGCTTGCGGGTCAAGCGTGGCGACCAGGTGACGGCGGCCACGCAACTTTGCAGCGTCGGTATGACAGGAAAAACTAGCTGGCCACATACCCACTTCACTATTCTGCGTAACGGTTCGCCCGTGCGCATCGATGGGTTATTCGACATCCGGCAGATGCACTACTGCAAGTTCTGCCGGGCAACGAATAAGCCAGGCGATCCGATCAATGGGGTAGCGGCGCAGCCGACGACCGTTGGACGGCAGCAGGTCGCACCGGTCGAGAGCCAGGGGGTGCGCCTCGTCAGATGGTTGCTCTCCCTGCCGATTGAGACGATCGGCTTTCTCGTATGGGCACTCGTGTTCGGTTTCCTGTTCTTGCTCTGGGTGGGCAACATTTACATTCGAGTGGCCCTCTTCAGTATAGTATGCAGCCTGGTCGCGGTTGGCTGTGCGGCCTACCTGTTCATGCCGGCGCCCGTACTATCGCAGCCGGCCGCCGGTCAACAGCCGGCGAGCATCAGCGGCGACGCGGCGTGGGAGTGGGCTTATCCCATCGTTCAGAGCAATGAGGGCTGGGCCTGCACAACCGACGGCGCATACACCATGGGAGGCGTCACGCAGAGCACCTACAATCGGTGGCGAGCAAAGCATGGGTTGGGTCCGGCTGATGTCTGCGCCAACTTAACCAGGGAGCAGGCGAAGCAAGTGTACTATGATTTATTCTGGCTCCCCTCTGGCGCCAGTCAGATGCCGGCAAAGCTAGCCTTGACCGTGGTTGATCACTATATCAATACGGGCAGTGTCAGCCGTCTACTCGCTCAGTGCGGCACGGATGTCGCATGTTTCAACCAGGCGAGGATTGCAGACTACAGGACCAAGGGCAACTGTTCGCTTTATTGTGCCGCGTGGATCAACCGAGTGAACAAAATTAGAAGATATACAGGTGGATAAAATGACTTTCAACTCTTTCTACAACGGCATCGTGCAAAACCTGTTTTTCGGCGGCATAGCGGCGGCATTGCTGGTGTTCGTGATGTTTCGCAAGGCAAACACGGTGGCGGCCAGCGGCAATAAAGCCAAGATGGTCAGTTGGAGCCTGGCGCCCAGCATTATGGTGATCGTCGCCGTTCTCGCCCACGGTGTGGCCCTAAATGTGGTCTGGCCGCGCATCCAAGGCGCGTTCGCCAGCGCTCCAATACAAAACACAGTGGGCATGGGTGACCAGTTGACCGCCGCGGTGGACGGGCTGCTGTGGGGCGATGGCGGCACGGAAATGTACGCCGGCAACGTCAGCCCCGGCGTATGGACGGCGCCCAGTCAAACAGCCGGGAGCGGCGCCCCGGCGCCCCTGGTCAATGGTGGCCAGACGGCCAGCTTTGCCAGCAACCCGGCGCCGATCACCGCTAGCCGGGAGGTCCAGATCGTGAGCAACGATCAGGCCGTGGCGGCCTTCGTCGCCTTCGACGCCACTCCGACCCCTAGCGGCGTGCAGGCGGCCAACCAGTTCGTGGTGGCCAACACCGGCGGCACGTACACCGTGCAGCGTGGCGACAGCCTGGCCAAGATTGCGGCCAAGTACGGCATCAGCGCGGCGGCCCTGTGTGTAGCCAATCGCACTATCATCCGCGATTGCAACATGATTCGGGCCGGGTGGGTGCTGACCATTCCAGTGGGCGGCACAGCGCCGACGACCGCTGTTGTCCAGAATGCGCCGGCGACCTACGGCCAGCAGACGACCGTTTATCAAGCGCGCCCGACGCCGACCGCCTACATCGCGTCTACGCAGCCGCTTCAACGGGACATGGCGACTGGCCAAGTAATCATCGCCAGCAACGCCGACGCAGTGCAAGCCATCCAGGCGCTGGCGCCAGCGCCGACAGTGGCGCCGGTGGTTGTGCGGGCTGCGCCCACCGCAACGCCGCGCAGCGTGACTAGCTACGCTGAGCTCAAGGCGCAACAGCAACAACTAGGCATAAGCGGCGCCGAGTACATCGCCAACTTTCTCAAGCAGCAAAACGATACAACTGTGGCCAGTGGGCAATAGTCACTACAGTCCCACTCCAACGTCACTCCAACTTGGAGTGACGTTGGAGTGACGTTGGAGTACAGGAGAGAACATGCTGAATTTACGAAAAATACTAACGACTTGGGCGATGCAAGCCCTGCATGGCAAGCTGGCGCCAAAGCGCCTCGAATTGGGCTATGTGGCGGCTGAGGAGATTCGACTCATCAATGGCCTCTTCCAGCAATTAAAGATCAAGGCCGTTGTCGATCATGCCAACATTGTCGCCAGCGATACCGGCGACTTCATCCGCTACCCATTGCGCACTTACGGCAAGATCAGCGCCCTGGAGAGCATCGAAACGGATCTAGAGGTCGCTCTGTCGATGCATCGCGGGCGAGAGGTCGAGGTCAACATTCGCACGCCTATGCTGGCCATCGAAGTCGCCTATCCGCTCACCACGCGCCCGTTGCTTTGGGCTGACGCCAAACTCCATCAACTAAAACCCTTTCAGGCATTACTCGGCATGGATTACACTTCCATGAATCCGGCGCCAGCCATTCTGGACTATGGCCGCAAAACTATCGCGCATACGCTCATTGCGGGCGCCACCGGCAGCGGCAAGTCCGTGCTCGTCATCGGGCTGATCAATAGCCTATGCCGCTCAACGTCGCCTGAACAACTGTCGATTCTCTTCCTTGATCCTAAGTTCGATCCGGATTGGAAAATCTTGGTCGAGCTACCCCACGTCACCATGTGGAGTGAGCCGGCTGATTGTGTGGTGGCCATTGCCAGCGTCAAGGCCGAACTGGAGCGCCGGAAGCGCCACGCCGATCAGCGTAAGCTCATTCTGATCATTGACGAGTATGCCGACTTTCGCGGCGACCTGGACAAGGAAACCCGTGAGAAGATTGAACAGCAGATCGTCAGCATCACATCGGTTGGGCGATCTCTGGGTATACACGTCATTCTGATCACCCAAAAACCCACCGTCGAAATTATCGACACCGTGGCAAAGGGCAATCTGACCACCCGGGCCTGTGGCATCGTAACCACGGCCAAGGAGAGCGAGATCGGCATGGGCAGCGGCGGGATCGGCTGTGAGGCGCTGACCTCAGCCGGCTCGTTCTATATCACCATCGGCGGGGGCCGCGTGCAGCGCATTCAGTCCTACCTGATCGAGGGCGAGGTGCTGGAAGCGGCCATCGACGCCACCATTGAATGTTGGGCCGCCAAAGACCCCTACCAGATCGAAATGGTTGCGGCGGACGAGATTCCCGCCATTGTTCAGCAACGGGAGGATGATCTAAATGCTGAACGCATCCTCGAACACTATAGCTATGAAGAGTTATTTGATGACGCCGGCGCCATCCGTCCAGGAATGCAATTAGAGGCCATTCGCAAGCTCTTTGGCGACGATGTAACCAATGCGGGAACGCCACGCCGGGTCACCGTGAAGGCGCTCGATCGCATTAAACAGATGCAATCCTAAATTGCTACTCCACTCCAAATATACACACTACTCCACACTCTCACCACGAGTAGATATGTCTATGCTGTAGTTGGAGTAGTGAGATTTCAACAAAAGGATGTTACCTCATGAACAACAAATCAGAGCTCGGCGAGTGGTTTTTTCTAGCGGCCGGCGCGCTCTTTGCTGGCGGCTTTCTGGCCTATGAAAATCAGGCGACCGTCGCCGCGTGGCTGACTACGTGGCAATCAGCGGCGATTGAAACACCCACTGCCAACGGCGGCCTGATGGGGCTGCTGGCAGAATACTGGGGAGCGTCACTACTGGTCGCAGCGCTTATTTTTGCCTGGCTCAAATCTATGATGGAGCGCGGCGCCGCACGTAGCGCCGATAGTCAGGTCGACTACTCGTCGCCCGCCTGGGTTGATGTAACGCTGATCGAGTGAGGAGGAGCATGCAAAGAATCATCACCCTGACCATTGCCGCCGTCGCCATCTTGGCCGGCGCCTACCCGACCACCGCACACGCCGTAATCGACCAACTGGCCACCTGGCTAGGCGTCGTTACCGACCTGGTTGGCCCCGGCCAACAAACCGCCATCCTGATCATCGTCGGCCTGTTTGCCTTAATGGCGTTGAACAAGTGACTACCCCCCCCCGACCGGTAGACGATTCAAAGGAGAAGAATAATGACAACAGTCAACCTGGACGATAAGGAATTGCCCGGCTGGGTCAAATGGTGCAAGCGGCAATGGGGGGCGCTGCTGCACCTGACCGCCTACCTGATCACCTCGACCGCCGATCACGGCATTGAGATCGCCGCGCGGGCGATTGGTATTTTTGCGCCGCTGCCCAACAGCATCTCGGTCTATAATATCAGTCAGCCACAGTTGGGGTTCAACGGCGTGCAGGCGTTCGCCTTTGCGCTCGTGATCGAGATGATCGTGTTTGCCCTGGTCGAAATTGCGCTTTATCTCTTTGATGGGCTATTGCGTGACGCGACCAAATACCGCGTTCCCTTCGCCCTGTCGGTCGCATCGGTCGTGGTCGGCGTCAGCATCGTGATCGGGATAGTCTACAACTTGGAGGCAAAAGGGGACGGCAATACGATCATGGCCTGGCTGCCGGTCATTTCACTATGCGCCTTTCTTTCGATTGGGCTGAAGCGATGGCACGAACGCCAGAAGGAAGCCGTCGCCACACGGAAAGCAAAACCGGCAAAATCGCCCGAAATTTCCGGGAATTCCGGGGCATCTATCGACCAAATGAATGAGGCGAAACGAGAGAAGGTTCGGAAACGTCTTGCCGAAATTACCGCTATCATTTCCGAAAATGGCCCCATGACGGTTTCCGAAATTGCCGCGTTGCTCAGTGTAACGGTTTCTGACAAGACCCTGAGTAACGATCTGAATGCCCTGGCTGGCGAAGGGAAGATTGACAAGGAGGGCCGCAAGTGGAAGATACGCGGACACATCACGGGCAACCTGCCGGCCGCGCCGGCACCCGTGCTGAATGGACACAGCAAATAGAAGCGCCGAGTCCCGATATATAGGAGGAGCGATGCATATTTTGACAATGGGTTATGGCGTCCCTGGCACCCTGGCCACCGTAGAGCAGTTTGTGAAGGATGGCGGTGTGGTGTTCGACATTCGCTTTTCGCCCTGGTCGGCCAATCCCATTTGGCGCAAGGAGAGCTTAGTCGCCCGCTTTGGGGCGGCGTACCGCCATGTGCGGGCACTGGGCAACCAGAACTACAAGGGCGGGCCAATCGCGATTGTCGATTTTGAGGCGGGCCGCCGCCTGATTGAGGCGAGTGCGGCCCCGGTGACACTGATGTGCGCCTGCAAGGATGCACATCAGTGTCACCGGGGCGTCGTTGCGAGATTCCTGCAAGAGAGCGGCCACACTACCAGCGAGATCGAGTATAGGGTTGTCGAGCCGAAGCCCAAGGCCAAAAAGGACAAGACGGATCCCGTTCAACCAATGTTGATAGAGTGCTAGGCGTTCTATCAACAGCTACACCATGAGAAGGAGCATATGCTAGACCTTATCAAAGGCGCCAGCACCGAACTACTCAGCTACACCCGGATCAAAGTCAACGGCGCCACCCAAATGCGCGCCGGCCTCAACCAAGAAACCGTCGTCGCCTACGCCGACACCATGCGTCATAACAAGACCTTTGCCCCCTTCCCTCCCATCATCGTCTACTTTGACGGCACCGATTACTGGCTCGCCGACGGCTTCCACCGCCACAAAGCTGCCTTTCAAGCCTTTGGCAGCGGCTGCGCCCTCACCGCCGAAGTCCGTGCCGGCACCCGCCGCGACGCCATCCTGCACGCGGCCGGCGCCAACGCCGAACACGGTCTTCAACGCACCCCCGCCGATAAGCGCCGTGCCGTCCAAACCCTTCTTCAGGATGAAGAATGGCGCACCTGGTCCAACTACAAGATTGCCGAAGCCTGCCGCGTCTCCGAAGCCTTCGTCCGCAAAATCAAAGGCGAACTAGGGATTAATACTGCGCACGAAACGCAGTATATCCACCCTCGCACCGGCCAACCTACCACCATGAACACCCAAAAGATTGGCCAAGCCACCGACGCCCTCGCCCTCGACCGCCGCATCCAAAAGCTATCAACCGCCTTGATCGCCGCCGGCTGGGGCATCCTCAACGCTCCTCCGCCAAGCGAGTCATGCGTCATGAGCCACAAAACTAAAGACCGCTTCATCTTTACCCGCGACGACCGGCAAAGCCTTCTCGATGCCCTCAGCAAAGCCGCCAACGCCGAACAGATATACGAACTACGTCATTCCTTTGACGATGCCGACTCTGCGCCCACCGCCGCCAACGCCGCTAGTACAACATTGGACCCGGCGATCACCGAAACACTCGATGAAGCCGTTCGCCGGGCGACCAGTACTAATGCCGGGAAAGAACGGTGGCAAGCACTGGCTGCGACCGGCGCAGATTACTGGCAGATTCTCGATCTGCTCAAGTCTACGATCACCTCAACCGGCGGAACAGCGGGACCTGGATGGCATGACATAGAGTGGCGCAGGGGGCCAATAATCAAAATCTCCAAAGGCGTAGGCGGGCCGGTTGTCGCCAATCTCATGTCCGGCCGCCTAGTCGAAGCCGTCCGCCGCGCCTGGGCAATCCCAGAGGTAACAGGGGTGAGATCGTCGGATGACGAGGGCGGCGAAGACGAGCCGGTGATCGGGTGCTACCAGGCGGCTATCACCGAGAGGGGCGACGGCTCCCCGGTGTGCGCCGGTCATGCTGGTGGCACTGAGGACAGTGCCGGTGAAGCTGCTGCCCGTCTCACCGAACCGACCACGCCAATCCGCGAGACAAGCCGGGCCTTACTCAGCGGAACAGCGGAAGACCGGCGCTTCCTCGCCAAGAGCCTCCTTAATACCATCAATGTTGTGCTTGATGACTTGCCCGTCTACAGTACACTCACGGGTAAATTCACGGAGATCCTGCCGGCGGAACGATATCTGAGGCTCATGCGGGGCGAATTGCAGCACCTAATCGAGTCACTATCCCCCAAGCGGATAGGATGAAAGGAGAGGGGTGAAACTATGAAACAGGCAATGAGCGCACGGATCCAGGTCTTGCTTCTTGTCAACAATCCCGATAACGGGCTTCCCCTGGGTTATACGGAGTGTGTCGATATCGGATCGGAGGTGATGCAATTGAGCGGCAGGAAGCTACGTTGCTATGTCATCCGCGCCAAGAATAGCCACAATCTGCGCTTCCTGCGGCTGGGACACATCACAGTCCGCATAGACAGCTATACGAGATGGGCCGGTAACTGGTGCTGGGACATGGTGACTGTAGACGCGGCCGGCGCCGCTAAAATCGTGAATTATCTGCGCCGCCGGCAATGGGAAATCGAAAGCGGCTGGACATCGCTTTTTGAGAAGTTCCGCAGCGGACAGGAGATCGCAGCCGCAGATCTGACCGAAGAGGAGGGATCGTGAACCACCGTATTATCAAGCAAGATGTTCTCGCTGTTCTACGCGAGTACGAGCGCATGATTCAGTCTGAGATAGCCGGCCACCTGAGTATCAAGGTCAACGACCATACCGACACCATTGCGACATTGCGGATACTGGAACCGGCACAGGTCATCCTTTTCGACAGCGAGCAGGCACTAGCCCTGGTGCCGGCCATCCGCCGGTTTGCCGAACAATTGGATTTCAGACTGCCATTCCCATCGGTCCTGTTTCAATTCAGCGAGCCGATACCGGAAACCGATATCTTGGCGCAGGAAAAACAGGAGTCCGACCACATCCTGGCACTGGTTGTCAGTCAAACGGAAAGCGGCATCAACAACGCCTCCGTATGGTTCGAGTCGACGGCTATCAACAGGGCGCAATGGGAGAATGAGAGCGTGACACCGCTGCGCATCGCACCGACAGCAATGGAGGATGACGATAGTGATTTCTTGCTATTCGCCGACACCCCGACGCCCGCCGAAATTAAAATCCGCAACAAAGAGGTTATCCGACTCTTGGCTTGTGCGATGGTGGCCTACATCAACTGTGAAAATATCACGCTGGAACGCCAGGCTGTTGATGAAAAAATCAACCGGAAGCGGGCAGCGAAGGGCAAGCGGGAACTGACGCCCTACTACACCGTCAGGCTTCGAGGCGTGCGTTATGAGAGCAGCGAGGAGGGCGCCGTGCCTGGTCGTCACGTGTCATTTCGCTTCGATGTCCGCGGGCACTTTCGCCGGCTGGAGGTCGGCGGGTTGACCTGGGTGCGCGCCCACCAGCGCGGCCTGCGGCATGAGAGATATATCCCCAAAGTGTACGAGGTGAAGTGATTGCCACAGGGCGCCTGGTTACCAGGCGCCCTGTGTTTTTGTTGCCGGCGCGAAGGAATGCGCGTCTTGGAGCGATAACTATTCTATATGACACAAAATGAACGGGTTCGGCTGACCCGGCGCGAAGCGGAAGTCCTGCACCTGGTGGCGCACGGATTGACCGATGAGCAGATTGCGACTAGGCTCTCTATCAGCCCGCGCACCGTCAATTGGCACGTGCAAAACATCTTCTGCGCACTGGGGGCAGTGAACCGGGCGCACGCGGTCTATCTTTACTACAGCATTCGACCGGCGCCGGACGTGTCTTTCATCGGCGTCGAGTTGTAACGCGCCGTCCGATCCGGCGCGCCGATGGCTGCGAAAATACACCATTCGACACCCGCGTTTCTTACAGTAATAAAAGCTGACTTGCGTGTTACACTGAATGAGGTAAGGCGTGCTAGAATAGGGAAGGACGGGCAAAATGGTTCTGCGCAGGATCATCGGTGAATCAGCGTGAATGTGTATTTAGTTGCACCGCGCACAGACCTGCTCTATGCAGACGCAGAGATGCAGGCTATCCTGCGTAGCGGTCTATCGGTCACGCCTCGGTTGGGAGATGTGCGCCAAGCCGATGTCTTAGCCGACATTGGTACGGATGAATACGACGTGATGTGGTTTTGCGGTCACGCGACTAGTGCGGGCTTGCTTTTGTCAGATGGACCATTATTAGCCGAGGCGCTAGCGCCGATTGTGCGCGGTCGCTTCGCTCTGGTAGTGCTCAACACGTGCGACAGCTACCCCACGGCGGAGCAAATTCAGAATGAAACAGAGGCGGCGGTAATAGCAACCGTCGTTGATGTGCCCGATAGATTGTCTTTTCAGACTGGCGCGCTATTCGCCAGATCACTAGCAAGCTCCGGTGACATACCTACAGCCTATTACGCAGCGAGACCGGGCAGTAATAGAACCTATATTTATCTGGCTGAGGTAAAAAAAAAAGTGCCAACCGGAGTTAGCAATCAAACGATCGATGAGCGACTAGACCGCCTAGAGGTGGCATCGAACCAAACGCAACGCACATTGGCCAGAGTCGTGGCGTTAATGGACGGAGATCCGTCTTACCGCATTGTGGGGATGCCGGATCAACTTGCTGCCTATATCAAGGCAAATGAGGACTGGAAGATGGCCACGGAGCGCAGGATCGTAATTAATGAGGGCAAAATCGGAACGCTAGAGGGCAGTCGCAACACGATTTTTCTCTCCCGTGCGGCGGCTATCTTTTTGATAATTATCGGCTCGCTTTGCCTTGTTGTTGCGTTCTTGGTGTTGACATGGTTACAGCGTGCAGGTTGAGACATGCTCTATTATTTGATAGCCGGCTGTTATTTTTTGGCTTTTGTCGCAGCCGCTCTAAAAACAGTGCGCTATCTGGCAGACTACCGGCGATTCGGCAATATTTTTTATCTCGTCGGTATTCCGGCTAATGTTGCACTAGCGGTAGCATTAGCGCTGCTAATTGTAGGATCTGGCCCGGATCCGATATGGCGCACTGCGACTACAGCATTTGTTGTCAGGTTATCGATAGCGCTGTGGGCCGTGTTTAGTCTGTTATTCGAGATATTGTATAGTCGTACCTATCTGGTCATAAGGCCAGACGAATGACCGGCGCCGCTTGGGCGCGCCGAAGGTGGGAATCGATGCAACTTCTGAAGGATGCCTGGAATAGTTTGGATAATACCGGGCGGATGGTGCTGATCATCGGCGTGGCCATTGTGTTGCTGGTGGCCATGGCGCTGGGATTGGATTTAAGCTGGCTGCCTGCGTTATTGATGGGAGATTATGCGCGGTGATCGCTGTGTGCCCAGTACTACCCCTGTCTCTTATACACATCTGACGCTGCCGACGAGCGATCTAGT
>ERZ761594.468-NODE-468-length-11787-cov-6.283669_pt1 | contig 11787 bp, 9 predicted proteins | sample MGYA00511036_ERZ761594 | MGnify/ENA primary metagenome ERZ761594 (study PRJEB28899, sample SAMN03785561) | bioreactor sludge metagenome | biome: EBPR Sludge; feature: EBPR Bioreactor; material: 0.22µm filtered reactor supernatant | place: Saint Lucia: Queensland... | reverse complement strand
CGATATGGTTCATGGCTTCCTCGATGTCTCTCACCACCCGGATCGCCAGGATGGGGGCGAGATATTCCGCGTACCAATCGTCCTCGGTGGCGATCTTGACGCCGGGAATGAGGTCGCGGACGCGGGCGCAGCCGCGCAGTTCCACACCGGCGTCCTGATACATCCGGCCCAGCAGCGGCAGCGCCCGCTCGGCGATCCCTTCCGCCACCAGCAGCGTTTCCATGGTGCAGCAGGTCCCATAACGCTGGGTTTTGGCGTTGTAGGCCACCGCCGCCGCCTTGTCGATGTCGGCGCGGTCGTCGATATAGACGTGACAGACGCCGTCGAGGTGCTTGATCACCGGTACCCGCGCCTCGCGGCTGATCCGTTCGATCAGGCCCTTGCCGCCGCGCGGCACGATCACATCGACATATTCCGCCATCCGGATCAGCTCGCCGACGGCGGCGCGGTCGGCGGTGTCGATCACTTGCACCGCATCGCTCGGCAACTGGGCTGCGGCCAAGCCTTTTTGGATGCAGGCGGCGATGGCGCGGTTGGAGTTGAGCGCCTCGGAGCCGCCGCGCAGGATGGCGGCATTGCCGGCTTTCAGGCACAGCGCGGCGGCGTCGGCGGTCACGTTCGGGCGCGATTCGTAGATGATGCCGATGACGCCCAACGGCACCCGCATCCGCCCGACCTGAATTCCGGACGGCCGGTATTTGAGATCGGTGATTTCGCCCACGGGGTCGGGCTGGGCGGCGACTTCTCGCAAGCCTTGCGCCATCCCATGAACGCCTTTGGGGGTCAATTCCAGCCGGTCGAGCAGCGCCGGCTCCAGACCGGAGGCGCGACCGGCGTCCATGTCCAGTTGGTTGGCCGCGCGCAAGCTCGCCTCGGCCGCTTCCAGCGCGTCGGCGATGGCGTGCAAGGCGGCATCCTTGCTCCGCGTTTCGGCTTGGCCGACGACGCGCGAAGCAGCGCGGGCACGCTGGCCGACTTCGGTCATGTAGCGGCCAATTGCATCGGCGGAGTCAGCAGATATATTCATCGCTACCTAACCTTACTTGTCGAATACCAGGAATCAGCCTAAGGTCTCAGAAACGATCATCGCATCAAAGATTCAGTTTTTCTCAGATGAAACTTTTTCAGCAGCAATCGCTATACGCTCCATCATTGCAACATTTTGAGAAGCGATCACACGAGTTTGCTCCAGAATATCAATTTGCCGTTCCATAAGAGGAAGTATTTTCATTTGAGGAGAACTTTTACCCATACACTTTCTCATATAGAAAACGTAAACCAAAATTAACAGCAACAATGGCAGAAAGCTTATTAAAAGCTCAGTCCAAACCCCTTTTCTTTTATTGGGTTGATTGACAAAATGCTGCTCTGCATACACCACCTGAACATTATAACTATCATAAGATTCTTTGAGTTTATCGGCAGAACCTTTTAGTCTAAAACCAACCTCTTTCGAAATCGGCACTATTACCTGATACAGCGGCTGTGTAATGACATCAACCAATTTCTTTTGCGAATCGAAAAATCGAGCCTCAATAATTAATTCATCAACCGGGAAAGGATTAGTATTTTTCAATGTTCCAAGGACAGTCACCACTCTTTTTCCATCAGGTTCTGAATAAGACATTGAACTATCTACAATATTGAGCTTAGTTAGATCAGCGTTTATATCCTCGTCATTCGCCGCTTGTAGAGACAATGAGAAAAACATCAATAACATCGTCATAAGAAAAGTCCTTACCATATAGATCTCCTAAAAAATACAAAGCAATAGAACGCTCAAGTCGACTGTATCTTGTCGGACAAGAGTTCCACACCCGCCAACCGTAATCCGTTCGCTCGTAGTTCATCCCACGGCGAACCGGCTTCGACCCCCTTGATCGTTCGGTCGGCCCGGGAGCAAGCGCGCAACAAAACCCGACAGTCCGCCGCGCTCAACCGTTGCGACGCCTGACGGAGCAAGGGTTTGCGTTTTTCCCAGATTTTTTGCTCGGTCAAGGCAGCCTCCAGCGACCGCCCCCGTTCCTTGGCGAAGGCCAGAGAAACCAGCCGGCGGATTTCCTGATGCAGCGCCCAATTGATCAACAGCGGTTCGACACCTTCCTCGCGCAAGCCGTTCAAAATCCGCGCCGTCCGCTCCGGTTGCCCCAGAAGACCGGCGTCCACAAAATCATAGATGCTGTAGCGGGCGCTGTCGTCCACCGCCGCCAGCACGGCCTCGGCCGTGAGTTCCGAACCCTCGACCAACAGCGCCAGCTTTTCGATGTCCTGCGCGGCGGCGAGCAGGTTGCCTTCGACCCGCTCGGCCAATAGCGCCGCCACCTCGGGCGCGGCCTTCAGACCGCGTTCCCGCAGCCGGCGTTCGATCCAGCCCGGCAACTGTCGCGGCTCCACCGGCAGCGCCGCCACCGCGACGCCTGCCTGCTCCAGCGTCAAAAACCAGCGGCTTTTCTGCGCGGTCCAATCGAGCTTGCCGGCGGTCATCAACAGCACGGCGTCTTCGGCCGGACGGGCGGCATAGGCTTCCAAGGCCCGCGCGCCGGCGTCGCCCGGTTTGGCGTTGCCCAGCCGTAATTCCAGCAAGCGTCGCTCGGCGAACAGCGACAGGCTGGCCGCCCGTTGGGCCAGCGCGCTCCAGTCAAAGCCGGCTTCGACGGTCAGGCATTCCCGCTCGGCATGGCCGCGCGCGCGCGCGGCGGCGCGGATGGCGTCCGCCGCTTCCAACGCCTGCAACGGCTCCTCGCCAAACACCAGATACAGCCGCGCCAGGGTTCTACGCAGATGCTCGGCCAACTGATCGGGACGCAGCCTCAAGACTTGACGGCCTGCAAGCGGCGGACGATTTGCCAGGCCATATCCTCGGCCATGCTCTCCGTCAGCGATTCTTGCGCCGCCTCAAAACCGAGCACCCGGTTTTCATCGAACAGCACGGCGCGGTTGGCGCTGACGCCCTCGGCGCCGATCAAGACTTGGCCGTCAGGGCGCTTGACGTCGTAAGCCGCGCTGTAGACCAGGGAATATTCTCGTTTGATATCAAGACGGTCGGCGGCCATGGCGCGCCGGCCGCCGCCTTCGTTCAGGATGGTGAGGACCGCCGTCGCCTGCGAGGGATCGCGGGTGACGGTGACACCGTTACGCGCCAGCACCACCGGCAGCTTGCGGCTCAGCACGCCCGGCGGCGTTCCAATCGCCAGCTGGCTTTGCACGTAAATCACCCGCAGCTCCGGCGCGAGTTGCACCGGCCCGCGCAGTTGAAACCCACAGCCCGCCAGCAGCAGCGCGACCCATCCCAAACCGTTTGCAACAATCCAACGCATGGCGGTTTCCTCAGCAAACCACGTTGACCAACTTGCCCGGAACCACCACGATCTTGCGCACCGGCCGGCCTTCGACGAAGCGTTGCACGTTCGGTTCGGCTTGCGCGGCCTGTTCGATGGCGGCCCGGTCGGCATCCACCGGCACGTCGATTTGACCGCGCAGCTTGCCGTTAACCTGGACCACCAACGTCACCAGCGACCGCGCCAACGCCGCGTCGTCGGGCTTCGGCCATCCGGCGTTCAGAATATCGTCGCCGTAGCCCAAGTTCCGCCAAAGGGTATGCGCGATGTGCGGGACGATCGGCGACAGCAAGCGCAGCAGCAGGCTCAACCCTTCCCGGCGCACCGCGTCGGCCGCCGCGCCGTCCGCGTCGGTCCGCGCCAGCGCGTTCAGCATTTTCATGCCGCCGGAAACGACGGTATTGAACTGGTGGCGGCCGAAGTCGAACAAGGCTTGCCGCAACGCTTCATGAATGTCGCGGCGCGCGGCGCGCAGCGGCTCATCCAGCGCGGTGGGATCCACCTCGCCAGCGGCGCGGATCGCGTGCTGTTGCTCGGCGGCGTAAACCCACAGCCGCCGCAAGAAACGATAGGCCCCGGCCACGCCGGTATCGGACCATTCCAACGCCTGTTCCGGCGGCGCGGCGAACATCATGAACAGCCGGGCGGTGTCGGCCCCGTACTGCTCGATCAGGGTCTGCGGGTCCACGCCGTTCTTGCGGGACTTGGACATGGTGCCGATCCCGCCGTACTCGACCGGCCGGCCGTCCGCGACCGCCGTGACGCTCGCCACCCGGCCGTGCTCGTCGCGGCTCATGTCCACTTCGGCGGGCGGATAGTAGCTGATGCCGCCCTTTTCGCCCTTGCGGAAAAAAATGTGGTTCAGCACCATGCCTTGCGTCAGCAAATTGGCGAACGGCTCGGACACCTTGGTCAGGCCCAAATCCCGCATGACCTTGGTCCAAAATCGCGAATACAGCAGGTGCAGGATGGCGTGTTCGATGCCGCCGATGTATTGATCGACCGGCATCCAGTAATCGGCTCGCCGATCCACCATCGCGTTCGCGCCGGGCGCGCCGTAGCGGAAGAAATACCAGGACGAGTCCACGAAGGTGTCCATGGTGTCGGTTTCGCGCCGCGCCGGCTTGCCGCATTGCGGACAGGGGCAATTCAAAAATTCCGGATGCTTGTTGAGCGGGTTGCCGGAGCCGTCCGGCACCAGATGCTCCGGCAGCACCACCGGCAACTGTTCGTCCGGCACCGGAACCGCGCCGCACGCGGCGCAATGGACCATCGGGATGGGGGTGCCCCAGTAACGTTGCCGGGAAATACCCCAGTCGCGCAACCGCCAAATGACTTTCTTCTCACCCAGATCCCTGACGCTCAAATCGCCGGCGATGGCATCCACCGCCTGCTCGAAATCGAGGCCGTCGTATTTGCCGGAGTTGATGCAGACGCCGTAATCGGCGTAGGCGTCCTGCCACGGCGCGGGCGTTGTATCGCCGGCGCGGGTGCGGATCACCGGCTTGATCGGCAAGCCGAATTGATGGGCGAAGGCAAAATCGCGCTCGTCGTGCGCGGGCACCGCCATCACCGCGCCTTCGCCGTAGCCCATTAACACGTAGTTGGCGACCCACAGCGGCAGCGGTTCGTCGGTGAGCGGATGGGTGACGGTCAGCCCCGTGGACATCCCCTTTTTTTCCTGGGTCGCCAGTTCGGCCTCGGTGACGCCGCCGCGCCGGCATTCCTCAATAAAGGCGGCGAGCCGCGGGTTGCCCTCGGCCGCGCGCAGCGCCAGCGGATGTTCGGCGGCCACGGCGACGTAGGTCGCGCCCAACAGGGTGTCGGCGCGGGTGGTAAAGACCCACAGTATGTTGGGCTCGCTTCCGTCATCCGCCGTTTTTCCAGCAGACGGCGGAAGTTGATAGGGGAAGCCGATCCGGACGCCGTGACTTTTGCCGATCCAGTTTTTCTGCATCAGCTTGACCTGCTCCGGCCAGCCGGGCAGCTTGTCAATTTCAGTTAGCAGTTCCTCGGCATAGCGGGTGATCGCCATGTAATACATCGGGATCTCACGCTTTTCGACCAGCGCGCCGGTGCGCCAGCCGCGCCCGTCGATCACCTGTTCGTTGGCCAGCACGGTTTGATCCACCGGGTCCCAGTTCACCACGCCGGTCTTCAAATAAACGACGCCTTGCTCCAGCATCCGCAAGAACAACCATTGATTCCAGCGGTAATACTCCGGCTGGCAGGTGGCGAGTTCGCGGTCCCAGTCCAGCGCGAAGCCCAGCGACTGGAGCTGCTTTTTCATGTAGGCGATGTTGTCGTAGGTCCATTGCGCCGGGGCCACGCCCCCCGCCATCGCGGCGTTTTCGGCGGGCAGACCGAAAGCGTCCCAGCCCATCGGCTGCAACACGTTCTTGCCCAGCATCCGCTGGTAGCGGGCGATCACATCGCCGATGGTGTAATTGCGGACGTGCCCCATGTGCAGCCGCCCGCTGGGATAAGGGAACATGCACAGGCAGTAATATTTCTCGCGGCCCGGCTCCTCGCGCGCGGCGAAGGCCCGTCGCTCGTTCCAATAACATTGCGCTTCCGCTTCAATAACTTGCGGATTGTAAGACTCAGCGATCACGGCGGTTCCCTAGCTTCAAAATTAAATGCGGTAAGATAACACAACTTTAAATCCCGCTGGCGCGAAGCCGGCCCCAAACGAGGCCCCATCCGTGAACGAGCACCCCTCGCAACGCCCCACGCTCAGCTACCGCGACGCCGGCGTGGACATCGACGCCGGCAACCGGCTGGTGGACCGCATCAAGCCGCACGCGCGGCGCACGCGCCGGCCCGGCGTGCTGGGCGGCTTGGGCGGTTTCGGCGCGCTGTTCGAGTTGCCGCTGGACCGCTACCGTCAACCCGTGCTGGTCTCCGGGACCGACGGCGTGGGCACCAAACTGAAACTGGCGCTGGAGCTGAACCGACACGATACCATCGGCATCGACCTGGTGGCGATGTGCGTCAACGATGTGTTGGTGGTCGGAGCCGAGCCGTTGTTCTTTCTGGATTATTACGCCACCGGCAAACTGGATGTCGAGGTCGCAGCGACGGTGATCAAGGGGATCGCCGATGGCTGCGAGCAGGCCGGCGCGGCGCTGGTGGGCGGCGAAACCGCCGAAATGCCGGGGCTGTATCAGGCGGGCGATTACGACTTGGCGGGCTTTTGCGTCGGCGTGGTCGAGAAAGCCAAGATCATCGACCCCAGCCGGGTCCAGGTCGGCGATGTCTTGCTCGGACTGGCTTCCTCCGGCCCGCATTCCAACGGCTATTCGCTGATCCGCAAGATTCTGTCGGTCGGCGGCGAAGCTCTCGACCAAGCGTTTGCCGGCGCCACCCTCGGCGAAGCGCTGCTGGCTCCGACCCGCATCTACGTTAAACCGATGTTGCGCTTGCTGGAACAGGTGGAGGTTCACGCCATCGCCCACATCACCGGCGGGGGCTTGACCGAGAATCTGCCGCGCGTGTTGCCGGCGGATGCCAAGGCGACGCTTAACGTCGCCAGCTGGCGGCGACCGGCCATTTTTCAATGGTTGCAACAACGCGGCAATGTGGCCGACGCCGAGATGTGGCGCACCTTTAACTGTGGCGTCGGCCTGGTGGTCTGCGTCGCGCCGGATGCCGTCGATACGGCGCTGGAGCTATTGCGCGCCTCGGGTGAAACGGTTTGGCGGCTGGGGGAAATCACGGCTGGCGAGGGCGAACCCATCGTGGAGTTTTATCCATGAACGAGGCCCGTAAAATCCGGTTAGTGGTGCTGATTTCCGGGCGAGGCAGCAACCTGCAAGCGATTTTGGATCAAGCCGCCAGCGGCGAGCTGCCGGTGGACATCGCCGCCGTCATCAGCAATCGGCCCGGCGTTCAAGGTCTGGAACGGGCGCGCCGAGCCGGCGTTCCAGCGCTGGAGTTGGACCACAAAGCATTTTCCGACCGACCTGGCTTCGAAGCGGCGCTGGTCGAATTGATCGACCGCCATCAACCCGATTTGGTGGTTCTGGCGGGTTTCATGCGGGTGCTGACTCCCAGTTTTACCGATCATTACCGGGGCCGGTTGCTCAACATTCACCCGTCGCTATTGCCAAAATTTCGGGGCCTGCACACCCACGAACGAGCCATCGCCGCCGGCGAAACCGAGCATGGCGCGAGCATCCATTTCGTCACCGCCGAATTGGACGGCGGGCCGATCATCGTTCAAGCGCGGGTGCCGGTGCTGCCGGGCGATGATCCCGATACCCTGGGGGCGCGGGTGCTTGAACAGGAACATCGCTTGTACCCGCAAGCGATCCGCTGGTTTGCGCAAGGGCGGCTGGGATTGGAGGGCGAACGGGTGCGGTTCGACGGCCGGCCGCTGGAAAATCCGCTGGAGCTTACCGATTTGACTTAATCGGATGAATGCCCTCGGTCGCGAGGTTCATCGCCGCCGATCCGGCTCGGCGTCGGCCCGCTTTGATGCTTGTATTTGGCGTCCTGACGCTTGGAATAAGGACGGATGGCGGGATGGGTCAAGGTCTCGAAACTGATCGCGCAAATCGCCATGCCGGGCCGCAGGGCCAGCGGCAGCTTGCCGCTGTTATAACATTCCAACACGATGGAACCGCTCCAACCGGGATCAATGCGATGCGCGGTGACGTGCACCATCAAGCCCAAGCGGGCCAAACTGGAACGGCCGTCCAGCCAGCCGACCAGATCGTCCGGCACGGTGACGGTCTCGGCGGTGGCCGCCAGCGCCAGTTCGCCGGGATGGATGAAAAATGCCTCCTCCGGACCGATCTCGATCTCCTTGCTCATGATCCGATTGATGGCCTTGTCGACCGCCTCTCGGGGACCGCTGAGATCGATATAGGGCGCGGCGTGATCGTTGAATACTCGGAAGCGGCTGCCCAAGTGCAAATCCACGCTCACCCCGTTGATCCGACCGGACGCGGGGCGCGGCTCGATACAAATTTTACCCTCGTCCAGACAACGTTCGATGTCGCGGTCGCACAAGCGCACTGACGTTTTCCTCCAACCAAAACTAAAAGCGCGGCCGAAACCGCGCTGCTGAAGCGGTCAACGATACACTCTGACCCGCTGACAACTGCGATATTTGACGCCGTGACGCCAATAATTCCGACACACGGTCCGATAGCGATAAGCGGGCCTTGTGGTAGTAGTGCAAATCCGCTTGTGGACGCCGCGGCTATAAACGTCGCGGCAGCGGGTCGCGGCTTCGGCTTCTTGAATTGGCAAAGCGACGGCGCCACCGACGAAGAAGGCCAATAAACCCACTTGAATCAGCTTTTTCATTAAGACTCCCTCAGCAAAAAGAGGATCAAAAACGGTCAAGGTCTGATGAGACCCACCTAAGCATAGAACGAAAAAACTTTATGTATTCTGAATGATGATGTTGGGAAACTTGTGGCTGTAATTCTTCGCCTGGAGCGACAGCCGGGCGGCGGCGCGGCGGGCGATGTCGCGGTACAAGCCGGCGATCCGGCTGTCCGGCTCCGCGACGACCGTCGGTCGACCGTTGTCGGTTTCCTCGCGGATGCGGATATCCAACGGCAACGAGCCGAGAAAAGGCACGCTGTACTGCTCGGCCATCCGCTGCCCGCCGCCTTCACCAAAAATGTGTTCCTCGTGGCCGCAGTTCGAACAAATATGGATGCTCATGTTCTCGACCACGCCGAGCACCGGCACTTCCACCTTCTCGAACATTTTTAAACCCCGACGCGCATCCAGCAAGGCGATATCTTGCGGGGTGGTGACGATAACCGCGCCGCTGACCGGCACCTTCTGCGACAGGGTCAACTGCGTGTCGCCGGTGCCGGGCGGAAGGTCGATCACCAAATAGTCCAAATCTTGCCAGCGGGTATCGCGCAGCAGTTGCTCCAGCGCTTGCGTCACCATCGGCCCGCGCCAGACCATCGGCGTCTCCTCTTCGATCAGATAACCGATGGACATGGATTGAATGCCGTGGCTGAGCACCGGGTTGAGCGATTTTCCATCTGGCGATTCCGGCCGATCGTTAGACCCCAACATCCGCGGCTGGCTGGGTCCGTAGATGTCGGCGTCCAACACCCCCACCGTCGCGCCCTCGGCGCTCAGCGCCAGCGCCAGATTGACCGCCGTGGTCGATTTGCCGACGCCGCCCTTGCCCGACGCCACCGCGATGATGTTCTTGACCCCCGGCAACGGCTTCAAGCCTTTCTGCACTTCGTGGGCGACGATCTTGCTCTCCAGCTTGATCTCGACCGACGAAATCGCCGGCAACGCCGCCAGCCGCTCGCGCAGCGCGGCGGTTAGCGTGTCTCGGTATCCGGCGGCCGGATAACCCAATTCGATATCCAAAGTCAGGCGGGAACCGTCGATTTGGATCGCCTTGACGCACTTGGCGGCGATCAAATCCTGATCCAGATAAGGGTCCACATAGCCCTTGAGGGCGGTTTCCACATCGGCGCGCGTGACCGCGGTCATAGCTCAATTCCTCGTTGTCTGGGAGTAGTCGATTTCGGACGCCCGGCGGCCCCGCTCTCGCCGGGCGCGCCGCTGGTACAATCCTTACTTAAATAGGGGAACGCCCCGAGCGGACCGTCACCGCCTCGCATCGGCCATCGCGCGCCGGCGGCGCTCCTCGCGGGCCTGTCGACGGATGACAGCGCTAGCGGATGCTGCTAACGTAGCGGCCTTTCCGAGCGACCGCAACTGTCCGCGCCATGAGCAACCCGCCGATCCGCCGCATTCTCGTCACCAGCGCCCTGCCCTACGCCAACGGCCCGATTCACATCGGCCACTTGGTGGAATACATTCAGACCGACATCTGGGTCCGCTTTCAAAAGCTGCGCGGCCACGAATGCTACTACGTTTGCGCGGATGACGCTCACGGCACGCCGATCATGCTGCGCGCCGAGCAGGATGGCCTGAGCCCCCAACAGCTCATCGACCGCATCTGGGGCGAACACCGCGCCGATTTTGCCGATTTCCTGATCGAATTTGACAACTATTATTCCACCCATTCGCCGGAATGCCGTCATTACGCTGAATTGATCTATCGCCGCCTGGATCAGGCCGGCCACATCAGCCGCCGGATCATCACCCAAGCCTACGATCCGGAAAGGCACATGTTCCTGCCGGACCGCTTCATCAAGGGCGAATGCCCGCGCTGCGGCGCGCTGGACCAATACGGCGACAGTTGCGAAAACTGCGGCGCGACCTACTCGCCGACCGATTTAAAAAATCCCCGCTCGGTCGTGTCCGGCGCGACACCGATCACCAAGGAATCGCTGCATTTCTTTTTTAAGCTGGCCGATTTCGAAATCCTGCTGAAAGACTGGATCGCCAGCGGATCGATCCAGCCGCAAATGGCCAACAAGCTGGATGAATGGTTCACCGCCGGCCTGCAGGAATGGGACATCTCGCGCGACGCGCCGTATTGGGGCTTCGAAATTCCCGACGCGCCCGGCAAATACTTCTACGTCTGGCTGGACGCCCCGATCGGCTACATGGCCAGCTTTCAACACTACTGCGACCGCTCCGGCCTGCAATTCGACGACTTCTGGAAACCCGACAGCACCGCCGAGGTGCATCACTTCATCGGCAAGGACATCGCCTACTTCCACATCCTCTTTTGGCCGGCGGAGCTGACCGGAGCCGGCTTCCGCAGGCCGACCGCCGTCAACTGTCACGGCTTCCTGACCGTGGACGGCCAGAAGATGTCGAAATCGCGCGGCACCTTCATCAAGGCCCGGACCTATCTCCACCATTTGCGACCGGAGTATTTGCGTTATTACTTCGCCAGCAAACTGAACGACGGCATCGACGATCTGGATTTGAATTTCGAGGACTTCGCGCAGCGGGTCAACAGCGATCTGGTCGGCAAGCTGGTCAACATCGCCAGCCGCTGCGCCGGCTTCATCACCCGCCGCTTCGAGGGCCGCCTGGCCGAACAACTGGCCGAAGCGAAGCTTTATGCGGAATTCGTCGCCGCTGGCGACTCTATCGCCCAGGCTTACGAAGGGCGGGAGTTCGGCCGGGCGATGCGCGAGATCATGGCGCTGGCCGACCGGGCCAATCAGTACATCGACGAGAAAAAGCCCTGGGCGCTGGCCAAACAGCCCGAAGCGGAGACTGACGTTCAAGCGGTTTGCAGCATGGGGCTCAATCTGTTTAGGGTTTTGATGATCTACCTCAAACCCGTATTGCCGGGCATCGCCGGGCAAGTCGAAGAATTTCTGAAAATACCGCCGCTGCGCTGGGCGGATCTGGACGCGCCGCTGCTCGGTCAGGCGATTGCCGAATTCAAGCCTTTGATCCAACGAGTTGAAATGACGCAGATTAAAGCCATGGTCGAAGAATCCAAAGAAGGTGTCGCCGTCACTGAAACACCAGCCAAGCCGGGGCCGCTGGCGGCGGAGCCGATCGGCCCGAGCATCACCATCGA
>ERZ761594.466-NODE-466-length-11815-cov-4.696599_pt1 | contig 11815 bp, 16 predicted proteins | sample MGYA00511036_ERZ761594 | MGnify/ENA primary metagenome ERZ761594 (study PRJEB28899, sample SAMN03785561) | bioreactor sludge metagenome | biome: EBPR Sludge; feature: EBPR Bioreactor; material: 0.22µm filtered reactor supernatant | place: Saint Lucia: Queensland... | reverse complement strand
CGAGAGGAACACGAAGCCAGCAATGACCATGACTGCGCCGATGATGGTGGTGAACACTCTTACGCTCATGGGCGCACCCTATACGCGCAGGCCCATCCTGGTTCCTGGACAGGAGAGACGCGCGGTGTTTGCATTCAACAAATAATATAGCTACTGCTGCTATATTATTCGTTCGTGAGCAACATTCCGTCGGTCATTTCCGATCGTATTGGTCCGCTGGTAGAGCCCCTGCACGACGCGTTCGAGCGGGCCCGACATCGGGTCGATCACGGCTACCCAGGACTTTACAGAGAAAACCAGGACTGGTTGCGCACCCACGTACTTCGCGGGTTGTTGCAGCAGCAGCTTTCTGATGACGGGCTACCTGAGCACTGGTCCCTGACGGGCAACCATCGGCAGAACGGTGCCGTCAACCTCACCTACGGCTCCGGGGAGATGGTGTTAAGGGCTGTTCACGCCTTTCCGGCCGGCGAAGCGCCGATCGCGGGACCTAACGGTGCCAGGCGGGCGTTCTACACCAACCGTGCGCTGGCAGACCTCGCCGACCCCGACCACATGCCCACCCACCGACTGCTGCTGGTATGGGAGGAAGAGTCCAGGGACAACAATTTTCTGCTCACCGTCGTCCATCCGCTGACACCCGGGTCCTCTCGGAGCCGGGTTCGCTCAGACCTGGAGTTCGGGCTACCGAGGACCCTCACAGCCTTTGAGCAGATCCATTTCGACACTGCCGATGAAGACGAGGACCTCCTTTTCGAGTTCGACGAGGACGACTTTGGCGACGAAGACACCGGCACCGATGATGGGAGCTGACAACCACGGTGGTGCCCGGCTCGCGGACCTGCGCCGACTGCATTCACTGACTCAAAGCCAACTGGCCGACCTATCGGGTGTCCCCCAGCCGAACTTGTCGAACATAGAGAAAGGCCGCGCTGGACTGTCCCATGCCGTAGCCATCAGGATCGCTCAGGCGACCGGGACGCCTGTGGAGTTCTTCGACTTCCCTAGCGCCGAGTACGACAGCACCGCGATTCACTTCCGACGGTCCAAACAGGTCAGCGCCAAGGGGGGTGATTTCGTATTGCAGGCATTCAAGGAGATCGAACGCATCGCGGACCGCCTCGCCGCCGCACCGGTTCGATTGCGTCAGCTCAAACTACCGGTCGCGGAGCAAGCCGACATCGTCAGCGCCGCTGATATCGAGGCGATCAGCGCTGATGCGCGCGCCGCTAGTGGTGTGGCCGATGACGGCCCCGTTCGTAACGTCATCCGAACAGCTGAGCGTGCAGGTATTGCGATCGCGCCGCTGACCGCGGGCAGTGAGAACGAGGCGCTGCTGCGGGGGCACTGTGGAATGTCGCGGTGGTCAGCAGACTCCGATCGATCGACGGTTGCCTACGCGACGGGAATGCCGGGGGATCGCCTCCGCTTCACCATTGCTCACGAGTTGGGGCACATCTTGCTGCACACCCGTCGCCAGGTCGGTGACGAGAAGCAACGTGAGCGTGAGGCCGACTTGTTTGCCGGATCGTTCCTTGTTCCGAAACACGTTGCAGAGGAGTCAATCTCAGAGACACTCACTCTTCATGGCTACATGAGATTGAAGGCGAAGTTCGGGATGGCGATCCAGGCTCTCATCATGCGCGGCAGGACCGCCGGCCTTATCAGCCAGCAGCGACAACGCTCACTGATGATCCAGGTCGCTAGCCGCGGTTGGCGGACAAGTGAGCCGGTATTGGTCAAATGTGAGACCCCAATGCTGCTGTGGACCCAACTGGCCAACCTCTACGGTGCATCTCCGTACTTCGCGGCCGGCAGAGAACTAGGAGTTCCACCATCATTTCTCCGGCAATGGATACCTGAAAGGCGGCTCAGCAACGGCGGCGGCGCTACGCCGAACGCACCCCTTGGCCTTATCAAGGAGCAAATGGCGGACACCGTGGTTGTTGAACTCCGCTCATCCCAAAAACAAGGACAGTTGAAATAACCCTGGAAGCGACGACGGTCAAGGCGGTCAGAGCGGCCAAGCCGGCCGCTAAGGCAAGAACGGTCCCACTGCAGGCGCGGCGAGGCGGGGGGACCAATATCCGGCAGTCACACGCTGCACGCGCCATCCAGCCCGGCGGCACAGGTTGTACCGGCAGCCGCTTCCACCTACGCCTCACCTGCGGCCGAACCACCGCGCGAGCTGGGCGAGTGGGTCGAACCGTGCTTTGATCAGGCGGGTTAGGTGCAGTGCTAGCAGGTAGATGCTGGCGTCGATGACGGTGCGCCGGCGGGGCTTGGCCCGCCAGCGGTCCATCGCTTCACTGATCAGTTCCCAGTCCTTGGCGATCGCGAGGGCTTCGTACACGACCACCTGGGCCAGGAGCACGGTCACCATCCGACCCGCATACTGCTTCATCAGGCCGGCTGCTCCAGTGCGCCGAGGCGTTTCTCGATCCGCTCATCGGCCCGCCGCCGGACTGCGCGTTCGTCGGAGGCATCGTCCTCGACGCGGTCGATTCGGCCGCGCACCTCTTCGCGAAGCCCGCTGAAGTCCCGGCGCAGAGCGTCGAGCTGGGCCAGGATTTCGACGCCGTTCGCGATCGACCAGTCCAGGTCGGTGCGCAGCGGGGACTCGGCAGTGTCGCCGTTGGTGACCTGGCCGACGACCTTGTCGACCTTCTTGCCTAGCCGGCGCGCGATCAACGCATTCAGCAGCGGCGAAGCGAAGAACGCAGTGAACAGGCCGATCGCGATCGGAACGATGATGTTCTTTCCCGTGACCTCGATCACTTCGGCCCACAGCGACGCGGCAACTACCACCGCCAGCATCAGCAGTACGCGTGGTCGTCTACGGGGATGAGCTTCCCTGTCGCGTACAGCATTGCGCTTCGCCAGCTCCCGAACGACCTCGTGCCGTGGGGGTGGTTCTCGACTCGCCATAACCGCCCGGATTTGCGCACTCGGCACTTACCAAAGATGGGGAACGTGCGCCGTTGGGTCGGCCGCGGCCGGACGACATGCACGGCGGGGTCGCGCATCATCACCGCAGGACGCGATCGGCAGCCCGCTTACCCGCTTCGTTCAGCACGGGCCCGAGCACCGGCACCCGCCCGAGCACATCGCCGGCCACCTGCCGGAGCCGTTCCACATCGGCGGCAGAGGCTGCCGCCTTCTGCACCGTCTCCTTCATGGCCTCGATAGCTGCGTCAGCGTGCTCCGTACCCGTCTTGTTGGGTGTCGCGAACACCGCGGCGAACGCGACGAGACCAGCCCCGGCGCATCCCACCCAGCCGATCGCGTCATGCGGGGCAGAGGTTGCGGCCGCTCCGCCGAACGCGGTCACGAAACCGACGATCGCCTTGGCGAAAGTGGCAGGTGTGTATTTCATGTGTTCAGCCCTTCGTTTCGAGTAGTTCGAGGCGGTCACGGTCGATCGCATCGATGTAATTGATGACGAGAATCGCGCGGGGATCTCCGGCGTCGGCCAGTCGCAGAACCTCGACCAGGGCGGTGTCGTCGCCGATGAACGCGAGCCACTCCAACTCGGTGCGGTCGTCCCACACCAGTTGCGGCGTCGGGGGAATGACGATCGGGGGTGGGGCGGTCACCGGCGGTGCAGGCTTGGGCGGTGCAGGCTTGGGCGCCGCGATCACGCCCGCCGGATAGGCGTACCCCTTCGGCGGAATCAACGACGCCAGACTCGCCAACGTCACCCAACCGCCGAACGGTGAGAAACCGGAGTCGCCGATCCACACCGGACGCACGCTGTCGGATTCGTCCTTGCCCGCGGCCATCACGTAGTGCTTGATCTCGACCCCGGGCGGGTAGGCGAACGGGATCGAGCCCTTCGCGGGCTTGAACCGGTTATTCGGCGGCGAGACGATGTTCGCCGCAATGGGATAGCCCGCGTCCACCGATGCGCAGATGCGCTGCCACAGCAACTCGACCTGCGCCGGTGTCGGCGGGTCGTTGGGCATCTCCACAACCGTGTACTTCGCCTCGGGCAGATACTTGTTGAGTACCTGCACGGCTAGGCCGATGTGGTCGGTGCCGTCGAAGTCGTCGCCGCGGCCGGGGTTCTCGATTGCCTCGATCTGGCGGGCCAGCTCGGCTTCGGGCACCGAGATTCCGCGCGTGCTCAGCATGTTTTGGACCATGGCGGGACCGCACCACCAGCCGGTTTCCTGGGCGACGGTTGCGCGCGAGTAGTCGAGTTTCTTCTCGGTGCTGGCGATGGCCACGGTTTTCTCCTTGATCGCTGGCGGCTCGTTCGCTCCCGACAGTCGGGGTAGCGGGTCGGCCTTGGCCTTCTGGTTGTATTCGCGCGGCATGTAGCTCAGGTGCAGGTGCGGGGCGATCGGGTCGCGTGCGCTGCCGCCGTTGGTGTTGGTATCGGGATTGATGACCGCGATCTGCTGGCCCGCAACCACTTTCGACCCGACGCGCACGCCATCTAGCCGGCGAATGTGCCCGTACTCCCAGACCCCGCCGCCCTGGCTGTCGTCAGAGTCGATCACCAGCCAGCCGCACGGGTCCGGCCCGCCATAGCCCTGCGCTGCCCCGGCGTACAGCACGGTGCCCGACTGGACGGCATATACAGGCATACCGCCGCTGCCGCCGTCGCGGCCGAAATCGACACCGGTGTGAAACTCACTGCCCCGCCAGCCAAACGGCGACGTCACCCGGCGGTCGGTGGTCAGCGGCCAATAGCGGTCAGTCATCGGTCCCTCCAAAGGGCTAGAGCCAGCAGGGCCAGGCCGATGGGCGCCGCCGATGAGCCGACTACGGCCAGCGGTGTGAGCAGGTCCGCTTCGGTTGGATCGATCAGGCCCATCACGCGAGTGACTTCCAATGCGCTGCGGTCGTCGGTGTAGTTGCCAACGCGCGGAACCGCTTTGAATCGCCAGACGCAACCGTGTCCACGGTATTTCCGCCCGAAGACTGAATCGTGATCGTCTGCGTGGACTGGTTGACAAACGTCCACTCGATCCCCGCGTAAATATTCCCAGCGGAAGGGAGTTTGAACGTATGCGCGGATGTGCCGGTGGCGACTTGGGTTTGGGCCGATGCATCCGTCAGCGTTGTAGTGCCACCATTCGTGGCCACGTTGACGGGGATGGCGTATAGGCCCGATCCGTAAATCCACCCACCAGTATTGCGTTGTACGAGTGTGTTGGGCGTCGTCCAAACTGAACCAGCATTCGCACACCAGTGCGCTGCATCGGTTGGATTGTCTTGTAACGCAACAAACTCGGCGATTAGTGCATAACCCGCATATGCTAGGCAAATTGTTCCGCCACCAGACGCCTGGATCGTAGCGTTACCGCTCCCCCGGTTCAGAATCACAAAACGTCGACCGGCGACAATCCCGGTTGACGGAAGTTTCACGGTGGGAAACCCTGTACCTGTGATGACCTGCACCTGGGCATCCGAAGCTGTGAGCGTGGTAGTACCGCCTGACGCAGAGATTGCACCCGCGCCAGAGATGAACGTCTTGTCCGCAACCGTGCCCGCCCCAGACGGTGCAACGTAATCGGTCTCAGCCACGGCGGCGGCGTAGGTATCCGTCCCGGTGCGCTTGATGAGCCCGTTGGTCGAAACCCCGGTGATCTGATCGCGGGACACCGACCCGCCGAGCGCGGTGTTGTTGCCGCCGATGGATATCGCGGCGCCGGTGATATCGGCCGCCGTGTGGCCGTGTGTTGACGGTGTGAACGTTGATGGCTTGCCTGTGATGTCGCTCCAGGCCGGGGCCGGGAGTGTGTTGGACGGGTCGGTGAGGTTCTTGTTCTTGAGGTCATCGGTGGACTCTCGCGATAGGAGTGTGTCGGTTGTGACGCTGGGAAGGGTGAGTGTTTGATCGGCGGTGGCCGATTCGTTGGCGATGATTTTCGCTGCGTACGAGGTGCCGAATATCCACAGGTCGTGTACGCGGGCGGCCCAGCCGTGCAACCAGTTCCATGGCTTTTCGAAGGCGCCGAGGCTTCTGCTCCAACCGGTGTCTGGCTCGAAATCCCCTGGGGCCACAACGCCGACCAGGTCATCGCCGTCATAGATCGGTGTCAGCCAATCGGTTCCGTCCGCGCCATCAGCTCCGGGGTCGCCTGGGTCTCCTTTCGGGCCGGGTTCGCCGGGGTCGCCTGGGTCTCCTTTCGGGCCGGGTTCGCCGGGGTCGCCTGGGTCTCCTTTCGGGCCGGGTTCGCCGGGGTCGCCTGGGATTCCGACCCCGGTGCCGTCTTGGCCGTCTTTGCCGGGGAGTCCTTCTTGGGAGATGACGATGACGGCGACGATGGGTTCTTCGACGGCGACGTTGATTTCGGGGTTGTCGATTTCGACGTCGAAGGTGAGGTCGCTCATGGTTTGCCGTCGTTTCGTTCGAAGATGCCGACGAGTACGGGTGTTTCGCGGCTGGGTGTTTCGGTTGTTTGGGACATGACGACTCGCCATGTGGTGCCGTTGCGTACTTGGTCGAGGTTTTCGGCTTGCATGCGGATTTGTGCCAGTGAGCCGGCGATGGTGGCGTCGACGCGGGTGGGGTTGGTGCGGTCGATGTCGATGAGGATGTAGACGTCGGCGGCCCAGTCGACGGGGTCGCCGGTGTCGGGGTCGCGGCGGCGGATGGATAGGGAGCGGTCGCAGTTGCGGGTGACGGGGATGGTTCGGGTGGGGAGTTTCGGGCCTCCCAGGTATTCGGGCATCAGGCTTCCCAGGTTTCGATGAGGGTGCGTTTCCAGGTATCGGTTGCGACGCAGCGGTATTCGTAGTTGTTGTCGTAGGCGTGTTGGCCGTGCCAGCCCGGTGAGGTGGTGGTGGCCGGTGGGGGGACTTCGCCGTAGACGCGGCTGTTGGCGCCCAGGAGGTGGTAGTAGGGGTTGGAGCCGAGGGTTTCGGGGAGCTCGTTGTTGCGGAAGGTGTTGTAGTCGGGTGTGTGGCCGCCGACTGTGACTTCGTGGAACGCTGCGTCACCGACGTTGGATTCGATGATGTTGTGGTGGGCGGTGCCGGCGAGTGTGACGGATTTAGCGCCGGCGTTGTTGGTGCGCATTTTGTTGCCACGCACGATGTTGTGGTGTGCGGGCAGGGTGTCGTCGCCTTGGATGTAGACGCATTCGACGACGGTGTCTGGCCAGCTGGTGGGGTGGAAGTCGTTGCCCTCGATGACATTCCATTCGGCGCCGAGTATCCGAATGTTGGTGCCCTGACGATTCTCCAGCGGGCCGTCGAAGAAGGCGTTCGCCATGATGTTGACGTCGCGGGCGCCGTAGCTGATTTCGATGTCGGTGCCGAACCAGCCTTGGCCGCCGTATTGGGGCACTCCGTTGTCGTAGAACTGGGCGTCGGTGACGTAGATGGAGCAGTAGTTGTTGATGACGATGAATCCGCCGCGGGCACATGATTCGTACTCGCCGCCGATGATTCGGTTGCCGCCGGTGGTGGCGGTCCATTTGTCGCCCATTTGCATACCCCAGCCGTCCATCCAGTACGGGTGGCAGAGGAGGAATTTGTTGAGGCTGCCTTGGGCGTAGAAGCCGATTTTTTCGCCGACCTCGGATGGTTTGGCGGCTTTCACGCCTTGGCAGCGGGCCAGGATCCACTCGCAGCTGCTGAAGTTCCAGTCGATGTAGAAGCCGGTGCCGCCGAATTCTTCGGCGCGGGCGCAGATGGTCGTGCATTCATAGACGAAGTCGGTTTGGTAGATCTCGTCCCCGGTTGCGAGGGTGAATCCATCATCGCCGCGCCAGTTCGCATGGGCGTCAACGAATGTCGTGGCGGTCTTGGACGCGTAGGGCACGTGAGCGACCCGGCCGTCGGGCTGGCGGATCATGAGGACGCCGGAGTCGCGGAAGCCGGCGGTGGAGGCGACTTCGATGGTGTCGTAGCCGGGCCAGGGGTTGAGACGCAGGGTGAGGCCATCGGATGCGCCTGAGACGGTGGTCGTCAGTTCGGGTTGGAGAAGATCGAGCCCGTAGTGGAAGGGGTCACCGCTCTGGTAGGAGGCGTCGACGTTGCGGATGACTGTTTCGCCGCCGGTGATGACGACGCCGTGTCCGGAGCCGGGGCGGACGGCTTCTGAGCCCCCAGGGTGCGCGGTGTAGTCGTTGACGTTGAGCCACAGGTCTTCAAGGCCGCAGTAGCCGACTTGCTGGGTGACCCCGAAGATGATTGCGGCGGCACGGTCCAGGGCGACACCTTGGGGGGCGCCGATGATGGTGGAGAGCCCGCCCTGGCCGGTGATGAACACCGAGTGGCGGTCGGCCCCGATGACCTCCGGGCAGGCATAGTAGCCCTCGAGTAGGCAGACCCGGCCGCCGGCGGGAGGCAGGGCGGCGACGGCGGCAAGGATTTCGATGTGGTCGTCGATGCCGTCGCAGACGAAGTCGGCTCCGGCTTTGCCGGCGGCGGTGGAGTCTTGGGAGGCGACGACGACGGTCGCGACGCGGGAGCCGCTGTTGCCTTGGGATGGTGCTGCGAGGTTCCATCCGGGTGGGGTTCCGGTGATCTGCCAGCCGAAGTGCGCGGCAGGGGAGGTGAGGTTGGGTCCGGTCGGTGGTGTGCCGTCCAGTTTCACCCTTGGAACCTCACAACGCCCAGTGCGATGGGGTCTCCGCCGGCGGCTTCACCGGTGGGCAGGAATACCAGTTGCCAGCCGGTGCCGGCTGGGATGGCGTCGACGGCGGTGGATTCGACCTTGAGGGTCGCTGTCGAGCCGCTGATGCTGAAGGGCCAGGTTGTGACGGTGGGCGTGGTGGCCAGCTCGATCAAGAGGGTGCCGGAGGGGAACGCTGTCGGTGTTCCGGCGTCGTTGCGGTTGGTGTAGGTCCAGCGGAAGTCGCGGTGACGGGTGAGTGTCAGTTCGCCGATTCCGAGTTTGATACCGATTCCGGGGCCCGGCTCTGGATCGATGCCGATCGGCGGGAGCACGATCGGATTGGGTGCTGCGGCGGCGAGGTCGACGGTGGTGTCGGTTGCCGGGGCGACGGGGGTGTCGAAGGTGCGCAGCACTTCGGGGCGGCCGCGCCAGTTGTGTTCCATGGTGACCCGGTAGGTGAGGTCCAGGCCGAGTGCGGGGTCACTGGCGGGTAGCCGCACTCCGAGGGTGCCGGGGTCGGAGACGTCGTAGGGTGCGGCGGATTGGCCGGGGCTGTTGTACATGCGGCCGTCGGAACGGATGTGTCCGGTGGTGCGGCGGTAGCGGATGATGCCGGGGGTGGCGCCGCCGGGGATGCGCAGTGAGTCTTGGGCTGCGATGTTGAGGTCGAAGTGGATGCGCATGCCGTCGGCGCCGACGTAGTTCGGGCTTTCGAAGTCGTGCACGCGGGCGTGCATGGTGAACAGGATGGGGGGCACGGTGGTCCTCCTCTCAGTCTTCGGGTCCGGCGGTGAACACGGTTCGCCGGTTAACCCCGGGGCGGGGCAGTCGTAGGCCGGCTGTGTGGATGTCGGGGTCGGCGAGCACACCGGTGGCGGTGGCGACGATGTCGGCGGGGTTGATGACCACCGCCAGTGCTGACCAGTCACCGGCTTTGGCCCGGGTGGTCGAGAAGGTCAGGGAGGACCCGGTTCCGGTGGCGTCGCCGAGGAGCAGTGCCGCGGTGGTGTTGGACAGGTAGCGCTGATCGCGGTTGAAGCTGTTGAGGCCGGGCTGGTTACCGCCGAAGGCGGCGACGATCTTGGCGGCCCCGACAGCGGTGGCGGCCACCGATTGGGTGCCTGCAGAGTTTCCGGCGGCGTCGGTGACCGCACCGAATCCGTCAGCACCGGTGTAGGCGACGGAGTTGGCGCGGGCGAGTTTCCCGGCGAGTAGGCCACCGCCGGCGATCTGGGCGCGCACGATCTGTTTGCCTTTGACCTTGGGCGGGTTGAGGATTCCGAACAGTTCGGTCCAGCCGTGGGCGGTGCCCGATCCCCAGGCCTTGACCCCGAGGCTGGCCATCTCGGTCAGGCCGTACCAGCATTTACGGGTCAGATCGCCCAGCGCTGCGGTGCCCACCCAGTAGGACACGGCAGCGACGACGGCGACTTGGGAGCCTTTGGGGGCGGGGTGGGCCCACAGCAGTTCGATCGGCCCGGAGATCAGGGGGGCGTTCCAGAGGGCGCCCGCGCCGACCGCGTCAGGGAAGACAGCCACGGCGCTCAGGCCTCCGCGGGAATCTGCACGGTCAGGGTCGGCAGGGTGATGGTGTCGCCGACGTAGAGGTTTTTGGTTTCGTCGAGTTCGTCGGTGGCCAGGGCGTGCCCGGAGCTGGCGGCGTCCCACAGCGAGATGTGGGAGATCGATTCTTTGGCGGCCGCGGTCCAGGTGAGATCGGCGGCCAGGCTGATCTGGCCGTTGGCGGCGGCCGACCAGGTTGCGGGGCGGCGGGTGGTGGTGGCCGAGGTGTTGGCGGTGCCATCGGGGCCGGGGTCTCCGGTGTGCAGCGCCACGTACACGGTGGCCGGTGGTGTCCAGGCGACACCGCCGAGGCAGTGGTCGACCACTTTGTTGGCGAAATAGGGTGTGAGGCCGGTCAATTCATTCTCCTATCGCTGCACGCAGTTCACTTCCACCGATCGCCGGAAGCGGCGCCCGGCGGCGGTGGTGATGGTGTGGGAGGCGGTGTAACGCTGTCCGGCTGTGCCCCCGGACAGCCATGCGGTGGTGTCGAACGAGGTGAACTGGGCGCTGGACACCGTCATGTCAGCTTCGGCGCCGGAGTCCTCGGCCCCTTTGAGTGCAACCGTGCATGTCGCGTCGACGATGTGGTCTTCGATCGGGTCGAGGATGTCGACCCAGGACACGGTGTGGTCGAGGATCTCGGTCGGGCCTTTGCGGGTCTTGTCGACGTACTGTTGGCGCGCCATCGCTTAGTCCTCCTGGTGGCTGTTGATCTGCTCGGCGGCTTTGGTCCAGTCGCCGTCCCATTGCGCGACCCAGGCCGGTGAGGCGTCGAGCAGGTACACATCGAAATCCCCGACCGGCGTTTTCTCGGCGGTGGCGTAGTGCCCGCCGGTCGGGGTGGCCCACCAGTAGCGGCCCTGTCCGGCGAGCTGGGCAACAAGCTGCGCGTTCACGGCGCGGTGACGGTGACGGCCGACCAGGGGATGTAGCGGTTCTCCCGGGTCAGCGAGGACAAAGAGATACTCGAGGGGATGCCTTGGCTGTGGGCGGGGGCGCGGTAGCAGGCGGCATCGAGCAGAGTCCCGGCGGGCCGGCCGACCCCGGCTTGGGGGACGGCGGCGAACCCGCGGGTGGTTTGCAGGAGACCGTCGGCGGTCTGCTGGTGGGCGGCGAAGAGGATTTGCCCCGGGGTGACGTTCTGGGTGAGTCCCATGTCGATCTCCACCTCGGTGAGGGTGGTGACCGCGGCCTCGGCATCTTTGATGTCCCCTGAGCCCCAAACCTTTTCGAGGTTCCCGTTGGCCGGGTTGTAGACGGCCAACGCGATCTCGTAGTAGTCGATGGAGAACAGGCTGGTGTCGGCGCCGACGATCCATCTGATCTTTTCGATGAGGCCGTGGCGGTCGACGATGATCGGGGTGTAGAGGATGTCGCCGGTGGTGGCCCCGATGGTGCGGGCCGGATAGACGATCGGCATGGCGCGCACGGTGTAGATGGTGGCCAGCACGATCAGTTGCGCGGCCAGGACGTCGACGGGGGAGCCGGTCTGGCCGAAGGTGACCAGTTGGCTCCGGGGGACGGTGACGATGTCTTGCATGTCGCCGACGTAGGCCTGGGTGGTGCGCATCGCGGCGGCGATGTCGTTGAGGTTGGCGATCGCCTCGGTGTGTTCGGTGAGCTGGGTGGGGATCGAGACGAGGTCGTCGAGGACATCGCCCAGGGTGGGCC
>ERZ761594.464-NODE-464-length-11836-cov-11.585943_pt1 | contig 11836 bp, 18 predicted proteins | sample MGYA00511036_ERZ761594 | MGnify/ENA primary metagenome ERZ761594 (study PRJEB28899, sample SAMN03785561) | bioreactor sludge metagenome | biome: EBPR Sludge; feature: EBPR Bioreactor; material: 0.22µm filtered reactor supernatant | place: Saint Lucia: Queensland... | reverse complement strand
ATGCAAGTGTTGTCCTGTAAATAGATTTATGTCGGGGAATTACAACAATGACCAGTGAAGAAATTCAGCGAAAGTTAGATGAGTTAGAGGAAAAGCGCTTGCAGATGTCGGAGCGTCTTTTGGCTCATAAGGTTGCTGCTGCGACTGCTTTGGATGCGATACAAAGTTCTATTGTTTCTATGCAAAATACTGTAGAAGAATTAGAGGTGTCCAATGGAAAGAAATCTCGAAAGCATCTTGCAAGAAATTGAAGTCTCCGCTCAGGAGTTAGAAGACCGCGATTATATCCGCGAGGCTTCCGACCTACGCAGTTTAGTTGATTCCCTAAAGACAGGCGTACCGTTGCGTTCTCACAAAATTGTCCAGACTGTTGACAAATAGTCCATGTAGGGATATAATGGTTTAGGCTGTAAGCATTGGTTGCGGCTTAAAGAGAAACAACGATGAGTAATTACTCTTCCTAAAACTAGCATCCGCTGGAGTACCGTACTCCAATGCCCGTGCGAGATGTTGGAAAACTAATCATACGGGACGGCAGTATCAAAACGGACAAACAGCCTGATAATTGAAGAAGCCCGCTAAAAGCGGGCTTTCTTCTTTATTCCCAGTGTTTTCTTCTTACTCTTACCAGTTCCATTGGTCTGGATTATGTTCGCCTATTGCGTTTTCGCTTGGCATATATTCGTTTGACATTTCGTTTGTGCCGCCAGGTTTATAGATAAAGACTGTTCGAGATGGGTCTGCATAGACTACTTCAGGTATTTGGTATTCCCTTACCCAGTGTTGTCCAAGCATAGGGATTTCACTTCTATTCATAGGTTCAAGTCCATAATCTCCTGGTGAGCCATGAATTGTGAATGATTTATCCAATTCAAACATTGGCATCATTCGGTCTCTTCGGATTTGTGGGTCTACTTCTGCTTGTGAGATAACTCTCCACCATGTTTCGGTGCTTTGCGCCATTTTAATAATCGCGCTGATTTCATCTGCAAATTTGTATGCATGTTTTTCGTCAAGGATATCGGCGGCGCGGATAATTTTGTTCAGTGTTGATGCTTGTCTCCATTCTTGAACGCTATATTCTGCGTGTCCTTCTTCGTCTGCTCCGTCGATGACTTCCCATCCTTCCATTTCCGCGCCGCAATCGACACATACTCCATAGCATTTTCTAGCGGTTTCATTTTCGCCATCATTACCGAGGTATTCGACGTTATTATGTGGACATTGTGTTGTTTGTCCAATTGAATCCATTGCATCGGTGATATCGAACGATTGTGCGATTTTAGTAATTCGAGTTGCATCGCTATAAAGTTTTGCCTCATCGAGTTTATTGGCTGTTTTAAGAATTCGAGCTATAATTTCTCTTGACATGTTTGTAACTGCTCTCCTATCATCTTGTGAATAGTCATCTATCAATATTTGTTCAAGCGGATTGTCTGCATTAAAATTATCATACACATCCTTCCCTTTCGTCCAGTTGGGGTAGTTAGGGTATGTTTTCACAAAGTTATTTTTTTTCCTATCTCGAAATAGCTCTTCTAATTCTTTGATATGCTTTTCGGATTGAATGTTTTTATCATTCAGATAGCTGTCCACCAGCATTTGCAAATCTGATTCAGACATTTCTCCTGATTGAATTGCTTTAAACATTTGCAATTCACTATTTGTTGTACGGAGAACTTTTCGATACTCACTGGGAAGACTTTCCAACCAAGCCTTGAGTTCAAAAGGATTAACTGATTGTGACACACGAATTTTTTTCATATTAACACCTGTAATTATTCAACACCTGGGAACCATTGAATATTCATGTTGTTTGTTTTCTATTTATATGGATATAATACCTTATCTATTGAACGCGAATTAAAAATTTCGAGCGCGGGTATATATGTGCGTGCGTGCGTATACATGTATATACGAGTTAGAATTTCGAGCGAGAATTTCGAGTGATGTAGAAAAAATGAGGTATCATATAAAATGGATGATATGTTAGCAAAGGAAGGCAACGAGAAAAAAGAGAGTGAGGATATTCACTGGATTGCTCGCGCTCGATATCATGTACGTATGGAAGATTATTGGCGTGACAGAGCGAAGGCTGCTGAATTAGAATTAGAGCAAGTCAAGCACGAATTGAGACAATTGAAAAATTCGAGGCGACCTAAAAAATCGAGCAAGAATTTCGAGGAAGACATGAACAAGAATTTCGAGGAAGAGCGTCTTAATATTTCGAGGTGTTGCGATTGAATAGAGACAAGGTTATAGTTTTTGATATTGATGGAGTAGTGTGCGATAGTTCTGCACGCATCCACAAGTATTCTGATTACAAAGCATTTGAGCGCGGGGATTATAATGCGTTTCGAGTTTCGATGCGTGCGTATAATACTGCTCCTGTAGATGAGGATATTCCTATTGAGCATGGTATCAAGTTGTTACATAGCTTGTTACATTTTCACAACCCTGAGCACTTCACATTTTTGACTAGTAGGGGTAATGAATCTCGCGCCAACACTTTGGGTTGGTTGCGGGAGCATGTTTATTCCTGGTTAACCGACGATAATTTAATTATGCGTCCAGAGTACATCGAGACAGAGCCTGGAGTTTTCTGGGGAGAGGGCGAACCAAAGTTTTGTCACGTACAATTTAAGCGTGAAGAGACTTTAAAGCTCGCGCAAAAATTCGATGTTGTGATGGCTGCTGACGACCACCTGCCAATTTGCGAGATGTATCAAGAGTTGGGGGTTCCGGCTTTGCATGTTAAATTTCCTGGTGTCGATTGTTTGTCTAAGGCTGGTATGGTTGAAGCTGTGGGCTCAAAGAGTATATAAGGGCAAAAATGAATTTGAGGAAAATCTAGTGTGATGGGAAATCTTTTATCAATTTCCTCGATTCTTCAGCAGAGCGAGGTGAACGGACCAGGTGAGCGTCTGGTGATTTGGACTCAGGGTTGTACGAAGGCGTGCCCTGGATGTTTCAATCCCGAGACCTGGAAGTTCACGCGCCGGAACATATGGGATTCTACTGAGCTAGCTGAAAAAGTGTTTTCCTCAAACCCTGAAGGGTTGACCATAACTGGAGGAGACCCTCTCGAACAACCTGAAGCTTTGCTTGAGTTTCTGCGGGCGCTGCACAAAGATGAACACCCAGAGTATCTGCCATCGAATTTTCTGCCACGTGGAATTATATGTTTCACAGGATTTGAAATTGAGGAAATTTCTGGCGCTGCTTTAGAGTGTCTGAAGTACATCGACCTTTTGATTGATGGCAGATACATCGAAGCTCTTCGTTACACGAGTGGTTTGGCGGGCAGTTCGAACCAGCGTTTTCACTTCAACCAAATACCTGGTCGTGGAGAAGCTCGATTGCGCCGCGAAGAAATTGAAATCGACCAGTCGATTGAGGTGCATCTCGATGAAACAGACACTGATGGTGTCATCGTCACTGGGTTTCCATTAATAAACCGCAGATTTTTGCGCGAATTGGGTTTAACAGTTCAAGATTCTTCCGTTGATAAGGTAGAATAGATTCATTCTTTGATTTCCTCTTGTGGGCTCTAGGCGTGCAAGTTGTAATTTTCGTCCGTAGAAGTGACGATATGTGGTTATCATGTCTAGACGAATTTTTACAAGCGCTTCTGGCGAAGCTTACAGTTATGAAATATTTGACCGTGACCTCTCTCAATATGAACTGAAACACCTGGGCGAAATTGCTGTTTGGTGGGAATACAAGAGATTGAAGAGATTCCCTGGTGTGAATCAGGCGCTGCAAGAATTGTTTGTGCGTCATGATGGTATGTTGAGACAAATAGCTCAGCAATCTCATGCCATCCACTCCGGCTTAAGTGAGTTTGACGATAAGTTGCAGCACGCTCGATGCGGCGCAATCATTGCATATGAGCGCTTTGATTTGGATAAAGCCCAGGATGCTGGCGGTCGATTATCCACATTTGTCCGCACCACAGTGTTTCGACATCTCCAGTCGGCCAACGATGAGGATGCATTTATTGTTTGTCCCCCGACTCGACGGTCGCTGCGCAATTATCTGAACGGTCGATATGACTCGGACCCAGTAAAAAAGCGTTCGGTCGAGGAGAAGCTCGACATCGCCAGTTCAGATGACATCCATAATTTGCGCAGAGATTTTGGTTTATTGAATTCAAAGTTTTATTCATACGACCACCCAATGGTCAATCCCCACCACCACGAGGTGGATTTCGATGAAATCATCTCTGGAAAGAACGTCACTGAGAATAATATCATCGACAAAGTTCAACTGGAGAGTAGCATCTCTACGATGACACCTCGTCAACAAGAGGTATTTACTAGGTATAACAGCGATGAATCTGTGGAATCCATCGCACAGTCGATGGGATTATCACAAAGCGCAATTCGAAATGACATCAAAGCTGCGCGAGCAACTCTAGAAAACAGTTTTTCTGCCGATAATATTTCACATGTATAATCAGCATGTGATGGAAGAGGAATTCATGGAGTGGACCCCGTTGTCCTGGAACGAGGTATCGTTCTGGTGGAACAGCAGCACCAAGAATTTCGAGGTGTACTCAAATCTCAGTGCAGCCACTCCTCAGAATCTCCCCTTCAATTACCGAATGTATCGAGTCGCCGGAGTCTGGGTGCTAGAGCAAGTCAAGTTCGGAGAGGCAACTCCTCATCTCATCATCAGTGAAATTCCAATTTTTCGAGGGATGTCTTTGCTGCATTGCTTGTCGATGTGCTGCTACATGTGGAAGCACCAGGTGGATTTAAAGGGGATGTTCTCCGACCCATCACGTGTCCAGGAACTGGAAGTCATCTGGGACACTCTCGAATCCTACGCGCAAAATCCACCCGAGTGGTTAGGTTCAATTGAATCTGAGTTTTCGAGCTAGAATTTCGAGCCGGAAACTTTTTTTGACTTTTTTTCGAAAAAACGCGATGACTTTTTGAAAAAGGGAGTATAATATAAATGTAAGCGAAGCTGCACTCACAAAGTGGAGTGGAACTTACACCAAACGCGGGTTTACCTCAGAGCAGAGGAACTCTGTCAAAGGAGTCAGTCGAAGAGTAGCGACCTTCAGCCCGCACCAAATGTCTGGGTAGCTCAGAGCGATTAAGAGCAGCTTCGTGGATTGTCAAAGAAAAGCAAAGTGCGTCGATGGTCTCGCGCCCATCACCAGGCACCATATGCCCGAGTAGCTCAGAGCTTAGAGCGGCCGACAAGGGGAGGGAGACCAACTTCTTGTCGGAGGGACGAAGAGTAGCGACCTTCCTCGGGCTCCATTTTTTTACCCCGCCTTATTTTCCCAAGTCTTATTTTGTGGTACAATGCAGTATGCGTGATTTCCAAAGAAGTCGAGTGTACCGTTGGGAGGATAGTCTCCCTCTTGACCACATGTCAATTTCCAAGCGGCGCTGTAGTTTCCGTCGCTGCAAGGAATTAATTGCTCAGGCTGTTCAATTATATGATTTGCCTGAAATCCCAGTGATGCAGCCAACCAATCCCAGGCAGAGCACGGCCATGTATTGTGAGTTCCACAATTTCGACTCAGAATTTCGAGGAGATGGCATCATTTTGCTGCCGAAGAACTTCTGGCGCTTTGACATCGCTCTTCATGAGGTCGCTCACTATATTGTGGCTGCTCGATTTCATCGACGCGAGGAGTGTGACCACGGACCTGTGTTTGTCCGGGTATATATGCATTTGCTGCAAAGTATTGCTGGTGCAGATATAAAAACATTAGAGTGTTGGGCGGACCTTCACGGCTTGAAATATTCGAGTCGTCGGAAATATGCGCCCAAAGTTCCTCAATCTAGATTTTCGAGGGATATGGTGATAAATGGCCAACCGCGCTCGACCACGAGACTCTCAGAAAGCTAAATTCTGGAAGTGGGTATATGGGGGCATGATTTCGGATTTTCCAAATATCCGAAATCATGTTATTAATCAGCATGACATTGAAACGGTATTCAATAGTCAGTGCGCACGCTTGTCCATTGCACCTCCTCGATACAGGACTCGCAAGAATTCGAGAGCGAAAATCAGTTATCGAACAGATGAATTCACGTATTATCCCACACAGTTAAATGTTGGACAGATTGCTGTCGCGGTTGCTTGGCATCAAATGTTTGCATGTGGTTCGAGTGATTCCTGGCATGGTCCTCAATTTTGCACTTGGGTGGCTGAAGCACTTTCTAATTTAACTAAGATTCCGGTCGATGACATCAAAGATTCGATGCGGCGTGCGAATCTTAAGCTTGCCGGAGTTAATCCTAAGACATCATCTCGGATGTTAAAGCAATATCAACTTGCTGAGCAGCGTGCTGCTCAAATTGAGACATCCATCCGGCTCCCGCGAGGAATTCGAAGAGTTCCTGAAGCCTGTCATCGAGGAACATAAGAAGATTTCTACTGAGATGGTTGAACTTAAGCAGAAACTTGGGCTTTAATCCTCAAAGATTGTTTTGTTGCGGTACAATATGTCAATGAATGCACCTCGATACAAAGAAGCTTTAGATTGGCTTGTCGATTTATACCAGGATGATGTTCGAAAATCATCCGGTTGCCCTGCGATTGGACATCCACTGGGTGTGATGGACCTGGTGATGGGAGTTGGCGGCGATGAAGATACATGCATTGCAGCGCTCTTTCATGATTTCGGTGAAGACAAGGGTGGCGAGGAGATGCTCCAGGAAATCGAGCGTCGATTTGGAGCACGTGTTGCTCGCATCGTTCGGGATTGTTCAGACACTCTTCCAAATTCCTACAATGTGAAGGAGCCGTGGGTGGACCGGAAGGTCGAGCATATTCGTCATATCTCTCACCTCGATGCTGATAGCTGCATTGTTTTATGTGCAGACACTCTTCACAACACCCGAGACCACACTCGTGGTTTCATCAAAAATGGAGATAACTGGTGGACTAACTTCAGGTCGAACGTCTATACGGACCGCGAGCGCACGACTGGAATTGGTGTGGCCTCCACGATGTGGTACCTGGAGCAGAAGAGTACAGCACTCGCCAAGCGCTCAGATTATCTGGATAGTGCTCCTTTAAAAACAATTGCAGAAGAATTGGAGCTTGGTGTATTCCAACTGTTGCTCTTATGTAATAAAGCATATATGTCGAATATTGAAGAAATATACGAGTATATGTATAATACCTATGGTGATATTACATAATGGATGAAAGATTTATTGTTGGTGGTAGTGCTCATAACCCTAAGTCGATAATTGTTGGTATGGACGATGCTCCAGAGCCAATTGAAGAAATCGAGGAAATCGAGCCAGTTCAAATGGCAATTAAGGAAATCGAGTTTTCTCTGGGTGATGCTTCAGCAATTGCACGAGATTCTTGTGTTAGAGGTGGGGCTCATGGCAGTGTTGTCACGTGTCGAACACTTGGTGCAGCGCTACATCGTCTCGGCATCGACTGTCTTCCTGTCACAACTCGGACTGTTGTATTCAATCCATATGTAGCGAAAGAGTTCAAGCCAGAGCGCATGCCAAGCAAGAAGCGGATGTCGGCGCTGCTCAACCACCCCAAAGGATACTCGGTGGGATTGGGTATGGAAGAGGCTGAAGGAGATGGCTGGAAGGGACATTTGGTGTTGTTGGCGAATATGAGAGATGGGATTTATCTTTTAGACCCCACTTTAGACCAGGCAAATCGACCAAAATATAAAATCGAGCTAATGCCCATCGCATTAAAACTCGTTGATACATTCACATTATTCGACGGAGCACGAATTGCGTTCAATATTAATGGCTGCGCAATTATGTACAGCATGTTGCCATCTGACAAATCTTTTGCAGATTTAGAAGATTGGTCCCTGCAAACTCCCGAATTTAACGTAGATAGTATCAGCAATCAAATTTTCGAGCGCCTGATTAGCTTAGGCACTCAATAGGTAAGTTCAACAATGACATCAATAGAGAAATTCGAGCAAGCTGACTCCTCTTTTGAGCGTTTAATGCAAATGCATGGCGCTAAGATTAAGAGTCATGCCATGCGATTAACCAGGAACGCTGAGGATGCTGAAGATTTATACCAGGAAACATCCATCAAAATCTTCATGAACATCGACAAGTTGACGAATGAGTCAACGTTTTATAATTGGGCTCTTCGAATTATGCAGCGCACCTTTCTCGACAAGAAGCGCTATGATTCTCGTCGCCCAGAAACAACTTCATTTGATGAGTTGAATGCTCAATTCGGCTGCGAGGTTGAATTCGAGGATGCCAAGGTTGACATCGAGTCTGAAGTGATGCTCGGCATGGTGAAGGAGATGAACAGCATGCAGCTTCGCGGTTTAGTGAAGGGACTTGCTCCAGTATACTCTTCAGTGCTGTCGATGAACACATATGGCACGAAAGATTCTCTGGATGTCGCCAATTCTTTGGAAGAGGGACTCACTTACAGCGAGATTGCTGCTGCTGAAAACACCACAGAGCGTGCTATTGCATCTAGATTGCAGCGTGCTAAAGAAGCGCTGCGTCGAGTTGCAGCAACAAATGCATACACCCCGATTCAAGAATAAGACTTGGTAAAATAAGGGGCGGTGGTTTTCCTCAAAATAGCGCTCCATATGCATATGTAGAATGTGTAGTTAACATGACGCCCCGGATTCCTCATTCGAGGGATTCCGGGGATATTAATGTATGGAAACACCATACGAACAAGCAACACGTGAAACACAGCAGCGAGGCGAATTTGTCAGTAACCTGGTTGCACAAGTTGAATCTTTTGATTTAGCTTCAGATTTGGTCAGGGCTCTTGAATACAAATTTGGATTCTGGTGCATTTTGACATCGACCGCAGACCTCCAGGAATACATGGACGACTATCTCGGCGTCGAGTGGTTTATCGAGCGCGGCTACACCAACCCAGATGGCAGCGAGCTTGAAGAAGTCCCTCGTATTTCTGCTGAACAGATTGAGGAGTTGGCACTCGACATGCACCCTTGGCGCGAAATTGAAGAGGATGTTTGGCCGAGGATTCACGACGGTCTTGGGGATACTATCGACTCAATGTTCCCCAAGAAGTAAAATTCCTCATTTCCGGGCGCGGGGGAATATAGAATTATGGAACAAACTTCCCCCGTGATTGCTGTTGAAATTTCAGATAACAGCAAGGTAGGAAAAATTTCAATCACTGCGGCAAGTCAATCGTCTTGTCCCCCGACTTGTCCGTTGCGCGGTGCGGGTTGTTATGCTGAGGTGGGTAGGGCTAACCTGGTCACTTCTCGTTTGAATCTCTCTCAAGTTACGGACCCTGTTTATATTGCGAAGTTGGAAGCAGAAGCGATTCGTAAGCTTTCAGGTCGCAGAATGCTCCGGCTCCATGTAGTTGGTGACTGTTACGTCGATGAGGGCGCTCAGATTTTGGCTGAGGCTGCGGCAGAACATACTGCCAAACTCGGTAAACCAGTTTTCACCTACACTCATGGACATTCTACCAAACGCTCTTCGTGGGGCAGTATCAGCGTCTTGCGCTCTTGTGAGAAATTCGAGCAAGTTGAGCAAGCCCATAAAGATGGGTTTGCTGCGGCGATGGGGGTAGAGAGTCATGAGTCCAAGAAAGCGTATCGCAAGAATGGGTTCACGATTATTCCGTGCCCGCAACAAACTGGCAGTGTCAAGGATTGTGCTCAGTGTAAGCTCTGCTCTCAAGATAAGAAGCTACACTCGAAGCGTGCAGTCATTGCATTTGCTATCCACGGCGCTCGTGAGAAAGCCGCTCGTGAAGTCCTTAACAGACTTCACAATTAGGTTTTCCTCAATCCCAGGCGTTTCGTCATATAGAAAGTATGACGAAGCGCCTTTTGCTTTTAGAGATTTGTGCCCTCGATGACGAAGTTAACTTTATCGCCACTTGGCACCGCACCATGAACTATGAAGATTTGGTTCTTGCTGCTCCGGGCAATCACAACGGGCTGTTGATTGTTCTCAACGAGAAAGATGATGGGCTGGAAAAGCTCACTTCATGGATTGAAGAGGAGCATGAAGTCGCCCATTACAACACCCTTCCTCTCTTTGTGATTTGGGATGATGAGGATGTTGTCCACGAGTATGCGCCATTTGAAAATGGCGTGCGTCAGTTGGTGAAGGAATACGACTAATGATTAAACGCGCCCTGTACGAAGAATTTTTCACGACTGATTCTATCAGTCGCAAGGCTGAGCTTCGACAAATGATTGAAGATGCCGTCGATGAGGCATTCAAGAAATTGTTCGACAACTCTTCTGAGTGGAGTTACTGGTGTTTTCCAGATGCTGAGGAAAACGAAGTTGGAACCTTCGAAAAATTCATTGAAGACGACGGTGTGCAAGTTGAATATAAACTTGCTTTGTCGGGAAGACAAAAATTCGTCACCATCCCCTTCAATGAATTTATTGAGGATTAAACGTCGCCTTGAGCTGTGGCTTCGGCAGCAGCGCGGGCAATTTCTGCCTGCTGTCGAACATATGCCTGCACAAACAATTTCTTTAAGGTTTGCTTAGCAAACTGCACCTTGATTAGTGAAAAAACGCTCATCATGCACGCAGACGAAGTGTAAAAATCTAATTTTCGAAAAATCCTCAAAATCCAGTTGACAAATGATATAGACTCATATCATAATAGAAGAAAGGAACGAAACAATGTTTAACTTCAGCAACACATCCATATCAGGAACCACGGGTATTACATCCGTGTTTGTTGCTGTTTCAGGGACAGGCTCGGATAGTGATACCACCGGAGGCAATCTGCCAGCCTAAGCAAAATTCGTTAAAGAGGATTTCGAGGGACTTGGCAGAAAAAGCCAAGTCCCTCTTTTTTTACATTACTCATCGACAAACTGCACTTTGAAAACTTTATATTGTATGCGTTAAAAAGAATGGGGGCAGAAGAATAGCCAACTTCTGCCCCAAGGTGAAAGATTTATGCGAACGAACCGAATGGTGAGGAGGCTGTGTGCCACACAGTTACTAGTAATAGCTGCGGGTTCGAATCCCGTCGTTCGCTCCAATTCATGCCGATTGAGGGTAAAAGCTTGACACCCGATATCGGCTCCAAGTTTACGGCTCTGTGGTGGCAAAGGTTGCCGACTGGTCTGTCGCACCGGGTTATGTGGGTTCGAGTCCCATCAGGGTCGCCAAAATTGAAGGAAGAATCGTAGTGCAAACTACGGTATGAATGGCGTGGTATTCCGTAAGTACCACCTTCCTTTGAAAAACTACCAATGTGTAAATGATTTTAACGTACCACGAAAATTAATAGATTTTGAAAAAATCAGTGACTGTCAGTTGAAAATAAAAGAGTGAACGGAGGTTCTGCCATAGGTGCGGTACACCGTTTTGAAAACGGCTGGACGTGATGAGCGTCTTAAGAGTTCGATTCTCTTAGCCTCCGCTCACTCAAACAACTGGGCTGCAAGGCTTCACGAGTTCGATTCTCGTTGCCTCCGCTGGTTTCTCTCTCAAAATGCCGAGTTCTCCGAAGAGAATCTGTCACTTGTAATGACGGCAGAGGGGTTTGACTCCCCTACTCGGCTCCAGTTTTATTGATGGTAAGATGGATGTTTTGTGCAGAAGCATATCATATTTTCAGCTATATCTGCACAAAGTATCAAATGGCCTGTGGGACTGCTGGTTGTGGTCTAATATTGAGCGCGGGTGGAGGAAGATGGTTAATCCGCTCGCCTGTCACGTGAGAAATAGCGGGGTCAGTACCCGTCATCCGCGCTCAATAAAACTTGTCGTGTTTGTGAAGGTACACAACTACAGGTCGCCATTTTCCTCAATATATTGAACTAATATATATTGAGAATAAGCCAAGAAAGTACGCACGTTAGAGACGTGATG
>ERZ761594.461-NODE-461-length-11881-cov-7.415102_pt1 | contig 11881 bp, 9 predicted proteins | sample MGYA00511036_ERZ761594 | MGnify/ENA primary metagenome ERZ761594 (study PRJEB28899, sample SAMN03785561) | bioreactor sludge metagenome | biome: EBPR Sludge; feature: EBPR Bioreactor; material: 0.22µm filtered reactor supernatant | place: Saint Lucia: Queensland... | reverse complement strand
GCGATTGCGCCGTCGCGCTGGATTTCGAGAGTGTGATACATAATAAGGTGAATTTACATCCTAAACAGGCCGAACCGGGTCGGCGCGATGGGCGCGTTGAGCGCGGCGGATAACGACAGTCCGAGAATCCGCCGGCTTTGCGCGGGATCGACCACGCCGTCGTCCCACAGCCGGGCGGTGGCGTAATACGGATGGCCCTGCTCCTCGTATTGGGCGCGGATCGGCGCTTTGAAGGCTTCTTCGTCGTCCTTGCTCCACGCGCCGCCGCCGGCTTCGATGCCGTCGCGGCGCACCGTCGCCAGCACGCTGGCCGCCTGTTCGCCCCCCATCACCGAAATCCGGCTGTTGGGCCACATCCACAGAAAGCGCGGCGAATAAGCCCGCCCGCACATGCCGTAGTTGCCCGCGCCGAAGCTGCCGCCGATCAGCAGGGTGATCTTGGGCACCTGGACGGTGGATACGGCGGTGACCATCTTGGCCCCATCCTTGGCGATGCCGCCGTTTTCGTATTTGCGCCCGACCATGAAGCCGGTAATGTTTTGCAGAAACAGCAAGGGAATTCCGCGCTGGCCGCACAGTTCGATGAAATGCGCGCCCTTCTGGGCGGATTCGGAGAACAGAATCCCGTTGTTGGCGACGACGCCCACCGGATAGCCGTACAGTTGCGAAAAGCCGGTGATGAGCGTGTTGCCGTAGCGGCTCTTGAATTCGTCGAAGCGCGAACCGTCCACGATCCGGGCGATGATTTCCCGCACGTCGTAAGGCTTGCGGGTGTCGGCGGGCAGGATGCCGTAAATGTCTTCCGGGTCGTAGAGCGGCTCCTCGCCGTACCCCAACGCCAGAGTCACCGGCTTGACCCGGTTGAGATTGGCGAGAATCCGCCGGGCGATGTAAAGGGCGTGGGCGTCGTTTTCCGCCAGATGGTCGACCACCCCGGAGATGCGGGCGTGCACATCGCCGCCGCCCAACTCCTCGGCGGTCACCACCTCGCCGGTGGCGGCTTTGACCAGCGGCGGGCCGCCGAGAAAAATGGTGCCCTGATTCCTGACGATCACCGTCTCATCGGACATGGCCGGCACGTACGCGCCGCCGGCGGTGCACGAGCCCATCACCACCGCGATCTGGGCGATGCCTTGCGCCGACAGGTTGGCTTGATTGTAGAAAATCCGGCCGAAGTGCTCCCGGTCGGGAAACACTTCATCCTGCTTGGGCAAGAAAGCGCCGCCCGAATCCACCAGATACACGCACGGCAGCCGGTTTTGCTCGGCGATTTCCTGGGCGCGCAGGTGTTTCTTGACCGTCATCGGGTAGTAGGTGCCGCCTTTCACCGTGGCGTCGTTGGCCACGATCATGCACTCGCCGCCCTGCACCCGGCCGATGCCGGTGATGAGGCCCGCCGCCGGGGCGTCGTTGTCGTACAGGCCATAGGCCGCCAGTTGGCCGATTTCGAGGAAAGGCGCGCCGGGGTCGATCAGGTGGTTGACCCGCTCCCTCGGCAGCAATTTGCCGCGGGCCAAATGCTTCTGGCGGGCCGCCTCGCTGCCGCCGGCCGCCACTTCGGCGACCTTGGCGCGCAGGTCGGCGACCAGCGCCCGCATGGCTTGCGCGTTGGCCTTGAATTCGGCCGAACGATTGTCGATCCGGGTTTTGATGACGCTCATCAGGCGCTCTCGGCGAACAGTTCCCGTCCGATCAACATCCGGCGGATTTCTGAAGTGCCCGCGCCGATTTCGTAGAGCTTGGCGTCCCGCCACAACCGGCCGGTGGGAAATTCGTTGTTGTAACCGTTGCCGCCCAAGGCTTGAATCGCCTCCCCCGCCATCCAGGTCGCCTTCTCCGAGGCGTAGAGGATGGCCCCGGCGGCGTCCTTGCGCAACACGCGGGCGTGATCGCCCCGGTCGCAGGCCCGGCCGACCGCATAGACGTAGGCGCGGCACGCCTGCCAAGTCGTGTACATGTCGGCCAGCTTGCCTTGCATCAGCTGGAATTCGCCGATGGGCGTGTCGAACTGCTTGCGGTCGTGCAGGTAGGGCGTCACCACGTCCATGCAGGCCGCCATGATGCCGAGCGGGCCGCCCGCCAGCACGGCGCGTTCGTAATCCAACCCGGACATCAACACCTTGACGCCGTTGCCGACTCCGCCCAGCACGTTATCCTCGGGCACCTCGCAGTCGTCGAAAAATAAAGGATAGGTGTTGGAGCCGCGCATCCCCAGTTTGTCCAGATGGCCGCCGCAGCTGAAGCCGCCGAAGCCTTTCTCGACGATGAACGCGGTCAGCCCGCGCGGGCCGGCGTTGAGGTCGGTCTTGGCGTAGATCACCAGCGTATCGGCGTCGCCGCCGTTGGTGATCCACATCTTGCTGCCGTTTAAAACGTAGCGATCCCCTCTTTTATCCGCGCGCAGCTTCATCGACACCACATCGGAACCCGAATTGGGTTCGGTCATGGCCAGCGCGCCGACATGCTCCCCCGACACCAGCTTGGGTAAGTACCTCGCTTTTTGGTCGGCGTTGCCGTTGCGGTGGATCTGATTGACGCACAGATTCGAATGCGCGCCGTAGGACAAGCCGACCGAAGCCGAGGCGCGCGACAGCTCCTCCATCACGATGATGTGCGCCAGATAGCCCATGGCGACGCCGCCGTAGTCCTCGCCGACGGTCATGCCGAGCAGCCCCAGCTCGCCAAACTGCCGCCACAGCTTGGCGGGAAACAGGTTGTCCCGATCGATTTGAGCGGCCCAAGGGGCGATTTCTTTCTTGGCGAAGGCGGATACCGTATCGCGCAACATGTCGAGGGTTTCGCCCCCGTCGAAATTCAGGCTATGGAAGGACATTTCGTCTCCTGATGGGCGTTAACCGCCCTGTCGGCGCTGCCGCACCCCGGTCAAACCGCATAAAATTCAATCCTCAGATTAAAGATACTGCCTTTTTACAAAAAAGTGAACACAAATTCAAAAATTGAGGTTATACTCATTTCATGGTCTACCGACGTTCGCCCTTGATGGAGGAAAGGCTGGCCAACAACCGGGATCGCATTTTGCTGGCGACCCGCAAGCTGGTCGCGGAAGGCGGCTTTCGGGAAGCGCAAATCGCGGCGGTGGCGGCGCTGGCCGGCATGTCCACCGGCATGATTTACCGCTACTTCCCCTCCAAGGCCGAGCTGTTCGTGGAAGTCTTGGGCGACGCGGTCGGCGCGGAGATCGAAATTTTGCGCGAGATCGCCGAAGGTCCCGGATCGGCCGGCGAACGGTTGCACGCCGCGCTGACCTGTTTTGTCCGCCGCGCCCTGCGCGGGCCGAACCTCGCCTATGCTTTTATTACCGAGCCGGTCGACCCGGAGGTGGACACCGCCCGGATTCGCTACCGCAAGAAGTTCGGCGATGTGTTCAAGGCGATCCTGATCGACGGCATCGAAAAAGGAGAATTCCCCGATCAGGACGTGGACGCGAGCGCGGCCTGCATCGTGGGCGCGTTCACCGAGGCGCTGGTCGGCCCCATCGGTCCGACCACCCGCAACACCCACGACCAGCAACGGCTGGCCGAGAGCATTCGAAGCTTCTGCTTGCGGGCGGTCGGCGGCGCTTCCAGCTGAGGGAGCAGTTTTTGATGGTTTGATTTTCGGTTCCGACGGGACGTTTCTCCAGCGCCGGCAGCGGCTGGAACCGAAAAATCTTTCCCAGTTTTTATCACGATTAGAACGATAAAACACACCACCCAAGGCTCGAAGCCGGTTGCTGGGAACCGGACTCGGCGGGAGAAGAGGATGCCGTTAGAGACGACTGCCGGAGGTTCTGAGCGGTTGCAGACCTTTCCGCGCCTGCTGTTCCACCACGCCCGAACGCGCGGGTCCGCCCCCGCCATCCGCGAGAAGGATCTCGGCATTTGGCAAACCTGGAGCTGGACCGGCGTCGCCGAACGGGTGCGCGCGCTGGCGTGCGGCTTGGCGGCGCTGGGCTTCAAGCGCGGCGACAACCTCGCCATCATCGGCGACAACCGCCCGCATCTCTACATGATGATGAGCGCCGCGCAATGCCTGGGCGGCGTGCCGGTGCCGCTGTATCAGGACGCGGTGGCGGCGGAAATGCTGTTCGTGCTGAACGACGCCGCCATCCGTTTCGCGGCGGTCGAGGATCAGGAGCAGGTCGATAAGCTGTTGGAAATCCGCGAGCAGGCCCCGCAGTTGGAGCACATCATCTACGACGACCCGCGCGGGATGCGCCATTACAACCAGCCCTTTATCCACGACATTCACGCCCTGATGGAAATGGGACGGATTCACGACCGCAACCACCCCGATTTTCTCGACGCCGAAATCGAGCAGGGCCAGGGCAATGATGTGTCGGTGATGCTCTACACCTCCGGCACCACCGGCCAGCCCAAGGGCGTCTGTCAAACCCATGGCGCGTTCATCGCCGCCGCGCGCGGCAGCATGGAAACCGACCGGCTGGAACCTGCGGGCGATATTCTGTCCTACCTGCCGATGGCTTGGGTGGGCGATCACCTGTTTTCCTTCGCCCAGGCGCTGGTGGTGGGCTTTACCATCAACTGCCCGGAATCCAGCGACACGGTGACCACCGATCTGCGGGAAATCGGGCCGACCTATTATTTTGCCCCGCCGAGGGTGTTCGAGAGTCTGCTGACCTCGATCATGATCCGGATGGAAGACGCGGGCGCGCTGAAGCGGCGGCTGTTCCACTACTTTCTAGGGGTGGCCAAACGCTGCGGCGCGGATTTGCTGGACGGCAAGCCGGTCGGCCTGGGCGAGCGCCTGCGGTACGGGTTGGGCAATCTGCTGGTGTACGGCCCGCTGCGCAACGTGCTCGGCATGAGCCATATCCGGGTCGCCTACACCGCAGGAGCCGCCATCGGCCCCGATCTGTTCCGCTTCTATCGCTCCATCGGCATCAACCTCAAGCAGTTCTACGGCCAGACCGAAACCTGCGCCTACGTCTGCCTGCAACCGGATCGCGCCATCAAATTCGATTCGGTAGGGCCTGCCGCGCCGGGCGTGGAGATCAAGATCGCCGACAACGGCGAGGTGCTGGTCAAGGGGCCGATGCTGCTCAAGGAATACTACCAGCGCCCCGACGCCACCGCCGAATCGCTCAACGCCGACGGCTATTTCATGACCGGCGACGCCGGATTTCTCGATGCCGACGGCCATTTAAAGATCATCGACCGGGCCAAGGATGTCGGCAAGCTGGCCAACGGCGCGATGTTCGCGCCCAACTACATCGAAAACAAACTCAAGTTTTTCCAGCACATCAAGGAAGCGGTCTGCTTCGGCCACGACCGGGCGATGGTGTGCGCCTTCATCAACATCGATGTCGGCGCGGTCGGCAACTGGGCCGAGCGGCGCAACATCGCCTATTCCGGCTACACCGATCTGGCGGCGAAACCGGACGTGTACGAACTGATCCGCGAGTGCGTGGAGCAGGTCAACGCCGCCCTGATTCAGGATGCGATGGTGGCGGATTCGCAGATTCACCGTTTCCTGATCCTCCACAAGGAACTCGACCCCGACGACGACGAACTGACCCGCACCCGCAAGGTGCGCCGCAACTTCGTCGCCAAGAAATACGAGGTGCTGATCGAGGCGCTCTACAGCGGCAAGGCCAGCCAGTTCATCACCACCGAGGTCAAATTCGAGGACGGGCGGCGCGGCCAAGTGTCCGCCGATCTGAAGATTGTGGACGCCAAGACCTTTCCAACGATGCAGAAGGCGGCCTGAACGATGAGTAGAACCATCGGCGAGGTCATCCTTGACCTGCAAAACATCTCCTTGCGCTTCGGCGGGGTAAAGGCGCTCACCGACATTTCCTTCGATGTCCGCGAGCACGAAATCCGCGCCATCATCGGCCCCAACGGCGCGGGTAAAAGCTCGATGCTCAACGTGATCAACGGAGTTTATCACCCGCAGGAAGGCGCGATTATCTTTCACGGCCAAGAACGCAAAAAGATGGAGCCGCACCGGGCGGCGACCCAGGGCATCGCCCGCACCTTTCAGAATATCGCGCTGTTCAAGGGCATGACCGTGCTCGACAACATCATGACCGGGCGGATCACCCGAATGAAAGCCAGCTTTCTGGAACACGCGCTGTGGCTGGGCCGGGCCAAACGGGAAGAACTGGAGCATCGCCAGAAAGTCGAGGAAGTGATCGATTTTCTGGAAATCCAGCACATCCGCAAAACGCCGGTCAGCCGCCTGCCCTACGGCCTGCAAAAACGGGTGGAACTGGGCCGGGCTCTGGCGGCGGAACCGTCGATGCTGCTGCTCGACGAGCCGATGGCCGGGATGAACGTCGAGGAAAAACAGGACATGTGCCGCTTCATTCTCGATGTCAACGACCAGATCGGCACCACCATCGTGCTGATCGAGCACGACATGGGGGTGGTGATGGACATTTCCGACCGGGTGGTGGTGCTGGATTACGGCAAAAAAATCGGCGACGGCGCGCCGGATGAGGTGAAGAACAATCCCGAAGTCATCAAAGCTTATTTGGGCGGAGGGCATTAATTAAATGAACGGGAGCCATATCAAATATCAATTGAATACAGGCAGCGTCCTCCTTACCACCGTTTTTTGGCAGAAAACAAATGCAAGCCGATTAAAATCTCTAATTCAAAGATTTGCAACAAGAGAGCGCAATTGCTTTGCTAAGGCAAAACCAAGTTTTCTTTGGCGAAATCGTCGTCTAGCAGCAGTAACAGTGTTCCGTAAACGATTTGGTCCCGTGCCCGAAATATTTACACGTCACAAATTACCAAAACAAGATTCCTATTATATAAAAGACGGTGAATATGTTTGGCGATTACAGAAACCTTCATTGCCTCCGTCTTAATCTTATTCGCCTGAAGCGAGAAAGCTTATGCGCTTTTTTCTAGAAGTTCTGATCAGCGGCCTGCTGTCCGGGGTGATGTATTCACTGGTCGCACTCGGCTTCGTGCTGATCTACAAAGCCTCCGGGGTGTTTAACTTCGCCCAGGGCGCGATGGTGTATCTGGCCGCGCTGGCGGTGGTCGGCTGCATGGAAAAGGGCGCGCCGCTGTGGCTGGCGGTGCTGCTGGCCTTCGGCATCATGACTCTGTTCGGCATCGCCACCGAAAAGTTCGTGCTGCGCAAATTGGTCAACCAGCCGCCTATCGCCCTGTTCATGGCGACCATCGGGCTGGCATTTTTCATCGAGGGTCTCGCGCCGATGGTGTTCGGCAGCGACCCGCGCGCGCTGGACATCGGCATCGTCGATGAACCCATCGAAGCGATCCTGAACGGCTGGGGCATGGTCATTTCCAAGTTCGATCTGGCGGCGGCGGCCATCGCGGCGGTGCTGGTGACCACGCTGGCCTTGTTCTTTCAATACACCCGCATCGGTCGGGCGCTGCGGGCGGTGGCCGACGACCATCAGGCGGCCTTGTCCATCGGCATCCCCTTGCAGCACATTTGGGCCATCGTCTGGGGCGTGGCCGGATTCGTGGCGCTGGTGGCCGGGATGCTGTGGGGGGCGCGCAACGGCGTGCAGTTCGCGCTGACTTTCACCGCGCTCAAGGCGCTGCCGGTGCTGATCATCGGCGGTTTTACCTCGGTGCCAGGAGCCATCGTCGGCGGGTTGATCATCGGCGCGTCGGAAAAGCTGGCCGAGATTTATTTGCCCGCGCTGATGCAATCGGCCTTCGGCGGCAACTTCGGCGGCATCGAGGGCTGGTTCCCCTACGTGCTGGCGCTGGGCTTTCTGCTGGTTCGGCCGGAAGGGCTGTTCGGCGAAAAACATATCGACCGGGTGTGAGGAGAAGCCGCCATGCTCTACCGTGAAGCCGGTCAATTCAAAAGCAGTTACGCCGCCGACCAGCAACTGTTTCCCATCCGACAGGATCGGATCGGGATCATCCTGCTGCTGGCCGTGGCTTTTTTGGTGATTCCCCTGGTCGCGGGCGAATACTGGTTCTCGGCCATTCTGATTCCGTTTTTGATTTTCGCGCTGGCCGCGCTGGGCCTGAATATCCTCACCGGCTACGCCGGACAGTTGTCGCTGGGCTCGGCGGCCTTTATGGCGGTCGGCGCCTATGCCGCCTACAACTTTCAGTTGCGGGTCGAGGGCATCCCGATTCTGTTCAGCTTTATCGGGGCGGGGCTGACGGCGGCGGGCGTGGGAATTTTGTTCGGCCTGCCCAGCCTGTGGATCAAGGGGTTCTATCTGGCGGTGGCGACGCTGGCGGCGCAATTCTTCATCGTCTGGTGCCTGACCAAGTTTCCCTGGTTTTCCAATCACTCGTCCTCGGGAGTGATCTCCGCGCAGAAGGTGGTGATTCTCGGTCATGTCTTTGCCTCGCCGCGCGAGAAATACCTGCTGGTGCTGAGCATCGTCGCCGTGCTGGCGCTGGCGGCCAAAAACATGGCGCGCTCGTCCACCGGCCGGGCCTGGATGGCGGTGCGCGACATGGACGTGGCCGCCGAGGTGATCGGCATCCGGCTGCTGCCGACCAAGCTGCTGGCTTTCGCGGTCAGTTCGTTCTATTGCGGGGTGGCGGGCGCGCTGTACGCCTTCTGCTATCTCGGTTCGGTCGAGCCGGACGGCTTTTCGTTGGACATGTCGTTTCGCATCCTGTTCATGATCATCATCGGCGGGATGGGTTCGATTCTGGGCAGCTTCCTCGGCGCGGCGTTCATTCTGCTGCTGCCGATCTTTCTCGACATCGCTTTGCCGTGGCTGGCCGGGCTGTTTGGCCTGCCGTTTTCCAACGCCACCGTCTCGCACATTCAGATTTTGGTGTTCGGGGCGCTGATCATGTTCTTCCTGATCGTCGAGCCACACGGGCTGGCCCGCTTGTGGCAAATCGGCAAGGAGAAGTTGCGGCTGTGGCCGTTCCCCCATTAAGACCGGCTTTTCATAACGATATTGGAGAAGACACCATCATGTTCGCGTACCGTAAGCCTTTGTTGATGACCGCCGCAGCCTTCGCGATGCTCTCGCAAGTCGCCGCCGCCGAAGAGCAATTTTTCCCGATCGTCTCCTATCGCGTCGGCCCCTACGGCGCGAACGGGCAATCGTTTTACGGCGGCTTCGTCGATTATTTGAATTACGTCAATTTGAAAGACGGCGGCATCAACGGCGTCAAGCTGGCCTGGGAAGAATGCGAGACCGAGTACAACAACGCCAAGGGCGTGGAGTGCTACGAGCGGTTGAAAGCCAAGGCCAAGGTTTCGACCGGCCCGCTGCACGTCATGTCGACCGGCATCTCCTACGCGCTGATCGACAAGACCGCAGAAGACAAGCTGCCGCTGGCGATGATGGGTTACGGCCGCACCGACGCGGTGGACGGCTCGGTGTTCCCCTACGCCTTCCCGCTGGTGACGACCTATCAGATGCAGGCATCCGCCATTATCAAGTTCATCAAGGATAAGGAAAAAGGCAATCTGGACGGCAAAAAGATCGTGTTCCTCTACCACGATTCCGCCTACGGCAAGGAACCCATCGTCGCGCTTCAGGAAGAAGCCAAGCTCAATAAATTCGCGCTGACCCTGATTCCGGTGGCGCATCCCGGCAACGAGCAAAGCGCCCAATGGCTGCAAATCCGCCAGGAAAATCCCGATTACGTGGTTTTCTGGGGTTGGGGGGTGATGAATCAGACCGCGATCAAGGCAGCGCAAAAGGTCGGTTTCGCGCGCGATAAGATGATCGGCTCGTGGTGGGCTGGTTCCGAGGAAGACACCGTGCCGGCGGGCGACGCCGCCAAGGGTTATATGGCCGCGACCTGGAACGTCGCCGGATCGGATGTCCCGCTGATCGCCGACATCAAAAAAGTGGTGTACGGCGCGGGCAAGGGCAACCTGCAGGATCAAGCCAAGCTCGGCACCATTTTGTACAACCGAGGCGTTTCCGCCGCCGTGTTGTCGGTCGAGGCGCTGCGCGGGGCGCAGGAAAAATACGGCAAGGGCAAGCCGGTCAACGGCGAGCAGGTGCGCTGGGCGATGGAAAACCTCAACATCACCGACGCCCGCCTAAAGGAAATCGGCGCGACCGATCTGCTGCCGCCGATCAAGACCTCCTGCGCCGACCATGAGGGCTCGGGCATGGTGAAAATCCAGCAGTGGGACGGCGCGAAGTGGGTGCCAGTTTCCGGCTGGATCGAAGGCAACAAGGGTCTGATCCACCCGCTGTTTAAGGCGTCGGCCCAGCAATACGCCAAGGAGAAGGGCATCACGCCAAAGGATTGCGCGAAAGAATCCTAATCCACCAATACCGTGGGGCGTTCGCCGCGAGCGCCCCCTTCGACCGAGCCAGCGCCCATGACCGCAGCGACCGCAACGACCGAAGCCGCGCCGACGGCCGAACGCTATCTGACCATCAACAACATCGAAGTGATTTACGACCATGTGATTCTGGTGTTGAAAGGCGTTTCCCTCGACGTGCCCAAGGGCAAAATCGTGGCCCTGCTCGGCGCGAACGGCGCGGGCAAAACCACCACGCTGAAAGCGATTTCCAACCTGCTGCGCGCCGAGCGCGGCGATGTCACCAAGGGTTCGGTGGAGTTCAAGGGCAACCGGGTCGATCAGCTCAGCCCGAACGAGTTGGTCAAGCGCGGGGTGATTCAGGTGATGGAAGGCCGGCATTGCTTCGCCCATCTCACCCTGGAAGAAAACTTGCTGACCGGCGCTTATACCCGCTCGATTTCCCGCGCCGGGCTGAAAGAGGCGCTGGAGAAGGTTTACCACTACTTCCCGCGCCTTAAAACCCGGCGCGGCACCCAAGCGGGCTACACCTCGGGCGGCGAACAGCAGATGTGCGCCATCGGCCGGGCGCTGATGGCCAAGCCGGAAATGATTCTGCTCGACGAGCCGTCGATGGGGCTAGCCCCGCAGATCGTCGAGGAAATTTTCGGCATCGTGAAGGATTTGAATCAAAAGGAAAACGTCAGCTTCCTGCTGGCCGAACAGAATACCCTGATGGCGCTGCGCTACGCCGATTTCGGCTACATCCTGGAAAACGGCCGGGTGGTGATGGAGGGCGACGCCGAGAACCTGCGCACCAACGAGGATGTGAAGGAATTTTATTTGGGGCTGTCCTCGTCCGGTCGCAAATCCTTTAAAGACGTGAAGCACTACCGCCGCCGCAAACGCTGGCTGTCCTGACGCTCCGCCAACCACCGCCAAAGACGATCACCATGACTTATTACGATGCGCTTGAAACTCGCGATCCCGAACAGCGCGAACAGGATTTAATGGCGAAATTGGCCCGCCAGGTGGCTCACGCCAAGGAAAAATCATCTTATTACCAGCGTTTGCTCGCACCCGTTGACCCGAGTTCTATCACCAGTCGGGCAGCGTTAGCTAAATTGCCGCTGACCCGCAAGCGCGATCTGATCGAATTGCAGCAGCAAAATCCCCCGTTCGGCGGCTTAAACGCGCTGCCGGTTGGCAACGCCTGGCGAGTGTTCGCTTCTCCAGGGCCGATTTACGAGTTGCAAGGCCCGGAAGTCGATCCGTGGCGGATGGCGCGGGTGCTGTTTGCCGCCGGGTTTCGCAGCGGCGAACTGGTGCATAACTGCTTTTCCTATCACTTTACCCCCGGCGCGTACATTTTTGAGGAAGGCGCGCGCAAGCTGGGTTGTCCGGTGTTTCCCGGCGGCACCGGCAACACCGAGCAACAGATTCAGGCCATCACCGTACTGCGCCCGGCGGGCTATGTCGGCACCCCGTCGTTTCTGAAAATCATCATCGACAAAGCGGACGAGATGAAGGCGGATATTTCCTCGTTGCGCAAAGCCGCCGTCTCCGGTGAAGCGGTACACCCCTCCGTCCGCCAGACCTTGCGCGAGCGCGGAATGACTATCCGCCAAAGTTACGCCACGGCGGACCTCGGCGCGATTGCCTATGAAAGCGAGGC
>ERZ761594.455-NODE-455-length-12052-cov-5.230141_pt1 | contig 12052 bp, 15 predicted proteins | sample MGYA00511036_ERZ761594 | MGnify/ENA primary metagenome ERZ761594 (study PRJEB28899, sample SAMN03785561) | bioreactor sludge metagenome | biome: EBPR Sludge; feature: EBPR Bioreactor; material: 0.22µm filtered reactor supernatant | place: Saint Lucia: Queensland... | reverse complement strand
AGGTGTGGTTCAAGCAACGCCGCAAAGAAGATGTGGTGGTGACGCCGTTCGGTATCCTCGGGGAAGAGGTGGACGAACGCCTCCAGAAACGCGCCCTTAAACTCATCCCTGGTGCGCGTAGAAGCACCATGATGCGGGATTGCTTGTACATGGCCGTGGTATGCGGGGATGTGCTTATTCAAAAGACTGTGCCCTCCCCGTACAAAACGAGCCTGTACCCCTTCCTCCCGTATTACTGCCACCGCAAGAAGAACGGGCAACCGTACGGGCGCGTGCTGCGGCTCATCGACCCCAACCGCGAAATCAACAGTCGCCGCTCCAAAGCACTGTACATGCTCAACAACCGTCTCTCGATTTACGAGCGCGGCGCAATCCGTGATCGAAACGCCCTTGCCACTGAACTCGCACACGCGGATGGGCAGGTGGAACTGGAGAACGGCAAGTTCGACAAGTTCATGCTGCACCAGAACCAAGACATCGGGCAGGCGAACCTGCAAATGTTGCAGGAAGCAAAGGGGGAGTTGCAGCGTCTCGCGGGCGAAGATTACCTCGCCCCCCAAGGCGAGATGCGAAGTGGGGCGGGTGTGCAAGCGCAGCAAATGCCGTATCACCTCTCGCAGGTGGACATATTCGACAACCTGCGACGCACCCGCAAAATGAAAACCCAGTTGGTGACCGCGTACATCCAGAACTTCTTCGACACCGACATGGTGTTCCAGATCACCGACGACCAGGAGAAGGCGAAGGTCGTGCAGGTGTCCAAGGAACAGTTCCAAGCAATTAAAAACCGCGTCTTTGACGTGATCGTGAAGGAACAGCCCGATTACGCCACTGCACACGAAGAATCCTTTGACCAACTCGCCACGGTCCTCCCGCAGGTGGCGCAGTACGGCCCGCAGTGGGCGCAACTCCTCATCATGAACTCGAACCTTCGCGATAAGGAGAAGTCGCTCAAAGTGGTGGAGGCGATGTCGCAATCCTCACCCCCACCCCCGAAAATGAGTGTCGCAGTGAACTGGAGCGAGTTAGACAAAGTGGAGAAAGCGGCATTCGCAGCAAAGATGGATATGCCCGATCTCGCACAGTACGAGCAAACGCAAGGGCGCGGACCTGCACGCGATGACAAAGCGCAACTCGAAATTGTGAAAACCCAAATCACCCAAGGTGTCAAAAGCGGCGTGGAGGCCTCAAAGCTTCAGTTCCAGCAAGAGAATGCCCTCGCCCAACACCAACTTGCACTCCGTCAAATGAACAACGAGCAGGAGATGGCATTACAGCAACAAACCACCGAACCAACAGGAGCCGACAGTGGAAGTACCGAAGCGTAGTGAACCGAAACCCATCACTCAGCATGTGAAGTACGTGGGGCCGAAAGACAACACCGTGATCCAGTTCCCGGTGCCCTTTATCTCGAAGAGTGCCGCAGAGGGCGAGCCGGTATCGTTTAAAAAGAACACCCCCGTCCCCCTCACCCCCGAGCAGGCGAATCAACTCTGTAAAGCCGCAGGGGGCGTGTTTGTGATGTGTGACGAGCAAGGGAAAGGGGTGAAGGCGTGAAGTACATCTCGATTGTCACATGCGCGTTACTGTTCGCAGGGTGTGCATTGGGGACCGCCATCGATACCAGCCGTGTACGAGACGAATGCGTTCAACACTCATACAGCCGGAACATTTGGTGGCCCAACTGGGATCGCGTCAAGGTGTTCTCAGTAGATGCGAGTGGAGTGTGCCAGTTGCCTCAAGAGACGCATATGGTCACAGCGCGGGAGAGTGTGGGGCAAGGAGCGGCAAAGGCATTCGCAGGGGGTGCACCTATCGGCATGGGGTTGGGGCTCATGCGCTTCCAGCAATCCACACATACGAACCTGAACATTAACGAGCATTTCTCCACCAAATACATCGGGAAGTAAATATGGCACGCGAAGTCCGCATCCCGCACGAATTGATCCAAACACCCGAATCCATCACCCGTCACATGGAGGAGCGGTTTAAGGACGAAGGATTGGATTTACATGTTCATGAGGTAGAGCGTTTTGACGACGACGAGAAGCGCAAAGAACGCATTCTACATATTAAAAATACGCGATACGTCTTTTTAGGATAAACGCCATCCCTCAATTAACGAGGAGGCAAACCGCCATCCCCTGCACCGCAGGAAGGCAAAGGAGAGTGTGTGCATGTCAACTGAACCGAAACCGAAAGCTGCCTCAGAAGACCCGAAATCGCTCCAGAATGGCTTAGGGCTGGACACGTTGCTGTCCCCCGAGAAACCCATCACCAAACCTGCAAAGCCGTCCCCTGCGCCCGTTAAAGCCGTAGAGAAGGCATCCACAGACGGGAAAGTGGAGTCGAAAGCAGACGTGAAGGGTGCCGCAAAGGACGCGAAACAGGAGCCAAAGGAGGACGGCGAAGGTGATGCAGACGTGGGCACCCTCAATAAACGGTTAAAGGATACCCGCGACTACGCCACGAAACTTGGACAGGAGAACAAGGAACTCAAAAAGTCCCACTCTGCACTGGTGAAGGAATTGGAGGTGGTCAAGGCAAAACTTGACGGAACTTACGTGGAACCCCAACCCGTCCCACCGGAGCAGTTGACCGCGATGGAGAAGTTTAAAGCGCGTGTGGAGATCGACAATCAATTGATGGTCGATCAATACGGTGCTGAACAGATCCAAAAGCTCATCTGGGACACCGACAGTCCGTACCAACAACTCGAAATCATGGACCCTGCGATCAAGATGCGGGTGTCGAACTCCACCCGTCCGGTGCTGGAGGCGATGAAGGTTGTCGAAGAGCACAAGTTCTTCGAGAAGTACGGGCGTGATCCTGTGAAGATTCGTGAAGCCATCATTGCAGAGGAGCGGGAGAATTTAACAGCCGAAATCAAAGCGGAACTGAAGGGTAAACCGATCTCAACCGTGAACAGCCTTTCGGGGGCAACGGGTGCGCCACGCGAATCCAACCGCGTCCAACCGTCCCAAGGTTCTGTGCCGGATTTGAACAAGGTCTTTCCAACGTTCCATGCTCCAAACACTGCATAAAAGGAATACCGTTCCATGGCGTATACCGAGATTTTGACAGCGAACGGCCTCACGGAAGAACAGTGGGACCGACAATTAAACAGCGAATACCTGAGTTCGTTGTGGTTTAAGAACTTCATGGGTGCCACGCAGATGGCTCCTATTCAGGTGAAGATGGACCTTGCCAAAGAAGCAGGCGATGCCGTCACGATTGGCATTCGATCCCAGTTGATCGGTGGGCGGGTCGATGGGCGCAACAAGGCCAAAGGAAACGAAGGCCGCGTTGAATTCTACGACCAGCGGATCACCATCGACAATGTGCGGCATGTGGTGAAGTTTGAAGACGTGCCCATGTCGCAGAAGCGTGTCGGGTGGGATTTGCTCAATCAGGGGCGTGAAGCACTGGTGGAGAAGTCACAGATCGCCCTCGAAGAGGACCTTATCAACACCCTCTGTGACGCTACCACGCGGCGGGTACGGGGGCGGTACCTGTACGGTGCGGCGGATTCCAACTGGAATGCCACGCACGCGACCGCGCTCCAGAGCGTGGATAACACGAATGACAAGTTGACCACGAACATCCTGCGTATTGCCAAACGGAAGGCGCAGATTCCCGTCAATGCGTACGCGAAAATCCGCCCCATGCGTATCGTCACGGGGCAGAACATGGAAGAGTATTTTGTGTCGGTCCACCACCCCTTCGCCATCCGCGATTTGATTGATGGTGATGCGGCGGACCGGAACGCCATGTTGCTCATTCCACCGACTGCGAACGCTTCGTCCCCTTTGTTCACCGGCTCGTCCTTTAAGGGCCAGTACGAGGGTGTGCTGATTTACGAGTACGACCGTATGCCGCTCGTTGCCAGCACCATCCAGGTCACGCACTCCATCCTCATGGGGGCGCAGGCTGCGGCGGTGTGCTGGGGCCAAATGGCGAAGTTCGAGGACGAGGAAGAGGACCTGGGACATGACGTGATTTACGGCACCCATGAGATTCGCGGTATGGCGAAGATTGGGTACAGCCGGAACGCGGTGGATTCCAGCATCTCTGACGAAGACAATGGCCTCGTGAACATTTTCGTCGCAGCGGTGGCTGACTAATAGGAGGTGCATGAACAATGGCTTTCTATTTTGCGGCTGACGCACAGACGATTGTTGAACCGATTGGGAAGTATTTACCCATCGCCACCGGCTCCACGGTGTTGTCTGGTGGATCAGCAACCGTCACAGTTCCCTCTGCATTCGTGGTGAAAAGCGCGTTCTGTTCGTCCCAGACGAGCAACGCGGCCCGATGCAGCGCGACATCCGGCAATACCTTCACGATTACCGGCACAGGCACGGATCGTGTGGACTGGATCGCGTATATTCAACCGAAAGCATAACGTACGATCGCTCGAACGGCACGGCATGGCCCTGTTAAGTGCGACACCCAGTAATGGGCAGGGAAGTGATAAACGAGCCCGCTAAACCAGTGCCATTAACGCAACTGTCACGTACGTGTGACGCGCATTAAACTCGCCCCCTCTGGGTACTATTTACTGTGCAGGAGGGGGCTTACAAAGGACATGAAGCATGAGTGTTTCGTATCGAGAATGGTATTTTCAACTCTGGGACACGCAGCGGAAGATCAGCATTGACGACGACAGCGCGAAGTTGATTGTGCTCACTGCTGACGCCCCCACTGCTCCCACGATTTACAGTGACGCAAACGGCACCTCTGTGTCGAATGCGGTTCGCACCCCACGCTCCTTCGTCAACGGCACGGTGCGTTTCTGGACCGATCAGAGCGTCACGAGTGTCGATTTATCGCTAATGACGGCGAAGGGGGAAGCGTATTTCTTCGAGGATGTGTCGTACTCCTGCCACCGCCTCGATATTAACCCGTTCCAGCGGGATCATTTGTTGGTGCTTCCGTTTGGTGCCAGCGACAACACCGAAACTGATACCGGTATCGACCTCCCTGCCAACCTGTTGGTGAAGGATGCGTTCATTCGTGTGACGACTGAAGACGCCACCGAAACCCTCGATTTCGGCATCCTTGCCAGTGAAAGCGGCGGTGATGCGGATGGGTTCGGGATGGTGTTGAGTGTCGCCACTGCCGGATACGTGAACATGTGGCCTGTGGTCACGAACGGCTCAAACATCGACTACCACGTTCACACGAGTGGGTATGGGGCGTTGTTGAAGAACGGCATTGCTGGTGCGGATGCCGTTGCGACCGTGGGCGGTGTGCAGCGCCGGTACCACCGCACGGATGGTACTGCGAAGTCCATCTCGTACACCGGCTCAGCAGGCAGTGATACCGCTGCGGGGTACTTGTTCCTCCAGTACACCCGCCTCGCGTAAACGTCCAGGCCGCCGTCTCGCTACCGATGGACTGGAACAGCTTTGCCGGTGTGCTGAGAAACACCGGCCCAATTACTGACCCTCACCCTTGAACCGCTGGAGTCTTTGTATGCTTGGAATTGCGCTTGTGCTGTTGTGGGTACTGACATGGACTCCTCCGGTCCATGCGGAGTGTGTGGTGGATACCGACTCCCCCACGTTTGTGGACGGGAAACGAATCGACTTGCGGTGTAACGCATCTGGGGAATTGATTACCTCTGGTGGCGGTGGTGGTGGCTCCGGCTCCGCTGTCCAAACCCTCACCATCGCCTCTGGGGTGACGACCAACACCACGACGGCAGCCGTTGCGGGGGTGAGTGGCTATAAAACATTTTGGATGGAGGTACGAGGAACTGGGGCAGTCACGGCGACCGTGACGATTTATGGGGCGCGGGTGGCGAACGCGACAGACGATGAGATGGTCGCGCTGACGACCCCAACCGCCCTCTCCGGCACAACTGTAGCCGTGAACGCAGCGGCTACGAGTACGGCACCCTATCCGTATTATTATGTCACCACTGAAAACGTGACCGGCACCGGGGCGACCGTGGCTGCGTATGCGTTTTACTAAGGGAGGCTCTGCATGGCTGGGATTTTGACATTTGCAGCGGGGCCGGTTCCCGACACGGAATGTCGGGATAAGACCTGGGTCTGTCTGCGCGAGGAGTTTCTTGGCGGCTCCCTCTCCTCGACCACGATGGGCGAGTTGGGCTGGACCTATGCGAATGGGTCTGCGACGGCGGTAACGAGTGAAGCCAATCATATTGGGATTATCAATCGTTCAACCGGGGCGTCGAGCGGGACCACGGCGTACACGAGTCTCGGCGGGGTGACGCAAGGGCTCCTACCGATGGGCACGTCCAAGCTCTGGTGGATCTTCAGGCTCAATAGCAATGACGCGAACACGTCAGTTCGCTGTGGGATGTTGGACAGTTTGTCAATCTCCCCTGCGGCTGGACAGTACCTCGAAAAGCAGGATGCGGATACAAACTGGTTTGCGGTGGTGGAGCACGGGAACGTGCAGACCCGCATCGACATGGGAGTCGCCATTGATACCAGTTGGCACACGCTCTTGATTGACCGCATCGGCAATACCGCCGTCAATTTCTATCTGGATGGGATTCTGCGGGCGACCCATACCACCGGCATCACGACGACGGCGTGTTACATCAACTGCCAGATCATCAACAGCGCGGCTGCCGCGAAGACTATTGATCTCGATTACGCCGAATTTCGGATGCCAGTCACACGCTAACCAACGAAGGAGGAGACGAGAAAGAATGCCCATTGCATGCCATCCGTTTGTGACGAACTGCGACTTTGACATTCACCCAAGCGACCCAACTGACCAGACGGCCAAGATTCAGGCGGCCTTTGATACGGCGATCTCGGAGTGCGTGCCGCTCTGGTTTCAGGCCGGAGTGTATCTCGCCACACAACTGACGGTGCCTCGTGGCCTGCGGTTGATCGGGGCGGGCATGGGCGGGGCGGTGAACACCAAGGGCACGGTGTTCATGCAGCCCAAGGACTTTGATGGCTCGCTGTTCGTGAATGCCGCCTTACCAGCGTCCGAATGGCAACACTGGACGCAATTTGAGCACATCCACCTGGCGAAGGAAGCGGGCGGCATTGCCACGCAAGGACACGGCATTGATATCAGCAATCCGATTGGCGAGGGCTTTCGCTTTTACGACGTGATGGTCGAGGGATTTCCGCAGAGCGGTGTGCGGCTGCGACGGGGAGGTACCCCGATGTGGATCAGCGATCTCCATCTCTTCCGCAATGGCGAGTACGGCCTTGACCTAGCGAAGGGCGGCGGGGATCGGGCGCATTGCCTCTCGATTGAGCGGATTAGCGGCGACGACAACGCCAAGGCGCTCATCCGGCTCAAGACGTTTGGTGACCTCAGTGAGCATGTGTCCATCAAGCACATTAAGTCAGAAGCGCATTCGGCCGGGAGACAGCCCTATGTGATCGAGCTAGAGAATATCTATCAGATCAATGTGGATATTGAGCATATCGGCGGTATGCTGAGCTCAGCGGCCACCCCGACAGCAGATGCGCTGGTGCGGATCGTGGGGGATTTTACGGGCAGCGTGAATATGCGCTCGACCTATATCCCTGGCTATAAGGCGGCGTTGCGTGACCATCGCACGAACGCGGATGCGGTTGAACAGGGGCGTATCCACCCCATGTTGATTGCTGCGGAAAGCTGGTCCTTCCCTAACTTGTACGGGTCTCGCCAGCGCGGTGGAGGGCTCTGAGATGCCAGCAGGCCAAACCGCTGCCGTTTATGACTACCGAGGCGGCATCGACGGCACTGACAGAGAGCCAATGGGCATGAGCACGATGGTGAGCAACATGACCGCAGCGGCCCACACCATTGATCTGGTCGGGAGATGCGGATAATGTGATTACGCATAACCGCGCATGGAACTGTGCGGCCATCTCGAACAGCGGCACCAATACCACACTTTCCAATAACACCACCGGCACACCGAGCTTCACGAACGCGGTAGGCGATGACTTTACGCTGCAGAGCGGGAGTGACGCACGAGATGCAGGAACCGATGTCAGCGCAGCAGGCGTGACGACCGATTACATCGGTACCGCCCGCCCTCAGAACAGCGTGTTCGACATCGGCGCATACGAATACATTGTGAGTCAAGGTGGCGCGAGTGGTGGGATGAGTGAAACCCCCTCGTGGAGTTCCCCTCGACGTTCACCGCTGTGGAGACGATAAATGGCAACCGGCACCACCAACGACTTTAATTACTCCCGCGATCAAATCATTAATGAAGCACTCCGTAAACTGGGGGTGCTCGCACTCGAAGACAACGCGGACGCTGCCACCCTTCAGCAAGGGATACGTGCCCTTAACGGCATCATTCGCGCCCTCGACCTGCGGAACAACAACATCTGGAAGCTCTCAGTGAACCCGTACGTGGTGGCACTGGAAGCGAATGTGTGGCAGTACACCATCAGCAGTAATCTGATTGAGATTGTGTCCGCCATGTACCGGGATGCGTCTGGGGTGGATTATCCGCTCGATGTGGTGGATGCGAAGGGGTACGCCGCCATTCAGGATAAGTACGAAACCGGTGACCCAGAGGTGGTGTTTTTGCCGGTACGCCAAGACATCACCACCTCAAACCAATTACTCATCTGGCCCGCACCTGCGTCCATCACCACCGCATCTACTGTCACCGGTACCGACTCCACCGTATACACCTGCATTAAATCGCATACCACCTCCTCCCTTACCCGTCCTGTGACAGGGGCGAGTTACAAACAATACTGGACCGCCATTGGAGGCAGTGGGAGTGCGTGGGCGGATGCCACCGATGTGGTTGGGGGTGAGCAAATCCACATCATCGCCAAAACCCCCCTCACTGACTTCGACCTTGCGGACGACAATGCCGATTTACCGGCGGGGTTTGGGTTGTATCTCATTTACCGACTGGCAAATGATTGGGCGGACAATTACGGCCTCCCGTTGGAGGAGCGGTTGCGGCTGAGACAACAAATGAAGGATGCCTACGACGAGGTGTTCCCATACCACGTAGGAAGCGCCACCAATTACCACAACCTCGCACGGTATATGTAATGCCCGAAGTACCCCTTCCCATCACAGGTCCCGCATACCGCAATGCGGATGAAAGCGAACTCGACACCCGCAATGCGTATTTGATGGACGTGTTTGTGAACGAGTTGGGTGATACCGTGAAGCGTCCCTGCTTGCAACCATGGGTGGATTTAGGCACCACCACCGGTACCGATGGGTTGTTCTGGTGGGATGAGCAACAAATGCTCATGGCGGTCAATAACGGGGTGTTATTCAAAATCCTCAACGCAACGGGCGAATATCAACCCATGGTGGGGGCTACTGTGCCTGTCGGGAATCGCGTGTCGTTCGCGTCCAATGGGGATGTGTTGCTGTACACGAATGGGGGGCAAATTATCTCGGCGGAGAGCACCGGAACCCCCGCCGCACTGACAGACCCCGATGCCCCTCAACACGTCCCGTATGTGATGATCCACGACCAATACGCCATCGGTATTAATGCGAATACCGGCGCATTCCAAATCAGTGAAGTGGGGGATGTGTTCACGTGGCGAGCGCAGGATACGTTTACCGCAGAGAGCAAACCTGATGATTTGCTCGCGGGGTTGGTGACAAAAGATGGGCTGATGTTATTCGGGAAGGAGAGCGCCGAGTTTTGGGTGAATGACGGGATATCGCCGTTTTCTCGTGTGCGGGGGTTGAGTCTTGATCGTGGATTGGGGAGTGCGTATTCCCTCGCACGGTGGGGGGATGAGTGGTTCTGGATCGATCAACGCCGCACCCCCGTCCGTGCCACCATCCAGGGTGTGAAGGAAATCAGTAACCCGTACCTTCCAGATTTTCAACGCCTCATCTCAGTGGAGGACGCGGTTAGTGATGTGATGGTGGCGGACGGCAAACCACTGTGGGTGATCTCGTTCCCCCTCGCCAACCGCACCTTTGTGTACAACATCGCGCAGGATGATTGGAGTGAGTGGGGGTCGTGGGATTCTGAGAACGCGATATACAAACGCTTCATTGGGCACTCATACGCATACGCCAAAACGTGGGGCTTCCACGTGGTGGGGGACTTCAGGAACGGCATGTTGTACAAGCTCACTCGCGACGTGCATACCGACAATGGTGATCCGGTGCGTTCCATCCGCCGCACGGGGTACATCACCCACGGAACCTCCAATTACAAACGTGCCAATTATGTCCGTTTACGGTTGAAACGCTCGCAGGCCACGTCCTCCACCCCCAACCCTGTGATGATGGTGCGGTGGCGGGAACGAAACGGCAAATGGAGCAATACCCGTAAAGTGTCGCTGGGGGCGGTGGGGAAGCACGATGCGTGGGTAGAGTTACGGGGGTTGGGGATGTACCGCTCCCGGCAGTACGAATTCATCCACTCAGACGACACCGATTGGATACTCGCAGACGGTAAAGAACACATTGATGTGATGACGAGGTGATTGTGGCGCGAAGCGAACGTGTGTTGCTTGAGGCAGAACAACCCGAGATATTTAAACAAGAACTCCAACAGGCATTTGGGGTGGTGAAAACCGCCCGCCTTGTGGTGAAAGACGAACGTGTTGGTAGTCCCACCATCACCACCCTCCCGGTGGAGGATGGGAAGACGGTACGAGTGCGCACCATCGCCATTGCACGGCAGGTGGGGGGTGATGCAGGGATCGTGGGGAACAGTGCCTCCTGGGAGCTTGTGGGCACGTTTAAGCGTATCGGTTCCACGCTTTCACAGGTGGGCACGACAACCTTCCTCGTGACGCATGAGGACGATGCGGATTGGGGCATTCGGTACGAGGTCACTGAGAATCTGTTGTACCTCCAGGGTGAATTTAATGGCCCAACCGACAGCTTGGGGTTGCATGTGGTGTTCAACACGTACAGCTTCATCCACACACTCGTGGGGAGTGTTTAAATGTTTGATCCAGTCTCGATGGGGATGTTTGGAGTTGGTGCAGGGCTGAATGTGTTGGGCGGGTTCATGGCGAAGGATGCCGCGAATTCCGCGCAAGGTGCCATGATGAGCCAAATCGAGATGGCGCAGGCGGCGTCACGGGCAGCGGCACAGCAGGCAGCGGGGTTGTTCAGCCCGTATCAGTTATATGGGTCGGGCGCGTTGTCGTTTTTGCAATCGCGGTTACTCAGCAACAACGAACGTCAAATGGCTGCAACCAGTCAACGCGCCTCCCTGCAAGCCGACATCGACCGTCTCTCACAAGCCACGGATTGGAACTCCATGCCCATCCTGACGGGTGCGAAGGCGAGTGAGCGACGGGCGAGCATGTGGCAGCAAATGGAGTTTGACCGCAAGCAGCAACTCGCGGTGGCACAGGGGAAATTGACCGCGTTCGACAAGGAACAATCCGCCCTTGCGCCATTCCAAGCCGCGCAGGATGCGCAAATGGATGAAACGAGGGGGCGCATCAACAGTGCGCTCGATTTGGTGGCGCAATCCTCGAACTTCAATTTACCGCAGTCATTGTCACAGCTGCGGAACGATATGACGAATGACCCCGTGTTTAAGTTCCGGCAGGAGACGGGTGAACGCGCCATAAACCGTGCGGCAGCGAGTCGCGGCAATTACTTGAGCGGTGCCGCCATTGCTTCCATCGGGGACTTCAACAACCAACTCACGGCGGACGAAACCGACCGGTATTTTAACCGACTGCTGACAGGGAAGACGACGCAAATGCAAGCGGCAATGGGTGGATTGAATGCTCTCGTGGGCGCGAACCAAACCGACGTGAACAACCTCATAGGCCTTTCGCAGTTGGGGTTAAATGCCGCGCAGGGGGCCGCGAACGTCACGATGCAAGGGAACGCTGCGAATGCGACTTTAAGTGGACAAGCCGCGCAAGGCATGATGCAGACCGAACTTGCAAAAGGTCAAGCGATGCAGTCCATGATGGGTGGATTGGGGCAGATGGCAGGGCAACTCGCGGGGTTCAGTCTCATGTCTGGGATGATGAATAAACCCACCACCACGGGACCGCAGGACGGTGTGGAGAGTGGCGCACTCACACAGTTCGTACGAGGTGGGCAACAATACCTCGCACATACACCTCGATAAAGG
>ERZ761594.453-NODE-453-length-12080-cov-5.326570_pt1 | contig 12080 bp, 14 predicted proteins | sample MGYA00511036_ERZ761594 | MGnify/ENA primary metagenome ERZ761594 (study PRJEB28899, sample SAMN03785561) | bioreactor sludge metagenome | biome: EBPR Sludge; feature: EBPR Bioreactor; material: 0.22µm filtered reactor supernatant | place: Saint Lucia: Queensland... | reverse complement strand
TCGAACATCTTGGCCGTCACACCGCCACCTCCGCGGAGCCCGCAGTTCGCCCAACGATTAGAATGAGCAAAATCGTCAAAGTCGCTGACAACTCTTGCGTAATTTGATTGACGAGTGTACACTTGTTTTTGACGTGGGCCGGCGTGGTATGGATACCGCCGATAGCTCCATGGACCGAGCAGGTTTCTCGCGTCACCACTCTGGCGGATCCCGCCCAGAAACTTTCCCTTTGCAGACGCAAAAACGATTCGCTAGATTCAATCCTTGAAAGGACTTGCCAGATGTACGCGCGAGATGATTCGCCGAAGCCCAACAACCGAGTTTTCGCCGCCGCTGGGGACGGTATGACCCTGGCGGAAAACAACGTACGGATGCATGAAAGCATGAGCACAAAGACGAAGAACCAGAACGCCGCCAAGGAATCAATCCATGCGAGAAATGCTGAGTTTCTGAACTCGGTATTTAGATCTCGTTGGTACCCAAGATCGCAAGAGAAGCTCGCAAAACTCGCTGACGTCTCAGTCTCGGCAGTCCAAAAGCTTTTCGCGAATGGCTGCAGAAACAAACCGACACGGGTTCTCGAAGCGGTGTCAAGAGTCCTCGGAATCGACGCTGAATCCGCGGCACAAAACAAACTCGTGATTACCGGACCGATTGCCGAAAAAGGAGAAAGCCTTTCCGAGCTTGCCGCCAGGTTCGAAGGAACTCCGCTTGAAGAATCGGTCCGCACCATCCTGGAGAACCTTTCCCTTAAATCAGACAGGTAGCCCGGAAGAAATCCTGCTGATTACCCGCTCGACTTCCGATACATGAACGCGACGAGACTTTCGTTCTCGGACGTTAGCGGTTTTTTTCCCTCTTAGGTTTGAGCGGTCTTTTGAGCGGATCTTCCTTTGGGCGATCCAACCATAGACCGTCTTCACGTCGACGCCGATTTTCTCGGCAACTTGGCGTACCGTCAGGTATTCGAGTGACTCGGCTTGTTTCACTTTGCCTCTCCCTTCTTCGATACACTCTATGCTTGACTTTCTGCGAAAGCAATAGCTATCTGTAATTTTCTTTGACTGTCTATTGCTTTCTGAGAAATCTACCGCTACACTCTCCTTTGTCCGGGTGCGGTAACTAGCGATGGGCACGCAAAGACCGCACCCACTTTTGCCGGCGGCGGGGGTCATGGGCGAGGGCGCTCGCCGCCGGCTTTTCAAACTCTGCGAAAACATCTGAACACTGAGGCTTGACTGCGATGACTGGACCGAGGGGCACCTGTCACTTCTTTGTTCCGCACGAAGGAAAGTCTGTCCTCTGCGGGAAACCGGCCACGCTGCATAACGCCTACCCGCTCCAGATTTGGGCCTGCGTGGATTGCAGCGGCAAGCTCCATCGACGATCCGCCGGCCAGCCGACCAATCGATTCGCCAACCAGGAAGGAGAGTATCTCGATGCTGCCAATTACGAGACTGCTGGGAGAGCTGACGGCTCAGGACTATTTCCGGAGATTGAAGATCCAGGAGCAGAGCCGGCGCGCAGCATCATCGCTCCCCAAGACTCATCGACAACTTGAGGCTGACTCCACCGGGGAGCCGGCAACGTTCGCAGGCGAAGTCATTTACCCGAGAGAGCTCGGAGGAGAGTAGCCACCTATGCCAATAACCGAGCAGATGGTTGTCGAGTTCCTCACGAAACTGAAAAGGCAAAAAGAGGAATTCGAACACGCAAAGGCCGGCTACCAAAATCAATGCCGTCTTACCGAACGAGTTTTGATTGAACACGAAAAAACCACTGGTTTCATCGTGCATGAATCAGGTCTCTTCAGTATCGGCGACAACTCGTTTGCTCTGGTTGAAGTCAAAAAAAGAAACGCGGAAGGCGATCCCGTCAACTTCACAATCAAATTCCTTTCTCCAGCTAACACCAGATAAGGAGCCAGCCACCCATGCGCACACGCGGGATGCGATCGCTGACCAAGGACGATCAGACCAAAGAGAAGGAAGCACGCGGACAATTCGGCGGCGAAAGCCGCCAGCCCAAACCCGAGGAAAAGCAATGAAAAAACGAGAACCAAAAGACGAAAGCGGCGTAACCGCTGAAGCGATCCAATCGGTTCAGTTCGCCAGTACCGAGCGTCTAATCCATGATCTCAACCACAGGATACTTCGCATCGGAGATCGAAACTTGCGTGACAAATGCTCGTCACTCGGCATGCAACTGGCCTTTGCGATCGGTCTCGATGAGCACGCAATAGAGACTAACAGAAAGGCGGTTGGAGCATGAGGCTTTCAGATCAACCGCAAAAGCCGGACGCAGAAATCGTATCCCCTGCGGCAGAGATCGAAGACCCCTTGACCGGAGAACTAATCGACGTGTCCGACGTAGATGCTCTGATCAGTTGCTTCGAAAATCTCAAAGCGACCGCCGAGCAGATCACTTACGCACGCGGGCTAATCGCTCAGGCTCTTGCAGCGAAGACCGAAAGCGTCACGAAGACGCGGCGGATCGCTGGCAAAACACGAATCGCGAAAATCGAAATGCCTTCCGTGAAATGGGACAACGCGAAGCTGAAGGAGGCTTACCACGCCTACCCGAAGTTTCGCGATCAGTACCTGCGAATCGCGGAAGTCGCTCCTGATATGGTCCAGCTCAACAAGCTCCGGAACATGACCGGGGAGCCTGACCTGGAGACCTTCAAAAAAATCGTGCTGGCCGCTGAGCGGCCGGCGACCGGTAACCCATCCATCACCATCGAGAAGTAAGGAGTCCCTTGCTATGTCACCCCGAGGAGCAGCAACGAAAGAACCTTCCACCGCATTGGCTCCGGTACGCCAAGCATCGTTCCCGCTCTTTCTGGAGCGTTACGATTCCATGGTTAACCTCTGCGCGATGCTCGCAAAGAGCGGAAAGCTCGGCAACGTTCGTACGCCGGAGTCAGCGATGGCGATCGCTCTACAGGCTGCGGAGCTTGGCATTCCGCCTATGACCGGGTTCAACAACCTGTATCAGGTCAACGGCAAGCTCGGCATCTCGGCGTCGCTGATGCAAGCGCTCGTCATGCGGGACATTCCAGGCGTCAAATTCTCGTTCAACGAGACTCCCGAAAGTTGCACGGTCACGCTCACCCGCCCCGGCTGGGACCCGTACGTCTCGACGTTCACGCTGGCGGACGCGAAGAAAGCCGGACTGGTCAAACCTGACTCCAACTGGGTCAAGTATCCGCAAAACATGATGCGGTCCCGGGCGCTCGCCAACGCTTGCCGCACGATGGCGCCGGAAGTTTTGGCCGGAATGTACGCTCCCGAAGAACTCGGAGATACCGAGATCAACATTCAACCCATGATGACGACGACGGTTGACGCGAGCACGGAAACGAACGGACACGCTGAGCCGGAAGATTCCGGCGTGATAGATGCTGAGCCGGTGGAGGCTGAGTCCGTTCAGGCTGTGACGAACGGCACCAACGGCAAGCACGCCGAGCCTGCGACAGAATCGGCGGCAACTCCCAACACCGGCCACCCTGCGACCAAGGCAGCGACCCCGCAGCTTCTCGAACTCAAGCGGCTGAAGAAGCAGCTTGAGATCAATGACCAACGATGGAAAGACACGCTTGCCGCCTACAAGGTGACAACCGCTCTCGACCTCACCGGAGAGCAAGCAAACAACCTAATCAGCATCCTTCGGAAACGCGAGGCCATCGCCAAAGACGAGACCGTTGCCTCGGGAAACTGAAATACCGCTGGCCTGACGCACTGCTGCCGCTCGCACTGGCCTACGGCGAGCCGGCGGTATGGCAGGCCGGCATGGCAGTCCTCGGGTATCCGCCAACGCTGGCGACCCACAAATGCGAAATCGAATCGGTAACCCAAAAGCTTGAGGAGAACGACCATGGGAATGAGAGCGAGCCATAAGCCTGAGCAGAATGAGCCGATGCAGCGAGTCGACCCGGGCAAGTATCACGTCAACGTGATCTCGATTGTCGACGACGATTCCACGAACCCTGACAAGCCTTTCACGAAGCTCGCGTTACAGATCCGTCAAGGCACCAACCCAGACATGATCAACCGCGTGCATTACGAGCGGATCGACTGGTACAACACGAACGAGTTTGTGCAGAAACGCAACCAGAACCAGATCTGTCAATTCGCCGTATGCTGCGGACTTACCACGTGGGAGGACCTGCAGCGTCGCCAATCCGCTGGCGAGGAAATCAACTTCGATTGGGCTCGCGCTTCGAACGCTCAAATCGTCGTTGAGATCGAGCATCGCGCCAATAAGGACGACAAGACGAAGATCTACTGCAACGTCAAGGCCGGCTGCATCTGGTCGGTCGACGATCCTGCCGTGAACGATGTTCCGAAAGATGAGGCGGCACTGCAATTGGCTGAGGCCGCCGACGCCTTCTAAATGCAGGCTTTCCTCGGGCGCCCGCCGGCTCGTCTTCGGACTGCCGGCGGGTCGTTTACTCCCTCGCGCAACACCAAAGAGCCGAACCATGACCCAGACTCACGAAGAGCTAATCGGTACCTTCGTCGGCGAAAAGTTCCGGCGCGAAGATTGGATCATTGGCAAGGTCAAAGGCGATGACGGCAAAATAGTCAGCATCAACGGGAACTCCGATCCCGGCGAGCTAGCGTACGGCTCGGCCTACAAATTCTTCGGCCGGCACGTTGAGCACCCAAAGTTCGGGGCACAGTTCGAATTCAACTCTTTCTGCGACCATGTCCCGACCTCTCGCGATGGCGTGATACGGTACCTGTCTAGCCTCTGCGATGGCATCGGCAGCGTGATTGCTGCTCGCATCTACGACCACTACGAAGGGGACGCGACGTGGATGCTCCGGGAATCTCCGGAGTCAGTTGCCACGGAATGCGGGTTTCCGGTCAGCGTCGCCAACGCTGCGGCAGAAACCTTGCGCGACAACCTCAAGTGGGAGTCGGTCAAGATCGAGCTGATGGGTCTGTTCGCCGGCCGAGGGTTCCCGCGGGATACGATCAAGCGAGCGATCCAGCGTTGGAAGGGGGCGGCCGCGGAGCGGGTCAAGCGGGACTTTGCACTTCTCACCGCCGGCTTCCCGGGGATAGGGTTCCTTCGCGCCGACAAGTTCTACCTGGACCAAGGCTACAATCCTTCGCGAATTAAGCGGCAAACGCTCTGCGCTTGGAACGAGATCGAATCTGACACCGAGGGGCACACATGGTTCCCAGAGGAAGAGTCCTATAAGGCCATCCGGAAGACTGTCCCCGGAACGGTACAGCCGAAGAAGGCTATCGAGATTGGGATCCGCGCGAAGTGGATCTCTCGATTCCAAGACCAGAACGGCCGGTATTGGATCACAACCATCTCGCGAGCAACCGCCGAGGATCGGATCGCGGCAAAGCTGGCCGAGCTCCAAGAGACAGAAGCGACCTGGCCCTACGACGTCAGCGGGATTTCAGAGCACCAGGCTGAACAGCTCCGGAACGCAACCCTTGGCCCGGTCGGAATCCTTGCCGGATCACCGGGCACCGGCAAAACCTACACACTGGCCGCGCTGATCCGCCAAATTCAGCACGACTCGCCGACCAGGATCTACGCCGCCGCGCCGACCGGAAAGGCCGCAGTGCGGGTCACAGAGAACCTCCAAAAGAACGGCGTCGACATTCCAGCGACGACACAGCACCGGCTGCTTGGGATCAACCCGACCACGGGAGGATTCAACTACAACGCCAAGCGACCGCTGCCGTCCGGGGTTCTGATCCTTGACGAAGGCTCCATGGACGACGTCGAGTTATTCGCCGCCACGCTGGACGCTTGCCCGCGTGGAATGCGGGTGCTCGTGGTCGGCGACCCATATCAGTTGGCACCGGTCGGACACGGCGCACCACTGCGGGATCTGATCGCCGCACAAGTTCCGTGCGGCGAGCTAACCGAGATCCGCCGCAACGCCGGCCGAATCGTCCGGACGTGTCACGAGTTGAAGGATGGCAAGCCGTTCCATGCGTCGCCAGCGTTGGATTTGGACGTCGGCGAGAACTTGATCCTCATCGATGCCAAGCATGCTTCGACGCAAGTCGAAGTCCTGATCGCCGAGCTGACCAAACTCCGCGACGCCGGCGAAGTGGACATTGTCCGCGACGTCCAGATCCTTTGCACGGTCAACGAGAAATCGGATATCGGACGGGTCAAGCTGAACAAGCGGCTCCAGGAGTTTTTCAATCCGGGCGAGTCGATCGAGAATTGTCCGTTCCGGATCGGAGACAAGGTGATCTGCCTCAAGAACACCTGGATGAAACGGGAAGGGAAGGCCGAGGAGATCGGCGTCGAGCAGGATGACTTCGACCAGGAGCCGGGCCGTGAGAAGGAAGTCTACGTCAGCAACGGCGACGTCGGTTTCATCGAGTCGATGACGGCGACGGAAGCGATTGTCGAGTTCTCCAACCCGAAACGATTGGTCCGGACCTACCTCCGCGGCAAGTCCTGCGTGATCGATTTGGCGTACGCAATCACGGTCCACAAGAGCCAGGGGAGTGAGTGGCCAATTGTGTTCGTGATGGCCGACTCATCGGCTGGCGCGAATTGGGTTGCGTGCAGGGAGCTTTGGTACACGGCCATAAGCCGAGCGAGCCGGTATTGCGTCGTGATTGGTGAGAAGAAGACGGTCGACGCGCAGTGCCGAAAGGTGAGCTTGAGTAAGCGGAAGACGTTTCTGAGGGAGAAGGCAGAAGAGGCGATGGAGAGGCTGCTGGTTGAAGTGGAGGGGTTTTGAAGATGCGACTTCAAGCGAACAACAGTGGCGGCGGATTCAAGGACAATATGAAAAGAAATTGGAGGGACGATCCGGATTTAAAATGCCCGAAGCATGACGAGATGAGCTTTGTTCTGGCCAAGAAAACCAACTGCATAAACGTTATACGTTCCAGTGATTGGTGCAGTTCTGAAATTCACATTCGTACGGAGATTGTTATCAAGGGGATAAACTTAGAGCATCCAATTGCTTCTAAGACCGGTTTCATCCACGGTTACTGTGATGCCTTGATTGTTGCTGGTTTCGATATTTCCAAACTGTATTTGGGAATGTTTGGGAATTGCAGAATCATAAGTGAACCATACGACCCGCCACATAAAGAAGCTGAACAATTGCAACAAAGATTGGACAAAGTCGGGATTAGTCTGCGACTGGACGGCAATGCATTAAAATACGAAGACAGATCAAGCAATATTGACCGATACATGGACAATATTTTGTTACTCAAAGATGAGTTAATAGCAAATCTATTGTACGAAAAACATCGAATGGTAAATGCTGAGGAACTGTTTTTGATCGAAGCGAAACCAGATCTAAGAAACCCGATGGAATGCATGCGTCAGATGAAAATGTACTCAAGTGCTATCGGGATGAAAACTAGCATGATTCTTTGGTGCCCAGGCATCGACGATGAAACCCGCTTCGTCTTCAATTCTCAAGGCATCTTTGTCTGTTCTTGCACCGTAGAAGAAATCAACAAGTTATCCAAGTCTGTGGGATCTTAGTCATATGGTCCTAGACGCACGCATCAAATCAGTCCGTGACGCCTTTAAAATCGTCGACCTCGACGACTGGTCGGCGATCGAGCCCGCGCAGATCCTTGGCGTCAAAGGCGTCGGGACTGTGACGCTGAACCATATCCGAATGTACTTGGATCAGCATTCGATCCGACTCCGGAACGACACCGCGCCCGATGCCTGGCGGAAAAACCAGGGCCGCTTTCGTCTCGGCGCACCGCTCGGCATTGACGACGTTCGTGAAACTTGCCCTTTCACAGTGGCGATCGACAACCGCGAGCAGCTCCCGTATCAGTTCCAGGCAATCAAATGCGACGCCGCGAAAGCCAAGCGGCCGATGATTGTGCCGACCAGATTTCAAACGCTGCAGACCGGCGACTACTCCATCGTGGGTATGGAGCACCTCTACGCGATCGAACGGAAATCCAAGAGCGACCTGTACGGAACGCTCTCGGGCGGCCGGGAACGATTCGAGCGGGAGCTTGAGCGGATGGCCGCGATGCATCACGCCGATATCGTCATCGAGGCATCCCTCTTGGAACTGATCACAAAGCCGCCCGAACGATCCAGTGTCCCGCCCAAGGCAATCAACCGGTCCATCATCGCCTGGTCCCAACGCTACCCGACGATTCATTGGTGGATGTGCGAAGGTCGCATCGCCGGCGAGCAGATGGCTTTCCGTCTGCTTGAACGGTTCTACCAGGATTACACAGAAGCAACGAAGCAACTGAGTAGGCACGAAGCCAATGGCCGCAATAAATTGGACGGAGCTAACCACACGAGCACTTCGCGCCCTTAGCCTCCAGGCTGAGGCCGAGGAGCTCGGAGTCGTATTCTCCACCGGCAAGCCGAACGCGGCTGGCTGGCTGGAGTGTCACGCCATCGACCGAGACGACGCGACTCCATCCGCTGCGGTCAACGTCGGTGGCGAGGACAAGCTTGTCGGTCGATACACGGACCTCGGCGGCTCCGGCAAGTCAATGTCTTTCTTCGAGCTGGCCGCGCACCTCGGCCGCTTTCGCGATTGGAAAGAAGCTCGCGACTACTATTTCATCAAGGCCGGTATCGAGTTACCGAAAGCCAGCGTGAACGGGCACGCCAAAGCTCACTCATCCACGCCGGACTCTGCGGTCGACGATCGCAAGGTGATCTGGCTTGACTGGTACCCGCCGGCTGCCGCAGCCTGGTGCGAGCGGTACAAGCGGGGAATCCACCCGAAGACGCTCGAGGCAGCCGGCGCCAGGATGTGTTTATGGCCGGCCAAGTCACCGAACCCATTCCATTGCATCGCAATCCCGTCTTACCTTTCGTCGTCCGAGCCCGCAGGTTGGGCAATGTATCGCAGCGACGGCCAAGACTTTTCTGAAATCAAAGGAGACAAGCGAACGATCAAACGCCGGAAGGTTCACAACCTCGGAGGGACCGTCGATAGCTGGATTCACGGCCGAGGCCGCGAGGATCTGATCACCGCCGACATCATTTGGAAAGTCGAGGGACCATCGGACGCGTTGGCTCTCGGCGGCATCCTTCCCGCCGGACACGCCGTGGTAGCAAATACCTCCGGCGCCGGCTCGCAACTCGCTGGGGTGCCATTCGATATATTCAAGTCCAAGATCGTCTACGTGGTCGGCGACGCGGACAAGGCCGGCGTGGAAGGATCTGCCAAGCATGCCCGCCTGATCGCCGGAGAGGGAACATCCCGGGTCTACCTGCTTAAGCTCCCCTTTGAAGTCGTCCCTGACCACGGCCAGGACCTCCGCGACTGGATCAATGCCGGGCACAATGGCGAGGATATCCAAGACCTGACATCTACTGCCGAGCTCGTGAAAGTCGGTGAGTCCGTAATGATGGCCCGGTCCAATATGACCGACCTAGCCAACGCAGAGCGGATGGTAGCGCGGCATGGAAAGGTTCTCCGCTACTGTCACCCATGGTCGAAGTGGCTGGTCTGGGACGGGCGCCGCTGGAAGGTCGACGACACGGCGGAGATCGGCCGGCGTGCGAAGGAGACCGCCAAATCGATCTACGCGGAGGCCGCCCGAATCGAGGACTCGCGCGAGCGGCAAGGGTTGGCCGCCTGGGCGAAGCAGTCGGAATCGAAATCCAGGCTCGCGGATATGATCTCCCTCGCCAATTCTGAGCCAGGAATCCCGATCGTGCCTGACTCAATTGACCGAGACCCGTGGCTCCTGAACGTCGCCAACGGAACCTTGGACCTCCGGAACGCCGAGCTCCGGCCGCATCGCCAGGAGGATTTCTGCACCAAACTCGCCGACGTCGACTATGACCCCGACGCTGAGTGCCCGACCTGGCTGGCGTTCCTCGATCGCATCTTCTCCGGAAATCAGCACTTGATCGACTTCCTGCAGCGGGCCGCCGGCTACAGCCTCACCGGTATTACCTCGGAGCGTTGCCTGCTCATCCTTCACGGGAAGGGAGCTAACGGCAAAAGCACATTCCTCGAAACCCTCGCCGATATCTTGGGGCTCGGGGAGTACGCACTCCGGACCCCGACCGAGACGCTGATGGTCAAGCCGGGGCAGGGCGGCGGAATCCCAAATGACGTCGCACGCCTGAAAGGGGCCCGGTTCGTTTGGGCCAGCGAGAGCGAGGAAGGGCAACGACTCGCCGAGGCCTCGATCAAGGACCTCACCGGCGGCGACACGATCAGCGCGCGGTTCATGCGAGCGGAGTGGTTCGACTTTAAACCGGAGTTCAAGCTCTGGCTCGGGACCAACCACAAGCCCGTGATCCGCGGGACCGACAACGCTATCTGGGACCGCATTCGGTTGATCCCATTCGACGTGCGGATCCCAGAGGAAGAACGAGACAAGCAGCTCCGCGCAAAGCTCTCTGAAGAGGACTCCGGGATCCTAGCCTGGGCGGTCCGCGGGTGCCTTGAATGGCAGGCTAAAGGCCTCGGAGAACCGGAGGAATCAGCGGCAGCAAAGAGCGAGTACCGGACCGAGATGGACATCATCGGAGAGTGGATTGACGACTGCTGCTTTATTGAGCAATATGCCAAGACAAGCGCGGCAGACCTTTACAAGTCCTACTCCCATTGGTGCGAGGAAAACGGCATCATTCGGGTATCCCAAAAGCGCCTCGCACAGAAGCTTTACGAGCGAGAATTGAGCCGAGAACAGGAACAGTCTGGACCGAACCGAAAGAAGTACGTGTGGTACGGAATTGGACTGTCTGACATCCGGTTCAGGGAACGAACCGACCGAGACAACGAAAACGACCCAGAAAGTGATACGTTTTAATGAACGGAAATACAGTGCTTTTGAGACTTGCCACCCATTGGAACCCATTGGTACCCGATTTTGACCTTAATTCTAATCAGCCTCTTTATGGAGGGTTTATAGCTATTTTCGGGTGGCAATGGGTGGCATGGGTGGCAACAACCTAATGGACGCATCTTGCCTAATTTCACTGGCAGAATCGCAGGGTTTAGAGCTCGTTTTGAACGGCTCGGACGTCCAAGTTTTCGGCCCCCGGGAGGCTATCAAAAACCTGCGTCCGGTGCTTATCGGGAACAAGCCTAATATTGTGGCACTGCTCGCAGCACGAAAAGCGAGCATGCCAATGGAACGGATCGAGCTGACGAAGGACGACAACGCGCGAATCCAGTGGCTGACCGGAATGCTCGCCGAAGTTCACGAGGACGCTACCGCTCACGCCGGACAGTGCTGCGCGCCGGGCCACGCGACGCCGCGACGCTGGTGTATGCGGACGAAGCAGATGCTGGATGGTGTACGATTTCCCTGGTGGCCTATTCGGTCGACTGTCCTACGGTTGGCGAACCTTCTCAGCGAGGGAACCGGAGAGCAGAAACGGAAGTCGTTGTTGGAGCTCGCGGAGTTCCATGCAGCTTTCGCCGACCCTAAGAGCTCGTGGCGATCGGACAACTACGATCGCGAAGAATGGCCGATCGTGACTCCATCGATCTAATGGACTTTCCCGCCGCCAGAATGGCAGGCTTTTTGATTCCGGCCGCATCACAAGGAAGGCGCCGCACTGCATTTAGGAAGGATGCCTCGATGCTCTGTTACAAACGTAAGAAATCCCTGCGCGCCAGGACGCTCGTTGATGAGCTCAAGCTCGAGGCCGCGCAAATGCGGCCGTACCCCGAGCAAGTTCTCCGCGCGCTGCGGGTAATCGAGCCTGCGACGATCGACGAAATCGGGCGCGCGATCGGTGACCCGAGCTGGGCAATGAACGACGATCGGCCGCTGATCGCCTTGATGCACGTTCTCCGCGACATGGTCGATAGCGGCGCGATCCGGCTTGCGCCTTCGCTCGGCCAAGGTCGACGTATCGCAGCGACGAAATTCTACGCGCTGCCAAAAAACTCCTCTTGACGATGTGATTAGATCTGTTCCGCTTTCCGCTGACGTGCGAGGGGTCCCGTCCCGGCGTCCTGCGTCTTGAGAGAGATGCAGGCGCCGGACGGTCTCCTTCGGGAAAACGGCGGAACAGTCAATCAATCGATCGAGGGACCCATGGCAATCGCAGATGTTCAAACCGCAACAGAAAACTTGGCCGCCTCGCTTGAGGCATTGTCG
>ERZ761594.452-NODE-452-length-12092-cov-369.108914_pt1 | contig 12092 bp, 29 predicted proteins | sample MGYA00511036_ERZ761594 | MGnify/ENA primary metagenome ERZ761594 (study PRJEB28899, sample SAMN03785561) | bioreactor sludge metagenome | biome: EBPR Sludge; feature: EBPR Bioreactor; material: 0.22µm filtered reactor supernatant | place: Saint Lucia: Queensland... | reverse complement strand
TACTCGACGATGCGCTCCGGCCGGTTTGAGCCGGCGGAATTTGGTCGCATCGTGGATGCCGGGAAGCGGTTGGAGGCGCTGCCGATCGTGATCGAGCAGCAGCCTCAGATGCCGCTCTCTCAGATTGCTGCGCGCGCGCGCCAGCGCAAGCGGCGCGACGGGCTCGACGTCGTTGTGGTCGACCACATCGGGCTCGTCCGGCCCTCCGGCCGCTACGCCGGCAACATGGTGAACGAGATCGGCGAGATCACCGGAGGACTCAAGGCGCTCGCGAAAGAGCTTGGTGTCGCCGTGATTGCACTGTGTCAGTTATCGCGTGGCGTCGAGGGGCGCGAGGACAAGCGCCCCGGCATGGCCGACCTGCGCGCGTCCGGCAACATCGAGCAGGACGCCGACGTGATCCTGATGCTGTATCGGGAGCTCTATTACCTCCAGCGCAAAGAGCCGAAGGCGGGAACGCCGGAGTTTCTGGTTTGGCAGGATCAGATGGAGAAGGCGTTCAATCGCCTCGACCTGATCGTAGAGAAGCAGCGCAATGGCCCGACGGGGACCATTCAGGCGTTCGTCGACATCGGGTGCAACGCGGTGCGCGATCAGGATTTCCGCATGGCCCACCCGCTGGGCACGAGCGAGCAAGAGCTATTGGACTTCGCGCGATGATGTCCGTGCGGGAAATGCGGACGTTAATATGCGCGCACCATTATCTCAAATCGGTGCCGGCAGGTGAGAGCTACTATGCGCAGCACGAGGGCGCGATCGTGGTGTTCTCCAGGCCAGCGAACAATCGTTTGGGCATGTGGCTACTCGGGTCTGATTGTGCTGTGTGGGAATTGTCCCGCATGTGGGCACCCGACGGACACCGGCCGAACCTTCTCACAGAAGCGATTAGCCGATGCACCGCGCAGTTTCTCCGCGCCGTCGGTGGCGTGCAAGCATGCCCTGCTCTGGTAAGCTACGCGGACCCAAACGCGGGCCATCTTGGAGGCATTTACCGCGCGGCGTCGTGGCAGTACCTCGGGCAGTCGGAGGAGGGGCGCTCGTATGTCGATGCACGGGGGATCGCAGTGGCGCGGCGGTCTTTTCACTCGGGAGGTCGCGCGCTGCGCAAAGCGGAGATTGAAGCCCGCGGGTTCTCCGAGAGAAAACTCCCAGGTAAGCATCGCTTTGCCCGCGGCCTCACGCGGGAGGCGCGGCGTAAAATTTCATCTCACCCTAACGCTTGCGCGTGGCCTCAAACCGTAGCCTAATAATCCTTCTTTCATGGGGTATGCAGCCATGACCGAATTGACCGATCGTCTTTCCCGAATCATCGTCACCGATGCGCAAGGCGTCTCGCGACGCGACGTCGTGCAGTTGGCGCGCGACTGCCTGGAGGAGATCAGCGCTCTCAAGGGTGCAAAGAAGAAGCGCGAGAAGGCCGCAGCGAACGGCACCCGCGGCACGCGCCTCCCGGCCGACTGGGCGCCGGACGAACTGTACGCCAAGCAGCAGGGCTTGCGGCCGCACGAGATCGCCCGCGAGGCAGAGAAATTCCGCGACTACTGGCGCGCCGCGCCGGGCCAGAAGGGTGTCAAGCTCGACTGGGCCGCGACGTGGCGGACGTGGTGCCGCAACGCTGCCGAACGCCTTGGGCGCGCTCCGATAGTCGTGGCTGCTCAGCCCACGGCGGGGCCCGTCGCCTATGATGCGGCAACCTGGACCGCCATCATGCGGCGGTTCGGCCGCGAGTCGGCGTGGAGCCCGGAGTATGGGCCTCCGCCCGGCGCGCCCGGCTGCATGGTGCCCCCCGAGATTTTGCGAAATAATAACCATCGCCCGTAACTGACGGTTGACATGCGCGCCGTCATTTGAGACGATGCCAGCGTTCTCAGGGCCATCGAGGCCCGCCATTGAACGGGAGAAGCACATGGGGTGCTACGGTCTGCGGATCGAATGGGAAATCCCCGACGGCGATGGCGACCATCGCACGATCACGGTGGACGTGTCGCCGAACAGCGGCGGCTTCCAGATCGACTACATCGACGACCAAGACCTGCCCGACGCTCACCCTCTTATGCAGCGCCTTTATGCGTGCTCGCGCTTTGCCGAGGAGGTGCGGGATGCGCGGGCCGAGGATCGGAGGATGAACGGATGAAGGCAACCGACACGAAGCGCCCCTCCGCTCGAAAGTCGTTCGGACAATATAAGGCTGTCATTGTCCACGAGGACGGGCGCTCCGAAATTCTCGGCAAGGTCTCTCGCCCCCTTGTGTGGAGGGGCAAGGAATCAATGCCGGGTGGCCCGATGCGCTTTGTGCGGGGCAAGACGTTTGCTTCTCGTGAGGAGGCGATTGCCTTTGCAAGGCGAACCATAGACCTGCGAGCCCAAAGGCACGCCGAATACATGGCGTCTTATAATTCGCGGCACGCACAGCGCACGGGAGAGACGGCATGAGCAACGCAACCTCATGGGTGGGCGCGATCTGCGCCCACAATCCGCGCACATGGAGCGGGCTCCGCCGCATCCGGCAGGTCTGCCGCGCCATCCCTGCGTCGGAGTTCGATTTCTACGAACTGCGCGAGGTGCAGTCGACCCTGCATGGCGTGGTCCAAGCGCACATGGAGGCTCAATATATCCCGGCCTTCCTTTCGTTCTTCGCGATCTGCAAATACCATCACGAACTGGTCGACCTCATGCGCGAGCGGTTCGAGGAGAAGATGGCGATCCACCGCGAACTGGTCGCCGCCGGTATCCTGCGCGAGGTGGCGTGGCCATGAGCGTATCCCGCCGCAACGTCACCACGATGTACGCCTACCGCCGCACCGGATGGCGCTGGACGGTGTTTCAGCGCATGGGCGGAGAGCATAGCTTTCCCGTGGCGACGTTCTGGCGGCAGCGCACCGCGCGCCTTATGACCAACGCCCTCCTGCGGGCCTACGATCTCGGAAAGAGCCGACAATGAGTGCGACCGTTCAAGCCTATCCCCTCCAGTGGCCGCAAGGGTTCCAGCGTTGGCGTGGCGCTCGCGCCAACGGAGGGTTCCGCACGGATTTTGACACCGCAGTGCGCAACGTCCGCCGCTCCTTGGAAGGCTTTGCAAAGGACAGCGGCAAGGCCATTACCGCTCCGGTGCTCTCCAGCAACATCGACTTTAACCCGCTGACAGGAGGATCGGGGACGCGCCCGGCCGATCCCGGCGTGGCCGTTTGGTTTACGTGGGACGGCATGCAGGTCTGCATTCCCGTCGATCGCTACGCGACGCCCGCGGCAAACCTCCAAGCAATCCACCACATTGTCGAGGCGCGCCGCGTCGAGCTACGCCATGGCACGCTCGCGCTCGTGCGTGCGACCTTTCAGGGTTTCGTTGCCCTGCCGGCGCCGAAGGGCAAGCACTGGCGCGACATACTTGCTCTGCCGCCGTCGGCTGCTGCAACGCGCGAAACCGTCGAGCAGGCGTACAAGCGTCTTGCCGCGGAGCGCCATCCCGACAAGGCTGGCGGTTCGACCGATGCAATGGCCGAACTCAACAACGCGCGCGACACTGCGCTGCGCGAGATCGCAGCGTAAACCGCAGGTCAACGAGAGGAGCGATGATGGACGAGGAAATGATGCGCGCCCTTGAGGCTGACGGCGAGAAGCTACGACAGCTTACCAACTGTCAAACTCACGGTGGCGGCGATGCCGAGTGAACCGCATGTCGCCGACGCCCTCGGGCGCGCGGAAAGATGGCTCAATGCTTGGGGTTTTGATCCGAAAGTCGCTCGCCGCGCCAATCCAGACGACGAGTCTGGCTTCTTGGTAAGCGATCTAGTCGCCGCCCTCGAATACATGCGCCGCGAGCGCGATCAATGGAACAGCCAGACGCGCCAGATGTCCGGCGGGTTGCTCGCAATTCATGAGGCTCCGGAAGGCGTGACTATCGAGGCGGCGCGCTCCGTCGCCTACGACATCGCCCTGAACTGCATCAAGCCGGACGTGGCAGCGTTCCAACTAGTGCGACGCAGCGGCTCGTTGACCACGGGAGAACGCCAGAATGACTGAGAGCAAGCATACGCCTGACGCTGACATTCTCGCCAGCGCTATCGCGTCGGCGATTTCCAAACACTGGGACGGGCAGTTGCGCGCCAAAGATTGCCGCGCAGCCGCTGAGGCCGTCATGGAGGCAATCGGCGCGCCGGAGATGCTGGCCGAACTTCGTCGGCTTCATGCTCTCTACGGTCATCAGCAGACCGCTAACGTGATCGCCAAAGCGACCGGCGCATTAACGAGTGGAAACCGCACCGATGACTAACGACCTTGTGCGCCGCAACGGCGCGCCACCGCGCGTGATCCAAGGCGTGACGTTCCTCTGCTGGAGCGAGCCCTTCTATCGAGCAAGGCGCAACTTCTGGCAGAGCCAAGATAGAAGTATCCGCATCGACCATAACCATCGGATGGGCTCGAAGTATAGCCTGCTCTTGGCAGGCACGCGCAAGTCAATCCGAGCGCTCTCGCTAGAGGGCGCGATGAAGCGCGCAATCAAGGAACTCGCCGCTCTGCCCAATGCACAACGCCCGGAGCAGAACGATGGCTGAGATCGCAGAACTTATCGAGAGGCTGGAGAAGGCGACGGGGCCGGATCATGGCCTCGATAGAGAGATCGAAAGCTATTTCTGGGACAGTCCGCACCCGCAGTGGAAATCGGATGCGGGATTGCCCCGCTACACCTCCAGCATCGACGCCGCGCTGACGCTCGTGCCGGAGGGTTGGCGCACAGCTTCCGTCGAGGAGCGATTCGTTGGCGGCGAATGGCTATGGTCGTTGAAATCGTGCGGCGTCTATGCATGGGGCGTACACCGATGCACGGCCATCGCTCTTTGCATCGCCGCGCTGAAAGCGCGCGCCGCGTTGGTACAAAGCCTGAGGGACACCTACGTTGACACGAACCGCAAGAAGTTCGGCCTCCCGGCGCGTTCCAACAGTCAAAGCAGCAAGGAGACCCGCGATGGCGAGTGAAGCGAAGCTGCTGCCGTGTCCGTTCTGCGGTGCGACGCCCCATCGGGGGCGCGGCAAACTAACGCCCAGCCAAGATGGTGAAGACCGTCAGGACTTCCGCATCTGGTGCCCGCATGGATGCGCCGCAGCAATCAGTCATACGTCCGAGCTTGTTTCGGCTCAATGGAACCGGCGCGCCCCCTCACCCGCTCCTGCGGAGGGGGAGGACGGACTGGCTGCCAAGGCTTGCGCGGCGAAACGATCGCTTATTGCTTTGCACAAAAAGTATCTCCCACAAGCGTATGAGCACCGTGCGTCGCACCCCCATTATATGGAGCGAGGCGATATGCAGCGCATGTGTGACGCGCTGCTCGACGGTTCGCTCTGTCTTGAGAGCCTAGCTCACGCCCTCTCTGCATCCCGTGCGGAAGTGGAGGTTGAACGGAAATGGCGCGCCGAAACGACGGAGCGTCTACAGCGCATCGGCGAGCGTTATGGATGCCAGCCCGGATCGAACCGTCTCGACTGGCTTGAAGGACACCTTGCATCACTCACGAGTACAGGGACGCACCCGACCGACCCCGCCAAAGAGCATGCTATCACATCTTGGAACCGGCGCGCCCCCTCACCCGCTCCTGCGGGGACGGACAACGCAGACCTGATTGCGCGACTGCGCAAGCCGGTCATGTATCACAGCAACCCCGAACACACGAACGCAGAGCGACGCGAAGCTGCTGCCGCCCTCTCCGCATCCCGTGCGGAAGTGGGGAGGCTGAAGGCGCATGTCGCCGCCATCGCCAATGCTTGCGTTTATTCCGATAGCTACGGCGTCGAGGGAAGCAGTTTTCAATGCTGCCTCTGTTGCACTGCGGGTGGAGCGCCGGGCCTGCCGTTCGAACACACCAAGGACTGCCCGGTAGGCAAGGCCGAAGAAACAGCAGAACGTTGGTATAAGGAGCGCGCCGACGAAATCGCAGAATATGAGGCGGAAGAAAAAGCCCTCCGCGCCCAACTCGCAGAGGCGAGAAAGGCGCTGGAGAGGATCGAAACCGAACCGCGCAATGCTGAATTTTGGGGGCTCAAAGCCCTCCGCTCTCTCAAGTCTCAGGGCGCGGGGGACGCATTCGACACAGACAAGCGAGACGGGGCGTGAATGTCCTCGACCTCTTTTCAGGCATCGGCGGATTTAGCCTCGGCCTCGAACGAGCCGGAATGCGAACCGTCGCGTTTTGCGAAATCGACCAACAATGCCGCGCGGTCCTCAACGAGCACTGGCCTCACGTCGCCTGCTACGATGACGTGCGAACCCTCACCGCCCACCGCCTGGCAGCAGACGGAATTGCCGTGGATGTCATCTGTGGAGGCTTCCCCTGCCAAGACATCAGCATCGCTGGAAAAGGCGCGGGAATTGAAGGGGCGCGCAGCGGCCTATGGTCGGAGTACGCCCGACTTATTGGCGAGCTACGACCCAAATTCGTCATCGTGGAAAACGTCGCAAAGCTGCTTAGTGACGGGATGGGAGTCGTTCTCGGGGACCTGGCCGCGCTCCGGTACGATGCGGAATGGGAGGGCCTACCAGCTTTTACCGTTGGCTCCCCCCAGGAGCGAGATCGCGTCTGGATTGTTGCCTACACCGACGAGTGGAAGCTCCAGGACAGGGGCGCATCATCCGTTCGACGGCGGCTCTCGATCGAGATCGAAAGCCCGAGAGTTGGGGCTGCTCCCGACCGTGACCCTGTGTGGCAACCACAACCGGGTTGGTGCTTCGCCGACTTCCGGGGATGGCCTGTTTACAGTGCTCAAGGCAGCGAACGATGGCGAGAAAATTGGCGCGACCGCCTTATGTCGCTTCGTGGAATGGCTGATGGGGTTTCCCGAAGACTGGACGAGACCAAGGGTCTCGGCAATGCCGTCCTCCCCCAAATCCTGGAAATCATCGGGCGGGCGATCATGAAACACGCCGCTCTCTACATCCACAACCGCCCGGAGGATTCCAAATGATCGCACGATGGGTTCACCGCATGGCCGCTCTCGGGTTCGGCATCGTCTATCGCCGCTACTGTCCGTATCCGCTGAACGGGCGGACGCTGGCGCGCGAGTGCTGCAAGGCTGGTACGTGCGGCTGCGACAATGCCCGGCGCAGGCCGTGAAGGTCAAGATTGTAGAGGCCGCCGCACAAAGATCGCACGCCAATTGAAGAAAGACACCCCATGACCACCCTCCCCCTACGCCGCGCCCTACGCGAGCGCGCCGGCAAGAGCATCGTGGCGCAGATGGCAGGCGCACACCTCCGCTTCGTCCTCCGCGAGATCAGCTTGCGCGGGGAGACACCCGAACGGCTCCGCGATCTTCACGCGGCGCAGGTGAACTACGAGCGGGCGCTGGCCCGATAGCGCCGCGAGCGGCAAGGAGGGATGATGGCACTGAGTTTGGCATGGGCGGGATGTGGGGCTTTAGCGCTCCACGACAAGGTGGGCGTTATCGCCGACCTCCCCGGCGGAATTTATCAGCGCGAGATTGGCCAGCATTGGCGGATCGTCTTCAACGGCTCGGGCGAGACCCGAGCGGAAGACGCCCGTGCTCCCAAGTTGCCGCCGTTCGCTGTCTACATCGAGTTCAACGGATGGCCGGCGGGGATCATCGATCCTAGCGGTGGGATCATCGCTGCTGGCGATGCCGCGAACGAGGATGCGTTTATCGCTGCGATTGAGGCCGAACTAGGCCAGTCAATCAGCGTCGCCTTTGGTGCAACGGCGTAGAGCGTCAGTCAAATTCACACGGGAGAGAGCAATGGGACGTGAAGTCAGGATGGTTCCGCCGGGCTGGCAACACCCAAAGATGGCAAACGGCGATTCAAAGCCGCTCATGAAGGGACCTTTCTCTAAACACCTCGCCAATTGGGACGAGGCCGCTGCCGCCTGGGAGCGGGGCGAAGTTGAAGATTGGGCTCCGGGCGACGGCCCCAAGAAATGGAAGCCCAAGGCTGGGTCCTCCCTCGAATACGAGAGCTATGCCGAATGGGCTGACGAGCGTCCGAAGGCGGAAGATTACATGCCCGAGTTTGAGCCGGGCACCGCAACGATGTTGGTGATGTATGAGAACACCAGCGAGGGCACGCCGATTTCGCCAGCGTTCGCGACGCCGGAAGAGCTAGCGCGCTGGCTCGCCGACAACAACGCGAGCGCGTTCGGCGGCATGACGGCCACTTACGAACAGTGGCTCTCGACCTGCAAGGCTGGCTGGGCTCCAAGCATGATGATGTCTGTATCGCCGAGCGGTGGCGGCACGATGATGTCGGGCGTCGAGGCTATGGCCGAGCCCCAATACTAAATAGAGAGCGAGACGATGAGGCTAATCGGCTTTGCAATTTACCTAGGCATCGGGGCCATGCTGCACGCCATCTTTAACGGCGCGCAATTTGATTGGTCCTCAGCATGGACCTTCGGATGGCTGTTTGGCTGGCCGATCATGCTCGTGGTGACGTTCGGCCTGACCATCTTGGCGGTCATCGTCGTTGGCGCTCTGATCTACGTCGGATGGTCGTGGCTGGAAACAATCGCCCATTGGCGCGAACGCCGCCGCCGGGCTCGGCAATTGTAAGGCGCGAGAACAGGAGCAAAGAGCGATGACGGAAGACCCGCGAACAACGCTATCGGACGGGACGCAGGTTTATCCCGAACACCGCAACACCGTCACCGAGGGGCCGCGCGCCGGTCAACAGCAGGGATACGTGGTGCTAGCCGAGGAAGAGCGCGCGAAGGGCTTCGTGCGTCCAGTGCGGCGATCTTACAAGCACCTCAAATGCGGCGTCGTCACAACGATGGGGCAGACGATCGCGGAGACGTATGCACGCGATCCGTTCTTCTACAGCGGCACTTTCTGCTGCGGTTGCCGAGCACACTTTCCAGTCGGCGCTGATGGCGAGTTCGTTTGGGACGGCACTTCCGAGAAGGTCGGCACATGAGCACGCGAATGGCAAAACCTGAGCACGAGGTTGCGTATCAGGACATATGCTCCCTGGTGAACAAGCACGCCGACAAAATGTCCGCCCTCGAATTGCTGGCGGTCGCGGCCAACATGCTGGGGAAGCTTGTTGCCCTACAGGATCAACGGACGACGACGCCAAGCCAGGCCATGGAAGTCGTCGCCCAGAATATCGAGTTCGGAAATCGGCAAGTACTCGACCAGTTGCAGCAGACCCAAGGTCGAGCCTGACCCTCTCATCATGCAAAAGAGCCCCACGGAGAACGCGATGACGGATGGATACCTACCGACCCCGTCGATTGAGATCGACCAGGACGAGTTCGATTTGTTCTGCGAGTTGACGGAAGAGCAAGCGGACGCCGCGGTCGCGCGCGAGGATAAGAAGTTCAACGACATGCTCGATCGCATGACGCCGTTGGAGCAGTACCGCTATTGGCGCCGCTTCATTCTGATCAGCATTATCGCTAACCGGCGGCGTCTGCGCGACCCGTCCCTTGCCCGCATCGAGTTCATCGATCAGCTATGGCGCGACAGCATCAAGAAGTCGCAGCACAATCTTTTGAAACATCGCCATCACCTGCGGACCGGCGTTTGGCCGGGCGCAGCGTGAGCGGCATTTTGGATACGTTAATGGGAAACCAACGAATGCAAATTGACCAGGACTATGTGAACAGCCTTTCCGTCGAAGAACTTCGACGCGAACTCACGCACGCGCTGGAAGTCAAATACGGCGTTCTCTTCGCGCTCCGCGATGCGCCAGAGTTGCCAGACCCGTTCGTGCTCTTGCACCTCGGCACGGTAGGAAAATGGCCGGAGGATAGCGAGCGCGGGAAGGCATTGCAGCGAGAGCACGGACTCGACGCGATCCCGCCAAAGTCAGAATGCGAGGTTGGCGCTGGTCTGTGGTCGCGCATTCGCTGCGGGCTCGTTAATGAGGAACAATCATGACAACGACGTTCGTGCTGCTTGCCCTGCTCACAACTTGGTCGCCCCGACAGGTGACGTGGGTTGCTGAGTTCTCATCTCAAGAACGGTGTGAGAGCGCCGGAAACATGCTGGTCCAAGCCGCCCGGAGAGCCGGGACTGTTACGTTCGTTTGCGCACCCAAGTAGGGCGACCGTGACTGGAAAAGACCTGCGCAGCATCCGCGTTGACCTGGGCCTCTCGCGTGCGGCGTTCGGCGCCGCGCTAGGCTACCGTCAGTCGCGCAATCTGTTTGGGCTCATTGGCCGATACGAAAGCGGTCGCAAACCTATTCCCCCGAGGCTCGCGGAAGCCGCGCGCAGCCTGCGGGCTCAGCATCCGCGGCAGGGAGACACAGATGAACGATAGCACCGGGATGACGGTGACTGCACCATTCACGATCGAGGGCATCCAGCAGGAACCGCCAGAGCGCAATCTGACGCCCGCCGAAATTCAAGCCGAGCGAGCAAGCGTCGTCGTCAACGCCATGGCCGAGGACAATCTGAAACTCCTTGACGCCATGGCCACGTCCCTGACAACGCTTGCCATGGAAATCCGGGATCACCGCGATCGTCTCAACGCCGGCATCACCGAGCTTGCCGAACTCACCGATCAGGCCAAGCGCGCGCAAGCCGCCATCACGCCCGTCCTCGACGACTTGCGCCAGCGCTACAGCAACGCCGGGAGGAAAGCCTGATGCTCACCGATGCACAGATCGCACGCCGACTCGCCAATGCAGCCCGCCACCCGGTCACCATTGTCATGGGCACAGCGGGCTGCTTCCTGCGCACCCGTGCCGCAGGCTCCGAAGCGATCAGCGTCGATCAGGCCGAGGCCGCCGTGATCGTGCTCGCCGCGAGGATCACCGGCCGAACTCTCCCCGCTTCCCGAAGCCACCGCATTGCGGTACTCTCCGACACGCTTCTCACCTTAACCGGCGACAACGCAGATGCCCGCCAAGCCCAAGACCCGCAAAAAGAAAACCGCAAAGCGGGCGACCGTCCCAGCGCGGTCTAACGGAAAGCATCCCGGCGGAAGGCCATCACCTCTAACGCCAGCGGCAATCGAAAAGGCCGAACGCCTTTATGCCGCTGGCGCAACAGACAACGAGGTCGCCCTGTGTCTCGGCGTCAAGCTGCGCATCGTGCAGCTATGGGGCGTAACTCACCCCGAGTTTTTACGCATCCGCAAGGTCGCCAAGGAAGCCGCAGACAATCGCATCGAGCGGTCACTGTACGAAAAAGCCTCCGGCTACACCCTCGAAACGCAGCGCGTCATCAGCCGGGGCGGCGGAAAGCAGGAAGTCGTCACCGTCACTGAGCACGTCCCGCCCGACACGGCCAGCATGATCTTCTGGCTCAAAAACCGGCGCCGCGACCAATGGCGCGACCGCATGGACGTGCAGAACAACCTCACCGTAACGCTGGAGCAGATCGTCATGGGCTCCTATGGCCAGCCGATCGAGATCGCCCAGCGCACGATCGAGCACGAGCCGAAGGCTGACGACGCGGCGGAATAAAGTCTAACGCCGCATTGTCTAACTCGCCCGGATAGTCTAACATCTAACGCATGTCGGATCGGGCACCATCAAAGGCAGATCAGATCAGGGCGCTGCGCGAGGCGCGGGCCACAGCGAGCGGCGCGGCCAAGCCGGCCGCTCAGCCACCGAAATCCAGAGATCGGAAGGGAAGCCGGGTAGGAGATAAGCCGCGGCCCCACGCCACCGAGCTTACAGAAAGGGGCGGCCACGCCCGGCAGGAGCAGCACAGCGGGCCGACGCGCTCGCGCGGCAAACTCCCGGAGGCCGGCAACGTTGCAGAGCCGCAGGTCGGCCCGCCCGCGCAGCGCGCCGATCACCCTTCCGAACCTGGATCGAAGCGCAAGAAGGCTCCGGCCGGATCGTTCGACAAGCGCGCCTATCAGCGAGAACTGATGCGCAAGCGCCGGGCCGCTGCAAAAGGAAAACTCCCGTGACGTTGCTGCTCAGCAAAGGCTACCCGCGGGTCGGGCGTCCCGAGCGCGGCATGGAGGGCGCAACGCTCACCGCGCGCAAGCCGTGGCAGGCCGAGAATGTAAGCCGCGCTACGTGGTATCGACGTCTCCGATCAGCAGAAAAAATCGCCAGCGTGCTGCCCGACATGCGCCAGCGCGTCGCAACCATCTACCGCTACATGGAGGACGGAACCGTGAGC
>ERZ761594.445-NODE-445-length-12220-cov-5.075462_pt1 | contig 12220 bp, 15 predicted proteins | sample MGYA00511036_ERZ761594 | MGnify/ENA primary metagenome ERZ761594 (study PRJEB28899, sample SAMN03785561) | bioreactor sludge metagenome | biome: EBPR Sludge; feature: EBPR Bioreactor; material: 0.22µm filtered reactor supernatant | place: Saint Lucia: Queensland... | reverse complement strand
CAGATCGAGGGATTAAAGGCCAAGAATGCGGCAACCCAGGCTAAGGCGCAAGCCGCTAAAGCCAAGAAGAAGCCCGATGGCAAATGACAACATTGGTGCGATGCTTGATTCCCCCGGTTGGGGGGATTTCTTGAAAAAGGTTCGCGTTCGACGCGCAGAACTGGCAGAGGAGGCATTGTCAAAGATCAAGGACCCCAAAACCAACGAATCAAGGTTGGCGGAGTTGTATGGACATCTTGAAGAACTTGACTGGATTCTTGCGGCGGAGTTCTAACTCCACCCAGGAAATCGAAAACGAGGAAACGACTATGAGTGAAATCGACAACCAGACCCCCCCGGTAGAGACGCCTCCGGCGACTCCCCCGGCGGCACCCGCGATCACGCCCGAACAGGTTTCGGAGTGGCTTGCGGCAAACAACTATACGGCGGCTCCGGCTGATGATCCCGTCTGGAAATTCCAGGGCGCGGACCCTTCCCTCTTGGAAGAGAAGGAAAAGATGCCGAACCCTCCCGACTACGACCCCTACGACCCAAACTCGGTCAAGCGCATTGTGGACGATACCGTTAAGGATATGCCCAAGAAGTTGGCTGACCAGGTATCGGCTCAGGTGATGACGGCTATCAAGCCGATGCTTGACACTTTGGCGAACAACCAATTGCAGTCTTCGATCCGCCCAGAGGCGAAGCCGTTTGTAGACGAGATTCTCAAGGAACATGGCGTTACCCCGTTCCAGGCTTCTCAGGACCCCAAGGTTATGAGGCTTGTCAATGAAGCGGCGGAAGCCCGTGCATTGAAGGCGGGGAAACTCGCACCGGCAATCTTGTTCCCGTCCGAACCACCAACCGGCACCCCGGCGGCGGCTCAGATCGGTGAGGATGTTCAGCAGATGCTCGCAATGTCCGAAAATTTCCTTGGTCGCCCATTGAGGGAAGAGGAAAGGGCTGTCCGAATCAAGGAGTTCGAGGCCGCAAAGCGGCGGGAAGGTTACGGCGATGAGTGATTTGACGTTCAAACAAGCGTGTGAGGCAACCGGCAAGACGAACGCCGAGATTGCCGAACTTGCCGGAGTGAAAGAATCAACGGTTGAGATGTACCAGAAGACGGATAAGCCGTCCCAGGCACTCAAAACCGTTGTCGCTGAACTTCTCGGCGGGAAACCCAACCCGGAAACGACTGATTTCCAGACGTTGAGCGTAGACCGCGAGCGCGTTCCCGGCGATTACGAAGACAATGACGAATGGCATTACCTTCACGTTCGCGATTCCTCGCCCGGCGGCAGGGACGCGGTAGCCGCGCAAGTGGCTCAACTCCAGGCAGGCATCGTACAAGAAGCGGGCCACGGAAAACGTGTGACCATTCGGTACGGCATTGCCCACAAATTTAGCGACACGTATGTTGTCATGCGCTGTCCGCAAGACGAATTCCGCGCACTTGAAGTGGCTGCGGTAACCAAGTCCAAGGTTGTTTGGGAAGAGCAAAAAGCGAATTCCGAAGCCGGTGGACTCTCGACAACGATTCGGCGCGAGGAGCGGTTTATCCAGGCTCCTGGGGAACCGGCACTCGCGTAATGACTTACCCTTGGCCTGTGGCGGGCGGGCTGATGTTTAGCAGGAGAAAAGAATATGCCTTCTTCGCTCAACCTCGGTAAGCCCGGCCCGATTCGCGGTACTTGGATGACCAAGTATGCGGTACCGGCTGCTGGGCAAACCTTCAAAGTTGGAGACTGGGTTGGCAAGGATACTTCGGGCACTCTCGTGATCGCAGCGGCAGCGAGCTACGATTACGACAGTACGACTCCCGGATTGCTCTGGGGCATCGCGCAAGCGAACGCCGCCGACATCCTTGCAAATCCTTCTGGAAATTTAGCCAAGTGTCCCGTTCTGGTTCCGGGGCGTGACGCTGAAGCTCTTTTCCAGGTTTATCACAGCACGACCGCATCCGCGACCATCGCGGACACGGACATGGACGGAGCCGCTGCTCCGCTCAAACTCCCGTTGCGCAATCAGGCGGGGTCCTGGGTTCTCAACAAAGAGAACGACGGAACCAATGACGCCTTTCAGATCACCGAGCGTTACCCCGCGCACAGCGGCACGGAAACTTTGCCGTACGTGTGGGCCAAGCTCCTTTCTGGCGAATCCCTGGAGGGCGACTAACCTATGGTTACCCAAGCAACTATCCTTCCTGCACTTATCCGAAACACCAAAGGGGTTATCAATGGTTACTCGGACGAGATGCCGGACTATTCTCGTTATCACGTTGCAACCCGCGAACCCGAAAGCAAGGCGTACGCGGAGAAAGCGTACTACTCCGGTCTCGGAACCGCTACCCAGCGGTTTGAGGGCGGGGGCGTCAACTTTGACACGCCGAGCATCCCCTATACCAAGAAATACCCATTCGTGATCTTCACACAGGGTGTTGAGGTTGGGATGCAGACGTGGCTGCGCAATCCGATGGGTTCGATCAAGCCGTTCACCCCTGAACTGGCTCGTTCGATGTACAACGCTCGTCAGTCGTTTCTTGCCGACATCTTGAACGATACGTCGGTAACGGGCATTGACGGGGTTGCGCTCGCTTCGGCGTCTCACCCGACCGCTTCCAGCACCTTCTCGAACGTCTCCACGGCGGCTACGCTGTCGTACGACTCGCTTGAGACGATGTGTGTGGACATGGACGGGCATTTGACGTACCGCGACCAGGTGCGGACGTATCCGGGCAACAAGCGGCTTCTCTTGCCGCGACAGCTTCGGATGCGCGGTGCGCGAATCTTCGCGTCCGAACTGGTTGCCGGTGATGCCGACAACGACAAGAACGTTCTCAAGACTGCCGGGGTTATCTCGGAGATCGCTTGGAACCCGTTCTTGACATCCGCTACCGCCTATTGGCTGTTCGACATTAAGGACAACCCAATCTTCGAGCTTACGTTCGGGGGAGATCGCATCGTGACCTCTCCGACGGACGGCGAGATCGAGACTGACTCGTTCAAGATGGCGATTCACCGCGAGATGGGTTCCGGTTGGAACTCGGCTTACGGCGTCCAGCGCAACGCGGGCGCTTAAAAGGAGAAACAATGCCTAACTATTCTGGTATGGTGTACTCCCAAGGCGCTCCTGTCTCCGGTATCCCGTGGTTCTTGGCCCCCTTTCGTGGGGGCCGAGTCTACTACGTGGACCCAGAGTTCGGCGCGGATGGGAACGACGGTTCAGCGGAAACCCCGCTGGCGTCCCTGACCAATTCCTCTGGAACCGGCGCTTACGACCGCTGCCGGGACGGGCAAGGCGATGTTGTTGTCATCAAAGGTGGTCCCACCTCGTCTGACACAACCGGGCATACTGTTCGGTTGTCTTCAACGTTGGATTGGGCCAAGAACAACACTCACCTGATTGGGGCGTGTGCCCCAACGATGGTTTCGCAACGCGCTCGCATTACTGGGCCGTCTTCGGGGGGCACGTTCTCCCCGATGGTGACGATTTCTAGTAGTGGTTGCGCGTTTATGAATATCGCGTTGTTTGACGATTATACGGTTGATCCCGTATGCGTCAACCTCACGGGTCAGCGGAACTATTTCGAGAACGTCCACTTTGGCGGCATGGGCGCTGCGACTGGCGGCGACGACGCAGCTGCGGCATCGTTGAAGATTGACGGCGGCGACGAAAACACCTTCGTCGGATGCTATATCGGCCTCGATACGATTGCCCGGTCTACGACCAACGCAGAGATTGAACTTGTTGGAGCGGCAACGCGCAACATCTTCAAGGATTGCTTTATTGCGTCCTTTGCCGACAACGCCGGTCACCTCTTCGTGAAGATCGACGGTTCGGGCGATATCGACCGATTCGTGTACTTCAAGAACTGTTTCTTCTACAACGCAGTCGAATCGACGGCGACGACGATGACTCAGGCTATGGATGTCCACAACACTTGTGGCGGCATGGTTATTCTTGACGGTTGCACGGCGGTTGGGTGTACCGACATTGCTGCGGCTGACAACGGTAACGTCTTCTTGACGCAAGCTGTTGCAACGGCTGGCACGTCGGGCCTCGCGGTCGCGGCTACTCGATAGGGATTTTTCTCCCTCACCTCACCCAAGGCCGGATAGGGAAGCTTACCCCCGACTCCGGCCCCAAACTTCTATCATCCGATAAGCAAGGAAAAAATGGAACATCTACAAAACCTGAGCCAAACGGCTCAAGAATCACTCGACGGATCGGTTGCACTTGTGGAACCGCACGAACATATTCGCATCAAGTTTCAATGCGGACCAGTCAAGGAACATGGCGTCAATGGGACGACCATCGAGGAGGTGATCGGCCTATTGGTGGCCCGACTCGAAGGTTTCCAGAGCGGGCCGTTCCGGTGCCGAGAGAATGCGCTGGCAATCACTAAACTCGAAGAGGCTCGATTGTGGTTGTATGAACGCACTCGCAAACGGCAAGAACAGGGCGTAGAGGGCGTAAACGCACCCCACGCCGACTGATTTTCTATGGACATAGACTGGAAAGATACATGGCGATTGAACGTCGCGATGGACTTCTGCCAGACGTGTTCTTTCGCGTCACGCGGAATCGAAGAACTGAATCCCTTGTGGCGCGGATTCGTTGAGCGCAAGGACTACGTTGGACTTGCGGCATCGTGGGCGGCGGCTTACGCCATTACAGACAAGGTGGCGAGCCGCAACCCACATCTTTACCAATGGCTCGGGGCAACCCAGTTAATCGTGGTCGCTTTGAACGCCAAGAACCACAAAGTTGGTTTCCCGATTCTTGTAGTTAGGTTCTGATGCCAACACTCACCCGTTCCTGTAACACCGAAGCAACCATTATCAACCCCGATTACGGCGGGTTGGGTGCGAGTTTCGCCGGTGGGGAGTTGGCGGCAAGCGACAACACGCGGTTTAGTTCGGGCGCGGTTCTCAATACTCTCAACGAAGAGTATGACTACATCGGAGGCAACTTCGATTTGTCAGCACTCCCTGACGGGGCGACCATTAACGGAATCACCGTCACGATGGAGCGCCGTCGAAACGGCGGCACGGCTGTCATTTCTGACGAACACTTGCGCTTGTCGCTGAATGGTTCAACGTTTGTCGGGGACGACAAAGGCACGGGTGCCCCGTGGTCCACGAGCGATGAACAAGTCGTTTACGGTGGCCCAACCGACTTATGGGGCCGCGCCTGGACAACGGCAGAGCTTAAAGGCGCATCGTTTGGAGTATTCAACGCCCCGAAAGTCACCACGGCTGGAACCGCGACGGCGGCGGAGTGGGACTGGTTACAGATTTCGATTCGTTACGGCGAATCGGGCGCAGGCGGCGGTGGCGGTGGCGGGGGCAACGAATTGCTCAAAGGCACAATTGCACAGATTGAGATTGAAGAAATGGAAAAGTACATTGGCGACAACCTGACGTTCTACGCTCAGTTCAACGATGCAACATTGGCGGCTACAGACGCTACGGGTTCTGTCGCCTACCGGGTTTACGAAGAAGAGACGGGAACCCCGATCTTGACTGGAACAATGTCGCTCTTGGACGATTCCAATACTACGGGCCTCTACTCGGAGCAGATCGCGATTTCAACCGCGAATGGATTTGAGGCCGACAAGGATTACTGCATCCGCATTGGCGCGACGGTTTCAGCGATTGCTCAAGCGGGTATTCGCTACTTCACCGTCCGGGCAAGCGCGGCAGACGCTATCCGTACGCTTATCAACAAGCGCAAGTACAACGTCAAGACCAAAGTCGAAACGGTTTATGCCGACGACGGAACGACCGTGCTTGGAACGAGGACGTTGACTCGCACGGGGACTACGAACGGGGACGAGATTACGCTCTCGGCGTTGACCTAATGTTCAGCCTACTCGATCTTGAAGCGTCTCCGGTGCTTCACCTTTTGCCGACCCCGGACGAAGGGTTGACACCGGAAGACGAGGCGCTTCGCCTATTCGACACACCTTGGCTTGCCAACAATCCAAGCCAGCGCCCCGACGTGATGTGGTACATCCGGCCCAACAGTAGAGAGGATGAGATGACAGCGTTCATTTGCCAGAGAAGTGGCTACAAGTTCCCCGGCAGGTATCGAAGGATCGACGGCGACGGCAAGAGTGTGGGTGAACCCTTCTATCGGGAGGACGACTAATGGCAATTGCAGTTAATGACGCGGTAACGGAGATTCTGAGGCCGTTTCCCGATGCGGCGGTTGCCGGTTCGGGTTCCTACGCTTCGATTGCGCTTGAGTATCTGAACAAGGCGGATCGTTACTTGGCGTTCCATCTCCCGATTCGTTGGGACTCGGAGGACATTAACCTGACCGCCGGGACAAGTGAATATGCGTTCGCGGCTGAAACGGTGGCGCGGGTTTGGTCGGTTCGGTATCTCAGAAGCGCAAACCAAGACGACAACTACCGGCTCAAGGAAACCGACATCACCCGACTTGACCTGGAGTTCGGAAACTGGCGCGGGCTCGAAAACGACGAACCGCAGATGTTTTACATAGGGGCTACCTCTGCGGGTGCGTTGCGCTTGGGGGTCACTCCGGCACCCAACCTAACGACTTCGGGCGGGTATCCGATCCTGCGTTGCAACGTGACCCGATTCGGGACGCTCGCGGCAGGGGGCGATTTACCCGCGAACATACGAAGCTCGGATGTTTACGTCTTTACGGCTTGCTGGCGTTACGCACAGGACTTCCGAAGGATTGACGAGGCGGAATACTACAAGAACCTGATGATGCGGGCGATTGACGAAGAGAGAGATTTCTTCTTCGGTCGCAATGCGTACGATAAGCAAAGCATTATCTACGGCGCGTTCCCAAGCGGGGGCATTGTGTAGGTGGCTAAACCTCCGCCCTTATTCCTTGGCGGCAACATCGCCGGGGACAATATCTGGTGGATACTCCATCCGAAGAAAGCCAAGCCGCAGGGGCTCTATTCGTTCCCTGACCCTCAGACGTTGGTCGCCGGGCAGTTCTCGGCACTTGCGGGGTTCCGAATTGACCGTGGAATCCTGAAGGTCAAGGACGGGGACGTGAAGCTCACGTCGGCTGCGATTCTCGGTTCGTCTACGTTTCGAGGCGCGGGCACGTTTCGTCCCGGCATGGTGTCAAGCGGAAACCCGGCAGTTTGGGCCGCGTTTCACTTGTCCAATTTTGGAAGGGTCTTTAGTTCCACGGACGGGATAACGTTCACGGAAGAGACAGCTTCGAGCGGTCAATTTGCTGACACCCGGTTCACGACCTCCACAAGCCACGACCCGTGGTTTTATATGCAGGGCGTGAACAACCGATTCATTCCAGACAGCAACTATGGCGTGTTGGGAGATACCGCGTTCATTGTTACGCATCACGGGAACGCGCCAAGGATTTACTCGGCTCTTTACGATGTTTTCGGGATTCATGACGAGATTGCGGTTCCGCAGGGCACGAACCTTCTGAACTCGATTCCGACGTTCCCGGCAAAGTTTTTGGTCAACACGACGGCGGAAACCACGATGTCCACACCAACCGGCACGAGCATGGTTGTGGCAGACGCGGGTACGACGCCGAACAACTACTTGACCGTTACTGCAACGAACCCTGTCCAAAATGATATTGGTCGGGTTACGTTCTCTACCTCGATGTCGTTGGGGACTGCCGGGGGCGTCTTGACCTCCCGCCAATTGGTCATGCTCCTGGAGTCCTCAACGATAGACATTCTGGATAAGATAACGATTCGGATAGGCGACGGTACGAACCGCGTCGTTATCTACGATCCTACGTCCAGCACAAAGAACCAGGCACCGAGCATCACCCCAGCCGATTCGGGCGGAAGGCTTTTCTGGGCGGGGTTCACGCTTGATACGATTGACGGAACGACCGCCCCGGCGTTGAACGCGATTACCGAGGTTGATTTCCTGTGGGCCAAGGCGTCTGAAACGGCGACCTATGTTCTGTACGTCTACGCGATCTGCGGAAGCGGGAAGGCCCCTGGCGGGCGCAAGCATTATCTGACGTATTTCCGAACAAAGCTCATGTGCGAAAGCCGGGGTTTGGAGGTTTTCAACGTCAAGCCGGAATTGATTTCAAATCTTGGCGGGCCGGGGGCGATCACGGGGCGAATCGCGGGCGGAATGCGAATCCCGTCGATTGATTCCCGCATATACGTCAACTACACGCTTCACTACCAGAACCCGACCCAGGCGGAACTCAACAAGGGAACCGATCTTCTGGTTGTCTACGGCATGGACGTAGGCGAATCCTGGTACTCGTGGGTCAAGTCAGACACTATCGGGACGTTCTTGGGGACTTGGAGCTTCAGTTCCGGGTCAGCCCTTGGCATCCGAACGGTTACCGATAACGTTTTAGACAAGAGTTTGGCGCAACGCGCTCCGACCCCCGACACCCTGCCTATCCCGAACGGGAAGTCGATGTGCTACGCCAACGGAAGGCTGTTCATTGCGGCAAGGCCGCAGGGGTCTCTCGGCTATTCGACGGTTTACGTTTCTGACGAAGGGTATCCCGGCAGGATGCGCGAAGCGGCGCGAACGATTAGTGGGCCGACAGACTTCGACCCAACAAGCGGAACGACTCATTCCTTGGAGGATGAGGACATCATGAATATGGTGGCGACTCCCGGCGTGTACCAGGGAACGTCCAACGTTTACATCTTCACGAACAAGAACGTTTGGATGATCGGTCGGGACGTAAACCGAATTGAGCGGGTGGCAACCATCGGGACGCTTTCTCCAATGAGCGTTGTCGAATACGAAGGTTCTATCTTCTTTTTGGACTCGAATCGAAGGGTCCAATGGGTGCGGGGCGGCGAGATTAAGGACATCACGACTGGCGTGGTGCAAGATACTCTGGAATCCATTCCAGGCGGTTCCGACGTGGGAACATCACGGCTTTACCGAGTAACGGGGTCCTGTTGGAAAAACTACTTTAGACTTGGACTTGGGACCACAGGTTCCACGAATGCCCGATGTTTGGTTTACGACATCATTCGTCAGGAATGGGTTGCGAACGAACCGATGACGCTATCGAACTTCACGGTCGAACAGTTCATCACTTGGGAGAAAGCGGGAATCATTGGCCTCTATGCTTTCTCGTCCGACTTGGAGTTCTACCAATACGAACAACCCGCTTCGACGGCGAACGCAAGTGTGAGCCTGACGACAGGTGAGGTCTACTTTGAGGATTGGGGAGACTTTTCGCTGAACCGAATCGGTTTTGTGACGACGGATGTTTCGGCTTCCCTGACGACCTCTCGTTCATTCTACCCCGGTTCGGGAACACCAACGACAGCGACGGTTAGTTTGAATGTTTCGACCGACCGGGCTTGGAAGTATGATGCGGTCCAAGGCACAACCGGAGATAAGGTCGGCAGGACCGCGAAGATAACCATTTCGGGAACGCTCCCCGGCGGAACGTCGATCTATGAGATTATGGCGGAAGTCCAATCTCGGGGTTCGGGTGCGAGCCGTTGACGAACGAAGAACTCAAGCGCGAATTGGACGAACTGCGGGCTCTATTTCAGAGGCAACCGCAAAGCGTCCAACAGTCGGGGAGTTTGCCGGGTTGGTTGGGCTATTGGTTTGCCGAAGTTCTCTATGACGATACGGCAACGGGAACCAGCGACTACTCCAGTACGTTTGACGATACAACGAACCCAAGAACGATCAGTTACATTGTAACCGCCGGTGGGTGGCTTCCCCCTCAGATTGTGGGTGGCGACGATCATATTGCCCGTTTCAGAATTGCGTTCTGGAATGACGGCCCACCTTATCAGGTTCCCGTCACCCTTCAGGCAGATACGCTCGGAAACTTTCAGTCCAAGATCAACGGGCTATTCACTAACCACGGCGCGAACTTAGAGACAACCTGGCAGTTCAGGACAGGACCAAACGAAGTCTGCATCATGATCGGGGACGGCGCGGAAAGGCTTACGATGTCAGGCCGATTGTTTGACGGGGTTTTGTCGAAGTGGATGGATGTAGATTGGGCATCAGGATTTAACCGATAATGGCAAGCACGATCAAAGAAGGGTCCACGCTCAAAGCTAAGCACTTTGCCGCCGGTGAGGTGTTGCAGCGGGTGGGGGCTGCACTAAAAGGCGTAGCCGCGATTGACGCGATTACGGACGGCACATTGCCCCCGGCTAAGTTGTCAGCCCCGGTTTCGGTTTATTTGAAGTCGCCTAATAATCATTATTGGCGGTTGTCGGTATCAGACGCTGGGGTTGTGTCTGCATCCGATGTTGGTACAGACACCCCATCAGTCGCAGAAGAGGAATCATAAATGTCACTTGGAGCAGCTTACGTCGATCTAACGAATCCTTCGCAATACAAAGCGTTTGAAAAGACGCTTGGCGTCTCGGGCGGCAATCCGGGGCGTCCGCTTGCGCGTCGCCTCAACGTTGGTCAAGGCGCTCTGGCGCTAAACCAGTTGGGTTTCCGTTCGGGGCTTGAGAGCCAGCGGCAATCCTCAATCTTGAGGTTGCTTCAGAATCTCTCGCCGGGCAACAAGAGTTCTCTGAGCACCCGCAACCGCAACCGTGTTTTCGAGAATGCGGCGAAGGGCGGGGGATTGCTCAACAGCTTGCTCCAGGGGCAAGGGTACGGCACGGGCGCGAGGTTGGGCGCACAGGCCGGTCTGACGGGCCAGGCCATATCGGAGGCCAACCGTTACGACCAGTACCTTGATTCGCCCGAATACGAGGATGCGGCGATGAACGCCGTCATTCGCGCCATCATGGGCGGAACCGACCAGGATTTGGTCCAGGGGCTTTACGGTGGTTCTGGGCAGATTCAGCAGTCGAACATGATGAAGGACCAATCCGAAGACTTGTTTGGCTCGATTCTTGGTCAAGGGCTGGGGATGGCTATCGGTGGTGGCTGGAACCCGTTCGGAAAGGCAAAGAAATGATCTTCAATCAAACTCCCGTAACCCCCCAACAGAATACGTGGATGTCCATCCTTCGCGAGAAGGGCGCAAGTCCGCTTTTTGGACCGAGTGATGTTTCTTCGGTTCTTGGGCAGTCCCCCGAGTACGCGCCGGATTTCGCGACGGCTTTGCCTTCGTTGACCGCAGAAACGCCGTTGGACCCGCAGTTGTACAAATCCTTGGCGCAACCCCAGGCAGACTTTCGGCGCGGTCAAGAGGCGAACCTGATGGGGTTGGCGGGCATGAAACCGCCGGAACTTGAATCAGGGGTGCCGACCCAGCATATGCTTGGAAAGGCGCTGTTTGGCGCACTTTTGGCGCGAATGCTCGGAGACAAGAAGGGAAGGGCGGCGGCTGGCATTCTTGGCGGGTTGACCCAATCGGCTCAGATGGGCGCGGACGCCCGGAACAAGAACCGCATGATGGCGTTCGACCAACAGGGGCGAGAGTTTGAAACCGAAGCCAGGATCATGGGCGCGAAAGCCGACCGCGAAGAGCGTAGGCGCGAACGACAAGAAGAACTTGGATTGCGCCGTGAAGAAATGAGCCTGAAACGCCAATGGGAGCTTGACGACGAAAAAGAGGCTCGCGAGTTCCAAAAATGGAACATTGCGCAGAATCAGGATTTTCAGCGCCAGATTGCAAAAGAAGCTCGCGAGGATAAGGCTCAGACCGAACGTGAGAAAAGCGCATGGAAGACGCTGAACGATCCGAAGTCCACGACGGTTTCCAGGGCTACGGCGTTGGATATGCTGGCCCAGGAAGGGATTCAGGTCCCGCCGGAGCGACGGCTTGAGTATTTGAAGTCCACGTACTACGAGGACAATGTTCGCTCTCAAATCACGACCCGCGAAGATCGGCAGAAGTTGGCTCGCGATAGGTTCGAGAAGCTAAGCGCAGACCAGAAGGCGCGAATCGCTCAGGCGGCAGTTCGTCTTCAGCAGTCTTGGGCGCGTATTGCTGATTCTCGGAACCGAACGCAGATCATGGGCGCGGCACTTGGCGCAAGAGTCGCAAACGACGAGTTCAACAACGCGCTCAAGAACTATGACCGGGTGATGAAAGGTATCGGACTCTCCAAGGATATGCTCAGCATTCTCGGTGGGTTTGGTGACGTTCTCGAATCCGAATTGGGCGGCGTCCCTGCTCCCGAATACGCCAGACCGTTCCTGCCTGATTTCCTTCAGAACGTTACGGTCAAACCGGACGCTCCTGGCAACCCACTATCGGGCCCGATGGCTAAGCCGCCTGGTAGACCGCCTGTCTCTTATACACATCTCCGAGCCCACGAGACTCCTGAGCATCTCGT
>ERZ761594.444-NODE-444-length-12225-cov-24.826376_pt1 | contig 12225 bp, 13 predicted proteins | sample MGYA00511036_ERZ761594 | MGnify/ENA primary metagenome ERZ761594 (study PRJEB28899, sample SAMN03785561) | bioreactor sludge metagenome | biome: EBPR Sludge; feature: EBPR Bioreactor; material: 0.22µm filtered reactor supernatant | place: Saint Lucia: Queensland... | reverse complement strand
AAGCCCGAAAACTCACTCCCGTACTAATATATTAGAATCATTCTAAACAAGGAGTCCGAGCATTGGGCCATGAATCAACCCAGATCCCCGAGACGGTCCGCGCGTCCGAGCTGGCCGCCCTTCTGGGCGTCACCCCTTCCACGGTTTCGCACCTCGCCACAGCCGGGCACCTGGTGAAGCGCGGTAGTCGGTACGCGCTGGCCGAGTCGGTCGCGCGGTACTGCACCTATTTGCGCAGCCCGGCCGCCCGCGCAGGCCGCGTCGCCGATGCCCCCGCGGATCCGCTCAAGGCCGCGCGCATTCGTTTCATGGAAGCTCAGACCGCGCGCACCGAGCTTAAAGCGGCGCGCGAGGCGGGTGAACTACTCGACCGGGCCGCCGTCGAAGCGGCGTGGCGCGGCATCTTGGCCGACGTTCGCGCTGGGCTTCTGGCTGTCCCCTCCCGCGTCGGCACCCGGCTCCCGACGTTGACGGCCGCAGACCTTGCCGAGATTGCCGCCGAAATCCGGGCCGCGCTGGAAGCCCTCGCCGCGGCGCCAGAGGCGGCGCAGGAGTCCGACCTATGACGCCCCTTGCTGCCACCCGCCGCGCGGCCATGCGCGCCCTGCAGCCGCCCCCTGTGTGCGATGTGGCGGACTGGGCCGAGGAGACTATCCGACTGCCTGCGAGCGACTCCGCGACGCCCGGTCGCCTTCGCCTCTGGCCGCATCAGCGCGGAATCCTTGACGCGCTGGACGATCCGGGAATCGAGCGTATTTCGGTGCTCAAATCCGCGCGGATCGGGTACACGCAACTCCTAAGCGCGATTATCGCGAATTACGTTGCAAATTCCCCCTGCCCGCTTCTCGTTTTGCAGCCCACCACCGACGACGCGCGCGACTATGCCGTCACCGTGGAATCACTCTTCGAAGCGAGTCCGGCTCTGCGCGGAAAATTAAGCGAGGATTCCGACCCGAACGGGCGCAGCACGATGTTGGCGTGGCGCTTCGCGGGCGGCAGCGTCAAATTCCTGGCCGCGCGGAGTCCGCGAACGTTGCGGCGCCATACCGCGCGCGTGCTTCTAATGGACGAGGTTGATGGCTTCGAAGTCACAAGTGAAGGCGATCCGATCCGGCTGGCGGAAATGCGGACCCAGACCTTCGCCGATCGAAAGATTCTCATGGGATCGACTCCGGTCTTCGACCATGGGCCGATCTCGCGCGCGTACGCGGAATCAGATCAGCGCGTTTACGAAGTCCCTTGCCCGGAATGCGGCGATTTCGCGGAAGTCATGTGGCGGGATCTGAAATGGAATGACGGCGATCCGGAGTCCGTGCGTTGGTGCTGCCCGAACTGCGGGTCACTGGTGCCGGAACGATTCAAATCGCAGATGACCGCGGCGGGCCGCTGGCAAGCAACTCGGCCCGAGGTTCGCGGGCACGCGGGGTTCCGACTCAATGCGCTGATCTCGCCGCATTTCAACGCGAGGTGGCCCAAGCTTGTCGCTGAATTCCTGGTGGCGAAGCGCGACCCCGCGACGCTGCAGGTTTTTACCAATACGATTCTCGGCGAGCCGTGGCGAACCGAAGGTGAAGATCTCGACGAACACGAACTTGCAGGACGGCGGGAATCGTTTTCGCTGGACGCACTCCCGCCGGAATCGTTGATTCTCACAACTGGTGTAGATTGCCAAGACGATAGGTTGGAATCCGTCACAGTCGCTCACGATCGCGACGGCGGGCTTTTCGTTCTCGACCACCGCGTTTTTTGGGGACCTATCGACGGAAACTCGGTCTGGGAAGAACTCGACAGCTTCCTGAAATCGACCTTCCGCCACCCGCGCGGCGGCTCCATCGGAATCGACGCCGCCATCATCGATAGCGGCGACGGCGGGCACACCGACATCGTCAACGGTTTCACGCGCGCCAGATTCTCGCGAAGAATCGTCAGCGGCAAGGGCGCGGCCGGATTTTCGCGGCCGTTCGCCGAGCGTTCTAGTTCCCGCACGGCGCCGCTGTGGCTTGTCGGCGTTGATGCGGTCAAGGCGCAGCTTTTCGCACGTATTTCGCGTGGCACTGGCGTCAGATTCGGAGCGGCGCTGAATCCGGTTTACTTCGAACAGCTTACGAGCGAGCGCCGAGTCGTTCGATACGTCCGCGGGACGCCGCAAGCGCGATTTGAACGGATTCCCGGCAAACGCGCGGAAAGTCTCGACGCAACGGTCTATGCGTGGGCCGCACGGCAGCTTGTGGGCGTCAACTTGGATTCTCGCGAAGCGCAACTCGCATCGCCGGCCGCGCCGAAACCGCGGCCGGTGACGCAGAATTCAACGTTTATGTCCAGATTTGGTCGATAGCTTTTCGACCGAAGATCCAAGCTTCGTACCGAAAGATTTCGCAAAGCGCGCGTTCTGCCCCGCGTCGGGCCGCGGCGCTTTTGGTGTGCGGCTGTGCCTTGGTTGCGAAATATTCGATCATTTCCGCTTCCGAATTCCAAACGTTTTCGATGCAGTCGTCTACGAGCTGGTGCATCGAACGATAGGCGCCTTCTTCCACGAAATTCATGTCAACGTCCTCTTTGGGTTTCGATGAAGAATCGGTAACCGATTCGTCTCGTTAATTCAACGCTCGTTTGTCGTGCTTTTACCAACGCACGAATTTCGTGTTTTCGCGCTTTTATCGCAAGAATTTCGTGTGCACGAATTTCGTGTTTTCGTGCTTTTCTGCTGCGTTTCTCCATTAAATTGCGATGCAGAACATTAAGTGCCTGATAGACCTTGCATTTTAATGAAAAGGGCTGCGCGCGCTTATTTATACTTGCACTCGCGGCGCAGACATGAGAAAAAGAATTTATGAGCGGGGGCGCTCATAGGCGGCCCGGTGGCATTGCTCCGCTCCACCGGGCCGCCGACAAACCGAGGAAAGCCGAATGGAACGCCACATATACGAGTGCGAGCAGATCCTTGCGGAGGCAGTGCATCTGGGCCGGCCCATGGCCTGGGCCGGGAAGGCCATTGTGCAGTATTTCAAGAAACATGGGATGGACATTCCTGAAGACCCATTCTATTTCGCGTCGCGTGGCCAGATTACGCTCGATGATGCATTCGAGTATGACCGGGACTGGTACGAGGCCGCGCTTGCAGAAATCGAGCGCAGTCGGGCGTCGGTGCTGCACTGATGCCGACGATTTCGCAAATTTCGACAGTTCTCGGGGCCGACGCCGCGGAATATGGCGCGCTGCGCAAAGCCGCGGTCGCAGGCGCGTTAGGCCGCGGAGTCGTGATCGACGGTCGCGGCACTCAGACCTTCAGCCCGTATGCAATGTTCTCCGCCGCCCTGTTGCTCGCTCTCGCTCGCGCGGACGTTCACGGCACGGACGCGATCGATCTGGTGAATGAGGCCGAGCCGGAACTGTTCTCTGCGGTCGAGTCGGTGATCGCCGGCGCGCCGGTGCACTTCCGCGTCGCAACCTGGGCGAACGGCACCCGCCTCGCCACCTTCGCGAAGGCGGGCGACCCTCTGCCCAATGACGCCGAGTCGGTGCTCGTTATCTTCGCCCCATCCGTCTGGGCGCGCCCGATTGCGATGCTTCGCGAGGTGGTGTGATGGGGATCCTCTCGCGCCTTTTCGGCACATCCACCCCGCCGCAGCCCGCTGCCGGCCGTGACCTTCTGCGGCGCGGCTTCGACGGCGCCAGCGGGAGCCGCTGGGTCGGCAACGAACGGCTCGGTTCCGTCGCCGCTGAGACGTTGAATGCTGGGCAGACGATTCAATCTCGTGCCCGCTACATTCACGCCAACAACCCCTGGGCGAGCGCTGGCGTCGCCGCGCTGACCGCCGCCTTGGTTGGCCCCGGCATCCGCGCCGCCGGCAGCCCCGAGGCGACGGCCGCCTTCGATCGCTGGGCGGCCGTCGCGGACGCCGAAAGCCGAACGGATTTGTGGGGCCTGCAGGCTGCTGCGGTTCGCGGCCTGGCGGTTGACGGGGAGTCTTTCCTGCTTCTGGAAGACGGCCCGGAAGGGCTGCGGGTGCGCCTGCTGCCGCCCGAGCTGGTCGATTCGTCGTGCACAATGAATCTCGCTGGCGGCGGCTATGTAATTGGTGGGATTGAGTTTTCCGCCGGTGGGCGGCGCGTGGCCTATTACGTTTTCCAAAACCGGCCCGACCTGCTCGCGGCGAATGTCGAAAGAATTCGGATCCCGGCTTCCGAAATTCTCCATCTCTGCCGGCCGCTTGGCGCCGGGCAGGTTCGGGGCGTGAGTTGGCTGGCGCCGGTGCTGCTGCGGCTCCGCGAACTGGACATACTTGAAGACGCGCTTGCTAAGGGCGTCGCGGTCGCTGCCTTGCACGCTGGCTTCCTGGTCGATCAGAATGGCACACCGGCGGCCGAGCCTTTCGAAGACGCTGCCGAAGTCAGCCTGGAACCGGGGATGATTCGTCGGCTCCCCGCGGGTTACGACATTCGCTTTTCGACTCCGCAGCAAGCGAGTCAGACTTCCGAATTCGTGCATCACCAGATCAGGGCGATCGCGGCCGGGCTTGGCGTTCCGGCTCACATGGTCGACGGCGACCTGCGGGGCGCGAACTACAGTTCCTTGCGCGCCGGTCTGGTCGCATTTCGGCAGCGGATCGAACAAGACCAGTTCGGCTGCATTATCCCGCAGCTGGTCGCGCCGCTGTTCGAGCGCGTGACCGGTGAGAGCGCGGCGGAATTTTACCCGCCCGCGCAGCCCTGGGTAGATCCACTAAAAGACACGGAGGCAACGGTCGCCGCAATGGCCGCCGGTCTAATGTCAAGGCGGCAAGCTGTCGCGGCACTCGGCTACGACGTGGAACGGCTCGACCGCGAGATTGCCGCCGACCGCACCCGCGAAGCGGCGTTGGGCCTCGCCTTCGGCATGAAGCCTGCCGACCAGAAGGAGTCGCCCGATGCGCTCTGACCTTTTCATCCGTGCCGCCGGCGGCAGTTACAACGCTGAAACCCGGACCTTCGCCGCGACCTTCAGCGCAGGCGCCCCGCGGCAGCTGCGCGATGCGTCCGGCCCCTTCCTCGAAGTCGTCGACCTGTCCGGTTTCGACCCGGCCGCGCTGGTCAGTAAGACGGTCTTCCTCGATCACCGGCACAGCACCGACGCGGCCGTCGGCGTCGTCACGGCCGCCCGGCGCGAGGGCGCCGCCCTCGTGGGCGAGGTGCAGTTGTCTGCCGCGGAGTCCGTCGCGGACGTGCGCACGAAGGTCGCCGAAGGAGTCATCGGCGCCGTGAGCATCGGCTACCGCGTCACGAAATGGACCGAGGGCCGCGACGCCTCGGGCCGCCGCACGAAGACCGCCGCCGCGGGCGAGCTGGTCGAGCTTTCGTTGGTCGGGATCCCGGCCGATCCCGCCGCCGTAATAAGGAGTGAAGGCGCCATGCCGACCGAAACCGAAGTAACCGAACAACAGCAGCCCGCCGCCGATCCGACCCCGGCACCGGCAACCCCGCCGAAGCTGACCATCCGGGCGCACGTCGCCCCGACCGGCAGCGAGGATCCGGCGGCCACCTACGCTGCCCGCGAGGACGCGCTGTTCTGCCGCGCGACCGGCACCCAGCCGTCCGAAGCGGCGCGGCCGTTCATGGGCTTCGGTTTCGCGGAACACGCGGCCCTGGCGCTGCGGAACGCGGGCGAGACCGGGCTGCACCTGCTGAGCCGGGAGGCGACGCTTCATCGGGCGATGCACGGGACCAGCGATTTTCCGGCACTGCTGACAGGAGTCGGCAACCGGTCGCTCCGTGAGGGCTATTCGGTCGCGGCCAGCCCGCTGAAGAAACTCGCAAAGACCGCGCTGGCGTCGGATTTCCGGACGAACGACATTCTGGGTATCGAGGGTTTCGGCACCCTGTCCGAAGTGACGGAACACGGGGAGATCACGGCAAAAACCACGGTCGAAGTGAAGAATGCGTGGGCGCTGAAGACCTACGCCGGTTCGTTCGCCCTGACCCGCAAGGCACTGATCAATGACGATCTCGGCGCCATGGGCCGCGTGCCGGCCGAGCTGGGCGTCGCGGCGGCCGAGACCGAGAATGCCGCGCTGGCCGCGCTGCTGCTGTCGAATCCAATCATGTCGGACGGCAACGCGCTGTTTTCGACCGCCCACGGCAACGAAATGGCGCCGGAAATCATCGATCTGACCACGCTCGACAAGGCGCGGAAAGCGATGCGGCTGCAGGTCCGCGCCGACGGGTCGCCGATCGCCGTGAATCCGAAGCACCTGGTCGTCGGGCCGGAGCTTGAAACGAGCGCGGAAACCGCAACCATGCCCGGACCGACGCCGGCCTGGTACGACCAGAATCCCTTCCGCAACGCGTTTACGGTCGAGGTCGAGCCGCGGATTCGCTCGAAATTCTGGTACCTTTTCGCCGATCCCGCGACCGCGCCCGTCCTGCTGGTCGGTCATCTCGCATCGGCCCCCGGTCCGCAGATTTCGTCCCGCGAAGGCTGGGAAGTGCTCGGCCGCGAATTCCGCGTGGTGCTCGACTTCGCCGTCGCGGTCACCGATTGGCGCGGTGTCGTCCGCAACCCGTTCGCCGGCTGATCCAAATGGCGACCCTGGTCGAGCTGCAGGCCCTCCGCGACGCGCTGGTGAAGGCGCGCGCGGGGGGCGTCCGGGAGATCCGGGACGCTGACGGATCCTCGATTGCCTACAAGTCGGACGGCGAAATGCGGGCGGCGATTGCGTCGCTTGATGCCGAAATCGCAGCGATGACTGCCGGGCGTCCGCGTCCTGCGGTAATCCGGACGATCACGTCGAAGGGAATCTGAACGTGGTTGAATTCTTGCACGCAGCGGATCGCCTCTTCGTCGCGCCAATTGCCATCGGCAGCGCCGGCACCAGCTCGCCGGCCGAGAGTCCGGTCGGACTCGCCGTCGCCGCGGCGCAGTTCGCGGGCGTCTTTGCGGGCGAAACCGTGCTGCTGGAAGCGTCGCACGACGGGTCGACCTGGTTCCCGCTGCTCGATCGAAACGGCGCGGCGGTCAGCGCCACATCGGCCGCACGGTTCGAGATCTCAACGGCCGCCACATTCGTGCGCGTCCGCGCAACAGCGCCGACGGCTGTCGTGGTCAACGTAACCGCTTGGGACATGTCCCCAAGTTTTTAACCTTCAGAGGAAACAAATGGCCAAGAATTACATCCAGCCCGGCGACACGCTCACCATCCCCGCCCCCGCGACGGTCGCTTCGGGCGGCGTGGTGATCGCCGGCGACATTGCCGGCATTGCGGCCGGCGACGCGGCGTCCGGCGCGCCGGTCGACGTGGTCACCCGAGGAGTCTTCGCGCTGCCGAAGGTCGGCACCGCTGCATTCTCCCTGGGCGCCAAGGTATACTGGAACAGCACGAGCGGCCTCGCGACCGCCACGTCTTCCGGCAACACGCTTCTCGGCACCGCTATCGCGGCGGCCGGCAGCGGCGTGGCGACGGTCAAGGTCAAGCTGCTCGGCTGACGAAATTCGGCGGGCCGCCACAAACCCTCAAGCGCCGGGGCTCGCCGGATAGAGGGGCCGCCTGATGCCCGCAGGCGGCCTCTCTATTTTCAAAGCAGGTCGTCAAGGTCAGCGGCAATTCCGGCCTTCAGGTCGAGCCAGTCGGACCACGCTTGCATGATTTCACGCCGCTGCGGGAGCCAATCCTGCCTGTTGTAAGCCGAGCGAACCTTGTTTTCATCCGCGTGAGCAAGACAGGATTCAATCCATTCGCTAGGCCATTTGCCAGTCGCATGTGCCCATGTGCTGAAGGTTGCCCGCCACCCGTGTCCGGTCGCCCTGCCGCGGTATCCTAAACCGTAGATCGCGAAGAGAACCGTGTTCTCGGAAATCGTGTGCCCCGGGCGCCGCCCCGGAAACATGAGCCCCCCGTCGCCCGTCAGCTCGCGCAGTCGCTTGATAAGCCGCTGCGCTTGCCGACTGAGCGGCACCACATGCGGCCGCTTCATCTTCATTCGTTCGGCCGGCACGTGCCATTCTGTCTTCTGGATCTCCGCCCACCGGCCGCCGCGCAACTCGGCCGAGCGCAAGACGGTATGCATGGTGAGTTCGAGCGCGAGTCGCGTGAGTTCCTCGTCTTCATGCGGACGCCGCATCGCCGTGTAGAAGGCTGACACATCGGCCGGTGCTAGCGCGGGCTGGGCCACCTCGGCCGGCGTCGGCAGCAGCCCCCGCACGATACCTTCCGCCGGATTGACCGTGACGCCATGATCGAGCCGGGCGTAATCGAAGATCTGATGTGCATACTGCCCGATGCGCTTGGCGCTGTAGACTGCGCCCCGCGCCTCGATCTTCCGCAGGGCGTCGAGCAGGTCTGACGGCGTAATGGCGCCAACGTCTCGATCGCCCAGCGGCTGGACCAGATTCGCCCGCACCTGAGACCAGACTCGAGCGGCCGAACGCGGCTCCCGCCGGGTCTCAACGCGGCACTTGAACCATTCTTGCGCGACCGTGTCGAAGCGCCGGGACCGCTCGACCGCAGCCTTCTCACGGGCGGCCCGTTTCGTCCTGATGCCGGGATCCTCGCCACGGTCGACAGCGATCCGGGCCTTCTCGGCGAGGTGCCGGGCTTCGGCCGCGCTGATGGCAGGAAATTTGCCCAGGGGCAGCGTCCGTTGTTTCCCTTCCCAGCGGTAGGCCAGCGCCCAAGACCGCCGCCCAGTCGGCGTCACGAGCAGGTACAGCCCGCCACCGTCTGCTCGTTTTTCCCGCTTCCCGGTCGCGTTTGGCGCCCGCAGCTCGTCTTCCGTCAGCATCCCGTTTCCATTCGCACCACACCACCAGCGGACTCGCACCGCAATTCGCACCACATGAGACGAGATTGAGCCTATTGCATCTCGGAAGCCTGAAATGCGCTAAATTGCATTTCGCAAGGCTTTACAGAGGCTCGCAACTCACCCGTTGCAATAGGCTCAAACTCGCGTGCAACTCGCAGGCGAATCCGTGGTTTTCTGAGGAAAAATGGTGCCCGGGGGCGGTACGCCCGTCAAGCGGATTCAACGCACTAGCGGATTCACACCACAAACTCGAGTCCTGCCGCCCGGATCCCCAGATGCAGTATATAGCAAGATGTAGTATATAGCATCTCGCGGCGCGCTCGGTCGGATGGGGCGACTCGGCCTCGGAGTCAAGCTGATTTATTACCTAAAATCAGAGTCTTGCTTGCCTGTTGCCCGGAAACCCGTTGCCGGCGAGGGGTGAGTCGCGGCATACTAAATGTTGATCGTCAAGGAAAATTGGATCGGGGCTATTGGATGCCGATTGAACAAAAGGGGAACAACGCAGGCGAATGGCTCGACGCGGCGCAGGTCTGCCATCTGATGGGGCTGTCGCGGGGCGGGCTGCAAGGCCGCATCGCGCGCGGGGAATTCCCGGCCGCCGGCCGGCGGCGGGGTAAGAAACACTTCTGGAATGCGGACCTGATCCCGATCGAGACCGCGCGTCCCGCGCCCGCTCAACGTGGGCCCTACAGTCGCGCCGCGCCGAACGGGGACACCGGCACCCCGCCAGCCGACCCCGAGGCGGACCGGATCGCCTGGGCATCGGTCGCCGCCGACGCCCGCGAGAGGCGGGCGGAGGCCGCGCGGGCCGATTTGCTGTGGCGCGAAGCGCTGGGGCCGCGGCTGCTCGCGGCCGAGTAGAAAGAGGAAACCCCGCGACCGGTGGGCGCCGGTGCGGGGTTTGGATAGCGTACTAAGCACCGGGAATATCCCATGAAAACGACCGAAAGTCCACAGCAAACCTGCGAAAAACGCGACGAAATCGAGCGGGAGGCGCTGCGTCTAATGACGCTCGGGCTCGACGTTTTGCCGCTAGAACCCCGATCGAAGGAAACGTTCGCCGCGAATTGGCCCGCAGCCGCGCCGCACACAGCAAAGACCTTCATGACGGCTCGGAAGCCGGGCGGGAACATCGGCCTGCGAACGGGGCGCAGGGTCGGCGACGGCTTCCTGCATGTTCTTGACTTCGATGTAGACGAGCCGACACCCGACGCCCTCGCCGCGCTTCACGAGCTTGTGCCGGCCGACGTGCTGCCGCTCTGCCCGACCGTCGTTTCTGGCAACGCCAGCGGCCAGCGGCGGCATTTCTACGTCATAGCGGACGCGCCGATGGCCAAGACCACCCGCACCGGGACGTGGGGGAAGATCGAACTAATGGGCTTCGGGCAGCAGGTCGTGCTACCACCGAGTATCCATCCCGCATCGGGTCGCCCGTATCGATGGGAACGCCCGCTCCCGGCGAACCTGGATCTCGCGTCCCTGCTCGGCGGTGACGGCGATATCCCGCGAATCCCGGTGGAGCGTTGCCGCGCCTGGGGTGCCCGTCGGGCCGAAGACCTGCCCGTTGACGGGGATCCCGAAGAGTGGGCGCTGCGGCAGAGCCTAGAGCAAAGCCGGTTCAGCGACGACCTGGCGTCCGGCAAGCTGCAGTCCGCCCTGGACGCGATCGGCCCGGAGCAGATCCTTTACGACGGTTATTTTGGGGTTCTCGGCGCGTTGCACTTCGCGAGCGGGGGAGATCTGGACGCCCGCGAGATGGCACGCGAGTGTGTCAATCGCTCGTGGTGGTATCAGTCGGCATTGACCGGGGCGCCCATAGACCCGGCCCATCCGACGCTCGCCGGGACGCGGGCCAAGATCCGAAACCGAACGGCGACGACAGAGGACGCGCGGCGGGAGCTGGACAAGACGTGGTCGCGCCTGAAACTCGACCATCGGAATCCGACAATGCTAGGCACCGTCTACGCGCTCGCTCGCGCCAACGGCTGGACGTGGGAGCGGAGTAAGATCGACATCGACGCCGCCATGAGCGACGACGAAGAGCCCGAGCCGGACGCCAAGGCCGAGGCGACCCCAGACCCGTCGCCCCTTCGCCTTCTCGCGCCCGTTGATTGTGAGGCCGCGCCCCCGAGGGGATACGTCGTCAAGGGACTGCTGGCGCCCGGCGACCTTGCCATGATCTTCGGTCAGCCGGGCACCGGCAAGTCGCTGTTGGCACCCTATCTCGGATACATGGTCGCCTTGGGCGATCCGGTCGGCTCGGTCGACGCGCCGGCGCACCCTGGCGAGCGTGAAGGCGACGGCCCGACCGCGCCGCGGGTCTTCGGGATGCGGACCAAACGGACAGGGCCGGTGCTATACTTCGCCGCCGAAGATCCCGCAGGCATGAGGGGCCGCATCAAAGCGCTGCGTCGTCGGCATGGCGACGCCCCAGACTTCCGCTTGGTAGTCGGAGGCACGAACCTTATGCCCGGCGGCGGCGACCTGATCCGGATGCGCGCCATCGTGAAAGAGCTGCGCCCGTCGCTCATCTTTATCGACACACTGCAGATAGCATTCCCGGCCGGCGCGATGGAGGCCGAAAAGGAGGCGCATTACGGCGTCATCGTCCGCGCAGGGCGTGCGCTCGCGGCGCAGGGGGCGGCCGTCGTGCTGATCCACCACCCACCCAAGTCCGGCGACACGCCACGGGGCTCCGGCGTTCTGAACGGCGCTCTAGACGTGTCCATCCTGATCGAGCGGGGTGAGGACGGAGTCGTGCGGGCGGCGGGCGGCGTGCTGCCGAAGAACCGGAACGGCTCGCCTCGCCTAGATCTCGCCTTCCGCGTGGAGGTTGAAGACGGCGGCGTCGACTCGGACGGCGACCGCATCACGCTGCCGGTCTGCCACCCGCTACCGCCGGCCGATGCCGCATTCCGCGATCTGGCGCCAGCTGAGCGGAAGGCTTTGGACGTGCTGCGCGGGCTGGTCGCCGACGCCTCGAATATCTCGCATTCTGCAGTTTATGGCATCTCGGAAGAGGCTTGGCGGTCGGCCTGCTGCGCCCCAGCAGTCTTGTCCGGGTCGCCCGATGCCGGGACGCGCGGACGTGTCTTCCGGCGTGCCAGAACGGGGCTAGCGGACAAGGGCCGGACTCGGGCGGACAACGGACTCGTGTACGAGAATTCCATAGACCCCGATGACTTACCTGCCACCGGACAATCCGGACAAAGCGCGGACTCTAGCGGAATGCCCGCGGCGGCTTCAGGGGGGCGGAGACCGGGCGGACTCGGACTCCCCCTAAGGGGGGTCCGGAGTCCGGTCCGCCCCCAGCCCGGGCAGGGTGGAGGTTGAGGGGATGGGAGCGCAGTGCACACCCGTGTGGGCAGGATGCAATCTATGCGACCTGGCGGCGAGATGCATTCCAATGCGTTCGCGGGTCCTTCCCCGCCCCGCCCGGCCGCGGGG
>ERZ761594.443-NODE-443-length-12240-cov-4.863357_pt1 | contig 12240 bp, 18 predicted proteins | sample MGYA00511036_ERZ761594 | MGnify/ENA primary metagenome ERZ761594 (study PRJEB28899, sample SAMN03785561) | bioreactor sludge metagenome | biome: EBPR Sludge; feature: EBPR Bioreactor; material: 0.22µm filtered reactor supernatant | place: Saint Lucia: Queensland... | reverse complement strand
GGATTGACGAGGCCCTGAACGGAAAGCGCAAGCCGGGTCAACTACATCTCGAACGGGCGCCGCGAGGATATGATCGCCATGCTGCGGGAGTATCTCGCCCGGGCCGAAGGGCGCTACCACGAGCCGCAGAAGGGGCCGCCGCAATGACTGACATTCCCGCCGACCGCCGCAGCCCGATTGAACACGAGTGGGATGCGGGGCTTCACACGCTGACAGACGCCGCAGCAACGCTCGCTGAGCGGCTCGACGGGCCGGTGCGTCGCGCGGCGCAAGACCTGATCGACGCCTACTTCCGGCGGGCCGCTGCCATGATCCGGCTTTTGGACGCCCGGGCCGACGTCTCGCAGCGCAACTACCAACGCGCGAAAGCGGCAGAGGCGGAACTCGCGCGGCTGCGCGCCAGCATGGCGGACGAGACATGACCCGCTACTATGCCCGCAGCGCGAGCGACAACACCGACGACTGGCCGTTTTGGTTCGTTGCCGACAGCCAGCGTGACGGGTCGAACGTTACGGCCACGCTGCTGCAACGGTTCACCGGATCGCCGTTTCCGCCGCAGGCGCGGCAAACGCCGCGCGACCTGCTCGGGCTGGAGATGGCGTCTCAACCGTTCCTGCCTCCGTGGGACGCGGTGCAACTCGCAATGCGCGCCAACCGGGAGGGCGCATGATGACCCGCCGCCGCACCACCGCCGCGATGATCGCCCGGGCGATCGAGGCCGCCCGGGCCGCCGGCCTGCCGGTCGCCGCGGTCGAGGTGCAGACCGGAGGCACGGTGCGAATCGTTGCCGGCACACCGGAGGCTGCACAGGATGGGGGGAGCGCCTATGACCGGTGGAGGGCCAGCCGTGCGCGTGCATCTGCCGGGGGTGGCGACGGTCCGAAAGCGGCTGGCTGACGGCCGCGTCGCCGTCTACCACTACGCCTGGCGGGGCGGGCCGCGCCTGCCGGGCGCCCCGGGAAGCCCGGAGTTCGTCGCGGCCTACCAGCAGGCCCGCGCCGCGCGGCCCAATCGCCACGCCGGCACGCTGGGCGGGCTGCTGATCGACTACCAGCGCAGCGAGACGTTTGCGGGCCTCGCTCCGCGCACACGGCGCGACTACCTGCGCCTGCTGGCCCGGATCGAGGCTGAATGGGGCGACATGCCCACCACGGCGCTCACCGACCGCCGCGTGCGCGGCGACCTGCTCGCCTGGCGCGACCGGCTGGCCACGGCCTCGCGCCGGCAGGCCGACTACACCCTCTCGACGCTGGCGCTGGTGCTGGCGTGGTCGGTCGACCGCGGCCTCGCGCCCTGCAACCCGCTGGAGCGGCCGGGGCGGCTCTACCAGGCCGCCCGGGCGGAGTCGATCTGGACCGAGGACGACGAGGCCGCATTTCGTGCCGCCGCCCCGCCGCACCTCGCGCTCGCACTGACGCTGGCGATCGAGACGGGCCAGCGGCAGGGCGACCTGCTGCGGCTTACCTGGGCGGCGTGGGACGGCACCGCGCTGCGCCTGCGGCAGGGCAAGACGGGGCGGCGGGTGACCGTGCCCGCCACGGCCCGCCTGCGCGCGGCGCTCGAGGCCGCGAAGGCCAGGCGGGGGGCGGCGGTGACGATCCTGACGACGAGCCGGGGCACGCCGTGGACGTCGGACGGTTTCCGGGCAAGCTGGGGAAAGGTGCCGTGCGACCTCGGCCGGCTGACGTTTCACGACTTGCGGGGCACCGCGGTGACGCGCCTCGCCCGGGCCGGGTGCAGCGTGCCGGAGATCGCCACGATCACCGGCCACGCGCTGCGCGACGTCGGGACGATCCTCGACGCCCACTACCTCAGCCGCGACCGGACCCTCGCCGACTCCGCGATTGCGAAGCTGGACCAGCACAGGGAGCGAACACCGCCTGCAAACCGCGCTGCAAACCGGCCAAGCGGGTCCGATGGCGGCGAATGACGGACGCGAGCCCGATCAACGGCTTGCGATGGCAGGGGCAGCAGGACTCGAACCCGCGACCCTCGGTTTTGGAGTCCTGTGTAGCGCGCTGGCCCGTCACGATGTTTCGGCAAACCGGGCTGGAATTGGCACCCATGGCGTCAGTGGGTTGCGGGCGAAACGCAAACCGGCCGCACACTCGTAAAATACCGGTTGCCGCTAGTTATATTCTTGACATCTATGGCGGTTACCGGTATAGATGAGGCATGGAAACGGGCAGTGCCCACAGAGGGAGACGACGAAGATGACCCGCTATTGCCTCGCCATCGCCGACGCAAACATCCTGCAGGGGGGGGAAATTACCGACTATTTCGCCGGCGTTCGGGTTGCCCTTCACGACCTCGAAGGCAACATGAACCCGCGCGGGGGCTATCCGGACTATGCGACGGCCGAAGATGCCGTCGCGGCCGCTCGGCGTGCTTGGCTCGGGGGCTCGGAATTCGAGCACGAGGGCCATGATTTCATCGAGGACGCATCCGCGACTGTGGATATCGTGGACGCCTCGACGGGCGAGGTCGTCGAGACGCTCTCGCTGACGACCGATGCGCCGGACGGCGGGGTCGAAGAATACGACCGGGGAAATCCCTGGTTGAGGCTGGGGTGGATCGTGAGGCGCAACGAGAACGAGGGCGAGGAAGAATGACCCCAGACGAGTTCGCGCAGGCCCGGCAAAAGCTCGGCCTGCGCAACGCCGACCTCGCGCGGCTGCTCGGCGTGGCGGAGGGCAGGGCCACCAAGACGATCTACGATTGGCGGCACGGGGTCTATCCACTCGACGCCGCCAGAGTGCGGCTCCTGCGGGCCTACCTGGACGGCTACCGCCCGCCGGATTGGCCGGCGGCGGGCCGCAACCGAAACACCAAGGAGTAATGACGATGAGCGGACTCCACACCCTGATCCACATGGGCCTCGTGACCGAAGCCTCCGTTCGGAAGGCGATCGCGACGATGCAGCAGGCGGCCAAGACCGTCGAGGTCGGCCCGGAGTGGAGCGTCACCGTTCGCGCGGTGGATGGCGGCCTCTGGGCATACCGTGTGTTCGTGCACGGCGCCCTGTATTCCTGGTCCGCCAAACGATACCGGACGCGCGCTGCAGCGCTCCGCGCGGGCAATGCCGACATGCGGTTCTGCGCCGCGCTGCGAGAGGCGGTGCAGCGGGCGTAACTGCCTCCGCCTACAGCGGGACGCCGGGGGCGATGGCAACCCCGGCGGTGCCCGCGGCGAGCAGGCACGCCTGTCCGTCGCGAATGTAGAGCACCGTCCAGCCCCCGGACGGCGACAGCCACACTTCGACGACGCCGCCCGCCTCCGCGCCCCTGAAGCGTAGCGACTCGCCGAATTGCTGCGCCAGGGTGGCGCGGACCCGCTCGGCCGGCGCGCAACTTTGGGCCGACGCGGGGGCGGCCGAGGCCAGCGCCAGCGCGACGAGCCCCGCGCGGATCACCGCACGGCCTCCGCGAGTTTCGCGCGGGCCAGATCGGCCAGCGTATGCGCCGACGGCCGAAGCGCTCCGAGCGCGTCGGGGACGCTCTGCTGCACATAGGCCAGCGCATCGCCGACCGCCGCGTCGGTGTCGATCCGCCCGCCGCTCTGGCGGGCCAGCGCTGCCCTGACGCCCGACATGACCGCCGCGTGCAGCGCTTCGCGGTGCCGGGCCTCGATCTCAAGCCCCCATTTTCGCCGCAGGGTCGCGCTGGCCCATGCGATCACTCCGGCGACGACCACGCCGGCTGCCTCGACAAGATGCGGCGCCAGCGCGTTCCAGATTGCTCCTAGAATTTCCATGGTCACCCCCGATATTTCAGCCGATTGAGTTGGAAATGCGGGGCATCCCAGCCCCAATCGCCGCCCCATTCCAGGGCGACATCCCGTGCTCTCGCGGCCGTTTTCATTGCCGCGGCAATCGGCGTCAGCAATCGCCAGAGCAGCGCATTGTCGGCCACCGCCCGCCGGCCGGTCGCCGGGTCCACCGGCCACAGGTCGATGGCGTGTCCGGTCAGGTGCCGGCTGTTCAACGTCTTGCTCGCACCCCTGGCGAACAGCTCGCGCTGGCGCTCGGCCGTCCGCACCCCTTCGATCACGTCGAACATGAGATGTTCCCGCGCGTCCCGCGCGACGGCGACGAGATCGGGGTGGACGCCGATCAGCCGCGCCTCGGACGTGCTGTTGAACACGCCTCTCGCCGGCGCCCGGGGCGCCTCCACCGGCGGCGCGTCGGTGATCAGCACCGGCGCCAGCACCCGGTGCGCCTGGTCGCGCGGCAGGAGCACGACGGCCCCCGCCGCCAGCGCCCGGTGCACCGCGTCCGATGTCTCGCGCCCGAACCACCCATCGACCTTGAGCCGGTCGCTCCCCGCCGCTCGCAGCACCTCCTGTGCCGCGCGGATCAGGTCCATGCTCATTGCTCACCTCCGCTGCGGAGCAGCCTCAACACCTCATTCAACGTCACCTTGAGTTCGCTGATGTCGCGCCGCAGCGCCGCGACCTCGACACTGGCCTGCGCCTCTGCCCGCTCGAGCACTCGAATGCGTACGTCCGCGTCGGTTCGCCAGGCGCTCGTTTCCCGATTCATGCTTTCCTGACGCGCGCCCCACACGAGCAGCATCGCTGCGACCAGCGCAATCTGAATGAGGTTGCCGATGCTCAACTCCCATTTCATTGCGGGCGGGCTCATGCCGGCCACTCCACGGCCGCACTCGCCTCGTCCGGCGTCTCCGCCGCCTCGATGGCGGCAAGCGCGGCGCGGCGACGGCCGGCAAGTTCGGCGGCCGCCAGGCGCCAGACGTCGGCATTGGCCACGATCCGGGCGGCGAGCGTGCCCGGGTCCTCGCCGGTCACCGCCGCCTCGGCGGCGAGCATCGCCGTCTGGCCGGCATCGGCCGCCGCGGCAAGCACCGCCCGCGCCGCGGCCTCCTTCGCCGGCCAGGAAACCATCTCGGCCGCCGGGACCGCGCCGGTGATCGCAAGCGCCCGGGCGTCGAGTGCGGCGATCAGCCGGACCCGCGCCGCGGCCTTCGCCGCCGCCAGCGCCTCGGCCGCGCGGGCCCCGGCGGTTTGCATCATCGTCCAGTCGATGGTCATTCCTCGGCCTCCTGCGGATGGGTTTCGGGCAGGGCCACCGGCCCGTCGGGCGGGTCGATGACCGGGGCAGGAAAGCGCGCCGCCTCGGAGGCGGCGGCGCCGTGCGGCAGGATCAGCGTCAGGCGGATGCGCCCGCCCTGCCGCGTCACGTCCGAGACGATCCACGGGCAGCCCGTGGCATCGCGCGGCAGGGTGTCGCCCTCGCCCAGCGGCGCGAAGTCGAGGGCGGTGCCGTTGACCGTCAGCACCTCGCCGGCGCGTTCCAGCACCAGCGCGGCGTCCATGCGGACGGGGGAAAGGGTGATGATCATCGCGGGGCTCCTCAGTACCACCGGCCGATTGCGGTCAGGTGCACGAACTTGGAGTTCGACGCGGCCACCGACACCGCCGCCCACGGGGTGCAGTCGCAGCCGGTGGTGCTGATGCTGTTGATGTTGGCGCCGCCGCCGGACAGGGTGGCGCGGCGCACGGTGGCGGACATGACCGGCGAGGCGGAAAAGGCGGCGGGGTAGGTCCAGGCCAGCACCGAGGCGCGGACGTAGATCGAGCCGCTGGCGGTGGACCAGGCGGTGTCGGTCTCGTTGATGCTGATCGCGCAGAACTGGGTGCCGCCGGCGAGGCGCGTGTAGCTGCCGTTCGCGCCCTCGCCGCGCTCCACCTCGCGGGCGAGCACCCAGGCCGAGCCGGTGAAGACCGCCTCGGTATCGACATCGGTGCGGATGTAGCCCGCCGGCAGGGCCGCGCCGGTGACGGTGACGCAAGCGACGGCACTGCCCCCGTCCAGCGCGATCGTCGCCGCGCCGGTGTTGGCGGACGCCGCGCGGAAGCGCAGCAGCAGGCCGGTCGGCGGCGTGCCCGAGATCATGGCGCCCGAGGTCAGCGTCAGCGCGTCGGCGGTGCCGCCGACGGTGGCGCGCAGCGCCGGGCTGGCCGACAGCACCGTGGCCGACGCCCCGGCCAGCAGCAGCCGGCCGGCGGTGGCGTCGGTGGCCGCCGACTGCACCGCCGTGCCCGTCACCGGCACATCGACCTGGAAGGCCGATGACGACAGCAGCGCCCGGGCGGTGCCGCCGGCGGAAAGGCCGAGCGTGTTGGCGGCCGACCGGTAGATGCCGGTGTCGGCATCCCCCGGGAAGGCGAGGGCCGGGGCGGCGGCGGTGCCCGCGGCCGGGGCCAGAAGCGGGCCGCCGCCGGCGCCGGGCAGGGCGGCGCTGGCCCAGCCCGAGCCGGTGGAGATGAGGATCGCCGCGCGCCCGGCCTCGAGCGTCGCGGTCGCGGCACCGTCGATGGTCTCGGCATCGGCGGGGTCGACGGTGATCGTGCCCGACCCGGCGTTGGCGACGATGACGGCGAAGCCCGCCCCGGCCGTCGCCGCGGCCAGCAGCGACAGCGTCCAGGTCCCGGTTGCGGACAGCCACTTTCCCCGGTCGCCGGCAGCGACGCTGCCGGTGGTGGTGCGGGCCTCGTAGCGCCCGGCCAGCGCGCCCAAAGCAGCCAGCGCACCGGCCTGCGTGCCGTCGGTGCCCGCCACTCCGGCGAGGTAGTCGCGCACGGCCACCAGGGCGTCGGAAAGCGCCTGCGCGGTCATCGGCTCGGCGGTGAAGGCGCTGGCGGCGGGAAGGGCGGTCATGCGTCGATTTCCTCCGTGAGGCGGGCCCAGACGGTATCGGTCAGCAGGTCCCAGGCGGTGCCGGTCGCGCGGCGGTCCCAGATCACGACGAGGCTCGGGTCCGACATCGTCAGCCAGACCGCCGGCTGCGCCACGCCGACCTGCACCGACACCCACGGTCCGGCGGCCAGGCCAAGCGCGCGGACGCGCACGCGCGACCGCGGGCCCCAGGGGAGCCGGATCGTGACCTGCGTGGCCGAGGCCTCGGCGATCCGCGTCCAGCCCTCGTCGTCACTGACCGTCACGCCGCCCTCGGCGACCTCGACCTGGTAAAGGCTGGCGCCCGTCGCGCCGCGCCAGGACACCCAGGCCAGCCCGTCGGCGCCGACCGTGGCGCGCAGGTCGGACACCTCGGGCGCCACGGCCGGCCGCGGCAGGGCGCCCAGCACCCGCGGCGCGGCGACCTGCCCAGTTTCGGCCGTGTGCACGCCCGGGTGCTCGACCACCGCGGCAATGCGCACGCGCCATTCATCCTGCGGGTCGACCCGGATCACCTTGGCCAGCGCCGACCACGCCTCGCCCGGGCCGAAGCTGCCGCGGGTGCGCTCGCGCCCCTGGCCGGCCGTCTCGGGCGTAAACTCGGGGTCGGCGCCCAGCACCAGCGTCGCGTCGTCGGCGCCGCGGGTCGCCTGGAGCGGCCCGGCAACCGACCCGTCCGGCCGGGCCAGGGCAATCCAGTGAGTTGCGCCCTCGGTCCACTCGACCGGCGCCGAAAGCGTCGCGGTCAGCGTGCCGCCGTTCCAGCCGGTCAGTTCCACCGCCTGGCCGGTCGCGATCACGTCGTGCTGCACCGCGATCAGGTCGCCCAGCGTCGGCAGGAAGCCCTCGGCCTCGGTCTCGAAGGTGACGAACTCGCGCCGGTAGCGGTTGCTGGCGGCGAAATACCACGCCTCGCGCAGCGCCTGCGCGCGCGAGGTCACCCCGTCCAGACGCAGCTTTGCCGTGCGCCCCGAGGCGCCGGGAAAAGCGGCGCGCACCCGTTCCTGCCGCCAGGTCTGCGCGTCGAGGTAGACCGCCTCGACCGCCTGCGCGGTTTCGGGCGCGGCCAGCACCCATTCGCGCCGGAACGTCCCCTTGAGGATGGTCCGCATCGAGTAGAGCGCCACCGGCACTGTCTCGGCCCCGTCGCGGACCACCCGCAGCACGCCGCCCTGCAGGAACGCCCGCGCCCGGCCGGCCCGGGCCAGCGTCGCGGCGGCCTCCCACCAGGTGCCGTCGGCGTCGAACCGCAGGTCGACGTGGTCGCCCCGCGCGGTCCAGAGCGTGTCGAGTGCCGCCAGCGCGTCGGTGTCCACCTGCCAGTCGGCCAGCCCGGGCCCGTAGTCTGCATTCCGGGCCAGGTCGGCCAGCGCCCAGGCGATCGAGCGCGTGGCCTGCGGCGCGGTCCAGGCCTCGCCATCCCAGACCGGCAGCTTGCGCGTTGCCGTCACGGCAATGCGGCGGCTGGCCTGCAGACTCAGGTTGCCGGTCGCCCGCAGCCGGATCGCCAGCAGCGTCACCGCCGGCCAGTCCTGCACCGCGGTCAGGTAGCCCCGCAGCCCGCCCCATTGGGCATCGTGGGCGGCGGAGTCGTTGTTGGCACGCCGGTCCTCGCGCCAGGCGCGCACCGCCCAGCGTCCGGGCGTCACCGACCAGATTTTCGAGTGCAGGATCGGCGTGGCCGTCTTGTCCGCGAGCGTTTCGGTGCCCAGCGTCTCCCAGTCGCCCAGCGGCGTGTCGTCGTCGCCGATCGGTCGGGCCTCGAACGTGACCGAAAGGCTTTTCTGCGTCTTCTTGGTGCCCGACAGCCCATGCAGCCCGCGCGGCAGCACCATGTCCACCCCGATCTGCGCGGCGGTCTGGCCGGGGTCGCAGGCCGGAAACCCGGCCTCGCCGCCGATCACCGTGCGCACCTCGACCTGGCCGCTGCCCGATCCGCTGCCGGTGGCGGTGACGCTCCAGGTGTCGGCATCGGCCACGGCGCCGATCGTGTAGACCCCGTCGGCCGGCCGGTTCGACCCCGAGGTGAACGTCAGCCGCACCACCTGCCCCGAGGCGCGGTTGTGGTCCTCCTCGTCCAGCGTCACCGCGCCGTCGACGCGCGACCAGTCGGCCCGCACCTGCGCCCGCAGTTCCTGCCCCGACACGACGGCCGAGCTTTCGACCGCGGTCGGGAACAGCGTCACCTGATCGCCGGGGGCAACGATCTCGGTGTCGACCTCGCCGAACGACGACAGCGGCGTTTCGCCGATGGTCACCGACTCCACGTCGAACTCACCGGCGCCGAGGCAATGCAGCTGGAACAGGTATTGCGACCGCCCGTCATTCTCGACGTAGGGCTCGGCCGCGAAGTCCGGAAAGAACCGAAGCCGACCGTAGTGCACCGGGATCGCCTGCTCGAGCCGCGCGAGGTTGCCCTGCGGCTGCAGCTGGAACGCCCGGCCCGGCTGGTCGGGCTTCGGCGGCGGAATCAGCGCGTTGATGATCGCCTGCCCGCCGAAAATCACCAAGGCCTTGCCGATGGCGACCTGAGTCGCCGACAGACCGAGGTTTGTCAGCCACGTGCCCACTGGCCCTGTGATCGCCAGCAGCGCAATCGACAGAAGCACGCGCAGCGGGTTGCTGTTGCCGCCCGCCCCGCCGCCCGCCGGCAGCCGGACAACGGCCAGGTGGTCGCCGTCGCGCAGCCGGCGCCGCCAGCCCGCCCGCAGCAGCGGCCGGCCGTTCAGGATCGCCAGCACCGGCCCGGTGCGCGGCACCAGCGCCCGCACCCGCACCGGCCGGCGCAGGACGCGCCGCTCGACCGAGGGCCGCGGCAGAAACGGATGCGCCGCGATCGCGACGAATGCCCTCACGCCGCGCCCCTCCACCGCCAGAATCCGACCACGCGGAAGCCCTGCCCGGGCAACCGCGACAGCGGGAGGCACACCGCCCCTTCGCGTGGGACCGCGTGCAGCACCCGATGGGGCGCGACGTAAACGCCGACGTGGCAGGGCTCGCGCCGCTGCGTCATCAGCACCGCGTCGCCGTCGGCCGGCGCCGCCACCGGCAGCCAGTCGTCCCCAACAGCCCCCGCGGCCAGCGCGCGCCGTTCGGCCCGCGGATCGGCCGCCACCGGCACCTCGGGCACCGGCCAACCGAACTCGTCCTGCCAGACCGCCCGGGCCAGCCGCCAGCAGCCCTGCCCGTCGGCGGCCCACGGGGCGCCGACCCAGCGCGCGGCCCAGGTCACGAAAAATCCAGCGTCGGGAACTGCTCGGCCCGGTAGGACAGGCGCGGGAACGCCTCGTTCACCAGGTCGGGCCAGCCGGCGGTTGCGTCGACGCGGCCCAGCCCGGCGCCGGCGCTTTGCAGGTGCAAGCCGCGCATCACCATTTCCGGGCCGTCGCCGGCGGTGGACAGCAGGTAGCGCCGCCAGACGATCTCGACGGGCTCGGGCGAGGTCACCGCCAGCGCGAGCTGCGCCGAGACCTCGCGCTCGACGTTGTCGATTTCCACCCGAAGTTCCGCCACGCCCTCGTCGGTCACTGCCGGCGGAATCAGGCGGAACGGCACGGCCATGAAAGTCACCGTCTCGCCGGCATCGCGCGGCGCGTCGTCTTCCAGCGCCGCCTCAAGCGCCCGGCCGCCCGCGGCCACGCGAACGGCAGCGGTGAAGGCGGGGTGCCACAGTTCCAGCGTGTCGACGGCGATCGCGTCGACCGGCGCGCTGGCGTAGGCCTCGCGCAGCGCCTCGGACAGCAGCGGGTCAGGCATCGCGCACCAGCACCGGCAGCCCGACGGTCCAGTTCAGGCCCGAGCGCGGCCGCTCGTCCAGCGGCCCCGCCACCTGCACCTCGCGCCGCAGGTAAAGGTGCCCCGCGAGAATCGGGCAGTACCACCAGGCCGCGCCCTCCCCCGCGCCCAGGGCGGTGCCGTCGGCGCCGGTGGGCAGGAACACCGGGCGCCCGTCGTCCGGCCGGACGTTCACCTGCGAGAGTTCCACGGTCCCCACGCCATCCCCCTCGAATGTCGCATTGCCGTCCGAATCCAGCAGGGCGATGTGCGCCTGCACCGGCTCTGCCCCGGTCGAGACGGGCGCCAGCACCCGCAGCCGCAGCCGCCCCCGGTGCTCGTCTGCCGTGACGGTCACGCCGGTGTCGGCGGACAGCACCGCGCCGGTCACGAGGTCAAGCTGGATGCCCCGCGCCGCGCCGTCGCGCCCCATCGTCGCCACCCGCAGCCGCGCCGGGCCAGAGCCGCGCACGCTGAGCACGGTCGCACACAGATCGCCCGTGCCCCAGCCGTAGGTGTCCAGCGTGCGGCGCAGCTGGTGCACCCCGGTCGTCGCGGACAGGGTGACCAGCGGGCAGGCCACGTCATCGGGGCCGAGCGCCCCGCCTTCGTCGACGCCCAGCCCCGTCGCCGTCCAGCCGGAAAAGGAATCCGACGCGCCGGAAAGGCTCCACGCCCCATCTTCGAACCAGGCGTCAAACGCGGCTTTCTCGCGCCCTGTCAGCACTGCCGACAGGGTCACCCGCCGGCCCGGCGCGCGGTAAAGCCGCCGCGCCCGCTGCCCGGTGTCGAAATCCGACCGCAGGACCGCGTCGACCCGCGACAGCGCGCTGTCGGGGGTGAACGGATCGGGCAGGTCGTCGGACCAGCGCCGCACGCTCACCGCCCGACCCTCCGCAAGCCGAAGGTGTCGCCCAGCATCCGCGCAAGCGGGCCCTGGCCGCGAGCCGCCTTGGCGGCGATCTGCGCCTCGACCCGGTCGATCACCACCTGCATGACCGTGTCGCCGCCCTCGGAGCCCTGCGACACCGTCACCTCCTCGTCACCCCGGGCGGCGTTATTCACCACGTTCAGCCGGACGTTGAGCTGCGGCACGACTGCTGCGGCGGGGGTGGCCCCCGGCCGCGACGCGGAAAGCGTTTCGGTCAGCCGCGCCGGAATGCCGCCCGTCGCGAACGGAATCGGCACCCCGCGCACCGCACCCCCGGGCACCCCGCCCAGGGCAAAGCGGGCCGCCCGCGGCACCGCCGCGCCGCCGACGGGCGCCAGCGCATCGCGCAGCGCGCCAAGTTCGGCCCAGCCGCCCGGCGGCATGGCGTCAAGCCCAAGGCCGGCCATCGTCGCGCGCACCGCGCCGGCGCCGCGCGGCGGCGCCTTGCCTTCCGGGCCGGACGCCTCGGGCAGCACCACCGCGAGGTGGCCGGATCGCGCCCGCGAAAGCGGGACGGCGGTTTCGTCGCCGCCCGCCATCACCGCGCGGACTGCCGGCGCCGCCGGGCTGCCGACCAGCGGCAAAATCGCCTCGACCCCGGCCTCGCTCATCAGCCCGGTCTGCCCGCCGCCCATCGCAAACAGCGTCGGCGCCGAGACGATGCGGTTGCCGAACTCGCCAAGCGCCGGAACGCCCCCCATCGCAAACGGGATCGGCACCCCGCGCACCGCGCCGCCGATGGGCGCCAGCGCTTCGGGCAGCACCACCGCGAGGTGGCCCGAGCGCGCCCGCGAAAGCGGGACGGCGGTTTCGTCGCCGCCCGCCATCACCGCGCGGA
>ERZ761594.439-NODE-439-length-12371-cov-4.733193_pt1 | contig 12371 bp, 15 predicted proteins | sample MGYA00511036_ERZ761594 | MGnify/ENA primary metagenome ERZ761594 (study PRJEB28899, sample SAMN03785561) | bioreactor sludge metagenome | biome: EBPR Sludge; feature: EBPR Bioreactor; material: 0.22µm filtered reactor supernatant | place: Saint Lucia: Queensland... | reverse complement strand
TCGATGGTCAGGCCGTATTTGGTGCGCACGCGTGCGATGTCGGCTTCGAGCCGCTTTTTGAAGCCGGTGAGGTCGGGGACAATCGAGAGTCGGGCGTCGCCGGCGGAATAGGTGGTGCTCATTCGTGTTGTCTCCCTTCGTATCTGGTCAAGGTCAGTTGAGGTCGAGTTCGTCGAGGCGGGCGTTGCTGACGGATTTGCGGCGCTCGTCGATGATGTCGGCGGGCAGTTTCGGGCCCGGCAGGGTCGGTTGGCGGTGGATGCCGCGGAGGTCGTTGCGCAGGCCGGCTATTTCTGAGACCAGTCGGTCGTAGCCGGCGAGTGGGGGGCGGTGCGGGGTCTTGTCCCGTTCGGCGGCTTCGCGCAGCTGCTCGAATTCGGCGAGGTAGCGGTCGTCGGTGAGTTGGGCGGCCCACAGCCAGGATCCGGGTGTGTTGGCGAATTTGTCGCACAGGTTGAGGAATTGATCCCACGGCCGAGTTCCGCGGAGCCAGTCTCTGGCGTCGAAGGTGATGCCCGCGAAGTCCTTTTCGATTGCGTCCCAGTGGGACTCGATCAGGTCGAGGGTTCGGGTGCTTTTCCCGCCTGCTCCTCATCGGCGTGGCCGCATTGGCTGCAGATGCCGTCGTCGGGAACTTCCGGGGGCCGCACGGCCAGGTGGAAGTGATATTGGATTTCGGTCTTGAACAGCTCCCAGATTTCGGCGGGCTGTTCGTCGAAGAACGCGATGACGTCGTCGTAGGCGGTGCCGAACAGGGCGCGGGTGTAGGCCTCACTGTCGGTGACGATGCGGGCGCTGATCTCGGCGATGACTTGTTGGTGGTGCTCGACGGAGGCTTCCCATTCGGTGTTGAGTCGGCTCCAGGCTTCGACGAGTTCGCCGAAGCGGGCGGCCGCGGCGTTGTAGGCGCTGTAGGTGGCTTTGGAGGCACCTTTGTCGGGGGTGGCCGGCGGGGACGGGTATTCCGGCCGGCGGGACAGGACGTGTTTCATGGCCTCACCCAGGAGCTTCTGCTGCACAGCGATCGCCATCTCAGCGTCGGCCAGCTGTTGGCGACGGCGTTTCGTCGGGGGTTCGATGACGATCTGGTCGGTTACCGCCCAGGGCTCCGGCGTCGTGGTTGACAGCAGGAGCTTCTGCAGCCGTTCAGAGGGAACACCACGCGCCGCCGAGGGGTCGATCGCGGTGTCGAGCGCGGCCCTCGCGGCGGCACCATCGGGGACTGTGGTGATGAGGTTCGGTTTGGCCATGACGGGCAGCTGCTTTCGTCGTCGGGGGATGTTGGTGTGCAGCTCCCTCGCGTGGAACACCCCAGGGGAAGGGGGGTGTTCCACGCGAGAGAGGTGCCGATGCCGCCTAGCTGACGGTGACCGAGCAGGTGGCGGTCTTGCCCAGGTAGGTGGCGGTGATCGTGGCCGTGCCGGCGGCGACGCCGGTGACCAAGCCGACGGGGGACACGGTGGCCTTGGTGGGGTCGCTGCTGACGTAGGTGGCGGTCGCGGTGCGGTCGAGGCTGTTGGAGTCGGCGACCACGAGCTGGCGGGTGTGGTTGGCTCCGAGTGCGACGGTCGCGGTGGTGGTCGACGGGGTCACGGTGATGCCGGTGACCGCGGGGTAGAAGCCGCCGGTGTCGGTGGCGGCCATCAGGTCGCGGAAGCCGTCGCCGCAGGCGCCGAAGATCACCGGCAACCCGACGGCGGGGTCGGTATCGAAGGACAGCGAGACCCCGTGTTCGATGACGTTGGAGTCCACCAGGCTCTGGTCTTCACGCTCGCCGACCTCGACGTGGTTGGCGATCCAGTACAGCCAGACGTCCTTGCCGTTGTAGGAATCCCATGCGAGTAGAACGGCGCGCCACTGGGTGCGGGCGGGCAGTTCGGGGATGCCGATGGTGATGCCGCCCTTGACGGAGGGTGCGGACACCATGTCCGGGGTGAAGCCCCAGCTGTTCTGCAGGTTGATCAGCTTGGTTTCCTGCGGCACGTAGGTGATGCCCTTGGGGGATTCAGAGGCGATACGGCGGGTGGGGGAGCCCTTGCCGGCGGACTTGACGTCGTTCATCGTGGGTTTGCCCGAGTACTTGACGCCGGCCTTCTTCTCGTGGTTGCCCACGGTGATGAACTTGGAGCTGGAGCCGATCTTGGCCAGATCGATGCCGCCGTTGACGAGGTCTTCGATGTTGGTCAGCGGTGCGGTGCCGAAGCGGGGTTCGAGCAGGACGCGGGTGTCGCAGGCGGCGAGTTCGAGGTCGGACTGGCCGGGGTGGAAAGCGATTGCCATGATGTGTTTCCTTCCTTAGTGCCCGAAGAGGGCCTGGCGGTATCGACTGAGCAGCCCCTTCGGCGCCCAGGTGAAGAAGTTGAAGGTGATGGGGACGAGGCGGTCATCTCGCATCCGCTCCGGCACGAGCTGCGGGCCGATGACTTCGCCCTGGCAGGACAGTTTGTGGATGGTGCCGGGCACGATCGAGACGGTGTCGAACTGTTCGAGGACACCGGTGCGGACGAATTCGATGAGTTCCCAGGACTTGTCGCGCGAAGCGGTCAGCGCGGCGATCTGCACGTTGGGCTCGTCACGGTTTTCGTCTCGGTTGATCTTGCCGCCGGTGCGGTAGATGCGCAGGTAGCCGCGGCCCTCAGCGAGGGTGGCTTCGATCTCGGCGGGACCGGGCAGCCATTTGGTGGGCTCGACCCCCACCAGTAGCGGGGTGAACAGTGTCTCGAGGAGCGCCTCGATGTCGGGGTAACCCCCACCCCACCACTGCGGGTAGACGATCACATCGCCGCCAGTTGTTCGAGGACCGCGTTGAGGTCACGTGCGCCGGAGGTGGCGGCGCGGGTCGGTTCTCCGTCGTCGTCGAACTGCGCGTCGGTGCCGAATTCGTGACTGGCCCCGTAATCCACGCCGCGGCCGATGGTGACGACGCCGATGACGCGGTCGTTGTGGATGCCGCCGATCTCGGTGCCCGCGTGCGCGGTGCGGGCGAGCGCCCCGGTGCGTTTGGCGACTTCGGCTTGGTAGAGCAGCGCGGCTATGTGGGCTCGTTCCTCGACGCATCGACGCATCGGAGCACCCAGGAGTGCTTGGGCCAGTGCCGGGTTCGGGTCGCGGTGTAGGTCGACGTCCATCAGCTATTCACGAAACTGAAGGCGACCCAACCGAAGTCGTCCCCGGTGATCGGATGGTCCTGGTCGCCGCGGGCACCGCCGACGAGCCGGTATTTAGTCCCGCTGTGGGTGAACCGGTCGCCGTGGCGGCGATCGAGCTCACGCGGGACGAACACGGTTCCGCCCTGGCTGTAGCGGGGGCCGTTGCCGGCTTGCACCGCGGCCGGGCTCAGTGACACCACCGCCGGGGTGTCGGGGATCGCCGGGTTGGTGCCGGGGGGCTGGTAGAGCAGTGGCGTCCACACGCCGTTGGCTTCGTCGGTGAGCCGCTCGAAGGGCACCGCCCCGGCGTACATCGGGTCGATGAATGGTGCCATCAGTCGGTTTGACTGCTGTTCTGGTGGTTCCACGGCTGGCCCGGCACGCGGACGTTGGAGGCCGGGGTCAGTGAGAACAGTTGACTGCCCCGCCCATCAGAGAGCGTGTTGATCAGCCGGCGGATTTCCTGGGGCGTGAGGTACAGGTTCCCGACGGGGTTGAGGTAGCGGGCTGTTGCCGACATGTCGGCCATCGCTGCGGTGGTCTCGATCTGGCCGTCCCCACGCGAGAGCAGGGCCCGTTTGACCATGTCCAGCGACACGTGTTCACAGGCCGCCGCGGAGAACGCAGGGTTTCCGTGTTCGTCTGCCGCGCCGGGGATTTCGTTGATGAGGGTGGCGGCGCGGACGAGCAGATCGGTAGCCCGTGTCTGCTCGTCCGCGCTGAGCGGACGCCAGTACTTCGCCAGGTCAGTCGCGCTGGCGTAGTCGTCCGGCAGCGGCATCAGTTGCCGTTCTGCTCCACACCATCACCGGCAACGCCGGCGGCATCGACACCGGCGGCGGCGCCCCCCACACCGTCGCCCGCTGCCCCCGCGACCTTGGCCGGGGCGGCCTTCTTGGCCGGGGCGGCCTTCTTGGCCGGGGCGGCCTTCTTGGACTTGGCCTCGTCGACCTCGACGATGTCGGTGTAGCCCTCGACCCCGGTGGCGATGAGATTGCGCAGGTCGGCAACCTCGCTCTTGTCGGTGGTTTCGAACTGGAACACCGCCGGCTCGCTGGCGGGGACCTTCTCGAAACGGGCCCAGGTGGTGGCCTCGGTGCCGTCCGTGGAGAAGTGGTAGGCCTTGGAGGCCTGGAACACTGCCATGGTGAATCTCCTTTTGTCGTCGGGGTTGATCAGCTGAGGTCTTTGATCCAGCCGTGGTACTGCTCGGGGCCGTACTCCAGGCCCACTTCGCCGTAGAGCTGGTACTTCTCCGAGGACCCGGTCTTGGCCAGCGGCTCGGCGAACAGCACACCCTTGCCGGGGGTTTCCAGGAACACCGGCTGGCACACCGACAGATCGACGATGCCGATACCACCGGCGGGCGTGTAGCGGTTGAGCATCACCCCGAACTCGCCGAAGTCGGTGACGATGGTCTGCAGGTTGTAGCCGCCGACGTTGCGGGACTGTACCGGCGCGTTGAGTGGGCTCTGCTGGTACAGATCGGACAGCTTGACCTTCTGGCCGGGGCCGACCATCAAGACGGTGGTGTCCTGGGACAGCGGGGCTCCGTTGGAGAACATCGCCGACAGCGCGTTGTCGATGATGCTCTTGGAGATCGCTCGCGGGGTGCCGCCGTTAGCGAAGACGTTGGTCGACACCGCGGTGAGGACCCCGCGGGTCTGGCGCGCGGTGGAGTTGTTGCCCGGCTTCGCATACACCCCGGTCAAAAACGACTTCTCCAGGTCGATGGCGATCTTCTTCAGCTTGAGGTCGATCTGGTGACTCAGCTCGGCGGCGACGGGGTTGGCGGCGGTGTTGTTGATGCCGTTGTGCAGGCCGGTGGCGGCCAGCTTGGTGTAGGAGACCTCGACGGATTCCTGGTGGATTTCCACGACGTTGGAGACGTTGGAGCGCGAGACTTCCGAGGCGGTCGGCGCGGTCGCGCCTTCGGTCTTGGAGTTGTTGACGCTGGTGGACTCCAGGTCCTCGGTCTGCCACTCGAACTCGACGCTGTCGGTGCGCTTGCCCGCACCGAGTCCGCCGATCGCCGAGATGAACGGGGTGTCGGAGGGTGCGACGGAGAACAGGCGGCCGGTGTAGTTGGGCAGGTTGTAGGTCGTTCCGAGACCAGAAACGGTTGCCATGATGTGTTTCCTTCCTTCGAAAGGGGTTTAGACCCGCGAACGCAGGTCGATGAGTTGCTGTGCTTTGGCCGTGTTCGCGGTCTTCCAGTCCTGCTGGGTTTCGGCGTGCGCGGCTTGCTGCGCGGTGGTCAACGGGGCGTTGCCGGACTGCCCCTGGCCCCGGTTGGGGGTGAAACCGCCTGCGGGGGGCGGTGTTTGGGTGTTGGCGAGCAGGAACGGCTTGTCGGTGGCGAGCTGATCGAGGCGGGCCTGCAGTTTCTGGGTGTCGATCTCGTTGTCGGTGGCATACCCCGACAGGTCACCGATGAGGGCCAGTGCGGTGTCGGTGTCGATGAACCGCCCGGCCGCCATCGCCTCGGCGCGGGCCTGCACCGCCTGAGCCCGCCAGGTCGATTCCCGTTCGGTGACCCGGGTCAGGTCCTCGCGCAGGGTCGCTAGCTCGCCCTGCTCGGTGCGCCGGGTCTGCTCGGCGGCATCCAGGACCGGGCGGGCCGCAGCCAACTGGGTGCGCTGGGTCTCGTTCTCAGCCCGCAGCGACTGGACCAGGCTCCAGGCGCGCGCGGGGTCGAAGTCCTCACCGCTGGCTTCCCAGGGTGGCACGGCGACACCGGCCGCCGGCGGAGCGGCGGGCGGGGCCTGCCCTGCGGCGGGAACCACCGCGGCAGGCGATGCCGGTGGGGCTTGACCGCCGGCCGCGGCCGCGGCCGCTGCGGCTCCGGGCATGGCGTTGGGAGTCGGCGCACCCGCACCCCCGCCGGCCCCCGAGCCGTCAGTGGCCGGGGCGGTACCCGCGGCAGGTGCAACGGGCAGCAGAAAACGAAAGCGATTTCGGTACATGGGGATAACTCCGAATTCAGTCGGGACCAACGGGGGAAAGGTGACGATGTGGCCATGCGAGGGGGTCTTCGCATGCAGCACCGCACCATCGCCGATTCGCGGCATGGTGTGGTAACAGTCAGCAGTCAGGTGATGCGAGCCCCGCAGCAGACGGGGGCGGCGGTTCTACCGGGTTAGACGGTGAGGCGGGACTGAGCGCGTTCCAGATCGAGGTCAGTCGCGATCTGGAGTCCGGGCAGCAGGGGTGCTAGGCCCGCGGCGAGTTCAGCGGCAGCGGCGTTGGTCTCGGCCTCTGACGGTGCGTATACGTCGACTGCGGTGACGTATCCGGCATATTCATCGCCGAACTCAACGTGTGTCTCAATGACGCGCCCCGCGATGGAGGAGATGTAGGTGTCCACGGCGGCTTGGACCTGTTCCACGGTGGCTCCGCGTGACACATACACGGTCCGGAAGCTACTCATTGGCCCAGTATATAGCGGAGTTGTCGCCAAGGCGGATGACAATTTGGGTGAAGTCGAGCCCGAACTTGCGGACGGCGTCGCGCAGGCCTCGTTCGGCGGTTTCCCGTGTGAGACCGATCGGATTTCCATCGATCACCGCGAACTTGGCCTGGCGGCGAGCTTCGCGGAGGTTGCGGGTTACTGCCGCGGCGTCGGCGGATTCGAGAATCTTGAAATCCATCGGGTGCCACTGTGACGAGAATCTGCTGATCACAGCGTCGGGAGTCTTTCCCAACTTCCCATGTTCGCGGATGGGGATGGATTTGACCGTCAGGCCTTCGTTGCGCAGCCAGTCGGCCACGGTCCGCTCTTTTGCCTTGAAATGGGTGTCATCGTCACCGTCGCCCGGCGACACCCAGGGCATCAGTTCCTTGAGAGACGGCGGCTTCGTGGGTTTAGCGTCGGGGAGTCGACCGGCAGGCGCCTCAATGCGGTCCGCTGACAACACCAGCGGTAGCCGGCGCATTTCCCGGATGATCGCGTTGAGGTCTGAGGAGGTTCCGGCGGCGGCCGAGGCCTGGTAGTAGAGCTCCTGGTATCGGCGCATGTTCGGGCTGAGCTGGTGGGCGTCGTCGCCGGGGAAGACCGCGACGGCTTCACAGTCACAGCCGGGGTGGTACTTCGCGCCGTCGGACTTGAAGAGCGCGTTTTCCTTGGAGGCGTAGCCGGAGAAGTGCGGGCCGAGTTCGCGGGAGGCCAGCACGGTGCAGAGCTCGCACGTGCGGGCGCCGGTGGGCACGCGAATCCAGGTCGGCTTAGCCGGGTCCTTAGCGACATTGGCGACGATCGTCTCGCGCGCGGGCTGGCGCACGAGGCCCGACAGTGCCGCATCGAGCACGGCCTGGACCCGTTCGTCGACCGGACGGTCCACCGGCGGCTCGTCGCTTGCCTTCGTCTCTCGCCCACGGAATGCCGAGGCGACGATCGCGGCGACGTGGGGTTCAGAGATCGGCGCAGCGGCTTTCGCCCGATATCTACCGGGCAGCCTGTGTCTCGCCCGCTGGGCGTCGTAGTCGGCGGCGGCGCGGCCGGCGGCCATCCGTCCGAACTTGGTGACGATGGCCCCGTAGACGGTGGTCACCGCGTCGATTGCTTTCGCCGAGGCCCAGTCAACACGTGGCCATAGCTTGGCGAGTTGACGGGCGGCAAGCGCGACGATGACGGCGTTGCGCTGCGTGCGGGGTTTATCCGGCGGCTGCGCCATCGGTGGAACGTTGCGCGTCGAGCGCGGCCAGGGCGGCGGGCTGTTCGCCGTCAGCGGCCTGGCCGCCGCCGGTTGATGCCTGCAGATCGGGATTGTTGAGTCCGGCGAGGAGCTCGTCGGCTTCAGCGCGGGCGGTCCACTTGTCGCGTTCGATGGCTAGTCGTTGGCGTTGGACGGGGGTCCAGCCGAGTTTGGCTAGGACGTCGTCGGAGGTGGGGGCCACGATGCCGGCTCCGACTTGGGTGGCCATGGATTGGGTGTCGGCGGAGGGTGTGGGGATTCCGGTGTAGGCCCAGTCGGTTTCGAGTTGTTCCAGGCTATCGGCGGGGGTCTTGCCGCTGATGGTCATGGCGATGCGCATGAGTGCTTCCCAGGTGTCGCCGAAGGTGATCGCGAGGCGATCGGCGATGGTTTTGAGGCGGAAGTCGCTCATGCGGATGGCGTCGGCGGAGGCGGGGTTCCCGTCGGAGAAGATCCCGAGGTACTGCGGGGCCAGTCCGGTGTGGCCGCTCATCAGTTGGCGTTCGTGGTCGAGGGTTGAGGTGAACCCATCGGGGGATTGCCCGGGCACTGCCTTGACGTCAGGCAGGACCCCGTTGGCGTCGGCGGCGATCGCCGAGATTCGTCCGATGAAGGTTTCCCAGGCCGTGGCTTTGGTGCCGTCGGGTTTGCGGAACGTTTCCTCGGTGGCGCCGAGGACGAAGATTTTCATGGTGGCGAAGAATTCGCCGCTGACTTCCATTCGGCCGAGTGTTCGGCATGCGCGGTCTTGGGTGTTGCGCCATGCGGCGCTCATTTCTGAGCGGCCCATCCGGTTGGTCAGGCTGGCGCGGGGGGCGAACTGGACCGCGGGCACGATCCCGGCGTTGTGGTCGTTGCGGTCCTCGACGATCCAGCCCTTGCGTGGGTCGGCGACGAGTTGGATCGTCGCGCCGCGGGTGTAGAGGGTGGCCAGTTGCCGGCCGTAGGTTTCCGATGCGGGGTCTTCGTCGCGGTAGGTCTGGTAGGCCGCGGATAGGTCGCGGGTTCGCGGATCGACTGAGCAGATCATGTTGCGCGGTGACTCGATGGTGATCAGTGGTGTTCCGCCGTCTGGGCGGGGGCCGGCGATGCCGTAGCAGCGGCCGAAGATCAGGGCGGCGTCGTGGGCCAGGGGGGCTTCGGCGTCGAGGTTGTTGGTCTGCCAGATGGTTTGCAGGTCGGTGTCGACTTCGGTGGAACCGGGCAGGCGGAAGCCTTGCACGGACAGCCGTTCGGAGCGGGCGTCGACGCCGGCGGCGCACCAGCCCAGGATCGAACGCAGCGACTCGAGTTCGGGGGGGATCGAGATACCGAGGGAGGGAACGATATTGAGGCCGTGGTAGTACAGCTCGGATAGCTGCATGTCGTGTTGGTAGGCGGGGTCAAGGAGCTTGCCGGCCAGGGTGTGCATCACCGATTTCTCGGTGTCGGAGAGTCCGGTGGTGTTGGCCAGCGCCGGCGCGAACAGCATGGATTGCGCACCTGTGGTCAGGGGTGTGGCGGCGGGGAGGAACATCGGTGTTACTCCTTTCACCATCCGAAGGTTGTTACCGCCCCGTTGCCGGGTGCGCGGCGGCGGTTGGGGTCTTGGCCGTTGAGGTAGTGCCACATCATGCGGGCGCCGATCATGCAGACCGCGGCGTCGACTTTCTTGCTGGACTCGCGGTGTTCCTTGCCGATGCTGACGCCGAATTTGTTCGGGCGGCGGCGGGCGTTGAGAACGTGCTGGCGCATCCGCACCCCGGGCCCGGCAGCGCCGGAGACACCGGGTTGGGGACAGTTGTGGAACATCCGCTGGTCGACCAGATCACCGCGGGTGCGTTCGCATGCCTCGGTGAATGCCTTGAGGTGCTGGGCGTTTCGCATGTCCCAGATGACCAGGTGTTGGCCCATGCCGGTTTTGACTGCGGGTAGACGGCGTAGCTTGCGGCCGTAGTCCTTGGCCCACCCGTCGAGGTATGCCTCCCAATACCGTTCGCCGGTATCGTCGTCGCGGGCGTCGGAGGGGTCGAACCACAGGCCGTGGACGTCGTAGGTGTCCAGTGCCTCGCGGATGGTGTGGTCGACCACGCCGCGGGGGATCGGTAGCGAGATTTCCCGGCCGCCGTCTTTAATCCGTTGCGGAACCCAGATACCGATCGGGAACACCAGCCCGTCAGATAGCCGGCAGCCGACCGCCGCGGTGTGATCGTCGGACTTCGACCCGTCGCCGAAAATCACGATGGCCTCTCCGGGTTCGGGGTATGCGTCGCGGTAGTTCGGGTCGAATTCCTGCGGAGATATCCATCCGTCGGCGGCGGTGAGGATTTGGTTGAGCCACTTGCGGCGGGACTCACTGGAGGTGTTGGAGCCGTTGAGGATCGACTCGCAGATGGTCGGGATGTCGAGCCAGTCCGAGTCCCCGCGAACGGTTTCGAGGATCCCGGGCAGCGACTCGAAGTCGAGGGGGGCCTTAGGGTGGGCTTCCAGGGAGTCCAGGAGCATGCCGAACGCCCGGGATTTCGGTCCGCGGTCGGCGTTGGCCTGGGTGGCTTCCCATGCTTCCCGGACCCGCTCAGCCACCGAGTCATCCCCGGGCCGGTACGCGTTTTCGATATCGAGGATCCGGCCGGCGCGGTTGGGGATTTTCGTCGAGTTGCCCTCGATCGCGCCAGCGAGCTCGTGGCCCTGGTTGGAGCCGTTCCAGTTCTGCGGCTCGTTGCGGATCGCCTCGGTGACCCGGTTGCCTTCGATGGCCAGATAGTTCGAGGACGCGGCCTGGATTTGGCGGGTATCGCCCATCCCCCAGACGTTGTCGCGGCCGATCTGTATCCCGTAATGCTTGCGGGCTTCTTCCCCGAGCATGGCCGGGAACAACTTCATGGTGTTCTGTGTCTGGGTTTTGGACACCGCGACGATCTGCACCCAGGCCGCATCGACCATCCGCCCGACCGGCTGGCCGTCTGGGCCCCAGTGGTCGAACTGGATCGGTCCGAACGCGTGCGCCGAGGCTTCCCCGCATGCCAGCGGGTCTTTGCCGTGGCCCTTGAGGCGTTGCAGCACCGCGGTGCGGTACAGCAGCCGACCCGTCTCGTCGAGGGAGTGGTACCAGAGCAGGAACCGGGCCTGTTCCGGTGTCCACTGCCATTCCTGGCCGCGGCCGTCGCGAAGCCAGTACCCGGTCCAGCCGAGCATCTCCCAGCCCATGCTGTGCTCCGGTAACAGCCAGCCGCGTTCGGGATTCCAGTCCCAGGTCGGGCCGATCCGCACCGGCTCCCACCGCGCCGGTTTCGGCGGCGCGACCTTCGGCAGCGTCTCGCGATACCAGTCGATGATGTGGGAGTAATCGTGCTGGCGGACCAAGGACGCCGCCGGGGAGGCCAGGCGAGCCACCTCAGCGCTGCCCCGCGAGGGGCCGCAACGGAGAGCCCGAAGCTCTAGTCACGGCCGGGGAGGTAGCGATTGCGCCTACCTGGTTTTGGACACAGTTGTAGGACGTGGTGAAGATTGCCTGAAATCGGGGTTCTCGGCAAGCACCGCGCCAATTCTCGGCGTGTCGCGGCGACATCTACCGCAGGACCTCGGAAACCCTGACGTAGCGGACTCGGCCGCCGGGTGTCTTGCGGACATTGCCGATGATCACGCTGACGAACTCGCGGGGGATTCGGGCGGTCGCATCGATCAGGACCAGGTCCGCACGCAAGCCCTCGAAGTAGAGACGCCCACGCTGGCCGAACACGAAGTCGGCGGTGACCCCCAACTCGTGGGCGAGTGCCCGGGCACGATCCTTGGTCTCTGAGACAACGGCGATGTTCATCTAGCCGCAGCGGCATTCAGCAGGGATGCGTAGGCAGCCGGTGCAACGGACGGTGTTCCCGTGGCGGTCGTATGCACCGACGTAGAGGTTCCAACGGCCACAGCGGCAGCGGCCAAGATTGGGCTTCCCGTTGCATGTGCAGCCGGGGTGTGAGCAGGTCATCCGCTCTTGCCCCAGCGGCTCTGCGCGGCGCTGCGGGCGCTGACCGAGCGGGGGCCGGCGGCGCCGGCTGATTCCTCGTCGGGGAGCTTGAGTTGTTTGAGGAGCTGCGCGACGGCCAGGCGGCATTGGCGTTCTTCGGCCAGCAGCGGGTTGATGACGGGTTGGCCGGTCGATCCGCGCACAGTGCGGGAGCGGCCCTCAGCTTCGGTGGCCAGCTCGGCGGCCCGGTCGGTGAGCCGGCAGGCGTCTTCGAGGATGCGCAGCTCGTCGGGGCGCAGCTGGTACTGGCAGGTGTCGGCGAAGATCGATTTCCACAGCGCGCGGCCGGGGCCGTCGCGGCGCCCGGTCTTGGCCAGGCCAGGCGGTGGTGGTGGGGGTTTGCGGGTTATGGTGTCATCGGACATCATGGTTGGCCCTCCTGGAACCATCCGTTTCCCGACACTTCGTCGGGTGAAAACTGTTCTCTGAGTGCCGCGTGTAGGCTCTCAGAGCCGCTGTGCGGCACGCTTTTTCAGGTTTGGCCGCGATCACGTTCTCTGGATCGCGGTAGTGCCTGACTAAAAATTGGGC
>ERZ761594.438-NODE-438-length-12372-cov-10.697735_pt1 | contig 12372 bp, 17 predicted proteins | sample MGYA00511036_ERZ761594 | MGnify/ENA primary metagenome ERZ761594 (study PRJEB28899, sample SAMN03785561) | bioreactor sludge metagenome | biome: EBPR Sludge; feature: EBPR Bioreactor; material: 0.22µm filtered reactor supernatant | place: Saint Lucia: Queensland... | reverse complement strand
GTAGTATACCATATTCTTCTTATTTAAACAAACTGAGAACCAGTCCTCCAATGACGGCTACCACTAAAATCGTTGATAGCCCAGTGATTGCAATAATATGTAGTGTTGAGAGAGTCCAGACAATAACAAGCACAATACAGATCTTACGTATCGGAGAGGGTGCACTTTCAATCGCCCAGAGAATGACCAGGAAAATAACAATATCCCACAATGTGACTGGCTTCCCATTAAACTGAAAAAGAGGAAATTGAGGAACTGCAATTCCTGGGATCGTAATGTAGCCGAGAAACCACAGTAAAATGAGTACAATAATGATCAAACTCATAGCGCTATTGTATACTAATCCGTATGCGCACCAAATTTCTCACCGTTGCGTCGATTTTTGCTCTCTTCGCAGTTGGATTCTTAATAAGCGTTGCATACTTCACATTCCGAAATACCATTAGCCAGATTATTGTCACTCCAAACCCGGGAGTTGCGGTATCCTCACCTACCCCAACCCCTGATCCATTAGCTCCATATGGAGTACTCCTTCTCGGACTACGTGGGGATAATTCAAAGGGCGGATTTTTAAGTGACACCATGATTCTTGGTGTCGTAAACCCTCGAGTAAAACATGTGAGTTTAATCTCTATCCCCCGAGACCTCTGGGTACCGCTCCCAATCAATAATCCAAAAGTTGATCACTATAAAATTAATCACGCGTATGCAATTGGAATCGATGATCGAAATTACCCGAATAAGCCCACTGAATACACAGGTCTTGCAGGTGGAGGAATTCTTGCGAAGCATGTTGTGCAAGAAATATTTGGAATCCCTGTTCGCTATTTTGTCAGCTTAGATTTTGAAGGTTTTAAGAAGTCGATTGATATTTTAGGTGGCGTTGATGTAAACGTCTCAAAACCATTTGAAGATCCATACTTTCCAATCACTGGCAAAGAAACTGACACCTGTGGCTTCTCTGAAGATGATGTAAAGGCATTAACCGCAACATTATCAGGTGAAATACTCGAACACAGCTTTATGTGTCGCTACGAGGCATTAAAATTTGATCGAGGGGTTGTTCATATGGATGGCGAAACTGCGCTCAAATTTGCTCGTTCCCGTCATGCTCTGCAAGATGGCAGTGACTTCTCCCGGAGCAACCGACAAAAGGAAATTATGCTTGCCGTTAAAAACAAGGTACTTCAAATCGGCTTTGTACCGAAAGCTATTCCCTTTATCCAGAGCTTGGCCGGAGACTTGCGAACTGATATGCCACTTGATGCAATGAAAACGTTTGCAAGCCAAATAAATGACTACAAAACATATACTGTAAGCTCAATTGCGTTGACTACTGATAACGTCTTAACTGAAACATATAGTGCGGATCGACAGTATATCTTGATTCCTAAGAGCGGCATTGATGATTGGACCAGCATTCAAGAATACGTAAAAACACAGTTAACAAGCCAAGAAGCACAGCCGACGACAGCACCAAATCAAACTCAATAATACACAATAGATATCATTTTCACCGAGGAAAATGACGAGCTCTTCGCGGCTAACGAATCACTCATCATATTTCGTTACTTTCTTTTCTTAGTAGTCTTCATAAGCATTTCACAACTTCGACAGTCCTCTTTGTGACAGAACACCAGGTAAAGACCAGAGAGACCAACGAGCACATACACGAGTTGAGTGAGCATTGAAACGCCAAAGACCATCTCAACTAAATTGACATTCAATAAACCAACAAGACCCCAATTAATTGCACCAATTACGACTAGAGTAAAAGCTACAACGTGTAACCAAGCAGTACTTTTCATAAATGAATCACCTCCTCTGTTCACTGTAGATCTCCTGAGAAAACACTGTCAATGGCAAATACAACGAACCCTTGTTATGAGGCTGGAACCATTGTCGCAAGTTTTTGAAGCACTGCCTGCCAGTGATTAAGCATCACCTTTCTTGCTTTAGCATTTGGTAAATGCTCATGATGGAAACCGACGACACTTTTATCCCCTCGAGATTCGACTCGCACTTGCAGTATTGAATGACGCTTCCAGAGTCGTGGCTTCCAGAATACCCGAATATTCTTCTGTTTGTTTACTACTCGAATTTCACCTTCAACGCCGTCGAGTGTTTTGAATGTTTCGCCTTTTGATAGAGTGACTTGTGCTGTGCCGAGCCATTCTTTGCGACCCACATTAGATGTGATCAATTTCCATGCTTTATCCCCTGAAATAGGCATTGTACGCTGTGCGCCTACTTCAAAACCCTGCGTTGTCGTTTGGCCAAGTACTCGTTTTCCTTTTAATCGTTCGTACCCGTTTGCAACCATTTGTCTCCACCAACTACTTTCGATTAAATCTTTTTCTGCTAAGGTTTTAACAATGTCCGAATGAGTCATTTTTTCTGCTCCCTTGGAATCAAGAAGGACTACCCATTCATTCCACGTTTTATTCGTGGCTTTCTTTACTGTTTCATCTGGAACCATGGGTTTATCCATAAATTGAGTATAGCAAAGGAGGAGTTGAATACGCATTGGTGCATACAATGAAATACGAGATATACTCCGCTATGGGTTGGTATTCTCGAAAACGAGCGGTTATTGCACCAGGTGTACTTGCGAGCCTTACAAAACAGCAAAATGAACTCCGGAAACAAATAATACTTACACCACTGCCGAAAAAAATTGATTATATAGCTGGATGTGACAGCTCAATTATGGAGGATAAGATTCTGTCTGTTTTTGTTTTATTAACGTATCCAGAACTTACCGAAATAGAGGTTGTGTCTCATATCTCAACACTTACTCTTCCCTACATTCCAGGGTTTCTGTCATTTCGCGAAATACCAAACCTTTTAGAAGCGTTTAAGAAATTACACAAAATACCGTCGCTTATTATGGTAGATGGTCAAGGAATAATGCACCCGAGGCGAATGGGAATCGCAACACAGTTAGGTATTACACTGAACATCCCAACCATTGGTGTTGCGAAAAGCCGACTGACTGGAATATTCACACCACCAGATCATATAAAGGGCAGTTATACCTATGTATCTGACAAAAACGAGGTCTTAGGTGTTGCCCTTTGTAACAAAGATAAGACAAATCCACTGTTCATATCCCCTGGCCATAAATGTTCTGTGGCAGATGCCCTCACAATGACGATCAACACTACGAAGGCACACAAACTTCCTGAACCAACCAGAATTGCAGACAAGTACTCAAAAGAATTAAAATTCTCCTAAAAATAGGGTGTTTTTATATGCTGAATCCTAAAAGTCGCGCTAAAAACACGAGCACTGCGATAACGAGGATAATGTGAATAAGGCCTCCACCAATGTGAAGTGCAAACCCTCCAAGCCATGAAACGATTAGTAATATGATAATAATGTCGAGTATTCCCATAACTGTCACCTCCTTAACGTACTGATCTATATACCGTTAAGTATGGAAAGAATGAGTGCGAGGATCATGAAGAAACGGTAAGAAGCGTGTCAGAGGGTTACCGTACGAACTGTATTAGTGGTTCCTGAAATTCCAATCTTTGAACCCCACACAAGAACAGCGGTCTCTCCTTTTTTCACAAACTTTCGCTTGCGTAAGGCATCTACCATTGTTGTTTCAAATGTATGGCTCTCAGCATTTTCTGGGACCACAACTGGATATACGCCCCATGATAATACTAGCTGTCGAGCGATGTAGTCATCGTGCGTTAAGGCTGAAATAAACGCATTTGGTCTGAAAGATGACAACTGTTGTGCACTCTTACCCGTCACTGTGCCAATTGCAATAACCGGAGCTTGCAATCGGTATGCGAGTGATGCGCTTGATGCGACCAATGCATTCATACGCAAATCACGGAAATGTAGTTTCTCCCAATTAATTTTTATGTACCGTCTAAATTCAGGATCAGCTTCAACTGCAGCGATAATAGTACTCATCGTAGAAACAGCCTCAACAGGGTATTTCCCTGACGCACTTTCAGCAGACAACATAACAGCGTCTACTTGAGAAATAACAGCGTTTGCAACATCTGAAGCTTCAGCTCGAGTTGGTCGAGGGTTTTCAATCATGCTTTCAAGCATTTGAGTGGCAACTATGACTGGCTTTTGATATTGGCGTCCAAGGACAATAATTTTTTGTTGAATGAGTGGAACTTGAGCAGGTGACGTTTCAATTGCTAAGTCCCCTCGTGCAACCATAATTCCATCTGCGGCCATGACAATTGCTTCAATATTCTTCACTGCTTCTGGTTTTTCGATTTTCGCAATAATCTTTACTCTGCTTTTCTTCTCTTTAATGAGAGTTCTTAACATCTCAATATCAGCAGCTGATTGCACGAATGAGAGAGCGATAAATTCAACTCCAGACTCGATTGCGAATTTAGCAGCTTCTCTGTCTTCTTTGGTAAATGCAGCTCCTTCTAAAATAGTTTCTGGTAAATTAATACCTTTTCTTGACGTAACCCATCCGCTATTTTTCGCTTTTGCAGTAACGACACCTTTTTTAGTTGAAAGAATAGTGAGTTCAATAAGCCCGTCGTTTAAAAACATCCGCTGTCCTTCTTTGACCGCTTTTGTGAAGTCATACTGAATCGGAAGGTCTTCAGTCCCGTTCAAACCAAACGTTAATACGTCTCCCTTTTTAATGTTAAACGTTCCGTCCACTTCCCCAAGCCGAAGTTTAGGTCCAGGAAGATCAGCTAGGATTGCAACTTCTTTCTTAACTTTTTCAGCCATCGCGCGAACTAATGTAATCGCTTCAGTTTTTTGTTCTAAGTTTCCGTGGGAAAAATTAAGCCGAACGACATCAACCCCTGCCAAAAGCAAGTCTTTTAATGTCTTTTCGTTTTGTGAAGCTGGCCCTAAGGTCGCTACAATCTTTGTTCTCTTCATGGTCGAGAATTATAGCATATATGAAGTAAATATATTTTGCATTACTTTTTTTAGACAAAAATATCTCCCAACCACATAGTTGGGAGACAAATTACTTCCTCAAAGGAAACAATTATGCCGTTTTGGCTGGTGTCTGAATGAGCGCTTTCAGCTCATCCAAGATACTGGTATCAAAAGACTGCATAGCTTCCTGCAACCGAGCGTTGTTCTCAAGCTGCGCAAGGAACGCGAGCCAAGTTTCTTCACTCTCTGTGAGGAGTTCTGAAACCTCGACCAATTTATCAAAGACTTCCCCAGAACCAGTCTTATTTGCCACAGCAATTTCCCGCTGCGCTTCCATGATTCTAAAGTGCACAGAACTATCAGTCGTTGTGAGCTCTGCGCTATCAAACCACGCAACTGCGACAGGAACGATTTTCTCTGCACCGTTTTGCAATGCAACAAGGGTCAAAAGTTCGATATCAAAAGCAAAATCCAACACTTTGCGATCAGCCATAATGGCATCTGACAATGCTTTTGCTGAAAATGCCTTTGCACCGCACTGTGTGTCCTTTGGTAACAAACCAGGTAACAGCAATTGTCGGAAATAACGAGCTGCGTTCGCGCGCAGATTGCGACTACCAACAATTTCCAAAATAGATTCTGGCAAGCGTCGTGATCCTGCTGCAGCTGCAGCATTATCCATGACAATTGGCTGAACAAGGTTCCCAACCTGCACTAAATCAACAGATAAATCACAGTCAGTGATAACGACAATGTGGTTTTCACCTGTCCCATACTTTTCGATTGCCTTTGCGCAACCGTAATAGACGGCACCTGCTTTTTTGGTGTTCTTTGGGAAATTAACACCTTTCAGCGCGTGGCCAACAATACCTTCTTTGCCTTTTTCGGATTCAACACCGTCTTTCAAATACAAAACGGTAAAGTGTGGAACTTTGTTATCGGTGATGACCTTTCGAGCTGCGTCTCCGCTGGTGAGCGGATCTGGTTTTGACATGTCATCCACAATAAAGACTTGGTACGTGTTTTTCGCGCCGTCGAACAACCACTTTAACTGACGGGACTTCTCAATAATGAAATTTTCACCGTTTGGATGAGTACCATCAGTGGTTCCTCGTGGCATCATACGGATATTTTCGCCGTAGGCTGGCATGACGATAGAAATGTGCTTCCCGCTCAGCGATTGAATAATCGCCTTTGCCTTTGCCAACTTTACTGCGAGATGGATGAGATTTACGTAAGTCTGCTTAACGGTTTCAAGAGACAAATGTTTCTCTAAATCCGTAAGCTGAACGACGTTCAGTCCTTCTGCCATAATTTCATCGGCAATTTGTCTGGCAAGTGCGAGATACTGAGGATCCTTGTAATCAACCGCTTTACCTTCAAGGTTTTGGTGGTGTTTACGAAGCGTATGAACAATCTTTTCGTGAGTCATATTGGGTGATCCTTATATATTAATCCTTTGCGAGACACTGATCTTATGCCAAACCAAGCTCAAAGTCAATTGTTGGTTCAGTAAAAAATGCTCATAACTTTTTTTCATGAAGCAACCGATTATCGAGGACATTTGGTTTTTCTTCAAAGCCGATTATATTGTATCCACGTTTGGCCAAGGTTATCCGCATCTCAACACGTCTATTCCGTGTTTTTATTTTGATTGAAGTAAAACCTTTATTCTTTGCCCACTGCTCCTGTTTGGATCGAAGAGCTGAATATACCCCGAGTGTTCGAGCTGTCGGAATTACTCCCCCTACCCAGCTATAAAATGACCCGTCGTTAAATCGATCAAACCCAATGGTGTAACCAACTGGATTTTCATCGATAAAAGCTACCAAAATAAGAGACTTCGCATTTCCAAGGTGTGAAGAAAATTCATCTATCGTGTATGGAGGATTTTCCTGAAATTCAGGGATTTGCTTGTGAACGGCTAAAACGGTTTCGAGATCTGATTCATAAACACTTATTCCAGAATACATAGGTTATTCTACAACTGATGAACAAAAAAATGCCTCCCTGTCGCCAGAGAGGCTGCGAGCATATCTATCCTGTAATGCAAGGATACGCTCGATCGATCATTTTGTCGTTCGGGTCAGCAATGGCAACGTCGTTCCTGTCGCTTATGAGTGCAACGTATCCCACTGATGTACCAACGCCGTCTGAGAAACTATACGCTTTGAACGGGAGGTCTTCCACATAGGGCAGCTCTTCGATTTCAGTCACAGTATTGCCTTCGATCTGCCACAAACTGGTCTTTTCGACCCCGTCATAATCCAGAATGTGCGCATGTAGCATCAATGACGAGTCAATATATATTCCTAAGATTTGGCACTCAGCGTCCGAGGGGGTTGTGAGCAAAATCCGTGCGTAGGTCCCGTCTTCAAACAGAACATACAGCTTCATATTCTTAATCCACTCTTTGCGGAGTTCAAAATCACCACTTGTTGCAGCGGACATTTGGCATTCATATCCGCAGTACACCGCTTCTATCGGTTTCCCCAGTAACATACCAAACTGAAAAGCAAACTCATCAAGACCCTTAATCCCAACAAGGATGGTTACTTCTTGGGCATCAAATTCGAATTGCTTTACCAGAATGGCTGCGCCGTCAGGATCTGAATCCAAGTAATATGATGCACTAACACTGACCAACTGCTCGGTCACAATAACTGATTCTGGCGATCCGGTGGGAACCGGAAGTGGGGTACTTGTAACAGTGTCGGCAATAATTGCCTCCGTTCCAAGTAACGTAGGTGCAATCAAAACTGCCGCAATGAGAACTAGGCCCACGACTAGAAAACGCATGAAATATTCCTTTCAAATGTGCGAACGAATAGCATATTCTAGCACGAAACTGACCGAAGATCAAGCTATGGGGTATTTACTATCGTTTGAAGAATGATTTCACTCGTTCACCAAAACTTGGCTGTTTCACCTCTACCGGTGCTTGAGGAGGTACCGCTTCTGGTGCTCTTTGTACCGGAGTAACTACCGTTTTTTCCTGAGACTCTGCAAGTTTGGCCCGCAACGCCTTTAAATCTAGCGGTATAGCCCGCTCACTCTCTGGAATGGTTGGTTCAATCGGCCCGGTAACAGATTCAGGCTTCACTTGCGGCTGAGGCATTTGGTTCGCCTCCACTGACGGAAGAGGGTTCTTAACTTCTCTGTTTGGGTTTGTTATTGAACCAACTGGAACACGGACAACATCCTTTCCATCTGGAGAAACAATAAACCCTCCCGGCTGATCTTCCCACCCCTCCGGGAGATTTTGCTTCGGTGCTCCTGTTTCTGAAGATTGTTCTGACATATTTATTTGTAACCTAACTCAACAAAAAAGTACAGAGTAGTTAGTGCTCCTCTCTTTGCTAGTATTTAAGAATGAAAGCGAAAAAAGGAAGAGAAATAGTCACTCCAACTCAAGGAGTAACTCTGACGGCAATTGCGCTTTCAGTGATGGCGATCGCTGAGTACGCAATGGGCCGTGTCATGATTTGCACCTGCGGAGTCGTAAAGCTATGGCATGGACTGACTTGGAGCAGTGAAAACTCTCAACATCTAACTGATTGGTACACATTCTCCCACATCATTCATGGCTTTGGGTTTTACTATTTAGGGAAATACATACTGAAGAGGATTACCGTTTTGCAATCATTCATTCTCGCACTTGCAATCGAAGTGGGATGGGAAATTGTTGAAAACAGTAGTTTTATAATAAACAGGTACAGAGAGACAACGATTTCACTTGACTACTACGGCGACAGCATTATTAACTCAATAGTTGATGTTTTAGCCATGGTATTGGGGTTTTATCTTGCAAGAAAACTCCCCGTGTGGGTGGTTTTAATACTAATTGTAGTCATGGAAGTTTCTATTGGATACTTGATTCGAGATAATCTCACCCTGAATATCTTAATGCTTATTAGTCCTCTGAAATCCGTGAAGGAGTGGCAAATGGGTGCAAGTATTATGCAGTAACTTTTTGTTTTGCATACTCTTCGATTGCAGAAGAAACAGCATTCAGAAGATCAGTATGGAACGTAATCCCTTCTGTTGCCAATTCGCTTAATTTTTGATGTGCAAGCGCTTCTCCTGCACCATGCACGAGTTTCCAATGCACAATAGCTGCTCCTTCAAAGAAACCTAGCCATTCTAATAATTCAGCTGAGTTGTCCCATTCATCTCCGATGTAAAGCTCAGCCATAGATAATAACTTAGCACCCGTCTTTTCTGACTTGAGTCTTGTGATATCAATAACCCCAGCCTCCGCTGCAATCGCAATGATGTTTTCACTCTGTGTTTTGAGGGAAGAAACAACTGAATCTGCATGTTCCCCAAGCACTGTATTAAGCGCCGTTGCCCCTTTTTCAAACACAGTTACACCAATTTGAGAAAATGCGAGAACTTCTCCAAGTTTTTTTGCGGCGAACTCATTCATACCTGTATCTTATCATGAGTTATGAACCGTTTTCCCAAGAGCGAGCCATAAACCTTCCTGGCTTCCCTGAGAGCACAAGAAGCGCGCGCTTTAGGTTCCGATCAATTGCTTCTTCAGATTTTAACCATGAGAAGTATCGGAGTATTTCCTTTTTTCTACTCGGAATAAGCTTCTCCCAGTTTTCTTGTGCCGTTTCATTCTTTTTTAACGCATCGCTAAACCAGGTTGGAATTGGGTGCTGTGGCCCTGTTTGGTATGTAACATCAAACCAGAGATCGACGAGCACCGTATCGCCCACTTTGGTCTGCGATGCTTTTCGAACATCACCATGGAGATATAAATAAAAGTCTCCGTTTCCAACTGGCATCATATTAATGTGCCACGGAATTTTGGGTTCGCCGTTTATTTGAATAACTACCGGGAGTGGTTTCCTCCATCCTGGCCGCAGTTTGGTAACGTACTCATGCTTTACGAGTATATACGGGTTTCCTTCTCGAATTTCGATTGGAGCGGAAAAATGTAGTTTTTTCATTTCACATACTGCCGTGACAACAGTGCGTATGACCGGGAACGCATGGCAAGGAGCGTCATGGTTAATCCAATACACCCAGTAAGCGTAAAGACGAGTGCAATTCCTCGCCCAGGACCTGTCCCGAACCACGATCCAATTAAATCAACGCCTGCTCCGGTTGTCATAAAAGGAATAAAAACAAGTTGCGTAATGGGCCCTATTGCAAAAGCGGTAAGCGGTGACGCTGCTTGCTCAATGCTTTGTGCAAATCCAAACACCCGTCCTTGTCGCTCATGCTTTACCACCTTCTGGATAATCGTGTGTTCAGCCGCTTCTATGTATGGGACCACTGAAAGGTACAGGAACATTCCGACAACAAGAAACACAATAGACGGTTGAATGGTAAAAAAGATACAAATTGTCCAGATAAAAACATTTGCAGTGAATAATGTTTTCAACGGGTTCTTCCCTAACCCCCACTTTGCAATAATAAGACCACCTACAATAAAGGCGATACTGAGGACTCCCCAGATAAGCCCCCACACTTGTACAGAAACCAGTGACAACCCATATGCATCCATAAGCGACATAAAAACTCCGCCTATAAAATTATTGAACGTCGTAAATAAAATAAGGGCAAACAAACCAGGGACCGAAGAGATTGCCTTAAGCGTTCCTTTTATATCAAGATTCACAGGTGAATGACTCACTCCTTCCACATGCACATGACCTTTCTCTGGCACTGAGATAAACCACAGGTGCAAAATTGACGCGAGTGACAAAACGATTGCAAGAATGAGCACCCAATACATGCCTGAATGTCCTACTAAAAATCCGCTGATCACAGAAACAATTAAGAATGATATCCCTCCTGCGGTACCTGCCATTCCGTTTGCACGATCTCGCATTTTTTCAGGGACAAGAATTGTGATGAGCGTTGGAAGCACAATATTTCGGATGTTACCTGAGATGACGCCTAACATTGTGATGGGGACAAAAACCCACAAAACAACACTTTCAATGGAGGTAAATGAACCTTGAGGAGCTGTTAGGTATATTGCAAAGCTCATAAGGTAAAACACAAGCGACGCAATGCTTGAGACATACATCATTGTTTTCTTTTTGTATCGATCAACGAGTCCTCCAAAACAAAACCCTGAAATGGCAGTGGATACTAAAAAGAGTCCAGAAATAACTGAAGTTGCGATCACTGATTGCGTCTGCAAATAGGTAAAGTATGTAATTGCAAACCACACAGTAAAATTTGTAATTGATGAAACGACGTTATTCGCTAGAAGCAGATAAAAAGCGCGCATTTTTGTAGTATACCAAGGAAGATCTCGTTCAGGTAACCCGCAGCCACTGCTCTGCTGGTTTCTAGTAATACCGGAAGTAACCTTCACAACTGAGTATTTCAGATTTCTTGCGACCGTCTGTACACCCCTCGCCTCTGGTATATGTTCCAGTCGAATAGGTGTCATCATCCTCTGTCTGGTATGTCACTCCATCGAGTACCATTTTATCAACCACAAGATTGCGATCTTCCTTCCCATCATCCTCATCATTGGTAAATCGAATGGAAATCTGAGGGTTTTTTAATTTAACCCCATGCTTTAAGTGAATGTCTGTGGCAACCTTATTTAAATTTTCTTTATAAGGAGTAATCCAAACACAGACCCACACCCTCGTGGGTCTTTTTATGTGATACTCAGGGTAAATTAGAGCGTAATCGTTAGAAGAGAGAAATAACAAACCCCATGATCGTGAGAAGCAATACGTTATATCCTCCGTTAATAAGGAATAGTTTGAGTGGTTTTTGTTCAAACAAATAATTAGTACCAAAAGCCATTGCAACCCAGCCAAATCCAGCAGCAAAACCTGCAAACAATCCAAACGCTGGAGTTGAGTTCGGCCCCATGAACGCTGCTAAATTAAATGCCATCACAAGCGTCAGGATGTATGAACCAAGTGCACGCTTCGCCATCCCTTTACTCATTTGCGCATCAGTTACTCCTGCGAGCTTTTGCCATTGTTTCGCAAACAATACTGAGTACCACAATGTTCCCAATATAAGTCCCGTGAATGAAGCAATAATTGGAGCAAGAATGTTCATACAATAAGAATATCAAATCATTTATTTTGATGGATATGTTCGAGACTTAATAACAGCCCCCTGTGCATCGAACCGTTCCCACAGTCCAGACTTCTCTCCTAAGGTAAAGTACCCGGTGTCATACAGTTCCCCTGTTGGGGCATACCGCTCCCATTTCCCATCCTTCACTCCCTCACTAAAGTTACCCACTTGCCAAAGCTTTCCATCTGCTCGATACCATTTCCATTCACCTGCCATCTTGTCATCTAAATACATTCCAATGGCACGAATCTGACCATTACTGAGATAGATCGTACAAAGACCATGTTTTTTTCCATTTTTATATTCAGTTTCTGAAGAGACGACACCATTGGCATACAATGTCTTTTTAACTCCATCGGGGATTCTTTTGTGACTGTCTCTTATACACATCTCCGAGCCCACGAGACT
>ERZ761594.436-NODE-436-length-12402-cov-5.516077_pt1 | contig 12402 bp, 29 predicted proteins | sample MGYA00511036_ERZ761594 | MGnify/ENA primary metagenome ERZ761594 (study PRJEB28899, sample SAMN03785561) | bioreactor sludge metagenome | biome: EBPR Sludge; feature: EBPR Bioreactor; material: 0.22µm filtered reactor supernatant | place: Saint Lucia: Queensland... | reverse complement strand
ACCCCCAACTCCTCAACTACTCACCTCCTCACCCCCACCCCCTTAGGAGTTGCGGCGCAGTAGCCGGTTTAGGAATATAAGTTTTTGATTTTTCTGGTTTTTTTGGTTGGGGATACCGGTACCAGCTCGCGCGCCAAACCGGGGGACCCGGCGCGGGGGGTCCCCCGTATGGCCCCCGATCCGCCTGTGATATCAATGGGTTAGGGGGCCGGCCGGTAGCAGGCGCAACTCCTCACGGGCCGATCGGTTTTAGGAGTTGCGTTAGGCCTAAAGTACCCGAATGAGAGCACTAATGGCCCGTTTGCGCGCACTCTCGGGACCGGGCGAACGGTAGCCATGAGCCCTGAGTATGCAATCATCGGAGGTATGCACGCGCGCTAACCCGCAGAAACGCTCGCCCCACGCCAACTGCGCACGGGCGCTTTCACACGTATAGGTTTCCTGTAGGAAACGTATGCGAGTAGAACCGGGTACCGCTACTAGCGAGACTAGAACTCGGTATGCACCGAGCGCATACCTACGCCTTCGACCGGCGCCCGCGCGTGGCCGGCACCGTCTTGACCGGCCCGGCGATCGCCAGCGAGCCGTCCAGGTCCGGTACCGAGTCGATCACCTCGCCCAGATTCGTGTTCACGATCAGCGTCACGCCCGCGCCGGCGACCGGCTTGTCCGCCCATTGCGTCGGATCGAGCTTCGCCGCGACCGCGAGCGCCGTCCGTGCGTACGAGCTCGCGCCGGCCACGTCCTGCGCCGCGAACCGCTCCGTGTAATCCAGCGCCTTGTCAACCAGGGTGCCCGCCCACAGCGCCTTCGCAGCCTTGTACCGGGCCGTCCGGTCGGGATCGCACTCGGTGCAGCGCATGAATTCCCGGCGCAACGCACCGTACCGGGCAAGCGCGACTTGTAGCGACGTGCCGCATTCGAGCGCCCGGATGATCTTTTCCCATTTGACCAATGCAATCCCAAATCGGTCCTTCTCCTCTACTCTTGCAACCAAAGGTCGCTTCTTAGACCGAGAGACCGCTAAGGCTTTGGATTCAGACACTTCGCTCAAAGGCCGGTCGCTCCTGGCAGGAAGGTGTTGACAGTGTACGGTGAACGGTGCACGATCAAAAAGGTCGCCGGAAAGGCTAACAGACGTGAGGATCAACGGCAATGGTAAGGCAATACAGGTGCGAGTGTTCCGATCCCAACTGTCCGGTATGCAAGGGAAACTGCGCCAAGCCGAAACGTCTGACGCTGGGGCGCATCGATATGGAGGATGAGACCGGCACGAATATGTGCCAAGGGTGTGCGGAAGACGCGCTCGATAGCGGCATCTTCCGCGTTCTTCATTGGGCTAAGGGACGGAGGTAAGGGGTTAAGCGCGAACTGCCATAGGTGCGCGGACAGCTGGCTTCTAGCCGGACGAGAGGACAAGGTGATGAAAAGATGGTCTGTAGAAAAACGGAACAAGGCTGGCGGGCTGATTAGGTTTGGTGTTGTCCAAGAGACCCCAGAAGGACGGTTCAGGTTCTTCCCGCATGTGGGCGGCAGACTCCCTAGCCGTAAGCAACACGACTACATCTCATCCGCCATACCCAGATGGGTCGGGAAAGAGGGGATTGATTACCAAGTTGTCCCCCTCCCAGAAGAACCAGCGGTATGATTCCCAGGGAGCAGGGATAAGCACTCAAGAAACGAGAGGATCAACGGCAATGAGCGTTACTACCGAGATGGCGCCTTGGGCATTGGTGCAGCAGCCGGACCCGTATTGCGATCTCCTAGAAACCTTGTTTACCGATACGTGGCTTCGGTTCGCACTGTGGCACGGGGCAGAGAAAGCACTCTCCTATGAGAGCCGGCTGCATCGGCGTCCGTGGCGTGTCTGGATACACCCTTACGCGGAGTGCTAGGTCAATGGACGCATTCACACACGAAGAGGCCGAAGCTCTAAGGCATTTCGCAGAACGCCACGGGAGAACTTGGAAAGCGGTGCTGCGGGACCTGTGGGTTAGCGGTAAAGACGCCAATGAGTCAGATGGAAGCATGCTGCGTCAGATCAGAAATCGGCACGGCGCACGTGGCCTGGATAAGTTTAAGGTGCGGAGCTAGGGAGGATTGAAATGGACCCCTTCACACTCACGATCGTCGCAGTAGTCCTTTACATCGGCCTCGCATGGCGCCTAGCGCGCTTTGTGGCCCATGGGGAGAGCACGAAATGAGCATGCGCGTAAACGTTTACGACGGCGAAGACACAACCAAACTGCTGAATGTGCGCTACCTGGATGAACTAGCCGATGCCTTCGGATTGGATGATGATGAGTACTATAGGGCAATGGATCAACTCGAAAGGGTAGGACGGTATTGGTTAGTGTCGCGCCAGATATTGTACCTGACAAGGGAGTGCACGAAATGACCTACCACGTTTGCGTATCCCGCTACTCGCTTGAGGTGGGCAAGGTTGGTGAGCCTAGCGGCGAACCAGTCGTGGTTAGCCGGCATCGATCGCTTAAGGCGGCAGGCCGGATGCTCGGGTCCGTGATCAGCGGCAAGCGCAGCGTTCAGTATCGCGGTTATCGGCGCTTCTATGTACTCGATACCGAATCCGGGCGCGAAATTCCGCGCGTGGAGTGCCCGAAATGACCTACCTTCGATTCGATGCTCAAGGCATCCACTTCGCCGAGATGTTTCAGCAGCAAGGCGCCATCACTGCGCTACCCGGCTTGCTCCCCGATGCGCTAGACGCGGGGGATGAGTGGGAGGAGGATCTGGTGCGCGAGTTTCCGCACGTGGTTAGGGAGGACTGAAATGGAAAAGGGATACACGTGGAGAGTGCACTCAAGCGATGGTACATACATAGGGGATGTATGGGAGACCACGGAGGATAATGCCCGCAATGCTGCTCTGTACTGGTTCGGGGATAGAATAGTCGGGGAATTCTCTGTGCGAAGGGAGGATTGAGGAGTGGGCTTCGGTCAATATTCGGACGCGTACAAGGGAAGGCGCACAAAGGATGAGCTACTGCGCTCGTGTAAACCTGGATACCTGTGCGCCCAACTATGGGGGCACAATCGACTGTTCGTTCTCTACAAGGATCGCTCAGAGTATCGCCTACACGATACGCCAGTAGTGACCAAACACGAGAATGGAGACTTGGTAATAGATGATGGAGGTTGGCCAACGCTAACCACCACGGCAGCGATAAAACAGGCGCTATCGCTGGCCACGGGGGGTCGCCCATGCAATGCTTGGCGTGCGGGCAAGGGTAAACTTTATGTGTGTATTGGGGATTTTGCTTTTACAGCCGCTCTACCCATACGGGTATCGCACGTGGTTAGGGAGGATTGAGGCATGAAAGTGCTAGACCGAGAATTTTTCACTGCGCGGGCATGGCGCAAAGGCCAGAAAACCGTTGACTGCCTCACGAACGATTGCCGCAGTGCTGACGCTGTTTATTGTGCATGTTAGGGGAGTGAATGAGGATGAGCTACTGGCGATTTAATCTTGCTGACCTTTTGGACGAGACGGTCAGGGACGTGGAGGCGGCCCGCAGGGAGCTTGAGAAGCTCGGCCGGGCCATTGTGAGAGAGAAGAGGTATGCGACAAAACCAGGATATTTGGCAAAACCCTAATGGGACATGGTGTCACCATAAAGACAGTAAAAGAGAGTGGCGTGACAGAGATGCTTGTGAGACTGACTTGCGTTTCTGCCTTGAGTGGGAGCGTGGTTATGGAGGGTTAAAGATAAAGCGGGAAAGCGTAAGCAACTGACGCACAAAGCGTGGCAGACAATTAGCCCGTGGAACAACAGAACGGAACGGGAGATAAGGGAAGAGTTAAAGGTCGAATGCGTAGAGCGGCTTGCGTCGGCAAGACGATTGTTGGCTGAAAAGGCTCTCCTGGGAAATATACTTGAGCTGACGGAAGAAGAGGTTATGCACGAAATTCAGAAACGCAACGTGGGTGCCTGATTGATGAAAGGGAGTCACTGGCTATGCCTATGGATAGGCACGATGCTCGGCATCACGCTAAGCATGCTCGCGATCCTCTCGCTATAGAGCGGGCCGCGTTCTGGCAAGAGCTGACCATCGCGGTTGCTATCCTCGGGCCGATCGTGGCTTTGGTCGAGATTGGAGTGTGGATTCTATGGTAACGATTATGGCGCATCCCGTACGGATGCAGGTTGTGGTTTTCAAGGGTGGCGCCGCGTGGCTGGATTTCGAGTGCGAAGGTGGCGACGTGCAGGTATGCTTCAGCAACCTACCCCCCAAAATCCGCGAAGGCTTGATCGCACTCGCGAAGGAACAAACCGTATGAAAACAACCGACGAACACGGCGCGCCGTTGCGCCTTGCCCTTGCTTTTACTGTCGTCATGGCCCTAATCTGGCTGGCGGTTGGCTGCGCCCACGCGGCGGAGAGCGGTACCCGCCCGAACGTCCTCCTCCTCATCTGTGATGACTGCGGCTACGGGGATGTGACCCTGGCCAATACGCCATCCCTTACCGATCTCGCGGCGGAGAGTGCCCGCTTTACGGACGGCTACGCCAACAGCCTCTGCTCGCCGACCCGCGCCGCGCTCTACACAGGGCGGTATGCGGAACGGAGCCGCATCTACACGGCGCTGGGGAAGAATTCGATGGAGGGCCTCCCGCTGGCGGAGGTCACGCTCGCCGAGCAGCTCCAGGCGGTGGGCTATCACACGGGTCTCGTGGGTAAGTGGCACCTCGGCCACAACGGCGCCGCCGCGCGGCCTTGGGACCAGGGATACGACGAGTTCTTCGGCGGGCTGGCGGGTGCCGTCGAGCCGTTCTCGCACCGTCGCTATGAAGGTTCGGGGCCGCTCGGGCCGCTCGATTGGTGGCGGAACGCGATCCCCTTCCCGACCGACAACCGCTACTCGGTAACGGCGGAGACGCAGGAGGCGATCGGTTTTATCCAGCGCAATGCCGGCCGGCCGTGGTTCCTGACGCTCGCCTACCATGCGGTGCACGTGCCACGACGCGGGCCGAACGGCCAGACCGACTACAACGGTATGCTCCGTGCGATGGATACCGGCATTGGGCAGGTTCTCGGCGCGCTTGCCGCGACAGGTCAGGCCAGCAACACCCTCGTGTGGTTCCTGTCGGACAATGGCGGCGATCCGAACGCGCGGAACGGGGGTTTGAGGGGTGTCAAGGGGCAGCTCTGGGAGGGCGGTATTCGGGTGCGTACGTTCGTGCGGTGGCCCGGCCGTATCCCGGCAGGCGATCGGCGCGGGGTTGAGCACGCTATCGACATGATGCCAACGGTGCTGGATATCCTCGGGGTGCCGGCGGTGCATGCGCTCGACGGTCAGTCGCTGAAGGGCTCGCTGCTCGGCAACACCGGTACGCCCTATGCCCGACACTTTTGGTCACAGGGCGGCGGAGGCAACCCGCCGGTCGCAATGCGGGACAACCAGTGGAAGCTGGTGCGCATTCCTGGACAGGCGCCCTATCTGTTCAACCTCGCGGCCGATCGGGCGGAGAAGCACAACGTGGCCGGGTCGAATGGGGCGCGGGTCACGGCGATGACGCAGATGATCAATGCGTGGCGGACGGAGGTAGGACGATGACCGGCAAGACGACAGGATTCACGGACGCGGAAGAGGTCGCCCTCCAGGCGTTCGACTCGCTCGCCTTCGACGTGCAAGTCGTGTGCGTGATGGGGGCGATCGGTGCGGAGGGTCCGTTCGCGATCCTCCTGCTCGGCGGAGAGGACAATGCCGTGTGCGTCCGCCTCTCGCCGACCAAGGTTCAAGAGGTGATCGAGAGCCTCCAGGGCCTCCAGGCCGCGGTCAAGGCGAACACCCAATGAGCGCGATCCAGGCCGGTATCGAGCGCGGCAGGCGGCTCCGCGCGGAGGCCATTCGGCGATGGGGCGCCCGGTTCCGTCTCTGGCTGTGCCAGCGGCGGTGGGGCGGTTGCGTCGGGTGCGGGTACTCGCCACTATGCGAGCGTTCGATGCTGGGTTGCGCCTACCGACGACAGGACCCCAACCGATGAAAGGAACCTTGATGCGAAACCCGACCGGCCTGCTTGCGGGCCTCGCCACCGGAGCCTTGCTGCTCACGGCGGCCTCTTGCGCCACCGGCCCGACCGCTCCCCGGATAGCGGTCAAGCAGGCCTGCTCCACTTACGCCTCATCCCTGCGGGTCCTGTCGGCGGCCCGCGCCCAAGGCAAACTGACGCCCGAGCAGGTCATGCAGGTCAACACGGCGAACAGCATGGTCGTGCCGATCTGTACGGCGCCCGAGCCGCCGACCGACGCCGAGGGCACCCTTGAGGGCCTGAACGCGATGCTTGAACAGATGATCTTTACGACCGGAGCACCGAAATGAGCACCACCCCCCTACTGATCGCCTACAGCCTGACGAACCTCGCTCAGGTCCTGATCGAGGAGGCCAAGAACACGACCGGAATGACCGACGAGCAAATCCAGGCGGAGTGGGAGGCGATGCACACGAAGTTTGCCAGCTCGCTCGCGCTGTGGAAGCAGGCGGGGGGCGAGGATGCCTGATTGGACGGGACGGGCGGAGCCTCTCACCGAGGCTGGATTCGCAGCCGCGTGCGAGAAGCTGGGGTGCTTCCCGTTCGTCCTTTGGGCGGTACTGCGGGTAGAGACGAGCGGTTGCGGGTTTCGCTCTGACCGATCGCTCCAACGACGGTTCGAGCCTCACATCTTCCGCCGCAATACCGGCATGAGCCTCCCGAACCTTGAGGAGGCGGTGGAGGCCGACCGAATCGGCGCCCTGCGCGCGACGAGCTGGGGCATCGGGCAGGTCATGGGCTTCAACGCCGAGATGGTCGGGTACCGGCAGAACGGGGCGGAGGGCATGGTCGCGACCTTTGCCGACTTCGAGGACGCGCAACTGGCGGCTATGGCGGAATTCTGCGTTCAGACGGGGGCGGCGATTCCCCTCCGCAACCGGGACTGGGCGCGGTTTGCCGCGATCTACAATGGCCCTGGGTACGCGGCGAATCGGTACGACGAAAAGCTGGCGAGGGCTTCGCGGACATCGATGGGCGCTCCGCCTGACCTCTCCGTGCGGGCGGAGCAAATCCGCCTCATGTTTGCGGGCCACTACACGAGCGCGATCGATGGCCTGGATGGGCCGAAAACGAGGGCGGCGAGGGCACTTTTTAGCTCTTGACACCGTCCACCGTTTACTGTATACCGTAGCACGTTGATCACGAAAACTTAGGCGGTGCCGGCGTCAACGGGGCGGTCAGAAGGGTTACACTCCCTTACCCTTCTACGTCACTCCTCGCCTGCAAACTCCCGGCCCTGGTCGGCACCGCCCTTTTATCGATTTTCAGGAGACTGCCATGAGCGTTTTCGATCCGGACAGCATTGCGCACGGGAGGCGGGAGGCGAAGATCGAGGAGGCATGGGAGACGGCGGTGGAGGAGGCGATCGCGATCGTGGCGGATGCCTATGCCGATGCCTTCGCTTCCTTCTCGCAACACGAGGCCGATTTCAACGAGTCGCAGATCAGCGCGGGTCGATGGGCCGTCTTCAGCCACTTTGTCCGTGCCGGAATTGAGGCTGTGCTTGAGACCGCCGTGGCGACCGTCGCCAAGAAGGAGCAGCCCGAGTGAACCTCGACGCCACGATTTACCTGCTCCAGCCCCGCAAGGCGCTCGAAGACGCCGTGACGCACGGCTATCTGGAGCTGATCCTGTCCGACGCCGAGGAGGCCCGGTACCTGCACCGTCGCATCCAGGCGAGCCGCGTGCGGGGTGCGGAGCACCTCCAGGGCGTGCTCATCCGACGCGAGGGGCGGGTTCTGTACATGACGACCGATCCGGAGAAGATGCCGAGGGTGGAGGTGCGACGGTGAAACCCCCCAAGCCCCTCGACGAGATCAACCAAGCCGTCGCCGTCCAGCGCTTCTACACGCTCGAAGGCTCGGACATCACCGACGACGACATTGACGAGCTGGTCGCCCTGCACCGCGCGGAGCGCGAGCGGCGGCTGGCGAAGGGGAAGAAGACGAAGACTTGCTAATCACAACACCCATTACCAAAGGAGCCCAAAAATGACCGACGCCAACTACACCTGCACTGTTGAACTCGACCACGACGCCGTGCGCAAGGCTGTCGCCGACAGCCTGCGCCCCCGGTTTCCGGACGTGCAGCCGGGCGACCTGACCTTCCGCTACAAGCGGAGCGACGACGCCGCCGGCTACCGGATCACGGTCACCTATACGACCACGATGTGATGAACGCGCGGAAACGGGCACTCCTGATCCGGCGTATTTGCAACCGGTACGGAGTGTCCCGGCGCAAGGCCCTTTTCTGGGTAGCCGAGATGGAGTTACGCGCATGAGTAGCATGGTAGAGAACCCCTCAACCGTCCTTTTCCTCGTCAACGATGACCTGCGGGCAATCCGCGTGTCGTACGAGGATGACGGTCGGTCGAAGCAGACGATCAAGAAGACGTTCATGACGGACCTGAAGGTGGGCGATTACGTTCTGGTCGAGACCGAAACCCGTTGGGGAGCTGCTGTTTGCAAGGTAGCGGCCCTCAATGTGGAACCGGATTTCAGTTCTCCAACACCGGTCGGCTGGGTGTTCGCCAAGGTGGATTTGGCCGAACGGGATCGGCTCAAAGAGGAGGAGCAACGCGCCCTCACGATCATCATGGAGGCACGCAAGCGGGAGGCGAAAGAAACCCTCCGTAAGACGATTCTCGCGCAGTGCGGTGACGAGCTGAAGGCGCTCCCGTCGTACAGCGTGAAGGACGCCGGGTAGCCCCGGCAAGGCAGGCTGCGGCTTAGGCCCTGGTGACCCCCACACCCACAGGAGGGGCCGTAGCCAGAAAGCATTCGCTTTCTTATATCTATTATAAAAGAAGACCGGTTGTGGGGGCGTCGATGTCCAGCGTGGGTTTGAGGTCGAAGTTGGATGGTTGGCGCTCCCACCGAAGTCTACCGAGGTGTTAAACTTATGAAACTATGTCAAGTTCTGGCCGTAGAGAAAACGGTCAAGGGGCGCGTTTACGCTGATGTCTCTGAGTTACACAAGAGAGGGCAGAAGGCTGTTCTTTTCAACGGGTTCTCGAAGCGGTACACGCCGCAGGACGATGACGGGGAGCAGTTGCCACCTGAATCGTTGAAGGTTCAGGCGTCAGCAGAGGATGCTCTGACGACGTTGGCGTCAACGCTCACTGAGTTGTTTGACATCGTCGCAACCAAAGACACGGCGAATTGCTCCGCAAAAGCTGATGTCGTTGTGGATGGCGTCACCGTTCTGCCTAGTGTACCGGCGACCCTCCTGTTGTTCCTTGAGAAGCAACTCACCGACATCCAAACTTTTGTCGAAGCTCTGCCAGTACTCGATCCCGCCGACACATGGTCTTATGACGACGCTTCGAAGTGCTATCGATCGGCGACTGTTAAAACGCACCGGACAAAAAAGATCACCAAGCCGATTGTGCTGTACCCAGCGACTCCAGAGCATCCGGCGCAGACGAACATCGTCACCGAAGACGTTTTGGCGGGCCATTGGGAAATGACGAAATTCTCTTCGGCCCTGTCGGAGACGAGAAAGGCAGAGCTGCGCTCTCGCGTATCGTCGCTGATCAAGGCCGTCAAGCAGGCGCGCGAACTGGCCAACACAACAGATTCTCCCCCAATTTTTATCGGAGACGCAATTTTCAAACATCTATTTCGTTAGGGCAAACTTAGCCTGATCGGTTGGTGTCAGAGTAAGAAACGCCATGTCTCCACAGTGTAGGTTCGAATCCTGCTCCCCCGACCAATCCTAACGGGGGATAGCCCAATGGCAGAGGCAAAGACGCTGGCAATTCAGCTTTTTACCCAACCAATCTCACTAACCGCAGCGCAGTCTGGCATCTCGAACGTCGGAGCGAAAAATTTCTTGTAGCGCAGGTTCGAATCCTGCCCTTGGCGCCAAAATCTCCATAGTGAGTTGTGCCGAGGTACGTTTAGCGGAAGAACGGGCAAGACGATCTTTTTAAGCCACCGACTTAAACGCCGTTGCCGGATGATCAAGAAAAGCGTTGCACTCGATTTGGGATCGAGCCCACGGGGCGGCAGTAGGGCTAACTGTCGCCCCACCTTAAAAAGTTTTTATGGACAGTGATACGAGTTGATCCGAGCCTTTACAAATCGACCCCATGGGGGCTGGCGTGGTCGCGGACACGAGTAAAAGCCGCCGCTGCGCCGGTCTTCGAGGACCTGGAAGCCTGCACCTGCCCAACTGAACTGGGAGCACTACCCTACGCACACCGGGCGATCCTGTCCGTGTTGCAACGAGCCGTTCCGGACTGGTACCGAAATTTTTGGGACCGTCTGCGAGAGAGGGAGGAGGAGCTGATGGCCGAACCGATACCCCCACGTTTCCCTGCTGCACCGGCCGCGCCCGCCAAACCAGCGGCCCCTGCCCGACCCGCCGGCACCACCTTCAGCCGAGCCAAGCGCTCGATCAAGAGCTTGTTGATCGGCCTGGGCGCGGACCTGGGCGGCGGCAAGACCTACTCGGCGCTGGCGCTGGCGAGCGGCCTCGCACGCGGCGGACCCATCGCGATGATCGATACCGAGAACGGTCGCGGGTTGATGTACGCCGATCGGTTCGTGTACGAGCACGGCACTCTCGCTGCACCGTTCAGCCCGCACCGTTACCGCGCCGCCATCCACGAGGCCACCAAGCTCCGACCGGCGGTGATCGTGGTGGACAATGCGACGTTCGAGCACACCGGAACCGGTGGGATGCTGGATATGGTCGGCGACGGCGGCTTCGGCGGGTGGAAGGCGCCTAAGGCCATGAACCACGATCTCTGCACGCAGCTCCAGGCGCTGCCCTGCCACGTGATCCTGACCTTTCGCGTCAAGGAGAAGCTCCGGCCGGAGAAGGTCGCCAACAAGTGGGAGGTCGTCAGCGACGGCTACCTGCCGCAGGGCGATACGGACCTCCTGGGCACCATGACGGTCCTCCTGGAGCTGGGGGATGGCGGAGTACCGATCGCTCCGAAGAAGCGCCCCTGGAAGCTCCCAGCGGGCCTGGATAGCCTTGTACCTTTCGACCGCCCCCTCGACGCCGAAACCGGTCTGGCGCTGGCCAACTGGTGCGAGGATGGGGCGAGTTGGGACGCCGTGAGCCCCGGCGCTAACCCGGCTCCGATCACCACTACCGAGGACTGACGATGACTGATATCAACAACCTGATCTACGGCTCCGCAGCGGACATCCCGGAGCCGCCGGCACTGCCGACCGGCCACTGGCGCTTCAAGGGTAAGGCCGTGACCGGCAAGACCCGCAAGGACGGCACGACGGTGGCGCTGCTGACGATGGAGCCGCTGGAGCCGATGGACGACGTGGACCCGGTTGCGGCGGAGCAGTGGCGCGACGCCGCCAACGGCGAATCCGCCCAGTTCCACGAGTTCCGCGACGGCCCCGCCGTGAAGCGTACCTGCAAGGCCCTCGGGCTGGCGCGGCTGGCGGATATCGTGGATACTGAGTTCGTCGCCTGCGTCACCCACGACCCGAAGAAGGACGGGGACGGGGTGTGGCTTCGGTTTAAGGAGTTCGCGCCGGTTACGGACTGATCGCTAGTGGTCGGGCTCGGGAGGGACAGCACACCATGTCCCGTTACCGGATTTCCTGAGCCTGCGCAAGCCGAGTGTGGGGCCACATAATACGCCAGCAAGGAGAATATGGACATGCAGCACGACTTCATTTTGCTCGACAGAAGCGGATCAATGGAATCCGGAGGGCGCTGGGCAGAATCTATCAACGCCATAAACACCTACGTCAAGAAACTGGCCGACGACGGCGTAGATACTGGCGTCACATTGGCTGTTTTCGATAGCGACACGGGCGCCGCTCTCGATTACCGCGTTATCCGCGACCGCATCATCCCGTCCACGTGGCACCCGGTCTCTGATGCGGACGCCGCGCCTCGTGGGATGACGCCACTGAACGATGCCATAGCGCGCACGGTTGCCGCCGCGCAGGCTGGTAATTACGACAAGGTTGCGATCATCATCGTCACAGACGGACTGGAGAACGCATCCAAGGAGTGCACCACAGCGCACGCCAAGAAGTTGCTGGACAACTGCCGCGCTAGGAACTGGCAGGTGCTCTTTATCGGGGCGGATTACGACAATGCGGCGCAGGCTGCTCAACTCGGGAACGCGGTTGCAGCTACGCTGGCCTCCGCCGCCCCCAACCTGTCGTTTGTGATGGAAAAAACGGCGGGGATGCGCGGTGCCTACGCAGTCAGCGGTGCGGCCATGCTCTATAGCGCTGCGGATAAGAGACGGGCACAACAAAGATAGACCCCCGGAATTCGTGCGGCGGCGTGGAAAGCAGACACGCGGTTAGGCTGGTCTCCGTGTATCCCGGCCAGGACATCGTTATAGGGTATGGGTTAGCG
>ERZ761594.435-NODE-435-length-12423-cov-9.740298_pt1 | contig 12423 bp, 16 predicted proteins | sample MGYA00511036_ERZ761594 | MGnify/ENA primary metagenome ERZ761594 (study PRJEB28899, sample SAMN03785561) | bioreactor sludge metagenome | biome: EBPR Sludge; feature: EBPR Bioreactor; material: 0.22µm filtered reactor supernatant | place: Saint Lucia: Queensland... | reverse complement strand
AGAATTTAAGAAGTGTGAATCATGTGGTCTTCAGATTTTCTAAACCGTTTTAAGAAAGTGCGCTTTACCGGTTGAGGTTCAACCATTTTTATTCCTTTCTCGAGCAGTGCTTCTTGTATTAATAATAACTGATTCCGAGCAATTCTGGGAACAGTCAAAGGTGGGAAGAAACCGTATTCAAGAACCTCAGCACTTGGATGAAATTCTCCCCCAATAAACGTCCCTACTACACAAATATCAAGCCGCGCGGAATCACGATCGGTTCTCACTTTCAGTTCATGATCTCCACTAACCACAAGGCCAGATTCTTCCAAGATTTCCCGTTCCAATCCTTCTGTCGGATGTTCCCCGCCTTTGATATATCCACCAGGCAAACTCCATTCTGTTTGGCGGTAGGTGTGCCTAAAGAGCAGAATGTTATTTTCCTCATTAAAGATAATTCCCGTCACACCGACTAAAAACTGATCCTGTACTGCACGCATTACAGACAGTTGAACGTTCGTTGGGAGTTTTAATGTTCGCCATAATTTTGCTAAGTATTTTTTCACAGTGCATTAGCGTCGGCTTCACCATCTTCTCGTTGTGATTCTAGTCGGGCGTTCTCAAGCTCTAACTTGTGTACTTGTTTGCGGTTCATATCACAGTATACCCTGTTCGGTGCTACTGAGCGCTCTGTTCGGCGTTGCTTTTAGTTTGAAACCCCATAGATTCAGGATTTATCTGCACATTCTGGGCAGTAATACTTCCATCTGAGTTCTCTGAACCAAAAACTGCAACCATATTACCACTTAAAACATCAGAGAGATCCCCTCTCATTGCCTTGTTAATTGTTGTTGTAGACGATATTAAAATAATTTTTGTACTTCCATCAGACATTTTTACCGTAATTGACTTGTCATCGCGTCCAACAACTTCACCATTAACAGGACGGAAACCGCTTCCTCTTACTATTGTTCGACCGTTTTGCCCTTGTCTTTGCATTATATTTCCATCAAACCGTGTTCCTTGAGGGGCTTTTGCATCGCGATATTTCATCCCACCCAAAAACCCTACCGCAGCACATATGATTGCCACAATAACAAGAGTACTTCGACCCTGTACTGTATTTTTATGTTCCTCTTCTTTCATGTTTTCACCTCCCATTCTTTTTTACTCATATCGTAACGCTTCAATAGGTTGTAATTTTGATGCTTTTCTTGCTGGATACCAGCCAAATACAATGCCAACCACTCCAGAAACCCCAATGGCCAAAAAAATCGCTGAGGGTGATATCGCAAATGGCAAGCTCATAAGTTTGGATAATACAAATGAAATGGCAACTCCAAGAATCATGCCGACTATTCCACCAATTGCAGTAAGCATTGTTGCCTCTACCAAAAACTGGGTAATGATTAGATTACCTTTCGCCCCCAGCGCTTTGCGTAATCCAATTTCCCGCGTACGTTCGGTCACTGTCACAAGCATGATATTCATAATCCCGATTCCGCCAACAAGTAGTGAAATTGCAGCAATTCCCCCAAGGAGCGTCGTAAAGGTGCTGGTGATCTGAGAAGCAGTATTCAATATGTCGTTTTGAGAGAAAATGGTGAAATCGGCTTCAGCAGGATCTGATAACTGGTGTCTACTTAATAGTAAGAACCCAATTTCATTTTGTGCTTGCACCATTACCTCCTGGCTTTTTGCTTCAACGGCGATGGTTGAAACATGACTCGCACCGAACAATACTTTCTGCGCTGTTGTAAGCGGAACATACAATGCATCATCCGGGCTACTAAACCCAGTTCCTCCTTTTGATACAGTTACTCCAATAATCCGAAGTGTTTGGCCATTTATTCGAACAATTTGACCAATCGGATCGATACCTTCGCCAAACAAATTCACTGCAGCTTGCGGCCCAATAACGGCTACCCTCCCGAGTGACGCAACATCTTGAGCTGAGATAAATGAACCTTGCGACAACGCTATCTTTCGTATCGTTTGATATGCAGGATACACGCCGGTGATTTGTGTGTTTGTATTATTCCCACCCGCAGTGACTTGTGCACGTGCTGAATATTCTGGAGAAACAGCGCTTACCGTCGTAATCTGATCCGATGTACCAATGGCAAGCGCATCCTCGAGAGTTAGTGAGGTTCCTCCACCTTGTGCACCACGAACTCCTCCGGTGGTCTGCGCTCCTGGGATTACTGTTAATAAATTAGACCCTAAGGACTGAATCTGATTTTGTACTGCAAGTTGCGAGCTTTGGCCAAGGGAAATAAGTGCAATTACGCTTCCGATACCGATCACAATTCCCAGAACCGCGAGTGAGGTCCTTAATTTGTTTACAGTAAGCGTTTGTATCGCTTCAATGATAATTTCCCGAATATCCATAGATTATTTCGCAATTCTTCTTTTTTTAACGACTTCGTCACCACGCAGTGCACCGTCTCTCACAAAAATAATTCGTTTTGCATGTTCCGCAATATCAGGCTCATGAGTGATCATTACAATCGTGTGCCCTTCATTATTCAGCTTTTGGAAGATAGCCATAATTTCTGCTGATTGGCTTGAAGCAATGTTTCCTGTCGGTTCATCGGCTAACAAAATTGCTGGATTCATAGCAAGACCTCGCGCGATTGCGACTCGTTGCTGTTGCCCACCAGAGAGCTGTGCTGAGGTGTGATGCATACGGTCCTTCAATCCAACGAGTTCAAGATATTTTCGAGCACGTTCCTCTCGCTCTATTTTCGGCATTCCTGCATACGCTAACGGGAGACTGACATTTCGAAGAGCGCTGGTTCTTGGCAACAAATTAAATGCTTGAAATATAAATCCGATTTTTTGGTTTCGAATATCAGCGAGTGCATCGTCGGACAAATCCCCCACATTCTTTCCATCAAGTATGTATGTTCCTGAGGTTGGCCGATCAAGTGCTCCGAGGATATGCATAAGGGTTGATTTTCCTGAACCTGACGGGCCCATTATTGCAACAAATTCTCCTTTTTTAATATCAAACGAAACATCAGAAAGCGCAACAGTTTCTAAAACGCCCGTTTTGTAGACTTTACTTAAATGTGAAGCATGGATCATACGGTTATCTATTGGTTCGAATAACGGTTGTCGCACCAGCTCCACCAAAGCTTCCACCTCTATTACCGCCTAAGCCACTAAAAAGTGATTGTGTTTGCGTGGTTGTGCTTACGGAAGAAATACTTGTAATAACAGTATCCCCCTCATTGATGCCACTCTTAATCTCAATCTGAGTGTCGCTTTTTGCACCAGTTTCAACCGAAACCAACTCAGTTCCGCCATTTCGCTGCACACGAACGGTTGATTCACCGTTCTGCGTTTGTACTGCACTAATAGGCACAAGCAATACATTATCGACAGTGTTTAAAATAATGTTGGCGTTTGCGGTCATATTTGGAAATAATTCCTTGTTCGCAGTATCGAGCTGAATCACTGTTGGATAATTTGTGACACTCGAACTCGTGTTGCCCACAGTATCAATACTCACCACTTTTCCGGTAAACGTTTTATCTGAAAATGCGTCAAGAACAATAGTGGCCTTGTTTCCGATTTTGACCTTTGGAATATCCACTTGGGTTAAGTTCAAGGTGATGGTTGGGTTTGCTTCCGTTACAATGCTCCCGATTTTTTGGGAAGACGCTGCATTTGAATTGGATGACTGTGATGCAATTACCGAGCCCGGTGTAAGTGACATACCATTCACTGTCCCTGATATCGGAGCATAGATAATGGGTGATGTACTGCGCAGTGATAGTGCCGCTGCAGAAAGGTTGCTTTGTGCTGCAGCAATGGCCATTTGCTGGTTGTTATATGCATTCTCTGAAGCAATCCATGTTGCATTCTGCTGGATATATGTCGGATCATTCGTTTCAAGTTCACGTGCGACCGCGTCATTAATAAATTTCTGATTTGCACTAAACATAGCCGCCTGTAAGGTATTGATTTGATTTTGCGCAGATGCAAGATTGTTTTTAGCTGAGGTATACGAGGCGCTTGCAGATAAGTATTTTTGTCGGGAATCTTGATCTAAATCCACTTCGATAAGAGGATCCCCGGCTTTCACTCTTTGGCCATTCTGCACATATACTTTTTTAACAACTCCCGTCGCAGCAGTATCAACAGTTGCACTGTTTGCGGCCGTAACTTGACCTGACGCAGAAAGCGATATAACGAGTGTTCCTTTTTCAGCTACAGCAGTTTGAGTCACCGTCTGAGGAGTTGCAGCTGCATTCCGAGTAATTAAATATGCTGTGCACACAATGACTACAACAAGAAATACGGTCAACTTTTTATGAACACGTACTTTGTTAGATATGCCTTCAAAAATTTTCTTCATACCCGTACTGTATTGCGCAATTCTGAGAGGTAGCTGAATACTGTAGAGCAATTACTCCCAGTTTTTTGGCAAAAAAAGGATGCCTCATGTAAGGCATCCCTTTATGCGAACCAGCGAGAACCGTTATTTCTCGTCAGCCCAGCCCATTCGCTCTCCTTTTCCGAGTTTGTGCATTCGGAAAAATCCAAGCTCTTTGGTATTTATAGAATTTTCAGACGCCCACTTTTTAAGCTCATCTGACAATTCTTTCATTTTTGTCTTTCGCTCTTCAGGACTCAAATTTTTGAACCCTTCAATTTTAGTCATCACTTCAGCATGCTTTGCTAAAATTAATTTCTTTTGAGCTTCTGTTATTTTCCCTTCAGACACTGCTTTGGTGAGACGAGTTTCCCATTGAGCAGTCATCGTCGCGCGATGCTCTGATCTCACCTGATTTACCACTTCATGTACATCACTTTCCTTTAAATTGAATCGTTCTGCAATTTTGGTAACCAGTGTTGAGTATGTCGTGTCTTGTGCGGACACGGGGTATGTCCCCATTGCGATCGCTCCTAAAATCGCGACTAACGCAATCGTCGGCATTATTACTTTACGTTTCATGTAATCACCCCCATCTCAAAAACACTGTATCAAGGAATTCTGAAGAAATGCTTAAGCCCTCGGAAGAATGACGGTAAAAGTTGCCCCCTTCCCTGGTTCGCTTTCAACTTTAATTTTCCCGTTATGCATATCAACTATAGACTTTGCAATCGCGAGGCCTAATCCGTATCCATCTCGTTTCTCTTTGCTCCGTGAAACATCAGCGCGATAAAAACGGTTAAAAATATATGGAATGTCGCTCCCTTTTATCCCAAGACCATCATCTGAAACTGTAATAACAGCATTCAGTTTGGTTTGTGTGAGAGCAACCCGGACTACACCATGTTCGTGACTATACTTAATCGCGTTATCAATAAGAATGGAGAAAAGCTCCTCAAGACTTGTTTCATTTCCATTGAGCTGCACTTCTGAGATAGCTGGTGAAATCGTAACATGTTCTTTCTGCGCAATCGGCTCAAATCGAGCGATTGCTTTTTCAGCTACTTTATTCAAATGAATCGCTTTTTTCGGGAGTTTTTTTACTCCATCTTCGTAGCGTGAAAGCGATAATAAATAGTTAGATAGGAGTTGCATTTTGTCCACTTCCTCAAGGTTACTTTGCAATAGCTTTTTTGCGTCACTGAGATTAAACCGCTTGTCACGTAAATTCACTTCAATTTCTGTCTTCATGGATGTGAGTGGAGTCCGCAGTTCGTGAGAAGCATCACCGATAAATCGTTTTTGGTCTTCAACCATTTTCTCAATTGGCCGCAACGTTCTCCCAGCGAGCACATATCCCGCAAGAGCACTCCCCAAGAGAATAAATGCGTTTACGAGGCCTAATTGGGTGATAATCCTCCCTCTAATTTCGTTATAAATGGCCACGTCATCAACTAAGTATCTTTCCGTATAAAACGATGTCCTCAGAGATCGAATCCGAAATCCTCTATTTACCTCTTCAATAACGTTTCTATAGACAAACCCGCTGAAGGAAAGGCTGATAACCATAATTATTAAGACATACCAAGCAGTAAGCTTTATTCTGGTGGACTCGAAGATCATCATATGCTCATTTTATATCCAAATCCGCGCACAGTGTGGATTAATGGGGTCGACTGAGGAAACGCCTTGTCTATCTTATTTCGCAGATATCCCATGTAGACTTCCACAGTATTCGGTAAAATATCAGCCTCGTAACTCCACACTGATTCCATGATTTGTTCCTTGGTCATAGTCTGTCCAGGATGTCGCATGAGGTATGTAAGAAGCGCAAACTCTTTTTTTGTGAGCTCAACGACAGTGTGACCACGTTTCACCTCATAATTCATCATGTTTACAACAAGATCCGCAAGAACCAGGGTAGTTTGCTTGGCCTCCTTGGGTCTTCTCGTCAGAGCCTTAATACGCGCGACAAGTTCCTCAAAGGCAAAGGGCTTTACCAAGTAATCATCAGCTCCGGTATTAAGCCCAGATACACGATCCTCTACTTCACCTTTTGCAGTTAACATTAAAATTGGCGTATGAATTTTATTCTTTCGAAGTTCCACACAAATATCAGTTCCATTCATTCCCGGAAGCATGAGATCAAGCAGAATAACGTCATACGGTTCAGTTGAAGCAAGATCATACCCAGCGTCCCCGTCGTACGCCACATCAACAGCAAATGACTCGAGTTCCAAGCCTTTTTTTATCGAATTCGCAATTTTATGCTCATCCTCGATTACTAATATTCTCATAGCGTGTAGTATATCCTATATATTCTTTCAACCTGAGTTTTTTCTGAGAACCTGCCACTTGGGTCCGGTTCAGTTGCACATGCTGATTCACTCAACTACAATGAGTCCGCTTATGAACATTGAAGTTATTAAACGAGACGGATCAAAAGAACCCTTTAGCTCAGATAAAATTCGCCGAGTAGTCATGGCCGCAGGCCTTCCTTCGACAAAAGTGCCTACACTTATTGATGCGATTGAGTCGTGGATACAAACATTGGAAGTGACTGAGGTCAACTCATTAGCAATTAGAGATAAAGTGCATGAGGAGCTTGTGAAACTTGATCCATATGCTTCCAACATGTACGGTTGGTACCAGAAAACAAAAGACAAGTAGTTTTCATATAATGAACAATGATATTCAATTTTGTATAATGATTCATGAGCTCCACAAGATATAAAGAAGCCTACGAACAAATGCTTCACGATAATAAAGACCTCTTTGATGACTTTCAGAGAGTACATGACGCATACGCCTTAAACGAAGCCCAAAACCAAGATGAATTTAACGAGAAAGGTAAGATTGTTATGGGCATTATTCGAAAATACGAGGATATCTTATGCAAAAGAAGTGAAGTGAATGGATTCAGCGACTATACCAGTAAACTTGCAGAGAAATTTCAAAATGAAGTTAGAAAACACTTCCCTAAGATCGACCAAGTTGGGATAAAGAGAATGATCATGAAACCTGTAGAGAAACCCGCAAATGCTTCTTTTGGCATTCGAAAGATAAACTTTAAGTAATACCTTGGTTTGTCTACTCCTTACTTATTTAGCAGGACTCATATCCTTAAGTGCCATCACACTTCTTGCTACTACTTTACCGTTTTCAGTATAGCCTGCAACAAACACTGACTGTCCTTCATGGATTCCTTTCGATGGAATTCTTGCACCACGAATCAAATATATTTTAACCCGCTCGCCTCGCAAGGTTTCTATGTAAAAGATATTTGCAGTTCTTGATTCAACGACACGACCCGCATACAAAACCAATGGTTGACCATCTACGGAATAAATTGAAGAGAGCGCTGTTCTTCTAAGGTTCTCATGAAGCGGAGTTTTATAGAGCAGAAAGGCAAATCCAACGAAAACCACCGCAAGAAGCATAAAAAGGCGGAACAGTGTGAGCTTATATGCCAATTTGTAATATTCAATTACTGCAAAGCACAAGAGGAAACAGCTGATAGCGAGACCAACTGAAAACCATGGTATATGTAGCAGTAAAAACCTCACTCCAAATACTCGTACTGCGAGTAGCTTGTAAAAAATCACACTCGTAAAAAACACTCCTATTCCGGCTGTCACCGCAACGATTAAGCTCAAGAAAACAGTTCTTGCAATAAAAACGATTGATGGACGCATCCGTATGTTTTCAACTTCGATGCGCTGCATCACACGCCGGCTCATCCCGCTTTCATATGCAAGCTCCTTTTTCTCAAAATTTAGATCTTTATGATGCTTTACCATACTTTTTTTCTATTAATCTTCGACCTTTTGTTATTCTTCCCGCAATAATAGTTACTGGCAATTGCAAAATATCGCGAATTTCATCATAACTTCGCTGTTCAATGAAGTGCAAAACAAGTGGTTCTCGATACATCACTTTGAGGTTCGAGGCGTATTGAGCGATGTGCTTTACAAGCTTTGGATCAGAAAACTCATTCTCGAAATCGTCATCTGAAATCAGTTCTTCAAACAGTCCCGGGTAACTTCCGACAGCCTGAGTTGTCTTTCTTTGTGCTTTATAAAAGTGCGCAAATTCTTCGTGTGCTTTTCGATACATCCAGCTGGAGAACTTAAGGCGTGGTGAGTATTGGTTTAAATCTCTGTATACCGTTAGGAATGTTGTTTGAACAAGGCCATGCGCTGTTAAGTCATTCTTCACCAAAAACGTCATGTATCGTATGAGTTTCTTCTCATATCTAAAGATAATTTCTCGAAATGTTTCACTATCTTTACTGCGCACATACAAAGCAATATCTTCATCTGGAAATGCGCGAATGTTCATTACACTCATCATACACAATTATAGTACTGCTTTCACTCGCCTTTTGACGAGTAGTGAAGCGATAAACGTACATGCGGCTGCAAATACGATTGGCGTGCTGGGATTAAAAGCAGCAGCGGCAACCCCACCCATAATTGGAGGAATTGTATGTGCAAGTGCTGTAATCGACGTATTAATACCTAACACCTCTCCCTGCTTCGACACACTCACTGATCCGCTAATCAAACTCAGTAAAAAAGCCTGTGACAACCCCAGGAATAAAGATACAAACGGAGTGAACAATAAAAAGCCGATAAAGCTTTGAGGAATAAACAACAATAAAATAGTAAGAGAGAGCCCCACCAAGCACAGATAAAACGCGCGCTTCTCTCCAAATTTCTCTATAAAGAATCGGGTCAGTGTTATCTGCCCTATTGCCATCCAAACACCGAGGTACGATAAAACAAATCCAAATTGTGATTCTGAGAGCCCTATTCGACTAATTACGAACACAGACAAAAAGGCTGTCATTGTTGCAAACGCGCCTTGAAGTAAGAAGTTTACAGCGAAATACAATCTCACCCCGCGCATTTGTAATGCCTGCTTTATGTGCAGTATCGCCTTTGCCCACTGAATATGAGAGGCCGTGAATACCTTCTTTTTAGTTTCAGGTAGAAAAAGTACCAGTAACGCGATATTTATTCCTGTTAGAAGCAGCGCAGCCCAAAATGGTGCCGTTAACCCAAAGATGTCTGAAAATGCTACTCCTGTTAAATGAATCCCCAGAAGCGGCCCGAGGACAAATCCCATCCCAAAGGCCGCTGATAAAAACGCAAAATTGCGGGCTCTTGTTTTTTTTGTACTAATGTCTGCAACCGACGCCTGTGCAACTGATAAATTACCTCCTGAAAGTCCATCAATTGCCCGCGCTAAGAAAAGGACTGGTAAGTTTTTATAAGTAACCCCAATGATCAGGAGCAGATATGCAACAAATGTCCCTCCTAATGAGAGCGCGAGCACGCGTTTTCGACCAACAGTGTCTGAAATATCACCTAATATTGGAGTTGCAAAGAGTTGAGTGAATGGAAAGAGGGCTATTAACAGCCCAAAGATAATATATCGGATATCACTTGTCATCCCTTGCGCGACGACACTCCCTGAGAAATGAGGATCGATAATAAGAAGTGGAATAAGCGGTACCAGGATGCCGAACCCCAACATATCAACAAAAACAGTAAACGCAACTAATGCCAGTGCTTTGTTTTTATGAACCAGATTGATGGTTTTTTTCATAACCGAAAGACACCCTATCCTATCAGATTCCCTGTATTCATGAGATGTTATTTTCAGGTGAGCTGTGCCATGGTATCCTTGATTCACGATGATTAGGATCCCTCGAACAAAGCGTGGCTTGCTTGCATACCTTTTTGCAATAGCAACAGTCACCTTTTCGCTCTTCGCAACAAGTAATACCACGCTTCCTAAAAGAACCGCGCAAGCACCTTCCCCAACACCGGTTGAACAACCACAAACTGCGGTACTCGGTACCAAAGCTCGAGAAGTTGCTCGCGTAACTAAAGTAGTGTCTGGAGATACTGTGCAAATAGAAAACGGGAAAACAGTACGAATGATCGGTGTTGATGCGCCAGATACTGGTTGTTACAGCGCAGAGTCTACGGAATTTCTCACTGAACTATTGCTCGACCAGGCAGTTGAGATACAAGAAGACGTAACAAACGAAGATGTTACCGGGAATCTTCTTCGCTATATTTACTTGAATGGTGAGCTCGTTAACACAACCATTGTTATCGAAGGATTTGCATTCGCTCGAAGTGTGACACCGGACATCTCCCACAACCAATCAATTCAAAAAGCAGAACGAGACGCCTTATATGAAAAGAGGGGCATTTGGGATGGTACCTGTGCCTTTAATGGAAGCTAAATACCTCGTAGTGAATATTCTCTTCAGGAACTCCTAGTTCAAGTAATGCGCTTTTCACAGCTTCCATGAAACCAACAGGACCACAAAGGTACACTACTCTCTTTGTTACATCCTTTACCTGTGCATTAATATTCATTTTATCGATGCGACCTGCGATATGCGGCGCTCTAACAGTGGTTTCCTCAGTGAAGAAATATATTGTTTTAACACCATGCTTTTGTGATACTTCAGTAATTTCATTCTTGAGCGGAATGGCTGACTGGGTTTTATTTGAATACAAGAGTACCGTATCATGATTTTTCGCATGTTCAGACAATAGGCTCATGATAGGAGTAATTCCAATTCCTCCAGCAATAAACAATAACTTTGAAGTATCCCCTTCAGGGATAACAAAACGTCCGTGAGGCCCATCAATAAAAACTGGAGTTCCTACCTGAATACCAGATATTTCATGGGTAAAATCCCCTGAATCTTTGACTGTTATCCGGATATCGTGGTGTGAGGTATCCCATGAAAGTGAAAATGGATGAGCCTGCCAAAACCGTTTTCTATCGAGAAACCGGAATATCATAAATTGACCGGCTAATCGCTTAAAATTCTGCATGTTCTTCCCTGAAATATAAATCATTGTTTCATCTGAGGTTCCTTTCACCACACGACTTACAAAAAACTTATGAGTCATAAAAAAGTATGTGGGTCTTAAGAAGCGAAAAACAACAAAATTGGCAATTACGAAGACATAGAGCGCCATCCAAAAGAGTGCAAATTGCGAGTCGCTTAGTGAGCCGCCAATTTTTAACTGGTGGCCGTACGAGAAGAATATTGCAAGGTATACAAATAAATGTATGAAATACCAGGTTTCATATTTCAGCCGTAATCGCTTTATAAAAATTGACGAAAGGGCAATCGCAACAAACATCACAAACGCGATAAATGCTTCAAAAACGTCTTGATAAAAATCAAAGAACGTAACAAGCTGTGTAATAAGACCCGTCTTTGCACTTCCAGCATAGGAAACAAGAATACATACAAAGTGAATAATAATTGAGTAGAGCAGGAGCTCGCCGGTAGATCTATGCAGTTTTGCAAGCTTGTCATGCCCCCAAAGCGTTTCAATCCATTTAATACGACCGATGAGAAGCAGCTGCGTTAAAACCAGAAACACCGATGTAAGCCCTGCGATCCTCCCGATCGCAAGTAAAATACTAGACATATCAGGGCTCAGGAGCAGTGGGAGTGAACTTTTTAACCAAAAATATAAAATGGCTCCAAAGCACAGGGCATATAACCCTTTTACAATCGATTTTGCATGCATTGTATGCAGTGTAACAAAACTTTTTCCCCTTGTCGTTGATAATTGTTCATAGTACAGTGCACTTATGGACGAATCTGATGTAGGAAAGAGACCAACCAATGCACCGGAAGCAGCTGTCCCTTCTACTGTTCCTGAAGCACAAGATCCTCAAGACACAACTCTTTTTTCACCAGTCAAGGAAACGAATATTTCCCCAGTTGAAGGTGGAACAACAATGATTGCTGGCGTAAGCACAATGCCAGTAAGTACTGAAGCAATTGCAGACGCAACACTGAATGCGGTCAAAAATTCACCAACGGCAGAAGACCTCGTACAAAACCCTAATTTCCGCGCAGCAATAAAGGGTTCTCAGATTAAAAACGCGGCAGAAAACAAACGAAATACTCCTGATACTAAATAATTAAAAATTATTTAGTTTTGAAGTTTACATCCCAATCAAGATTTGGAATTCGAAGGGTATCTTCTTTTAAGTCCGTTGAT
>ERZ761594.434-NODE-434-length-12466-cov-17.238418_pt1 | contig 12466 bp, 11 predicted proteins | sample MGYA00511036_ERZ761594 | MGnify/ENA primary metagenome ERZ761594 (study PRJEB28899, sample SAMN03785561) | bioreactor sludge metagenome | biome: EBPR Sludge; feature: EBPR Bioreactor; material: 0.22µm filtered reactor supernatant | place: Saint Lucia: Queensland... | reverse complement strand
GTGGCTGCCGTTGACTCTGTGGCACAAGTTCGGGCCCAGGTCGAGGGCGGTCACCCGCTACCGGTGACAAACTGGTGAAGGGCCCCCCACGGCCCACCCTGGGGAAGGGTGAGCACGTGGGGGGCCTTCTGTGCTGCCGCCCCGCCCGGGTCGGCAGCCGTTTCCGTGCGCCCGCGGCGCCGTTGGGTCACACGTTGGTCGGCGGCCGTGGGCCGTTGGGCACTGCGTAGACGCCCAGGGCGCCGGCGATCGCCGAGGCGATGGCGACCCACTCGGCTCCGGTGATGGCGGACCCGCCGTCGGACCCGGTCAGCAGCGCGGCCCCGACCACGCCCAGACCAGCGGCCGCGGCGATGAGCGCCTTGCGAACCCAGGCAATCCATTGGGTGAGGGGCATGATCTTGTCTCCTGTCAGGTGAGCCGGACGTGATCGAGCAGGAACGCCAGTACGGCGACGGTGCCGGCCGCGGCGGCCGCGGCCGAGGCGAGCGCGGCCCACAGTTGGCGGGGGGTCACCCCGACCGGGCGTGCCTCGAGGGCCACCAGCCGGGCCGAGGGGTCGGGGGTGTGCTCGAGGCTGGTCACCCGGTCACGTAGGTCCGCCAGGGCCTCCCGCTGGGTGACGAGATCGCCGGCGGTGTGCTCGTGAGCGGTGGTCAGGGCCTCGATCCGGACGGCGGTCTCGCCCACCTTGACCTGCACGTCGGTGAGGATGCCGAGCAGCTGGTCGAGTTTGGTGTCGGCGTCAGGCACGGCGGACAGGCCTCCCGGGACGGCCCGGCGGCCGGGCAGGTGGTGGACCCCGGTGGCCGGGGATTGGATGCGTGGGTGCCGCAGGGCGGCGGTCATGCCGACCAGCCCAGGCCGAGCGCGGCCGCCGTCAGGGGGCCGACGATGCCATCGGGGGTGAGCCGGTGGCGGCGTTGGTAGCCGATCACCGCGGCATGGGTGGCCGGGCCGTACCACCCGTCATCGGTCACGCCCACCGCCCGCTGGACGGCGCGCACGTCCTCACCGTGCAGCATCGGCGAGTCCAGGGCGAGGGTGCGGGTGAGAGTGAGGCGCACGCCGGCGGGGCGGGTCGGGGTGGCCTCGGTGGCGGCGAGGATCGCGGCGGCGTCCGGGACCACGACGGTGCGCAGCTGTCGGATCCGCACCGGCCCGGGGCAGGTGCGCCCGTCGGGGGCCCACTCGGGGTGCTGGGCGTGCCAGCCGATCCCGGGCATGGTGGTCGAGGTCGAGATACGGGCCGGGTGGCCGGTGCCGCGGCACCACCAGACGATCAGCTCGGTCAGGGCCTCGATCTGGGCAGGTGACCAGGCATTGGACGGGTTGCCACCGTCGGAGGTCTCCACGGACGTGCAGATGCTGTTACCGGCGTTCTGGGCGTCGGCCTGGCGGCCGGTGTCCTGCCACTGCCAGACGGCGCCGTCGAGGCTGGTGCCGTCGTTGTCCCGGTCCCAGGGTCCGCCGATCCCGAAGTGCGATTCGGTGCCCTGGTATCCGTTGCGGCGGAACAGGTCCTCGGAGCCGCGCAGGTAGCCGACCATGGTGTGTACCACCAGGATCCGGGGGGTGATGGGTGGCTCGTCCTGGCGTCCGAGGGGTCGCCAGCGAGCGGCGGGGTAGCGGGCCGGCAGTGCCATGGCGTGCCCTCCCAGGGGATTGTGTGGCTCGGGGATGCGTTGTGTCAGAAGCCGATCACGGCGCGCATGTCGGTGGCCCATTGGGCGGTGCCCGCCCGGGTGGCCTCCCAGAGGTAGGCCTTGGTGATCTGGGGGAACTGGGCGCGGATCGCGGCCATGTTGTCCCGGGCTTGTTGGTTGGTCCAGTAGATCGAGGATGAACCGATCATCATTCCCACGCTCATCTTGGACTGCGGGATGCCGGCGGCGAGGTAGGCATTGATGTTGCCGATTGCCGCAGAGAGCGAGACAACGGCGTCGTAATACTGCTGTCCGATCATGTCGAGGCAGCCGGCTGCCTGGCAGGCCGCGGCCGCGGCCCGGTACTGCGCTTGGTTGGACCCGTTGGGCGCGAACGTGATTGCGAAGTTGGCGCCGAAAGTTGACTTGCACCACGAAGAGATGTCGACGCAATCGGCGGATCCGAGGTTCGCAGAGCCCTCGAGGTCCCAGTCGATGCCGTGCAGGTTCCCGCCGAGTGCGTTGCGGATGTTCTGCAAGCCGGTCTTGATCGCGGCGCGGTTGCTGATGTCGATGGCGCCGCCGGCGCCGCCCAGCGACAGGTGTATCCGTACGCCGGCAGCGACTTTCGCGGCCAGGTCGGCCAGGAACGACGCCTGTCCTTGGCTGCCCCAGCCGACCAGCGAGGGCGGGGTGCCCTGCCCGAACGCCAGGTTGATCACGTTGAAGGTGGCCGGTACGGCGCCCAGGTTGGGCCCGTTCACGGACCACATCATCTTGTAGACGGCTACCACATTGGCCGGCAGTGGACCGGTGACCGATCCCCCACCTCCTCCGCCACCGCCACCGGGGTTGGGGGGTGGTGCGGTGGTGCCTTTCCACTGGGTGACGTTCTGCTGAAACGCGGTGCGCGCGTTGGGATTGATGGCGGTGGTGGTGATGTCGGACCGTAGGTAGGGCAGGTCCTCCTCGAAGTAGGAGACCAGGGAGACGGTGTCGGCGTTCGCGCCGAGCCAGTCGAACACGGCGTTGATGTAATAGGGGTTGTCGCCGCCGGCGTTTCCGGCCCATTGGGTGCCCGAGGACACGCCCCATTCCGGGAGGGCGAACTTGCGGCCGAGGCGGCGGGCCGCGGCAAGCCAGTAGTTGATGGTTCCGAACGTCGTGGCCGTCCCGAACCGTGCATCGCGTTGGGAGTCATTGAAGATCGGCGGGTACTGGTCGTAGTAGTCGACGCTCAGGACGTCGTAGTCGGCGGCAAGGGCCTCGACCACGGCGAGAGTCGTTGCGTTGGAACACGATTGCGAGTTGCCCTCGTTGACATTGATGAGGACAGTGGCGTCGGGCGTGGCGCCGCGGATCGCTGCTGATGCCTGCCGGAACCGCGTGATCCACTGGGTGTAATTGCTGTCTGTGCAGGTCCAGGGGTTGGGCAGGTTGAACTCGGTTCCGAGGCGCCACCACACCTTGCGGAACCCTGCGGCGTACACCGCGGCCGCAGCCTGGGCGAAGTAGGCGGCGTGGTCGACCCCTACGCCGTCCGGCCCGTACATGGGGCACGAGACGTGCAGGGTGTAGGGCTGGCCGATCAGGGGCGCATACCACCAGCCGGCCCCGAACCCGGGCGGGATGAGGGATTCCCACCCTGGGTGCATGTCCACGAAATCCATCACGGTGCCGGCCATCGCCTCGAACGCAGCGACCTTGGACGCGGTGTGCCCGAACACGCCGAACGCCCAGGGCATGCCCGAGCGCCATCCCGAGGCGCCGGGGGTGGTGCCTCCGCCGGTGGTGCCGTTGGTGAGCAGCTCGACCAGGGCGCCGGGGACGGCGTTGGCGTTGAGCCAGTCCCGGGCGGTGCCGTGCCCGGACAGGACGTACCCGCCGGCGGGGACGGTGGTCCCGGTGGTGGAGCCGGTGATCTGGCGGTCCAGGATGGCGATGACCCGGCCGTCGGATCCGACGGTGACCTCGGTCCCCCACTGGTTGGTCACGGTCTGGGTGATCGGGGCCCGGTAGAGCACCAGCTCATCCACACCGCGGCCGCCGGGGTAGGCGGTCGATGTGGGGTTGATCCCGGCCAGTGCTCTGGTCTGGGCACCGATCCGCACGGTGTCCGGGGTGCCGGCGCCGGGCGCTGTGCCGGCGAGCGCGGCCAGGGTGGTCGAGGTGAGAGCGAACGCGGCGTCGACGGGGACGACCCCGGGGGCGCGGGTCGCCGGCGACAGGTCCAGGGTGAGCGCCGCGGCGTCCTGGGCGGGGTCCAGGGTGAGGGTCCAGCCCTCCACGAACACGTCCTTGTGGTCGACGCCGAAGTGGGAGACGGGGACCAGGACGCGCAGCCGCTGGGTGGGGCGCAGGCCTGCGCCGGGGGTGGCGGCGTCGAACAGGGCGGGGATGTGGTCCTGGCCGCTGGAGTTGAGGTCGAGGGTCAGGCTCGTGATCCGCATGCCCCGGTTCGCCCGCTCGAGCAGCTCGGCCCCGATGGCCTCGGCGTCGTCGCGGACGGCGCACACGGTGCTGACCCGCGCGTCACGCACCTGCTCGGAGCCAGGGCCGACCACCGCGGAGGCTGCCTCGAGGCCAGCGCCGATCACGGTCACGCTGCCTCGGGGATACTCCACGGTGATCCTGGTGGGGCTGGCGTCGACGGCGTAGACCAGGGTGGGCTGGCCGATGAGGTCCCGCTCAGGGTCGATGGTGATGAGGGGCTCGGCGGGGTAGCAGACATCGGGAGCCCAGAACCGCGGCCGCCCGGTCGGCGGGTCGACCCACAGGAACCCGCGGCCGGTGCGGGCGATCTCCTGGCCCACGGCGAGCGCGCTACGGCCGTGCCAGGTCCCGACCCGAGCGGGGGTGTCTGCTGCGGTACCGATGGTGGCGGCCCGTCCGAGCGGGGACACCCACGCCCAGGCGGTGAGCCGCTCAGGTACGGTGCCGGCAGCTGCGACCTGGCCGTCCTTGGCTGGCACGGCGGCGCTCTCGAGGCCTGCGGTGATGATCCCGGCGACGGAGTGCTTGGCGACGGCGCCGGACACACCGCCGAATCGGGCGATCCCGACCGAGCGCAGGTCGATGGGGACGGACCCGAGGTAGCCACCGCCGGCGCGGCCGCCACCGTCGTAGTACCACTCGGTGAGCGTGGGGTCAGCGGTGCGGGTGAGCACGCTCACGCGGACCCATGCCCCGGTGTTGCACCCGAATGCCAGGGTGCCCAGGAACGTGCCGGCGGGCGAGTAGAGGTTGAGGTCGGTCTGACCGGCGTTGTTGGTCAGCTCGACGGAGCCGAGCAGGGTGCCGGCGGCGGTGGACAGGCGCAGGATGTCGCGGCGTGGGGTGGTGGCATCGACCTGGGTCTCGGTGGGGATCTTGATCCACCACTGCAGGGACCGGACGGGGGCAGCCAGGCTCACCCGGATGACCGATCCGACACCGTCCTCGGCGGGGGCGAACGTGGCGGCCCCCTCGACGGACAGCCCGTCCGCCGAGCCGAACGACAGGGGGCCGATCTCGATTCCGCCGGCGGGGGCCTCGATCACCGCGGCGGCCTTGGGGCCGGGGCTGGTGGTGACGTTGTCGAGGGTGTCGGTGGCCGATCCGTCGCCGGCCAGGACAATGGCGTCGTAGCGGGTGCCGCGGAACTTGGCCCACAGCTCGGCAGCGTGCACCCAGTTGGACCGGAGGACCCGCGCGGCGGCCAGGCCGAGGGCATCGACGGCTTGCAGCTGCACGGTGGCCGAGGACACGGCCGCCGAGGGGAACTCGGGCGCGAGAACCTTGATCCACCCGTTGAACACGGGCCATCTCTGCTCGCCACGCTCCAGGTAGACGTAGATCTGCCGCTCGAGGGCCACATTGGGCCACCACGGCGAGTCAGGGTTGTCGGGGGTGAGCGCGCCGTCGGAGTTGTCCAGGGTGGTGGTCAGGACCGATGGGCCCACCTCGCCCAGCTCGGTGGCCCGGCCGTGGCGCATGGTGGTCTTGCCGATGACCCGGTCTGAGATGTCGACCAGGGTGTGGCGGTCCCAGATGGCGTACACGCGGAGCATGGTGAACCGGCGTGGGATGACGGTCACGTCGGAGCCGGGAGCGACGACCGCGGCGACGTCGAACGTGGCGGCCGCGGTGTGCGCGAACCCTGCGGATGCGGTGAACCCGGCAGCCAGGGGGTGGGCGGCCGACGGATGCGCGTCCAGGGACGCCGCTGCTGACAGGGTGTGCACAGTGGGCAGAGCGGCCTGGGCGCCGTTCTCGCCGTTGGTGACGGCCAGGTCATCGAAGGCGATCGAGTGCTGGGTTGCGGCGGCGCCGCCGGCGACGGAAAGGCCCACTGCCCCGGGGGCGCTCACCCCGGTGTCGGTGACGTCGAGTTGCCAGGTCGTCGGCTCGGCTCCGGACCAGACCCGGGCCCGGATCGAGGATCCGACCGCGCGGAGCCGGAACCCGTACGTGGTGTTCGAGGCGGCCGCGAACGGGAACGACCCGAGGGGGGTGGATGTGTAGGCGGCGCGGCGGGTGAGGCTCAGGGTCCCTGACTTGTCCAGGGTGAGGTAGTAGCCGACCTGGGTGTCGATGGTGTTGTCGGCTCGGACAGCGACCACGCCGTAGGGTTCGGTGGCATCCGGGGTCCACGTCCCCGATACCTCGACATCGGCGACAGCGGCGATGTTGAGCCGGCGGGACACCCGGGAGGCACCCGAGTAGCCACCCTGGGCGCCGGAGGCCAGCCGGCCCCGGTTGGACTGCACATCGACGGTCCCGCCGGTGGCGGTGGTCCCGGTGACCCACTGGGCGGGCCAGGCGGCCCCGTTGCCGGCCGTCCACGTCTCGGTGGCATAGGTGATGCCCACGGTGCTCACGGACGCGGCAGCGGCCCACCCAGCGGTCAGCGCGTGGGTGGCGTCCGCGGTGTTGGCGCCGTCGGTGACGACCAGGTCATCGAAGGCGATCGAGTGCTGGGTTGCGGCGGCGCCGCCGGCGACGGAAAGGCCCACTGCCCCGGGGGCGCTCACCCCGGTGTCGGTGACGTCGAGTTGCCAGGTCGTCGGCTCGGCTCCGGACCAGACCCGGGCCCGGATCGAGGATCCGACCGCGCGGAGCCGGAACCCGTACGTGGTGTTCGAGGCGGCCGCGAACGGGAACGACCCGAGGGGGGTGGATGTGTAGGCGGCGCGGCGGGTGAGGCTCAGGGTCCCTGACTTGTCCAGGGTGAGGTAGTAGCCGACCTGGGTGTCGATGGTGTTGTCGGCTCGGACAGCGACCACGCCGTAGGGTTCGGTGGCATCCGGGGTCCACGTCCCCGATACCTCGACATCGGCGACAGCGGCGATGTTGAGCCGGCGGGACACCCGGGAGGCACCCGAGTAGCCACCCTGGGCGCCGGAGGCCAGCCGGCCCCGGTTGGACTGCACATCGACGGTCCCGCCGGTGGCGGTGGTCCCGGTGACCCACTGGGCGGGCCAGGCGGCCCCGTTGCCGGCCGTCCACGTCTCGGTGGCATAGGTGGTCATGCCGCGCCCACACTCATCCGCACGCCTCCGCTGCCGATTCCCAGGCCCCGGACGCCGGCACGGTCGAGGGCGTCGGTGATGGCCCGAGCGAGTTGATCCTCAGACCCAACCCAGCCGGTCACGTTCACATTGATCACCGTTCCCGGGCCGGCGCCGGTGGTGGTGGTGCCGGCGCGGCCGGCGAGGCGGGTCACCGATGCCAGCGGCGCCGGCGAGCGCAGGTCGAGGCGGGACCACTGGTCCTCGACGCCGGCGCGTTCGTCGGCCATGCCCAGGCCGAGGCTACCCATGATGTTCTGGCCGAGGGCACGGGTCACCTTGGCCGGCGACGATATGCCCATGATCTTGCGGATGGCCGCCGGGATCGCGTTGACGACTGCCTGCGCAGCCGACAGCACGCGGCCGGCAGCGTTGCGGATGCCGCTGGCCAGGCCGTCAACGATCGAGGCCCCGATCGAGGACAGGCGGCCCGGCAGCCCGGTCACCACACTGATCACGCCGTTGACGATCGAGGTAAACGCGGACTTGGCGATGGCCACGCCACCGCGGAAGGCAGCGCCCAGCAGGTTCACCGCGGAGGTGGCCAGCGATGACAGGCGGCCCGGGAGCCCGGTCACCACGCCGATCACGCCGTTGACGATCGATGTGGCAATGCTGGTCAGCAGGGAGATCCCGGTGCGGAAGAGGGCCCCGACCTGGGCGACGCCCAGGCGGATGATGCCACCCAGGGCGGTCATGGCCCCGGATCCGATCTGCTCGATGCCGTCCCACACCTTGGACCAGTCACCCGAGAGGATCCCCGCGAACGCTTTGAAGATCCCGCCGATGATCGAGAGGGCACCCTTGATCACGCCCACGACGGCGCCGAACGCGGCCGAGACCACGGGGCCGAAAGTGCCTGTCAGCCAGTCGATCACGGGTTGAGCGGCGGTGATGAAATCCCGGATCGGGGGGAGCACATCCTCTGTGATGGTCTTACCGATCGAGTCCAGCGCCGGTAGGACGATGTCGGCGGCCCGCTTGAGCCCGTTGCCGATCCGGTCGGCCAGGGACTGCCCATCGGTGCCGGCACGCTGAAACCAGTCGATCACCTTGCCGACTGCGGCACCGATCCGGTCGAGGGCATCGCCCACCTTGGGCAACGCCTCGGCGGCGGCGCCGGCAAACTTCTCGACGTAGGGCAGGGCCTTGGCGGCCAGGCCCTCGGCGAAGTCAGCGGCTACGGTCTTGAGCCGCTGCATGTTGGAGACGCCTGCCTCGGCGGCCCCCTTCGCGTTCGACTCGATCCCTTGCAGCAGAACAGATTGCGCCTTGGCAAGGTCGCCTTGCTCGACGGCCTGTTTGATTGCGGTTTTCTGGGCCTCGGAGAACGAGACCCCTGCCCGGGACAGGGCATTCATGCCCTTGATCGGGTCGTTGAGGGCCTTGCCGATACCGACGATGTTCGACTCTGCGGCCCCGATCCCGATGGCCTCGAGGTCGAACGCTGCCCGGGTCGCTCGTTCCATGCCCTCGGCGCCGAGCGACCCGGCGCGGAAGGCGTCCGGGAACGATGCCAGCTTGGTCTGTACGGCGATGATGTCGTCGTTGTCGCGGGCGATCGATGCGCCGAAGGTGTCGGCGAAATCGGTGGCGCCGGCGAACGCCGCTTGGCCGGCGGGGCCGAGGTTGGCGATCTGTGAGGTGAGCACGCGCACGCCACGCTCGGCGTCCTCGGCGCCCGAGAACGCGCCCACCAGGGCGGTTCCGGCGGCGACCACTCCCCCGATGATGGCGCCGCCGGCGAACGCTCCCAGCGAACCGAGCAGCCGCTTGGACCGGGAGTCGGCGCGGTCGGCGGATCCGCCGATCTGGTCCAGCTCGCTCGATGCCCGGTTATTCGCGACAACATCGATTTCGACGCGGCGGTCAGCCATTGTCGGCGTCCTCCTCGAGCTGATCGATTGCCGCGGTCAGGTCGTACAGCTGGTCAGGGGTGAGCCGGTCGAGATCCCAGGGGCGGAGCCGGAACACGAGCAGGGCTCTCAGCCAGTAGCGGTCTGCGAGGTCGTCAAGGGTGCCGGATCCTGCTCCGGTTGTGGGGCGGCCGGCGCGGGGGGAGAGCCGGCGCCCGTAGGGTCCAGCGTCTCGGCCTGCCCTCCGTCGTCGTCGGTGGTGTCGTCGTCGGGAATCTCGCGCTGGACGTCCTCGAACTCCTCCAGCGGAAGCCCGGTCATGGCGTCCTGCCACGACAGGACCACCCCAGCTCGGCGCAGCGAAACGAGGTACACCACGTAAATGGCCTCGGTAGAGGTCATCTGCCGCAGGCCGCGGCCTGCCTGCCGCTCATAGATGGCCACCTCGGGCACGAGGATCTTGCGGGCGTAGTCGTAGACCTCGCCGCGCCAGCGGAACTGCTCGGCAGCGGGGGTGGGTGTGGGCTCGGACATGGGCGGGGTGGTCTCCTCGGGGAGGTTGGGCGGGGCTGGGGGTTGAGACTTCAGCGGTCGGCGGCCAGGTCGGCGACGTCGTCGGCCAGCTGGTCCAGGACGGCACCGTCGCGGGCAGCGTCCTCGACAGCGTCGGTGAGCCAGCGGGCCGGTACCCGCTGGGTGACCCACCGGGACCGGTTGCCGTAGACAGGGTGCCGGAGGGTGCCGCGGTCGAGGGCATCGACGTCGAGGTCGGCGGCCACCGTGAGCCGGATGCCGGCGGATCCGCCGGCTGACCGGACCTCGTCCACGGTGTACCGGGCGCCGGCGACCCTGGCGGCCAGGCCCCCACGGCTGGGTAGCATCCCTGCCCCCGCGCGGGCCGCGGCGATCAGCCGCTGCCCGGACGCGGCCAGGGCACGCTGGGTGGTCGTGGGGACGTCGCCGGCAGCCCGGTGCATGCTGGCCGCGAACTGGGCCATCGACTCGGCCACGTCGTCGGGTCAGAGCGCGACGTCCGTAGACCGGTACGCCAGGTAAAGGTCTTGGTCGACGCCGTTGTTGGTGATGTCAGCCTTGATCGACTGCACGCGGGTCTTCCCGGTCTCCACCTCGGGCAGGTCACCGGTCAGGGACATCTGCGGGATGGACAGCTGCAGCTGGGTCACGCCGGCGCCGAGGGTCTCGGTGGTCGACCACGTGGTCTCGAACGCAAAAGCGTTCCCGTTGAGCACGTAGTTGGCCAGGGTCGCCGCATTCCACTCGACTTCTGCCTCGAAGGTCACTTCGGGGCCCTGGGCGAGCGGACGATTGCGGCCGCCGAGAACGTATCGCTCGGCGTCGAGGCCCTGGTCGAGAACGAGCTTCCAGGACTTGACGTCCGAGAACGCGGTCAGCCCGGTGCCGAGCGCGGTCGTGGTGGGTGGGGTCAGGGCCGTGCCCAGCGATGCCGACGCGAGTCCGAAGTCGAACAGTCGGGAGCCGCTGGGGTAGGAGGGGACCACGGCGGCGATGTTGTTGACCGGGGCTTTGCACACCCACTCGACGGTCATGGTGGGGATCTTCTGCACGGCCTGCTCGATGGTGACCTTGGACGCGGTGGCACCGGTGTAGGTGAGCACGTACATCGTGCCGTCGTTCTGGACCTGTCCGACTTGGATCGAGGCGGACGGCAGGAACGAGCCGCTGATGCCATCGTGGAAGACCATCTGCGACCCGCCGGTGATGGCGGTCACGGTCGAGGACCCGAGCGCGAAATCGAGCAGCCGGCCCAGGCCCTTGGATTCCAGCTCGACCGTGGTGGTGAGCTTTCCGACACCACCGTAGGCGGGCACGAACGTGCGAGAGCCCAGCTTGGCGCGGCGGCCGCCACCGCCGATCATGCCCTCACTGGTGCGCTTGTCGTTGTCGATGCCTGCCTTGACTTTCAGCCAGGCGTAGAACCGGGTCGGCGCTTGGTACGTGCCGTAGGTCGACTCGAGGGCCAGGCCCCAGTAGTCGTCAGTGAGTGTGGGCACGGCTGGTCGCTCCTCGGGAGTCGCTGGGAAGGCTGGGGTTTGGGGGGTAGGTCAGGCAGGGGTAACGGGCTGCCAGTTGCTGGTCTGGGCGAGCAGCCCCGACCCTGGGTCGTCGCCGGTCGGTGCGGCACCGGCGACATCGGGGGTAACGCGGATGGTGGCGCCACGCTCGACCGGGAGCCCGCCGAGCGAGGGCACGATGACCGAGGCGAACGGTCCGACGTAGGTGACGGCGATGAGCTTGTCTGCCACAGGGGGTCTCCAATGGTGTTGTGTGGGAATGGGTCTCAGAGTCGGGTGTCGTAGCCGATGGTGAACTCGACCGTGACGACGGCGCCGCCGGTGTCGGTTTGGTAGCGCCGCGGGATGACCCGGCCGCGGCGTTGGACATGGATCCGGGGCGCGTCGATTCCGAGGCCTGGGGTTGCCTTGGTGATGTCGATGACGTCATCGAAGATCGCGAACGCGCGGGCGGTGAGCCAGCGCATCGTGGTGCGGTCGGCGGTGAGCACGCCGGGGTGAGCGAGCTCGAGCGAGCCGGTCTGGGCGACGGCCTGGCAGACCACGGTGCCCGTCTCATCGAAGTTCTGGCCGGCTGAGACGGTGGCCAGGGTCTGTGAGGTCTCCCCCTGGTCGTCGCCATCGACGTCGAGGGTGGAGCCGATGAGGATGAACCGGTCGGCCAGGTCGGCGGTCAGCTCCACCTCGGGGCCGTCGAGGACCAGGACGTCGTCCTGGTTGCCGGCGTCGTCGCCGGCGGCGCGGTATCCGGGGCGGGCATACAGCAGGTCGACCAGGGCCTTGACCACGGCTGGCCAGCGGGAGGCAGCGGCGGCGGCCATGTCAGCCGAACCCTGGCATGGTGCCCAGCGCGGCGATGGCGGCGGCGGCGGCCTGGTCGAGGTTGTCTCCCCCGGTGGCCCGGCGGGGTGAGCCGCTGGCGCCGGATCGGGTGCGCCATAGCGCCATCACCTTGAGGCGGACGGCGTCCACCACGTCAGTGGGTGGATCGGTATGGCCGGCGATGTAGTCCACCTCGATGGGGTCGAGGGTGGCGGGCAGCATCACGACACCCGCGGCGGGGCTGGCCAGCCGGACCGCGGTGGCAGCCAGGGGCGTCCCGCCGGCACGTACCTCGGTGAGGGCGGCCACCGGCAGGTTGCGCAGCAGCAGCAGACCACCGCGGCCGCTGGGGTGTGTCTCGGCGGTCACGGTGAGGCGCCGCCACCGTTTCCCGGTCGCGCGCTCGACAGCGGCTGAGGCAGCCTCGGCGATGTCGCGCAGCTGCTCATCTCGCTCGGGATCGGCGGGGACACCGAGCAGCTTGCGGACCTCGTCCAGGGCGAGCAGGGGCCGCGCCGAGGTGCCTCGCACGCGGAACG
>ERZ761594.431-NODE-431-length-12492-cov-3.579079_pt1 | contig 12492 bp, 11 predicted proteins | sample MGYA00511036_ERZ761594 | MGnify/ENA primary metagenome ERZ761594 (study PRJEB28899, sample SAMN03785561) | bioreactor sludge metagenome | biome: EBPR Sludge; feature: EBPR Bioreactor; material: 0.22µm filtered reactor supernatant | place: Saint Lucia: Queensland... | reverse complement strand
GCGGACCACCGGAGGGAGGGTCGCTGGTGCGGAAGTAGCAGACCCCGGTCGGAACCGGGGCAATGCCCGCATTGTCGTCCCCATAGAGATAGACGTTCGCCATCAGCTCACTCCACCGGAATCAGGTAGCCCCGAGACCGAAGTTGCTCGACCTTGTTCTCGAGGTAGGCAGGGCCGAGCGCGGCGGGGGTGTCGGGAGTATTCGGGTTGTCATCGTAGTCGTGGGAATAGACGGGGGATGTCTGGCCTGGGGTACGCAGCAGCGTCCAGCCAATACCGAGGTCCTCGTATAGGTCGAGGGCATCGATCAATGGCTCGCGGACCTGCTCGACGTACCAATTGGTTTCGGTGCCGAGGAGCGGATAGTCGGCGGCGAGAGCCGTCAGCCCGGCGCGCCCGCCATCGGTGGCGTTGTTCGAGTTCCCTGTTACCGTCAACTGGTACGTCTGGTTGTAGTAGTGGTGGGCAAGAACAGTGTTCGACCAGTCTATCGGGACGCCGTTGCCGAGTGAATCCAGGCTCGCCAGCATCGCCGCGTATTGGGAGGCCGAGGGCGAGAGGTTCGCAGTACCAAGGAGGCCGATAACGGTGTCCGGAGCGCCAGCACGCATGGTGTCGTAGACGCGCTTGAGCGAGGCCTTGGTGGCGGCTGTGAGCGTGGCGAGCTGCCCGAAGGCCCAGGGCTCGTTGACCTGCTCGAAGAACACCCACGAGTTGTCTTTGTAGCGGGGAGCAGCCACCGACCAGAACGCGTTCCACCGCGCCTCATTCCCGGCCACGTCGTCGTCGTACGCACCGGGTGAGGCGGCGAAATACCCCAGCATGCAGTACATCCGGTTCACGCGGGCAAGCTCGACCACAAGATCGACGTTGGCGAGGATGGCCGAGACGGACATGCTGTTGGTCGATTTCTGGATACCGCAGCGGAGAGTATTGAGGCCGAGAGCGCGCCCATTGGCCCACGTTGTGTTGGAGAACACCCCCCCGCTCGTACCCGTGTTGATCTGGCCGGTAGCCGCGCGGATGATCTGACCAGTGTCCGTCCGGAGCGTGCGGATCGGCCCGTTCGTGACGACTGGACGGCTCCGGGTTGTCGTACTGAGGGGGGCTGTGTCGGACCCCAGCAAAGCTACGTTGGTGCTCATTATTACAACCGCAAGAACCGGGTCGAAAGTGTCGGGTCGAGGGCGAAGGTGACACGGACGGGAGCAGTTGCCGTGCCCGAGGTCGCCGTAAAGCTGCCGCCATCGATCGTGTAGCCGGTACCGGCGGCGAAAGTGACGTTGTTCGGAGAGCCACGGAGCGAGAAGACGACGGTCGTACGCAACAATCCGGGCTTCAGGTTGATCGTCATCGCACCCGTATTACGGACGACCACGATATCCGCATCGGGACAGGCGACGGTGCCGGAACCGGTCAGGTTGGTAATGACCGGATTGTTGTTACCCGGAGGTCCTTGGTCGCCTTGGTCGCCCTTGAGACCAACGTACCCCCGCCGCAGGTGCAGTTGCAGCGCCAACATGGTCGGGTCATCGGTAACGTTACCGCCACTCGTCCACGCAGAAACTAAACACTGGTCGATCATGGAGGGCGCGGGCGGCGCCTGCTCGGCGGCGGTCTTAAAGCCGTTCGTGGTCAGGGAAACCGAAAGGGTCAGATCGGCCCAACTGGAACCGCCATCGGTCGAGTAGCGCCAGTAGACGATGCCGCCCCCGGTAGCCGCGTTGCTGACTGTGGTAGAAATCCAGACGGATGTAACGTCGCGAAGGTCCACCGGCATTCGGGTACCGGATACCTCGGTTACGCCCGCCGGGATGTTGGTCTGTGTTGGCGCTCCAGCCATGTAGGACACGGCAACGCTCGCTGGCGTCCCGGAACTGGTCTGCGCGTAGGTGATCGTCTTCGGCTGGCCGTCCGCGCTATCGAGGATGACGAGCTTATCCGTCGCGACCGGCGTGGTCTTGGCGGAGTAGGCGAGGCTGGCCTTGAGCTGTGCGTCGTTCGTGACGTTTCCGAGGGCCACGTCGGATTTGGTGACCACGATGGCGCCGGTTCGGCCGGCGACGGAAGTGACGGTATTGACCTGGGCGCCCGCTTCGATCCCACCGAGCTTGGCCCGTTCGGCCGGCACCAACCAAAGCCGGGAGGCCGTTTCGGCGATCTGAGCGGCTGTGTAGTCAGAAGAGCCGGAAACGACTGCACCCGTCCGCCCGAAGACGCTCGTAACGGTATTGATCTGCGCGCCCGCCTCAATACCGGCCAGTTTGGTGCGCTCCAGATCGGTCATGATCTTGGCGGTTGTCGTCTCGAAGATTTGGTCAGCGGAGTAGTCGCCTACGTCGGCGTCCACATCACCGACACGACCAAAGACCGATGAGACCGCCCCGCCACCGCCCCCCCCGCCGTGAATCGCGGCCATCGCGGCCACGTCGGAAGGGGAGAAGGAACGGAGAGCGGTTTCGGTGCCGGCGGATCGTTCTGGGGTTGATACCTGCGTCGGTCGGGTATCGGCGTTCGCGGCGATCCCGGTCAGCTTGGTCCGCTCGGCAGCGGTCATCAGGACCTTGGAGGCGGTGTCCGAAATCTGGTCGGCGTTATAGTCGCCCGAGGCCGAAGCGACGGTGCCGGTGCGCCCATGCACGGAAGTGACCGTATTGACCTCGGCGCCATCGGCGATACCGGAGAGCTTCGTTCGCTCGGCAACCGTCATCAGCACCTTCGACCCGGTGTCAGTGATCTGGCCGGCGTTATAGTCGCCGTTCTGCGCTGTAATCGCGCCGATCCGCCCGAACACCGAGGAGACCGCGCCACCGCCGCCGCCCCCTCCACTGCCGAACGCAGCCGCCATCACGGCAATATCTTCCGGCGTGAACGAGCGGATTTCGGTTGAGGTACCCTCCGTCCGTTCCTCCCCAGATACGGGAATCGGAAGCGCCGCTGCCCCCTCTTCGATGCCGGCGAGCTTCAGGCGCTCATCCGGAAGCATCATGATCTTGTTGACGCTATCGACAACAGCGTCGGCCGGCACCTCAAGGAGCTGGCCGGAGAACGGAATATTTAGGACGATATCAGTAGCCAATCGGGCACACTCCAGCGAGGGGGTGTTGCCTTTTTAGCACACCCTTTTCCGGAGCGTAACCCGGAACGGCTTAGTCGAGGGTAAAGGCCGTCGCGGTCGTGAGGGAGGGGGTCGTGCCGTTCGCGACGACGAGGTTCGGGGAGACGGTCGCCATCGCCAGGATTTTGCCGGTGCTGGAGCTGGCGGTGCCGATGACCGCGTGCGTAACGGTACCGCCGGTACCGGCCGTCATCTGACCGAAGGTGATCGTTGCCGCCGGGGAGACGCTGTTACCGGTGACGGTCCAACCGCCGCTGGTGCGCGCCACGGCGACGCGGGCATAGCCGGTGTAGCTGATCTCGCTGGAGGTCTGGTTGCCGGAGTCGGTGGGGTCCGCCGTGTGGAGCGAAATGTAGAGGTTGGTCAGCGGGCTCGACGCGGCGTTGTCCGCAATGTTGGTGATCGCCGTCGCATTGAAGATGAGCTTCAGTAGATCGTTCTCGAAGGTATCACCGAACCCAGCCATTTGAACCTCAACGGGATAGTCGGAGCCCGATGCGGACTCGCATGTGCATGGGACTTTGCCCCATCCCCGTCGATTGTGCAACAAATTGGCCACTCATGTTGCAAGAAAACAACGCGACGCCTTCCAGCAAGAGTGCTCCGACCGCCGTTCCGGAGGATGTAGCGTCGCCGGTTGCCGTCCCGACCGAACTACCGGAAGGGAAGGCTTCGCCCTGTGTGATGGCCGCACCCGTGGCGACGCCGGCTGCGATCGCCGCACCCGTGGCGGCACCGAGCGCGACAGCAGCACCGGTCCCTGCGCCCTCCTGCGCCCGCTCCCCCTCGGCAGCCCCGAGGAAGATCGCCGCGCCCGAGCCCACGCCCTGCGCCGTGGCCGCACCGACCGCAGCGCCCGAACCGGTCCCGGCGCCGGTCGCCGCACCCCGCGCGGTTGCCGTCCCGAAGGCCGTCAGGAGACCAGTGGCGGCCCCCGTCCCTACCCCCGCTGCCGCAGCCGCGCCCACCGCTGCTCCCGCGCCCACGGCCGCACCGGAACCCGCTCCGGTGAAGTTGGTGTACAGGCTATAGCAGGACGCGCAGGCGCGCCCGCCGGAGGAAGCCGTGGACGAACGTGCGAGGCTACCGGAGGTCGTTTCCTGTAGGGTGCAGAGCGTTACCGATAGCGTGTTGTTGACGCCGGAGTCGGTATCGAGCTGTTCGGTCTGACTCTGGTTCGGCGCCCAAGTGACCGCGCTCGTTCCGCGTCCGCGCACACCGAAGTAAACGGTCAGACTGTTGTCGGTGCCGCGTGTGTGCGTGCAGGTCGGGGTTACCGTGCTGACGTTCGGGGAGGCGTTGGAGCCCCCGTCGAAGCCCGCCACCGGATCGTATCCCGTGGCCTCCATAACGATGACGTAACTGTAGTCCGGCGCGGTGTCCCACGTTACGACGATGTTGGCGGTCTTCGATCCTGGATCGGGAATGTGGAAGCACTGGGAGCAAATCCAAGGGGAAGCTGCCGAGATCGTGCCCTCGGCGGCAGTGCTCGGAATGGCCGTAACGGATGCGCCGTCGTAGGTGACGCTGGTGATAGCCGTTCCGGCAGTCGAGACACGCCACGCTACGTGGATGAAGATACCGGAACCGGCCGAGTGCGCGTAGCTGTCGGTACGGGTGGTGGTGCCGGCCGATGAAAAGCCGAGGTTGGTAACGGTACCCGGTGCGATCGACATCAGCGCCAAATCCCTATGACAACGGCGATCCGGTTCTGGACCGGGCGCCTGTGATTGTCCCAGTTACCACGGAGACGCGCGTGGCCGGTAGCGACACCTTCGGCCCGGAGGGCGCCTCCGGCGGTGCCGGTCAGGATCATGGTACCGGTAGCGTCTCCGGGTGCCGGAACGACCGGGGGCGGTTCGCCCGGGCCGAGCAGCGGCCTGTTCGCCATCGACCCCTTCATGATCCCCATGAACAAGGCGCCGAGCGTCCGGCTGTTGCGCTTTGCGGCCTCCAGGTAGGGCGGGATGTTGGTGCGCCCGTCGAACGAGCCGGACAGGGTAGCGGAGCCGGTAGCGGCGGCCTCGATCGGCGGGGCTGCGAACGCGCCGGTTCCGACAGCCGCCCCGGTAGCGTCCCCATCGGCGGCGGCCTCGCCTACTGCGGCACCGGTAGAGGTGGCCGCGCCGGTTGCCGCACCCACGCCGACGACCACCGTGCTGCCGACCGCAACGCCGCTGCTGGTCGCCGCGCCTGTGGCCGCGCCCGCCAACAGGAGCCTACCGACGAACCCGAGCGTACCGGTCGCGCTCCCGTTACCTTCTCCCCGAGCAGCGGCGTCGCCCACGAACTGTCCCGTTACTACGCCGGTTCCCGCTGCTACGCCATTCGCCCCGGGGAGGAAGGCAAAACCTCGGATCGTATAGGCTGTTGACGAGGCAAGTACATAGCTGCCGCCGTCGATCGTTCCGGCCGCGGCGAGCAACGCCGTCTGGATCGAGAGTCGCGCCCTGCCCGTAAGTGTCTGCCATACCAGTGTCCAGTCCCCTCCGGTCTCGCCCGTCCAACTCCCCATGTCGGCGTTGAGGTTGGACAGCATGAAGTTGCAGGCGAGGCGGTTCGGCCGGGTCGTAGTGACAGAACGGTCTCCGGGTTCGGTGCTGAACCCGTTGATGAAGTTGGAGCCCTCGATCGTCAGCCCAGCAGTGTTGCGAAAGACGTGGATCGCGGCTGAATGGGTATTGGCCGACGTACCCCCGGAAACGGTGACCGTCACCGATGCGGGCTCGTGGCCGTCGCAGATGCGCCCTCGCAGCCACTGCCGCCGAGACGGCGTGGCATCGTAGGAAATGTCTACCGGGAAGTCGGTTGTCGGGAGGACGTAGGTTGCGGCGTACTGGGTCGCGTCGTTCGAGTGCCCGACCTGGAGAATGTAGGCTTCCCCGATCTCTGCCGCCGGAAAGGTGACGGTCAGCTCGGTCGTATCACCGGTCTGCGTTACCGAATTCGAGGTGACATAGGTCGGGTCCGCCACATCACGCCGCCGGAGGAGTCTTCTGAAGCTGGCGCTGGCCGTTGATAAAGGCGCCACCGAACGCGATGGCGGCAGTCGCGCCGAGCATCACCCAGTCGCGGGGCTGGTCGGACGGCTGCGCAGTGAGCTGGGTAGCAGTGGCAACAAGGCCAGTAAGGAGAGAAATGACGAGGTTTTCGACGATCGGGCTCATCCGAGGACTCCGCACGGAGGAAGGTGTGACTCTATTATCACTTCCCCCGCTTCGTGGCTACCTGATCCAGTTCGATCTTATGGATCGTGGTTGTGATGGCCTGGAGGGAGGTGTTGATCTCGGCGAGCTGGCGCTGGACGAGCTGGGAGAGCCGATCGACATCGAGCTGGGTGCTGTTGGCGCGGGCGATTTGGGCCTCGGTGACGATCCGGACGCGCCCGGCGAACTCGTCGCGGAGGGATGCGATTTCGCGGGTGTTGTCACTGGATTTCTGGGTGATGGCGGCGAGCATGTCGGAGTCGCTCGCCTGAAGCTCCTTGATCGCGTCGTGGATCGCCAGCATCTGACCGAGGCCGAAGCTACCGGCCGACAGAATTATGGCAGCGGCACCGCCGAGGAGCCAACGGAGCGTAGTCTGCCACCGCCCGCAGGTGTCGATATGATCCTGGAGACGGTTGGCAGTGCCGTAATCGGTGAAACCCGGAACTTCGGTCACTCGGGGGGCTCCACCATGCTCCGCACGGACTTGGCCGCGTCCATCCCCAGCCGGACGCTCGGCTGCTCGCTGAAGACCTCCAGGAAGGCGCGAACGTCGTCCTTGATCTCGGGGTTCTGGGCCGTGACGGCCGCGAGGCGCCCGAACGCGGCGCCCAGGCCGGAGGGCTTCGTCGCGGTCGTATCGGCGAGCCAGCGAACGAAACCGGGGTTGTTGATCAGGGTCTTGCCGACGCCGGCCGAGGTCAGGGCGAATCCGGCTGGGAGAGCGAGCCAGCCGGCGAGGCCACCGAGAGCGCCGCCAACCGGGCCTCCGAGCGTCGCGCCGCCGATCGCCGCTCCACCGACGAGTCCAGCCGCCGCGTATCGAGGAACGTTCGCCTCGCCCTTGGCCGAGTGCAGCCGGGCACTGGTTCGGGCAAGCCGATCGAGGTCCTGCGCGTACTGGGACTGGCCGAACAGGATGTTCCGGGTGCGCCGGTCGCGGGCGCCGAGTGCCGTCCAGTTGGCGAGGAACTTGTCGAACGACCACGTACCGCCCTCGGCTGTCAGTTCCTGGCCGGGCGCGACTTCGCCGAGCCGGTTGAGCACATCGTTACGGAGGAGGTTGAACTGTTCGGGCGTCGTGACGCGCCTGACCTCGGCGACGACGGAACTGCCATCCTTTAGGGAGCCGTTGACCGCCTTGGCCAGTTTCTCGGGAATGCCTCTCGCGAGCAGCGGGCCGGTGATCTCCTCGATCCGGGTGAACTCGTCATTCCAGTAATTGTTGGCGCGCTCGAACGCGGCCAGGACGTCAGGACCCTGCGCCGAGGCTGCCGACCGAATGTCATCGGACATGGCGCCGTAGAGGGTGCGCAGGTCGCGGATCGAATAGCCTTCGATCGCCTGCGGGGATTTGATGATGTCACCGATCTTCTGTCGGAGGGAGCGGACGGCCTCCAACGGGAGCTGCCCGGTCGCGGACATGTCCTGGAGGATGGCGTTACCGAGGCGCCCCATCGGCGTCGCGATCGTCTCCCGGTTCACGTTCGTCAGGCCTGGGATACCGCCGGCAAGGTCGTTCACGGCACGGATCGAGTTGGTCAGGGTGATCGGCGTGTTGAGCGGGAGTTGGGACAGGAACGCGTTGTCGAGAGCGTAGCCGGTCGCGTTCATGGTGCCGTAACGGTAGCCTTCGATGCCCTCCCGCAGCGCCTGCCCAACGACGGCCTGCTCGGGGCGGCCGGTTTGCGCGGCAATCCGCTGCCCGACCTTTGCCGCCTCGCGCTGCACCTGCTCCTTCAGCTTGTCGGGAGCGAGCGCTTCGACACCGCGCCAGAACCGGCTCCCGGTCGCCTGTCCGACTGAGGGCTGCACCTCCCAGGCGGCGGCGTCGTCCAGTGCCTGCCTGACGTTCGCGATCCCCTGAGAGCCGCCGGCCAGCATCCGCCGGAAGACGGCCGAGGTGGCCTCGCCGAACAGACGGCCGAAGGCCTCGCCCCCAGCGTTCAGCATCGTGGTCAAGGCGTCGTGCTGGACCTGCTCGCTGACCGGCGGGTTCGGTGTTCCGGTCATGACGGTGATAAGGTTACGGACGACCCGATCCCCCGCAGCCGCGCCGAGCCCGCCACCGACGACGGCGCCGACCGGGCCGGCCGATCCGAAACCGAGCGCGGAGCCGATCGTACTGCCCGCCATCTGTCCGGCCTCGGGCGCGATGCTCGCAACATCGCCCCAGTCGAGGCCGGATGGGTTGTAGGGGATCGTCTGGCCGCCCTGGGTGATATCGAAGTTGTCGCCCTCGGTCGGTGTGACGGTCGCGCCGGGATAGTACTGCTGGAGCGCCTGCTGCCGGAGGGCCGGGGTTTCCTTGGAGCCGACGACGGTGCGGATTTCGGGGGGTACGGTGTCGGGGATGGGCGCAGCAGTCGGCTGCCCCTGCGCGGGTGGTACGAGCCCGCGCGCCCGCGCCTCTTCCAGCAGCGGTGCCTTGTCCGGCGGGAGGATCCCGCGACGCTCAGCCTCCAACAGCAGTTCGATCCGGTCGGTCATTCTGCCAGCCGCTTCAATAGTTCCTCATTGCTGAGCTTCTGGATTTCGAGTTTCGGCGCGGCCGGCGCGACCTTGGGCGTGGCGCTGGCGCCTTTGCCACCGGCGGTCGGCGGGTTCCAGCTCTTCGCCTCGTCCTCCATGACCTTCATCCGTTCCTCGCGGGCCTTGTTGCGGGCCTCGGACGGGAGGAGCTTCTCGCTCACGACTTGATCGGCGAGAGAACCGTCGATCCGCGCGAGCTTGTCCAGACGCTTGACCCGGCGCGCGGTGATGTACTCGGCCATCTTGCGGCCCTCGGGTGTCATCATGACGCTGGGAGTCGCCGTCTGTATCCACTCGCGCTCCTCGGTCGTGTCGTTTCCGCCGAGAGCCTTCATCCGATCGAGTACCGCCGTCGCGGTCAGATCGCGGGCGGCCTCCACGCTGGCGACCGACTTCGGATCGACCTTCACCCCGAGGGCCTGGAGCTTCTTGAGGATTTCGGTCTTGGTCTCGGTGAAGGAGCCGGTGTTGATGCCTTCGAGGGTGCGGTTCAGCTCGCGGATGTTCTGGAGCTGGCCCTGAGCCTTGTCGGCATCGGTCTGCGTGCTGGCGAGCGCCTTGCCCGTCTCCTGATAGTAGGGCGTTGCGGCGGCGCCCTGCGTCGCATTGTAGATCGCTGTCGGGCTGACCTGTGTCGTGACGTTGGTACCGCCGGCACGTCGGAGCGCCATTTCCTCCTCAAGGTAGTTCGGTAGCCGACTCAGCCCTTCCTTGTCGCTCCAAATCCAACCGTTGCCGAGCGACTTCGGTCCTTTGCCCTCGGCCAGTTTCGGCGGCGCGATCACGGTGTCGATCTTGCCCTCCGGCGAGACCTGGATGACACCGCCCTCGAAGTCCTTCGGGTCCACGCCGAGGAACTGGGCGGCCTGCGAACCGGCGAGGTGCTGGTAGCCGGCCCCGCCGATCTTGCTGGACAGGGCGCCCTGAAGGAGCTTGTCGAAGGAGTCGGATGCGAGCAGCGCCGCGCGGCCCTTGGTGTCGAGGCGCTGGAGCAGGTTGCGGAGCGGAGCGCCTGCGTCGGGTTGACTGGGGTCGGCGCCAGCGGGCGGCGCGGCGAGCGCGTCGAGCAGGCTCATCCGGCCCTGCTCCAACTCGCGTTGCTGACCAGCCTGCCGCCACGCACCGATCGCATCGCCGATTGAGGCGAGCCCGAGGCCGAGGTTGGGAATGTCGCCGCCGGAGTCGTACCCGTATCGAGGCATCACGCGAACGCCTTTGCTATGCCACCGCCCCCAAGCAGCAGATCACCGAGGATACCGGATCGGCCTCCGGTCTGCACCGGCCCGCCCTGTCCGATCTGGGAGGTCGAGAGCTGACCGCCGACTCCGAGGATCGAGAGCAACGCCTGGACCCGTTGGTTGAACAGCTCGATCCCCTTGTCCAGGCCGTACTGCTCGACCATGCGGGGGAGGGCCTGCGCCTGCAAGTTCGTCACGAGGTCGTTGACCTGCGCCGTGTTCGCCTGCGTCTGCTGGGTGATGGCCTGCGTCTGAAGTTGGCGCTCCTGCTGGTACTGGTCGGACGCGATCTGCTTTGAGATGTCGCCGATCTTGTCCAGATAGCTTTGCCCGGCGAGGGCCGAGGCCCGGTCGAACGGACTGGAACCGTCGCCTTGAATTTGCTGGCCCGCCATCGTGAACTTGGCGCGGAGGGTTGGCGTGACGACGTTCTGGAATTCGGAGCGGACGGGGCGGATCGCGGCCTCGATCGCGCCTGCGAGGTTCGGATTGCTATCGACGGACAGATAGTCGCCGCCGAGGATGCCGGCGAGCAGACTATCCCGGTTGGTCGTTCCCGCGTTCGCCGAGGTCGTGCCCATTAACGCGGCGAGCAGGTCGTTTTCGTTTCCGCTGACCGCCGCCGTCGTCTGTCCCTCGTAACCGGGGATTCCGGCGAGGCTTGGTGCCGACTGGCCCCCGATCAGTTGGCTGATCAGCCCGGCCAGCCCGTCCTGAAGGTTCCGGTAGGGCTTCGGAACCAGTGCTTGCAGGTTCCCCAGTTTGCGCTCGCTGGGTACGTCGGCGCTCGCGCCAGAGCCCAATAGGGTTTCGCTCATTGCTCAGTCCGATCTCGAACACCGTGCCGATCGGACGGGCTTCCCCCAGACGGGTTGCGATTCGTGTCCATGCCTCGTCCGGGCCACCTGTCCAGTTGGCTGCCAGAACCGTAGTGTGCCCTTTTTGCAACAGGAGGGCAACGGCTGCGTCACAGAGGGCGTGGATGGCGTCGAGGCGACCGAGCGGACTGTAGAGATGGACGATGCGCGGCATCCGGCAGATGGGCGACATATCGAAGGCGATGATCATCGCGGCGATCGGATCGAGGCCCTCCATGGCCGTGAGGCACTCGGCGCCGTCGCGGGCTAGCAGGAAACCGAGCGAGGCGCCCTCGGGGGCCGTAGGGATCGACGCGGCCATCTCCAGAAAGAACGGGTGCTCGTTCGCGAGATCGGGGTTGCGGAGGGGGACGATCCTCATACGAAGGCCAGCCAGGAGACGGTGACGGAGGTGCTAGTCAGAGCGGCGCCGGCAGTATTCCAGCAGCGCACGTTGAAAGCGGTGGCCGTCAGGTTCCACGCTTGGCAGGTCGCTACGAACGCCGCGCCCTGAAAGCAGACGATGACGTGCGAGGGGGTCTCGCCGAGACCGTGCGCAATCGTAATGTCTCCATTGGTGCCATCGGTGGTCGCGGTGGCCAACCCGTGGTCGATCGACCCGAGCCGATTGACCGCGAGGGCGAGGGCACGGAGGGCCGTATCCACCTGCCGCCCGAGGATCGGGAAGGTCGTGATGACACCGTTCAGGTCGCGCGGGGTGACCTGCGGGATGAGCGTACCTTCGGTGACCTTAATGCGCACAGGGCTTCCGCAGTTCGGCGAGGGTACCGATGCGAACGCGCCCGCACTCCCGACAAGTGACGCGCCAATCGGTGCAGGCTTCCCATTCGGCCTTCAACCGCTCGGCCTTCTCGGGCTTGATCGTTCGACGTGCGTGCCTCAATCGCGTTCTCCTACCGGTGCAATGTCGGCGTCCCAGCCGGAACAGGTCCACACCCGATCCACTCCGGTCGTCCCCATGCGGACGGCGTAGAACCGGCCCACGTTGAAGGGGTTCACGAACCGGTCCCCTACGTGGCTCAGGTCGTAGGGGAGGGTCTGCTGGGGCTGGAGATTACCAGCAAGCTGGTCGGCAGTATAGACCGTTACATCCAGATCGTAGGAGGCGCCGGGTACCTCATGGCAGAACGGGTAGAAGCGGGTCACGCAGCCCTTCACGCGACCATCGATTGCCGGTTTCGTACCGGTCAGAATCCAGCTCTCGATCGGCTCACCGTTTTGGCTGTTGGCGCCCCATAGGACGTGGACCTCGCCGGCCGCCGTGCCCATCAGGTTGAAGGGGTAGGCCGCCTTGAAGAAGCGGTCGTCGAAGCGGAAGTGGAGGGTGGACCACGGAACGCCCAGCTCATCGAAGGTGATGTTGTCCAGGCGCTCGGCGTAGCCGGTACAGGTCGCCGGTAGGTCGCAGACGGTAAACGGCGCCTCCTGCTGACTGTCCACGATCTCCAGGTAGTTCTCCACGAAGGAGCGCGCGGGCGAGGTGTTCGTGGGGTCGGTCGTGAGCGGAATGATCCAGTGCA
>ERZ761594.425-NODE-425-length-12624-cov-10.185456_pt1 | contig 12624 bp, 6 predicted proteins | sample MGYA00511036_ERZ761594 | MGnify/ENA primary metagenome ERZ761594 (study PRJEB28899, sample SAMN03785561) | bioreactor sludge metagenome | biome: EBPR Sludge; feature: EBPR Bioreactor; material: 0.22µm filtered reactor supernatant | place: Saint Lucia: Queensland... | reverse complement strand
CAAGGTATCCCTACTGGAAGGTGGGGATGGATCACCTCCTTTCTTAGGAGTGTTTTTACACCCAGGCTTTCAGGTCGCAGTTTAGCCTAATAATAAAGCGTAAGTTTTATTTGAAATATAACTGGACACTTATTGAAATTCGTGAGGATTTTGATTCGTATTAACTTCCAACTGTATCTCGGAATGTCAGAGCAAAAAGTGGTAGCGATAAGGTAATGAATAAATGCCTTCTTGCTACCACTTTTTTGTTACAATGAAATATGTTTTCTGCCCTGAAGAACAAGCCCGTTATTATGAACGAAGGAATTGGAGTTCCGTTTACTCAAACAGGAACACCACCACCCCCACCATCGTTTACTCCAGTGTCGCCAGTTGGACCAGTTACTGAACCGTTAACAGCCCCTACACTTCCTCCAATGGTGAGCACAACAAATAGTAATGTGCGAAAAATGCTGTTTATTATTCCCATTGCGCTGGTCGTAGGGACCATGATTGTAATAACAGCAATTTTGCCTTCGCTTAAAAATTCTCAAACCCCTGCATTGGTTGTCGTTCCAGAGCCTACACTTGTTCCAGAGACTCCCGCACCAACTGCAAAACCTGATCCAACCAAGGGATGGAAAGTATACGTGAATCGGCCGGCTGAACTTTCATTTAAGTATCCACCGACACTGAGCTTGAAAGAAGAAAAAACAACTTTAAATTCATACGCATTAACGCTCACAGATGAAGCAAGTTCATCCGCGATCATTGCGAAAATTTACTCAGGGCGCAATTTACATACACAGGATTTGCTCGCAGTGAACGCGGGTATTGATGTGGGCTCACGGGGCACTGAAACCGATAATGAAGTTTCCGGGATTATTGGAAAAAAAGGCAGTGCAACACTTCGGGCAGATGGCTCAACTGTTTTATATGTGGGGGTTGAGAAAGATCCTTCTGCCTTTGTCTTTTTACTTCCATCGGGAGCTTCGCCAGATACATTTAATACCTTACTTTCAACTGTTCGATTTGTCTCACAGGGAATTACTGCCGAATGGCAAACGTATTCCAACACGATGGGAAGTTACTCACTGAAGTATCCACCTGAATGGCAATTAAATACAAATAATCAGACGGCAACTGCTTCAGCTCAAACGATTTCTATTCGGAAAAATCCAATGGACAATCAATTCCAAAACCTGGTTGTTGAGGTAACTGTTCCGACAGACAAGCAAAAAATTGAGTTAAGCGCAGGCGAGCTTATTTCGTCACTTCAAAATCTTGCCGGGTGGAAGGAAACGCCGACACTCGACTTTCGAACAATTGGTGGTGGGCAAGCACAGATTATTTCAGGTGAGAAAGATGGTGCATGGACTATTTATGCGGTTCTTTGGTATCGAAGTAGTTTGATTCAAGTAACGTGGAGAGATACGCTTTTGCGACAAGAACAAGAAACCTTCGATGATATCTTTGGAAGCTTCACGTTTCGATAACGTTATTTATTTTCAGTTGGAGGGGTACCAGTAGCAGGCATCTGCTTTTGCGCCGGTTCGACTGGGCGAGGATGTGCAACATGTGGTGCCGGTGCATGTGAAACCGGCTGTGCTGGACGAGGAGTATTCTGATGGTGGGCTTGATGAGGCTGAGCTGGGTGTTGGTTTGGTGATTGCTGTTGTCGATACGGTTGTCTAAAGCCACCCTGACCCTGGTTTCTATTTTGGCCATATGGTTGGTTTCCATAACTTCGCTGTTGGCCACCTTGGTTTTGATAATTGCCTTGACCTTGTGGTCGTTGTTGCCACGGTTTATTTTGTTGACCACCACCGCCGGTACCTTCTTGTTGATACTTTGATAAATCAGGGAGAGGTGCCGTTGCATCTTCGATTTTCTCGAGTCGTTTTGTCCAGCGCTCTCGGGAAACTTTAAGAATCGTTTCCTTATTTTGATTAATGCTCTCGGGAGGTGGAAGCGTTGTTGCTAAGAAAGCTCTGCTCGCATGACCGTCGATTAAGAGCTTAATGGCAATCTGTCTATTCTTAAGTTCAATCAAATCTTTTTCTTGGAAGACACCACCGAACTCTTTATAAATAAGTGCAGCATCCGGGGCACCCACTGTGAATGAGATCATGGTCCCTGCATTCCCAATAATTGATTGCTGTACCTCTTCAGGGATTTGAGACATGTATTGGTTGGCAAGCATGAGGGACAGCCTATACTTTCTGGCTTCGGACAAAATCTTCATGAATGAAGGAGTCGCAAAGTTTTGGAACTCGTCGACATAGAGGAAGAAATTCTTTCGTTCTGCTTCTGGAATTTCGACACGGCGCATTGCTCCTAATTGGAATTTTGTAATAAGCATTGCTCCGATGAGTGCTGCATTGTCTTCACCGAGCCGTCCTTGAGAGAGGTTTGCAAGAATAATCTTCCCACTGTTCATGACATCATCAATGCTGACTGAACTTTTTGGTTGACCAATAATACGACGGATCATAGGGGAGGTTACAAACTGTCCAACTTTATTAAGAATCGGTGCAACTGCTTCTTCGCGTTGTTTGTCTTGCATTTTGTTAAACTCATTGACCCAGAAGTTGACGAGTACTTGATCTGTTAACTGATCAATCATCCATTTACGATACGGGGCATTGGTTAACGCGTTTAGTACATTTGAAAGAGTAGTATCAGGAATAGCAGCAAGTGAGAGCAGTACGTTTCGTAAAATATACTCAAGTCGAGGTCCCCAGCTAAAGCCGAAAATTTTATTAAAAACCGCAACGAGTCCAGAGACTACCAATTCTGCTTCTTCTTTATTGGTCACTTGAAGTGGGTTAATAATCATTGGGTACTCTTTGTCAGCAGGGTTAAAGTACACAACGTCATTTATTCGACTCGACGGCACATAATTTAAGATACTTTCACAGAGTTCTCCGTGAGGATCAATGACACCAACACCATGCCCTTTCTTAATGTCATCAATGACCATGTTAGAGATGAGTGTCGACTTCCCAGTTCCACTCTTTCCAACAACCCACATGTGTCGGAATCGGTCATTAATTTTCATGCCAAAAATCTGTTCTCGGTTCTTAAACATAGTTTTAGCGAAGAAATTCACATTTACTTTTTCTTCATCACTTAAGTTCGTGGCGATAGGAAGGTTGTCCGGTGGTTCGGACAAAACTGCGTATCCCCACACGATAGAAGATGTTTTAATTTTTTCTCCAGGCAAATGCCACAAACTTGCGAGTTCAACGATATTCATAATTGTCCCGTATCGAACGTTTCTTTCTAAAAAGTCCACTCGGGGATTTCCCATATCAAACATTCCTTTTTTGCGACGCGTGATTAAGTTCCCATCAGATCTTGTGTAGACGCCGAAGCTGCTTGCAAGAGCGGTTAAAGTGTTTTTGTTGTTTGATGCTAAGCGAATACTGACTCCAAACCCAGGGTGGAGGACTTTCTCCTTAATAATTGCTGCGTCTCCTCGAGGAGAGTAACTCCCGTCTTCTTTTTTACTTCCCATGTCAGCAAACATTTGACCGGACTTTTGCCAGCTTTGTTTAATGCCTTCGAGCGCAATCTGGACAACCGTTATCTCATTTTCAATGGCTTTTGAAAGGACTGACAGAACAGAAGACATAGGGTCGATATCTTTAAAGGTTGCGGACGTTGCGATTGGATAAAATGGCCCACGGGCAAGTGTTAATTCAACGACATCAAACTGATCATTTGCGAATAAATTTTCAGGTGCTTTCTCAATAACTACGAGCGGGTAATTTGATTGAATTTGCGCTTCAACGAATGGGACTAATTCTTTGCTTGCGGTGACTGCAAATCGAATTTGCTGATTCATCACCATTATCTCAAGGGAAAGCACTTGCGGCTTTTTCCCAGACAGGCGTTTCATAAAGGTTGTCCCTTCAATCCCGGTGAGAGACGCTAAGAACGTTTGTGCACTCTCAGAAGTAATAGGAAGATCACGAGGGACTTTCAAAAAAAGTGTCGCAAGATTATCACTAGACATGAACTGATTATAGCCTAATCACAAGAAACAATGTTGACATTTTCTGACACAAATTGGAGTAAATAGTTCTTTTTGGTGGGCGCGCATGGAATCGGACCATGGACCTCTTTCTTATCAGGAAAGCGCTCTACCACTGAGCCACGCGCCCAAAAAGTACATTATTGTACCTTACTTTTCTATTCTTCTCAATTTGAGCTAATAGTACCTGTAGTATATACTACTGCAGTCGAATAATTGTGAAAGGATCACGATTGTGAACATGCCCTTACTGATTCTGGCGGTGGTGTTTTTCATCTTTTTTCTGGGAATGGCTTTTTGCCTGGTTTTGACGAGTATTTCTCGACCAGCAACAAAAACCGTGTATCGCACGCACCCGTCTGTTTTGAAGAAGCTCGAACGCCTCGAAAAACAATTGGGCGGCCTGAACACAAAGGTTGAGATGCATCATACGCGCGTTATGAGCCGCACAGAGAAACTGGGAATGGCACTGACGAGATTGAAGATCGGTTCTGCCAATGTCGCCACAAACGGCTCAGGCTAGTCGCCAGTTTCGTCCATGTACAGAACGCCCTTTATATCTGAAGGGCGTTTTTTTATTGCCTTTTACAATTTGTTACAATAAACAATATGAATCCTGAACAACCTCAAGAGATGCCGCATCCTGATGTTCCACCACATCCAGAACCTATTAATGCAGCGCCGCATCCGATAACAAGTGAAATACCGACGGTGGAGGCTCCAGTTGAAACTCCCATATTGCCACCAGCAGATGCGGCTCACGCCCCAGCCATGCCACATTTGGCTCAAGATATGAATACCAGTCCGCATATTGTGATGGAAGACCATGGACAACTGGCGAACGCTTCTGAAGCAGATGCGCCAGCACCAAAGAAGTTGCGAATGACAGGGGTTATTGTTGTCATCGTGTTCTTATTCTTACTAACCACAGCAACAAGCGCTTTTGCTGCAATGGTTGCATACGACAAAATAACACTTCCAAATGAAGGACTCCAATCAAGTATTCGACACATGGTAATGAGTCTTCCGTTTACGACCAAAACCCCACGGTATGTCATGGAGAAAACAGCACTAGCGCACAACAACATAGTCAGTGCTTCAGTTGACGCTAGCGTTGCAATTAGTGCCGCTTCATTAATTCCTATTGCTGGCTCAAGTGATATTGATTTTTCACTCACGGGGAATATTGATATACATGACAAAGAGAATCCAAATAGCGCTTTCACGGTGAGAGCCGGGAATATGTTTGCAGCAGACCTAAAAATGGGAAATAAAATGACTTATGTACGGATTAACACGTTCCCACGTGCTTTAGTTGATGCAATCATCCCTGTTCCCGAAGCTGCATGGAACTCTATTCTCAACCAATGGATCGTTTGGGAGGCAAATACCCTTGATACAGAAGCCCGTGAACTTGCAAATGCTCAAAAGAAATCAGACGGATTAGACGTGACACTGAATACTCAAAAACTTCTCGGGAATAAGACCATCATGGATAAAATTACCGTGACTACTGAAGAAATCGAGGGAGTGAGCGTGTATAAATTACACCCAGCCATTGATAAAGAATTTTTAACAGCGTATGTAGCGACCTTTGGGACAGAGAGCCAGGTGAGACGAATGTCTGAGAATACGGAATGGTTTGATAACATCAGTACATTAGACTTTAACTGGTATGTAGATACCGCTACATATTTAACGAAAAAGATGGAATTATCCGTTGCCACAAAAGAAGATTCCACGCTCTTGTCACCGATTGCACAATACGTACCATCTGGAGCAGAAGGAGCATTTCAAGTAAATGCTGTAGTGAAACTTTCTGATTATGGAAAGACATTTACGTTCGATGCACCCGCTGATGCCAGGAAAGCCCAAGACGTTATGGCTGACATAATGGGAATGCTTCAATCCATGGACCCTGATTCAGACAGTACTTTTTTACCAGGCGAAGAACCAGCTGACCTTGAAGGGTTAGAATTCCAATAAGTTTCTCCACAAAAATACCCCCCACAGAGGATGTGGAGGGTACTTTCATTCAATTGCCTGCAATTATCAATGCACTTCCCATGGGAAATGAACTGGTAGTCGCAGGTGAGGGTCAAAGCCCTCACCTGTTAATTATGTAAAACTGCCTTGGCAGTATGAATTCGTGCTGTCGCCCGCTTAAGGACTTGCACAACTTCAGTGACTGCCAAAGGCAGAGAAGAGAGATTAGCTCTCAATAGCGATTAATGTCGTCTGTGACATTTGTTCGCTTGTCAAAGCGTAACTTCCGCCGCTCTGTGCGATAATGTGGGCATCCCACCAGATATCGTACAGATCTTCGTCTGATCCGTTGAAACCCGTGATTCCTGCTACGTCCTTGGGCGTGTGCCCTGGATATACGATCAGCTCATTCTTCGGGCCGATCATTGCGGGAATTTCGGGGTTGCCACAGCTATCTGCATCAACCACTGGGACGACGATTTCAATCACCATGCCGTTTAACCGGATGATTTCTTTGACTTCGTCGCCGAGTTGAATTTCACCGGTTGTCCATCGTCCAGAGACCATGTTGGAGAAGTTCTGGTTTTCCCAGAAGGAGATCGTTGTGACACGAGTTCCATTTACTTCAATCCAACCGCTTTGGATGTCTTCGATAGAAATGCCAGTGACTGTCAGGCCAGGATCATGATTGCCTACGCAGTAAGCAAGAGTCTGCCATTTAATGTCGTTGCCTGTTACTGCTTTCGCAATCCAGGGGCAATTTTCATTATTCTCACCGCAAGGGATAACCGTTGGGGTTGTCACCATATTGGTGTGGCCGTCTTCTTCTTGATCTGGGACAACAATGCAATCAATATCCGTCCATGACTTACCATCAATGCCGAAGGTGATTTCCAGAGTGAACTGACCAATTTGGTTTCCGAAATGGAACTCAATGATCTGTCCGTCTGTCCATCCACCCGCATTGTTGATCGGGCCAAAGTGAACCACGTTTGGTTCTTCTGCTTTGACGTAAATCAACGGCCAACCGAATTGATCATACTCACCAACCGGGACGTTCCAGACGTTATCCATCCGGCATTCGAACGTGAGTTCTTGTGGCGGAGGTTCTGTCGAAACGGGTGTTCCAGTAGGAGAGACAGTCAATGTTGGCGAAACAGTAAGTGTCGGGGATGCCGTGATTGTCGGATCAGGGGTAATTGTTCCAGTAGCAGTTGGAGTAATGGTTAAAGTCGGTTCTTCAGTCGGCTGGTCACAATCGGGATTCTTCTCCGCGATTCCGCCCCAGCTTCCGCCGTCCCATTCCAAATCCAGTTGCCACTTTGAGCAAATGCTCCCTAAACCTTTTACGAATGATTCTCCCGATTGACCTTCAGTTCCAGCTTTCAACGAAATGTCACCTTCAGTGTCGCTACAAACGGTTTCGTCCCAGCAGTCCAAATACCAATGTATTGTTGCGTCTGAGCCGCTCTTGTTTGTCACAACAAACGAACCTGGGTAATTCCAGTGACCGCTCATAGGAGCGATCGCGATTGAATTATCACCAGCCAATGCCGGCAATACCGATACAAAAAAGGCGATTGCCAGAGTGGCGAGTACGATAACCAGTTTCTTGTTCATCTTAGTTTCCTCCGAGGCAAATGCCTCTTATATCAGGGATACGAAAAAAAGTACGGTGCACTCCGTTGAACCTGTGCCGAAGGCCCAGGCCCGGGAATAATCCTTCCACGCAGGTTATAACCAACGGAGTACAGATGAGGAAGAAGCTTAAAGGAGTAAATACCTCAAGCTTCCGCCCCCTGTGTACTCCGCTAACTATTCTGCGAGTAAAAGGGTTTCTCTCTTCTTAGTTTTATAAATGTGCGAGATATGTAGTGAATCGCAATTGACTCGTACGTATCTCTAATTTCTGAGCTTTGTACTGCTCAGACGGGGAAGTATAAGGTGCGCTTATAATGCCTCGTCTAACCAGTGTTCGGGCAAATCCTCAATATCTCTTCAGAAGTGGCTTCGAAGTGCGCTGCGAGGAGTAATCGCTTTATTGAAGATAATAGCAGTATACCCCAGAGAGTGCTAATTGTCAAGTACATGTTACACTGATTTAATGCCTATCGTGAGCTTAAATCAAGCGGATTCTACCGTCGAAGTGATCTTAGCCTACACCTCAACGGGCCTCGGTCATTTGAGGGTAACAAATGCGCTTTTTGAGGCTGCCCCAAAAGGGTACTTGCCTCGACTCCTTAAAACCAAAGACGCAGGTGCGAGCTCACTTCATCGATTCACGAGCATTCACCCGCTCGCTCGAAGTTTCCTTGAATGGTCCCAAAATGGAGCGCCTGAAGAGTTCTTTACTCGAGTCTACCGGTTCAGCTTGAGGCGAGGTGGAGCTCAACTGAAAGAAGAGCTCAAAACCTTGCTTGAGCAGGAATTTAAGGTAGTGAAAACCGCTGTGGTAGTTGCAACTCACTTTGGACTCGCTCATGAAATAGCCGGTGCTAAGGCTGAGCTTGAGCACGAATTGGGCGTGAAAATTGTGCTTGTTGTGTGTGTCACTGATGATAGTCCTCAAAAGCTTTGGTATGTGGAAGGTGCTGACTATATATATGTGCCAAGCGAGCAGACGAAGCAGACGCTCCTGTCCTATGGAACTTCCGCAGGATTTGCCCCAGTTGAGATTGAAGTCATTTCATATCCGGTGAACCCACGGCTTACCAAAAAACTCACAGAACAAGAATGGAGTGATCGCTTGCAACAGCTCGATCCTGCGATAAGCGAGCGAATACATATCAGTGTTCCTATTTCAGGTGCAGCGGTCGACCTTGAGTATTTAGACGAGGTTATGACAAACCTTGCACGACGAGACCCGCGATTTCACTTCTATATAGTGTGTCGGGAGAATATGTACACTGCTGACTTTATAAAGCGAATGGGAAGAAGGGCTCATGTTTCTCTCATCACATCAAAGCATGACCGCGAAATTGTCAGATTCTACACAGAATTGCTCTCAACAACCGTTTTCTCCTTGGAAATTACAAAGCCGAGTGAGCAAGCATTTAAAGCGCTTATTACCCCGAAGCGAAAAGGGGGAATGACACTTTTGTTTTCTAAGCCCGTTGGGAGGCAGGAATATGACAACCTCTCATTCTTAAAGCGACATTCGTTACTCGGAACCCGATCGTTTATGCTGCCAGACTCAGCTGCGAAAGCAGCACAAATGATCATGCACATGTACACGGACAAAGTGTTTCTCCAAATGACCAAGAGAAAATACCGTACCAAGGCGAATGAAACTTCATTTTTAGGCGCAAAACAATTTTGGAAAAAGTTACTCCCACGCGTTTTTGCAAAAATATAGGATGTTTAGTATAATTCTTGCTATCTAACTTGCACCATTATCCCTGAATGGAGTGTTCATAATGCGTGGACGTATTTTGTTAGTCTTAATTGGTACGTTGTGTGCCTTCCTCGCTGGCTTTGTTGGAGGAAGCGCTCAACGCGACAGTATTGATCTGCTTGTAAATTGCAATGCTGGATACGGTTACTTACACCGTGACTCTGAGAAAAACAGCCTGCACGTCGGTGGCAACTTTTCTTGGTTTATTGTTTTGGAATTCAACGAGTACGAGGAGTACGTCTTGACGAATTCCCACATTGTGTTGAAAGCAGCACATCAGACACTGCCAACATCTACGCCGTATCTCAATGCCCGAGAGATTCAATGGCAATGTTTTGAGGATTACGAGCAAGCGCACACGTATGTGCAGGAGAGGGCATATGTGTTGAGTCAAAAGGATATTCCCACTACAACCGAAGACTTAAAGGTTACGGAGTTTGGTGATGCGGAAGTTCCCTCGTTCATTCCAATTCCGCCCATTACACCAATGCCAGTCATTATTACCGTTACGCCGTCAGCATAGGCCAAAATGGCGGGTAATAGAGCTAAGAGTTCGCTTGTTTAGGCGGACTCTTTTTTATGCTTGAAATATGAAATTAAACTCTCTATAATAGCCATACCTTTACGCTAGATGACATTTCCATATATTAATCTTGATTGTTTAAGCGACGGCTTAGCACAGTAATCGGAAATCCCTCATCGTATTTTTGTCAGTCGATTCGCGGCGTAAAGCGCCGTTTTTTTTATTTCAAAAAAACGAATACGCACATTAAACCTAATTGCCCAGTGGAAAGTTGAATTGGAATTTATCGGGGCCGATAGTTCAGTTGGCTAGAACGCTTCATTTGCAATGAAGAGGTCGCCGGTTCAAGTCCGGCTCGGTCCACCACATAATTCGTTAGTATTCGATAGGGTGCACATAGTTGTGCCCTTTCGAATAAGAATGAATAGGTTTGTACTTTGACAGCTCAAAGAAGAAAGGCCGTAAGTTAATAAAACACGCAGACAGTGGATGCCTTGGCATTGCACACCGAAGAAGGACGTACATAGCAGCGAAATGCGTCGGGGAGAAGCTACGATTCTATGATCCGGCGGTGTCCGAATGAGGCAACTCACAGAGGGTTACTCCTCTGTACCAATACTCCAAATAACTTTGCGAAAGCAAAGTTTACTAATGTATTAGGTGGGAACCCGGGGAACTGAAACATCTCAGTACCCGGAGGAAAAGAAATTAAATAAGATTTCGTCAGTAGCGGTGAGCGAAAGCGAATCAGTCTAAACCGTCATGTCCAGCGCAAGCTGGATGAGACGGGGTTGCGGGACTCCAACGTAGGAGTTGTCTTGATAGCAGAACAATCTGGAATGGTTGACCATAGAGGGTGAAAGTCCTGTATGCGAAATCAATGACAACCTTTAGGAGTATCCCAAGTACCACGATACAAATATACCGTGGGAATCCGGGGGAACCATCCTCCAAGACTAAATATGATGCAGTGACCGATAGTGAACTAGTACCGTGAGGGAAAGGTGAAAAGATGAGCGAAACGCTCAGTTAAAAGAACCTGAAACTGTCTGCGGACAAACCGAGAGAGCTTCCACCAGCAATGGTGGGTGTGATCTCGTGCCTATTGAAGAATGAACCGACGAGTTACCGTATGCTTCAAGTCTAAGCCACTCGCGTGGCGAAGGCGTAGGGAAACCGAGTCCGAATAGGGCGAATAGATGCATATGGTAGACCCGAAACCCGGTGAGCTATCCATGAGCAGGCTGAAGGTTATAGAAATATAACTGGAGGGCCGAACCCGTATCAGTTGCAATTGGTTGGGATGACTTGTGGATAGGGGTAAAATGCCAATCGAACCGGGAGATAGCTGGCTCTCCCCGAAAGGTCTTTGGGGACCGTGGCTCACGAAAAATGCATGAGAGGTAGAGCACTGGATGGGTTGCTTAGCGCAAGCAAGGTACCCCAATCAAACTCCGAATAATTATGCATCTGCGTAGCTAGACAGTCATATCGGGCTAAGCTGATATGACGAAAGGGAAACAACCCAGACCATCAATTAAGGCCCCTAAATTAACACTCAGTGGTAAAGGAAGTGGAAACGCGAAAACAGCTAGGAAGTTGGCTTAGAAGCAGCCATCTTTTAAAGAAAGCGTAACAGCTCACTAGTCGAGCGTTTCTGCGCCGAAGATTCCGCGGGGCTCAAGTGTTATGCCGAAATTATGGATTTTGCATTCCTTCGGGAATGTAAAGTGGTAGGGGAGCGTTCTTATTGCAGTGAAGCTATGGTGTAAACCGTGGTGGAGCGGTAAGAAGTGAGAATGTCGGTATGAGTAGCGCACAAGGAGGGTGAGAATCCCTTCCGCCGAATGCCCAAGGTTTCCGTCGCAAGGTTCGTCCACGACGGGTAAGTCGGCTCCTAAGGCGAGGCCCAAAAGGCGTAGTCGATGGATAACTGGTTAATATTCCAGTACTTGTTGCAAATCGTTATCAGCTAAGGACTAACGGAGCAAACCAAATAAAGCCCCTTCGTGAAGTGGGGTGCAGAAGCCGCGATAGTTGCTGTTGGAAAATCCGCAGTGACGTTTTAAGTCGTAGTGGTGCAAAGTCTTCCGAGAGGAGGATGATTTTATTTAATAGCTTTCAAGAAACCGTTCGTAGTGAGATTTGTAATGAGCCGTACCGCAAACCGACACAGGTGGGCTGGTCGAGTAGACCAAGGTGAGCGAGAGAAGGATCCTTAAGGAACTCGGCAAAAAAACTACCCGTAACTTCGGGAGATGGGTTGCCTCGCAATTTGTGAGGCTGCAACCAAAGTCTATTTGACGACTGTTTAGCAAAAACACAGGTCCGTGCAAAAGCGAAAGCTTACGTATACGGGCTGACGCCTGCCCAGTGCTGGTAAGTTAAGTGGATGGGTGCTTGAGTCTTCGGACTCATGTCGCTTTGAAATGAAGCTCCAGTAAACGGCAGCAGTAACTATAACTGTTCTACGGTGAACGAAAGCCGCCGTAGTAAAATTTGACCAAATGCTGGAAAATCTCGCGTATCTGACAGTACTTCGAAAGAAGTGATAATCTGATCAGTGGAGACAATCAGCAGGAAAGGCCAAACCGTCAAAGAAAGTTTTTTGTCATATGTTCCATAAGAAAGTGCAAGAAAGCGCTAGAAGAAATTGTTTTAATAACTTACTGAAAGAAAAGCCATACGTCAGAAATATCTACT
>ERZ761594.422-NODE-422-length-12663-cov-6.009280_pt1 | contig 12663 bp, 10 predicted proteins | sample MGYA00511036_ERZ761594 | MGnify/ENA primary metagenome ERZ761594 (study PRJEB28899, sample SAMN03785561) | bioreactor sludge metagenome | biome: EBPR Sludge; feature: EBPR Bioreactor; material: 0.22µm filtered reactor supernatant | place: Saint Lucia: Queensland... | reverse complement strand
GCCGCTCGGAGAAACTCTCCACCCTGCGCGAGCGGCTGCTGGACCTGACCCGCGAGCAGATGCGGCACGAGAAGCAGGTGGCCCAGGGGGCCGCCGTGGACTCCGAGGCCGCCGAGCAGGCCGCCCGCCGGCAGCGGCAGATCGACCGGGTCAGCGGGGCCCTGGCCAATCAGGCCGAGGTGGAGCGGCGGGCCGGGGACGCCGTCCGCCAGCACAACCAGGCCCAGGGCGAAGCCGCCGAGGAAATGGACAAGACCGCCCGGGCCGGCGGCGGCCTGGGCGACGTGGTGTCCGGCCTGGTGGGCCGCTGGATGTCCTTCGCCGCCATCGCCGGGATGATCGTCGCCATCCTCCGCGACGTGGTGCAGCGGGCCCGCGAGAGCGCTTCGGCCCTGGCCGATGTGGGCAATCAGGTCCGCGGCCTGACCGCCAACGTCGGGGCCAGACAGGCTTCCCAGGCCTTGCAAACGGTCAACCAACTGGCTTTTGACCTGGGTCTGAATGTCGAGGATCGCGGCGAGGTGCTGCGCGGCCTGTCCACCATGACCGACTTGCGCGAGGGCATGAGCCAGGAGCAGATCAATGAGGCGGCCGCCGATCTGGCCCGCCTGCGCAAGACCACCGGGGTGGGCGGGGACGCGGGAGCCCGCCTGCTGGTGTCGGCCCAGTCGGGCCTCGGCCTGTCCCGGCGGCAATCGGTGGAGACGCTGGCGGGTCTGCTGACCAGCGGCTGGGAGCCCGAGGCCCTGGCCCAGACCATCGGGCGGGTGGGCGACGCCGGCGGGATGGACATGCTGGCTTTGCTCAACGCCGCCCGCGGGGAAAACCTGGACGTCAACACCATCGGGCGATCTTCCACCGCCCTGATCGCCAACCTGATGCGCCGCGACCCCCGCGGCCGGGTGGCCCCGGAACTGCGGCGGGCCGGCATCAGCGAGGACATGGACCCGGTGGCCCGCATCCGCACCCTGATCGAGGGCCGACGCAGCGGGGCCATCGACGAGGCCCGCTTCGAGGCGGCCATCGGCGGGGCGGAAAATGTGCGGTTCTACGCGGCTTTCGAGCGGGCTTTGGCCGGCGGCGGCCTGGAGCGATCGCGAGCCGCCATGACCGATCCCGCCGTGACCCAGCGCATCCTGGGCGAGTTCGCCCAGAGCCCGGAAGTTGCTGCGGCGGACAGGGCGGCAAGTCTGGCCATGCGGGAGCGACGGCTGACTGAAAATCCGGCCTTGGCTGAGCAGGACCAGATGAGGCGGGAAGTACGCATAGCGATTGAAGCCGAACTGCGTCGGCGAGGTGTTGCGGAGTTGCGCATTGCTGGCGCGCTTTCGGGGTACGACCGAGCCGTGTCTATGGGCTTTGCTCCTGACACAGCCGCCTCGTTTTCCGACGTTAAGCCTTGGACAGATAGACGCAGTTTCATGGGCGGATTCACGCCGATGCGTGATGTCGCCCGCGAGGCGATGCAGCCGGGGGTAACGATCAACATCAACAACCCCACCTACTTCGACGGGTCTGACCCGCTGCGGGACGTGGTGGATCGCGGGGCCGGGCTGGCCGGCAGGAGGTCGCCGGCGCCATGACCCCGCAGATCGACAACGTCGCCGTCAACAGCCGCGGGGACTGGCGCTCGCAGTGGCTGCCCGCCGCCCCCCAGGAGCGGACCGAGCATCAGTTTCCCGGCATCGCCGAGCGCTTCGCCGTGCACGGACCCACCATGCCCAGCGACCTCATGCTGGTGGGCTACCTGGAGGGCACCGGCTCCACCCTCAACCAGGCCATGGCCGACCTGATGGCCAAGGTCCTGGCCCTCAACACCTACAGCGGCGACGGCTTGACCCACACCATCACCCTGTACGGCGTCGCCTACGCCCACATGGAGTGCATGCCGGTGCAGACCCTGGGCCACCCCGAGCCCTGCTACGCCGGCGGCGAGTCCGGCCGCAAGGTCCGCCAGGCCGTCCGCATGGTCTGGCGGCAGATGCGCTTCGGAGGTGCCTCGTGAGCGATCCGCTCGCCCCCGCGCCTCCGGTCCCCCTCACTTCGCTGCACCGCCAGCGCGAGGTGTGGGTGTCGGTGCGCGGCCCCTCTTTCGGCCTGGCCGGCCAGGAGGGCTGGTACCTGTCTCCCTACCTCCGCTGCGAGCAGATCACGTACCAGGCGGGGGCGGCGGCCGGACAGGCGACCTTCACCTACGTGCCCCAGTCCGACGTCAGCCGGCCCTTCGAGCATGCCTGGCAGCAGTTCAACTGCGACCAGCAGGTGCGGGTGGAAGTGGCGGGTGAAGACCCTGTGCAGCCCCGCATCGTCCTCTTCGAGGGCGTGCTCAACCGCCAGGCGGCGGCGGTCAGCGGCGACGCCCTCCGCTCCGGGGAGCAGGTGACCCTGGTGGCCGACGCCATGCCCGCCCTGGAAAACCGTCTGGACGGGGCCATCATCGGCGGCCGCTGGGCCCCCATCCAGTCGGTCTGGAATCAGGCTTACTACGTCCACGTGGGCTACAGCACCTACTGGATCTACGAGGGCGGAGCACCCGCCGTCTTCAACGCCAACGGCCGCCCCAACCGCCACGCCACCCAGACCCTGTCGGCGGCCCGCGTCACGCCGTTCCTCGCTCCGGTCTGGACCCACGACGACGACCCCAACGGCAAGCACTGGACCCTGGGCGACGCCCTGGTGTCCCTGCTGGCCGCCTGGCTGCACGGGCCGGCCGCCAGCCCGCGTGACCGGGCCAGCGACAGCCACGCCGTGCTGCTGGGCGCCTACAACGGCACCTTCGCTCTCGCCGGCACGTCCTATGCCCAGGCGTACCAGGGTCTGGACCAGGTGCTGCCGCCCACCGACGTGACCGGCCTGGGCGTGTTCTCCGCCCTGGACAAGGTCTGCGCCGCTTGCGGCTACGGATTCGCCGTGCAGTTCCGCCTGTGGGACGGGGTGACCGCCTGGGATCAGGACCGCCGCTGGGTGGCCATCGCCTACCGCAAGGGCCACGGACGCCCCAGCAGCCTGCGCCTGGACGATCGCGGCAGCACCTACTCCAGCCCCGACGCCGCCCTGCAGGCCAACTACAACCATCAGATCAACCTGATCCGCTCCTCGGCCGAGGTGGTCAACGAGGTCTACGCCTACGGCCGCACCCACATCGAGTATTTCTGGCCGCTCAAGCCGCTGTGGTCTCCCGGCGAGGAGGCCGCGGGGGCTTTGGGCACCCAGGACATGCAGGACGTCGAGGAGGAGGACCTGCAGGTCGAGGGGTCCTACGCCTCCCGGCACGTGGAGGGCGGCTCGGAGTTTTCCCGCTACGGCCACGTGGGCCGGGTGTGGGGCATCGACTGCACCGGCGAGTGGGCGCCCACCTGGGCGGGCACGCCCTACAGCCACGTGTACGGCAACGGATTCCCCTTCGTCGAGTACGCCAACCTCAACGCCCAGGACAACCCCATCCGCCAGGCCCGACTGGCCGCCGGCATCACCGGGTCCATGCAGTGGATGCCGCGGATGCGCCGGTTCCTTCCCCTGCGCCACCCCACCGCTCTGGCCGAGGGTGTGCAGTTCATCCTGGCCGTGTCCGAGGCGGGATCCATCTACGCCGCCGCTCCCATCCGTTTCGAGGTGCTTCGCGATCGCTGCGGCATCCGACTGCACGTCCGCAACCTGGCCTCGGTCAACCTGCGCACCTTCCGCACCGACCCGCCCGAGGAACCGCCGGCGAACCAGTCCTGGTGGTACCGGATGAAGATGCGCAACCTGCTCTTCACCCTCTACGCCCGCGTCGAGGGCGACCACGCCTGGCTGGAAAGAGCCCCGCGGCTGGCGGCGGGAGCGGTGAGCGCCCACACTTTCACCAGGCACGTCTGGAGCGACGTCGAGGACACCTGGGTGCATCCCCAGGCCGCCTTCAACGCCCTGGGTGCGTGGCAGCGATTCGCCGGCGACGGCCGTACCAGCGACGGAGCCGCCGCCCTGGTCAACCTCACCGCCCTGGCCCAGCGCACCCGCGATAGCCAGCATCACCTGCGCCTCAGCGGCAACGCCTCCGCCTGGCTGCCCCTGTGGGACCAGTGGCGGGTCGGCGACGCCTGCACCGCCGTGAAAAAGCGCGATGTGACGCTGACCTCCGGCCCGGCGTCGTCGCAGCCGCCCGCGCCCGACATCGTGCGGGTGCAGATCACCTTGGGGGCCGGCAAGCAGGGCATCCAGATCACCTTGAGCGACGCCGGCATGGCGGGAGGGAGAGCCTGATGGCCACCCTGCGGCTCACCATTCCCAGCGATCCCGACTGGCTGCCCGGCGACCAGGTGGTGCTGATGGTCGGCTCGGAAAACGCCGCCGACCTGGCCGCGTCCACGCCCGCCGGGGGCGACGAGTCGCTGACGGTGTCGGTGCCCGAGCACCACGCCGCCGGCAACCTGGGCGGCGGGCGGCTGGGGGCCGGACTGCTGGGCGCCGCCGAAGGCGCCTACGGCCTGGGCGGCGGGGAACTGGGCGGCGGTCTGCTGGGCGTCTCCGCCCTGCCCCGCCTGACCTTTGAGCGCCGCTACCAGCCCGCCGACAAGTCCGCCTCCCTGCCCGTGGGCGTGGGCCTGCGCGACGCGGCCGGCAACCAGAGCGCCGTCATCGAAACGCAGGCCGCCCTGGCCGATCCGCCCGCCCCGCCGGGCGTGGGGGCCATCACCGTGACCGCCGCCGGAACCGGAGCCGCCGTGCTTGCCTGGCCGGCTTCGAGCGACGTTTGAACGACGATTGGAGACCCTGCTTATGGCCGTCAAAGACCTGTCCGCAACTCAGATCGCCGCCCTGGTGGGCACCCGCCTGGCCGGGCCGGGACTGCTGGTGGCGGCCCCGTACTCCGCCGACTGGTACGCCTGGCTCATCAACGCCCTGATCCACCTGGCCGAGGGCTCCGCCGCCTACGCCCTGTCGGTGCGGGCCGACGACGGCAGCGCCACCACCGTGCGCATCCAGGCGGGCCGGGCCACCCTCAACGGCGCCGCCCTGGCCTACGCGGGCGGGACGGTCAACCTGTCGGCCCACAACAACGATGTGGCCTACCTGTGGGCTTACAACTCCTCCGGCGCCGTGGCCATCGGCTACGGGGCGGACGGTTCCGGCTGGCCCGCCGTGCCCCACCTGAAACTGGCCGAGGTCACCCTCTCCGCCGGGGCCATCACCGCCATCCTGGATCGCCGCAGCGAGACGCTGCTGCGCGACAACATGCCCCGCCTGCCCGTCTACAGCGACTCCTCCCGCCCGGCGGCCGGGGTCATGGGCCGGCTGATCTTCAACAGCGACGACGGCAAGATCAACATCGACAACGGCTCCAACTGGACCCTGCCGGACGGGACCACCACCTGACTTTTGGGAACCTCTGCAATGACCACGCACATGAGCAATCATTTGGAAGCGGCCGCGCTGAACTTGTGCCTGCGAAACCAGTCATACACCCCCGGCACGCCGCATCTGGGGCTGGGCACCGTCAGCGATGACGGCACGTCGGTGACCGAGTTATCCGGCAACGGCTACGCCCGCGCCCCCATTACCTTCGCTGCGGCGGCGAGCAAGGCCGTCGCCAACTCCGCCGCCGTCAGTTTGCCCGCGGCCAGCGGCGGATCGTGGGCTTCGGCCGCGTCCGTGCTGATGTGGGACGCCATTTCCGGAGGCAATTTGCTGGTGTACAAGCCGATCACGCCCGTGGTCGTCGATGCCGGCGAAGTGTTTTTCCAGGACGTGGGCGAGTTGAGCGTCACGCTAAGCGGGGCGTGGTCCACTTACTTGGCCAACAAGTTCTTGGATCACGTCTTTCGGGCCCAGGCGTGGACCGCCATCGGCACCGTCTATGCCGGTTTGCGGGTCGGGACGACGGAGGTCAGCGTCGGATCCTATGCCAGAGTGGCGGCCGCGTTCGGAGCTCCGGTGGCCGGCGTTTGCAGCAACAGCGGGAATCTGGCGTTTCCGACCGCCACCGATGCGTGGGGCACCGTGGATGATGCCGCGCTGTATGACGCTGCCAGCGCCGGAAATCTCATGTTCAACGCCGCGCTGAACGCGGCGACAACCATCGGGACCGGCAAAAAGGCTCGCTTTTTGGCCGGCCAACTTACCGTTGCTTTGGACTGACACAGATAGGGGATGTGGAACTATGAACGACGCCAAGAAAGTGCAGACCCTGGTCAACGCCACCGCCTTGGAAATCGCCGCCATCCGGGCGGCGGTGACCCGGCTCAAGGCCATCCGGGCCAAGTACGTGGGCCTCAACCCCGCCCCGGTCATCGCCGGGACGGTGCTGGCCGGCAACCTGACCGCCCTGAGCAACGCCATCACCGCGCTGGATACGGCCGCCAGTGCGGCGGTGCTCAACACCGTGGCCGCGGGCTACGTGCCCACCCATCGCGGAGGAGCCATCTAATGGCCAGAGTCAACCTGATATGCCTGGATGTGGACGCCTTCCTGGCCGACAACGTCAACGGGGCGGGCCGGGGTCTGGACGCCTACATCCCCTTTTTTGCCTTCGACGACACCACCGATGAGGCCATCTACAGCAAGCCCTTCCAGTTGCCGGCTTTCACCGGCACCCTGAAGGTGGACCTGGGCTACAAAATGGCCAGCGCCACCTCCGGCAACGTGGTGTGGATGGCGGCTTTGGAGGCGGTGGCCGAGGGCGACGCGCTCAACTGGGGCATGGTCAACTCCTTCGATGCCGACAACTCCGTCACCGACGCCGTGCCTGGCACCGCCGGCAACCCCGGCACCGCCACCATCGCCCTGACCAGCAACGACTCGGCCGCCGCCAACGACTGGGTGCGGCTCAAGATCACCCGAAACGCCGACAGCGGTTCCGACTCCGCCACCGGCGACGCCCATTTGCTGTCGGCCACCCTGTTCGCCGAGTGACGCCCCCCCCAGCATGTCGATCTACCTGGACAACGTGAACGATTACGGCATCGGGTCATTCAGCCCGGTGGCGGCGCCGCCGCTCACGCTCAACGTCTGGTTCAAGTGCTACGCGGTGCCAGCGAATTTTGGACCGCTGCTGTTCCTGTACAACTCCGGCAACGTAAATGAAGTCGTGGCCTTTTTTCTGGACAACTCCAGCCGGACGGTTCGCAGCGACATCTACGACGACACAGGGGCGGGGGACGACCGCGAAGTCAGCAACAACACCGTCGCCAACTACACCGTGGGGGCGTGGCAGATGGCCACGCTCATTCTGCCGGACAACGCCGCCGGCAGCAGTTTCCTCAATGGCGGCAACAAGCACACGTTCGCCAAGAACATTCAGCCGGCCGGACTGGACCGCATCGCTTTCGGGCTCTACGGCCAGTACGAGAGTTACGGCGTGCGCGGGCCGATTCACATCGCCGAGGCGGCGGTGTGGGATCGGGTGCTGTCAGACGCGGAGATCCAGGGCCTGTTTGCCGGCAAGGCCAGCGCCAAGTTTTTGCCCAGCGGCCTGCGCTATTACAACCCGCTGTGGGGCAGCGTCTATGGGCCTGACTGGTTTCGGCCGAAGCAGCCCGTGGACTGGAGCGGCATGCCCACGGCGGGCACGGCCAACGTCTACAGCAGCCTGGACCCCAACGCCGATGGGTCCACCCTGGAGTGGACGCCGTCCACCGGGACCAGCCACTACGCGGTGGTGGACGACGCCGCCCGCCAGCCGACCGATCCGGGCACGTCGGACTACCTGCGATCCTCGCACCCCGGCAACACCACGGGGACCAAGACCGAGGAGTTGGGCTTCGCCACCGCCACCCTGGCGTCGGGGGCGCTGACCGAGGTCAAGGTGTGGGTGCGGGCCTATGCGGGCGGCATCGGCGCTTCTTCGGCGAAACTCGACTGCCAGGTCTACCTGGGCGGCGCCTGGCAGACGGCCCAGAATGTGTTCACCGGTGCGACCAGTAGCGCGTGGTTCTCGGTCACCTTTACGGGCTCCTGGAATCAGACCGATCTGGACAATCTGCAGGTGCGGCTGCTGCACGTCAAGACCAGCACGTCGGGAGTCTATCCCTCCACGTGCGACGTGTACGAGGTCTATGTCGATGTGCCCACCGCCTCCGATGGCAATCATCATCCCCAGATCGTCTATCCAGGCGGCATCCGCCTGTCGGGGGATGTGTACGCCCCGCAGATTACTGATGTCGATCTGTTCGCAAATATCGCGGGCGCAACGACCGTGGCCGTGGCTGAGTCCTCCTGGATGGAGTGCGCGGCAAGCCTGGTGTGCGCCGCGACGTTGACGGCAAGCGGCGGCGCGGGCTGGAACCTTGCATGCGACGTGGCCGCGGAAACGGTCGTTACCGAGACGCATGAAGTCGGGCCGCTGTTGTTCTTGGCCACGCCCATGCAGGGCGAAACCAACGTGGCCGCCGCCGGAGCAGTGCGGTCTGACATCACGGCAACGATGGGCGGATTGACCACTGTCGCAGCGGATGGCTCGCCTGCGGTCTTTGTAGCGGCAGCAATTGCTTGCGACACCTCAGTCACCGCCAACCCTGATTTGTGGATGCACATCACGGTGGCGGCCCAGAGCGCGACCGTTGTCATCGCCGATGGCCGTGTGCTGAGGGTTTTCAAGCACATGGACTGGGAGTGCCCGGACTGGGGCGAGTTCGCCGCTGGCCCGGTGTCGGTCGGCGCCGGGGCGGTGCTGACCCAGAGCGGGACGGGAGCGTTTCCGGATCGCGGCGGCAGCAGCCTGGTCGTCACCTGGACCACGGGCACCGGTTCGTCCTATCTGGGCCACGACATCGGTGAGGAGCAGTCTCTGCTGCACGTGCGGATGCTGCTGGCGGTGGCGTCTTGGGCCGGCGGCGGGGCCACTGTGCTGCAGGTGCTGGATGAGGCCGAGGGTGAGGTCTGGCGCATCGCGGTCATTGACCACGCCCTGACCGTAACCCTGGCGGGCGGGGCGACGCTGACCGCCACCCTGCCTGGGCAAACCTGGAACTGCGTCGAGGTGGCCATCGCCACCGCCGGAACGGCCACGCTGTGGGTCAACGGCGTCGAGATTGACAGCGCCACCGGCGACTTCTCGGCTCTGGCCGGCCGCCACGTGCGCATGGGCGGCTGTGCCAAGGCTTCCGACGCGGTTGGCGTGGTGCGTCTCGATGAGGTGGTGCTGGGCAACCGCTACGTCGGGCCGGTGCGGCTGCCGCCCACCATGGCTCACGGCGGCGATCCCCGCCGCTGGCTGTGCCTGTACAACGCCGACATTGCCGACGCGGCCGCCTGGGCCGAGCACTACCGTGAGGCTCGCGGGGTGCCTTACGCCAACCTGGTCGGGCTGTCTCTGCCGGCCGGCGAGGACTGCACCGCCACCCAGATGCAGGACTTGCGCGACACCCTGAGCGATTACCTGCAGCGGCATGGGTTGCAGGATCAGATTCGCGGGCTGCTGCTGGGCTACGGATGCCCCGGCACCGTGGACGGCGGCTCGGCTTTGGCCTCCTGGCTGATGGACCTGACGGCCGCCGCCGGCGACGCCAACCCGGCTTACCAGTCGGGCGTGGTGATGGCCGCCGATTTGCCCGTGCGATCGACGTTGACCGCTGGCGACCGTCGCCTGGTCGGCGAAATCACGGCGGCCGATGTCACTACGGCCCAGGCCATGAGCGATGACGTGCTGGTGGCCACCAAGCCGGACGGGCGCGACTTCGCGGCCCTCGATTCCGTAGTCGATCGACTGGCGGCGGCCGCGAGCGGCTGGACCAGCCTGAGCGCCTGGCTGGGCACCCTGGCCCAGCAGGACGTGCGTTTGCCGCGGGAGAGCGACTGGGCCGGTGAGCATGGCCACGCCATCGAGTTCAGCGACGCCGCCGGCGGCGACTTCGACGTGACCGCCCAGCGCCGGGTGTTGCTGGCCAGCGTGGCGGCGGGCAGCGCCGACGTGCTGCGATCCGGATCGGACCTGGTCGCCCAGGCCGTGGCCGAGGGATACGCGGCCGCCATCGGCTACGTGGGCACGCCCGCCGGCGGGGACCTGTTCAATCCGGCCGCTTTGGTCGCCGCTTTCCGGGCCGGCTGGACTTTGGCCGAAGCCTGGATGGTCGCCGCTCCCAAACTGGCATGCAGCGGCCGCGTGGTGGGCGATCCTCTGGCCCGTGTGCTGCTGCCGCAGCAGGGCTATCGCGTGTACGGCCGGGCCACCTTGCAGGGCGCCGAGACTTTGGCCGCCATCGCCCCGGCAGGAGTGCCCTCCGCCACTGTCACCGGGTCGGCTGGGTCCGAGGCCTGGTACCGGGTGCGCGCGGTGTCCGAGGCTGGCATCGAGGACGTGGCCGGCCCGCGGCTGACCCGCGTGCGATTCGACGGCGCTGGGGCGTTGCTGGCCCTGACGCCCAACGCGCCGTCGCTGCTGAGTGTGTTGCGTCTTTCCGGCGGGCGACTGCTGGCCACTTGGATCTACTCGCGAGTGGGCGAGGCCGTCGCCCCCGCTCAGTTCAAGGTGTATGCGGCAGTCAATGGAGCGGCTTTCAACTTCGCTTCGGCGAACGCCACGGTGGCGGCGGCGGGCCTGCGCCAGTACGCGGTGACGTTGGGCCCCTACAGCCACGGCGACGTGGTGGCGGTCATCGTGCGTGCGGCGGCCGCGTCCGGGGCCACTGAAGACAACCTGTGGTCGGTGTCTCTGGCGGTGGACGCCGCCGCTCCGGACGCCCCGGCGGCGGTGGCGTTGGAGGTGACCTCAACATGAGTCGCGTGAGCGGACAGATGGAGCAGCCCCACGCCGAAACCGGACTGTCGGTGGCGGCGGTGTGCCGGCAGTTTCGGGTGCAGTTTGAGTACGACAACCACCTCATTTGCCGCACCTGGACCAATGGCGTGGAAGGCGTGTCGGACGTGCTGGTGGCCAAGCCGTGGCACTTGCGGCGGAGCAGTTACGACGGCACGACCTACAACGGCTGGCTGCTGACCAGGACCAGCGTGCGTACGCGGCAAGCCAGCAAGGCCGGCCAGCCCAACGCGAGCCACAGCATCTGGCCAGGGTACATGGGCGGCCCCATTGTGTATGCCGTGCGCCCCGCCGGCGGCACCGGCGTGGAGGGCTGCGCCTGGGTGGACGTTTCGAATCACCATTGGGCGGAGGTGTGCGAGTGACCCTGCACAATGGAGCCATGCCGTTGAGTCCTTCCGGAGCGGTGCTGATTGGCCCCAGCGGGGCGGTGCGCTGCGATTGCTGCGACGCCTGGGCCACGGTCTGGCGGATCCGCCCCGGCACCGGGGTGCTGTTCGCTTACGACACCAAGGACCCAGCTCGGCAGATCATCCCGGCCGCTGACGCGGGGTGCTGGGTGCTCTACAGCCGCAGTAGCGCGGTCAACTCGGGCCGCATCGTGCGGCTTGACGGCGGCGGCGAGTTGGCTTGGGGCGTGGGCAGCGACTCTGACATTCCCGTGGCTATGGCGGCGGCGCCTGGAGGGCGGCTGTACGTGGCCAGTTTGGCCGGGGACCAGCAGTCCGGGACCTTGCGGCTGTTGGATACGGACGGTTCGATTGTGTGGGCGGTCGCCGGCCGCTATGGCCGTTTGGCAGCGACGGACTTTGGCGTGGTGCTGTCGGCGGCGGGCTGGCTGGTGGCGTACGACGCCGCCGGCAGCCAGGTGTGGTCGGTGGCGAGCGGTTTTCCGCAGGGCGCTTCCAGCCTGCGAGTCGCCGGCGGCTACGTGTATGCGGGGGGGCGCTTTAGCAATGCGATCGTGGGGAAGGGGGTCCAGAAACGGGCGGCCAGCGATGGTGCGTTGGTCTGGACTTACGGGCCAACGGCCTACACCTTTGACCGCATCGACGTGGACGCGACAGGCCGGGTGCTATCGGGCGGGGTCCTGCTGGCCGCTGACGGCAGCAGAGTGATTTACAACCACAGCCGGAACAACAACGGCGGCGAGGGGGGATGCAACCCCAACGGACGCATCTACGCCGTTGGAGACGTGCTGGACGGGTCGGACAACCGAATCGTGATCGGCCGGTACGACGGCAACGTGTTGGATTTTCTGCCTAGCGGCGAGTGTCTGATTGACGCGGTGGCCCGGCTGGGAGCGACGCCTGTGGCTTATGCCCGGGAACTGCCTTGGCTGTGGTCGTACGACACTGGGGCTGCGGTGCTGACGGGACGTTTTGCTGATGCCGGGGCGGAGGTGTACGTGGCAGGTGAGCGGTCCAGGACCTGGAGTTGGAGTGCCTGATGCAGCAGGTTTGTACAGGCTTCGGAGGCCTTTCGTAGGCCATGTGAGCACGCAGCGCCGGCAGGCAGTGCGTGCCGTTTCGGAAGGTCTTTGACAATTAGGCAGTGCCACCCCACCCCGGCGGATGCAGGCCGCTCAAGTCCGGTTCTGCATGCCCTGATCGACCCCGCCGGCGGCCCCCGAGGCGACAAGCAGGCCCATGCGGGGGCGGGTGCGAGATGAAAGCGTGGTGACAGCCACGCTTATTCTGCGCGCGTGGGCAGTTTCTCATTTGCTGGCACAATTTCTCATTTTGGTCGGCGATCTACGGCCGGCGTCCAGGACTGATAGCGCAACTTCGGCAGTTTCAGCGACGCCACCGGTCGCAGGTCCGTGTAGTCCATCTCCGCCGGCATGCGGTACACGTCCCGCTCCTCCAACTCCAGTTCCTTCATCAGCAGCGGCGTGATCGGCGGACTGGGCTCGGCGTCCACCTCCATGC
>ERZ761594.421-NODE-421-length-12674-cov-7.851256_pt1 | contig 12674 bp, 11 predicted proteins | sample MGYA00511036_ERZ761594 | MGnify/ENA primary metagenome ERZ761594 (study PRJEB28899, sample SAMN03785561) | bioreactor sludge metagenome | biome: EBPR Sludge; feature: EBPR Bioreactor; material: 0.22µm filtered reactor supernatant | place: Saint Lucia: Queensland... | reverse complement strand
GAGCGAGCCATCCAGTGGAAGAGGACCGTGCGACCAGAGTGATCCGGGAGCCTTGTGGGTACCGAGTGGAGCAAGAGAGCCGCGGCTGTCGAAGGGATCGAGCCGCCAAAGCGATCCGAAGCCTCGGAGAGAACAGAAGGCGTAGCAGAGAGCCGCGCATGGGAAGAGCACCGTCATCATCAGCGAGCCGCAATGCTCGAGAGGACCGAGTCGGCGCAGCGATCCGGCTGCAACGAGAGCGCCGATTCCCAGGAGAGATCCGGGTCACGAGAGAGAACCACGATTTGCGAGAGAGCCAGGAAGCAGAGAGCACCACGTGGACGAGCGATCCAGGGCCGGAGCACAGCACCGCAACAGAAGAGCGAGCCGCTAACGAAGAGAGAGCCGTCCTGTGGAAGCGAGCCGCACGATCCGCGAGAACCCAGGGGACGAAGCGAACCGGTCTGCCGGAGAGCGCCGTGCCGTGACAGTGAGCCGTCGTTGACGAGAGCACCGAAGCAGCCAAGTGATCCGCACCTGTTGACAGCGACGAACACGCTGAGAGAGCCGTATCGGAGGGAGAGCACCGTTGACCGCGAGCGACCCGGACCTGTGCTCCTGAATGGCACAAGCTCCCCGGGGCGTGGTATCCCGTGGGAAGTGGCGAAGGGTCTCGGACGAGTCGAGCCGTGGCGCGGCCGATGGCGTGTGTTCTTGCCCGGCGTCGGCCGCATCTACACCGACCGCGGCCGCCAGATCCGCTCCCGCGAGCACGCCGAATCGGTCCTCGCCGCCTTCCGCCGCTACGCCATGGACCACGGCCACGAGCTCGCGGCGGAGGAGTTCAAGCCCCCGAGGCGCGCCGAGCACACGCTCGCCCGCTGGGCGGATCGGCTGCTCGACGACCTCCGCCGGCGCGTCGCGCGCATGGAGCGCTCGCCCACCTACCTCGCCGAGGTGGAACGCTGGCGCGCCCAGCATTGGGGCCCGCTCCTCACGCGCACCGTGTTCGAGGTGGAGACGCTCCACGTGGCCGAGCTCGCGCGCCAGCTCGAGGACCGGGGCGTCGGCCAGAACACCGTGGCGAAGGTCCTCGGCGGGCTTCACCGCGTCCTGGCCTACGCCGAGGAGCACATGCCACGGCGTCTCGGCTACCGGGTGCCGCGGTTCCCGCGCCGCGAGCGGACCCACTACACGCCGAACATCCCCCCCGTCGAGGTGCGCGACCGGATCCTGGCGAGGATCCCGATCGAGCGTCGCGGGATCTTCCTGGCGATGCGCCTGGCCGTGCGGCCGGGCGAGGCCCGAGCGTTCAACCGCACCGAGTACGACCGCGCCCGCCGGCACCTCGAGATCCGGTGGGCGATGCAGGGACAGAGCCATGCCGCTCGGCGCGGGCCCACGAAGGAGGGCACCGTGCGCGTCCTCGAGGTGGACGCCGAGCTCGCGGCCTGGATCGAGGCGCACGTGCCCACGGACGGGCAGCTCGGCGTGCCGCTGTTCGTGCACCCCGAGGCGCGGCGGAGGAAGGGCACGACGGCGCGCTGGACGATGAGCTCCCTCGAGTACGAGTGGCGGCGGGCGTGCGAGGCCGAGGGCGTCGTCGGGCTCCGGCTCTACACGGCGATGAAGCACGCGACGCTATCGCACGTGGTCCGCGCCGGCGGGACGTTGCTCGAGGCGCAGGCGATCGCCGGGCACGCGGACCCGCGGAGCACCCGGCTATATGCCCACCTCGAGCCCGTGGTGCCGGCGGTGCGGCTGCGGCTGCCGACGGGTCCGCGGAGCTAGCTCGACGGCGATGTGGTGCGAACTTGGTTCAACGAGCGGTAAGTGACGGTGCGAGACGTTGCGAGACGCCGAAACCTCAATCAATTCCGGCAGGTTGAGATGCGTCCCGAACGGCGAGGGGTGTCCCCAACGGGATTCGAAAAATCCCCGCGGCGGACGCTAACCCTTCGTCTTTGCTCGCTTCGTTCCCCGTGGAACCGGCCTCGGAGGCGCGGTGCGCGAGCGGTGCGCGAGCACCCGGCAGGATGTCTTGCAGTACCGGGCCTTGCCACTCCGCGCGGCGAACGGCGCCCCGCAGCGCTCGCACCGCCGGACGACGCCGTGGCACGTCGGGCACGTCTCGTCCGTCATGCGCACCAGCCTAGGTTTACGACCCAGCGTTGACAAGCCGGGCGCCTGCGTTTACGGTGGATCGTATCGAAGGAGGTTCCCCATGGCGCTCGCGATGATCCCCGCCCCGACCGTCGCTCCGCAGAACCCGGCCGCGGTCTACCTGTCCAGCCTGGGCCTCGGCTCGCGCCGCGCGCAGGCCTGCGCCCTCGAGACGCTGGCCCGCATCGCGAGCTCGGGCCGCTGCGGCGCCGAGGATCTCCCCTGGCACGAGCTCCGGTACCAGCACACCCAGGCGATCCGCGCGCACCTGGCCGATCGCTTCGCCCCGGCCACTGCCAACCGCCACCTCGCCGCCCTCCGCGGCGCGCTGCGCGAGGCGTGGCGCCTCGGCCTCCTCGGCGTCGAGGCGTACCAGCGGGCCGCCGACCTCGAGCCGATCCGGGGGCAGCGCATCCCCTCGGGCCGGGCCCTCGAGGTCGGCGAGATCCGCCGGCTCTTCGGCGCGTGCGAGGGTGACGCGTCGCCGGCGGGCGCCCGTGACGCGGCGCTCTTCGCGCTGCTCTACGGCGCCGGCCTGCGCCGCGCCGAGGCCGCGGCCCTCGAGGTCGCTGACTACGACCCGGCGACGGGTGGCCTGCGGATCGACGGCAAGGGGTCGAAGGAGCGGATGGCCTACGTGGACGGCGGCGCCCGCCGGGCGATCGAGCGCTGGCTCCTCGTGCGGGGCGGCGCGCCGGGCGCCCTGCTCTGCCCCGTCGACCGCTGCGGGCGTCTCGAGATCCGCGGGATCTCCGAGCAGGCGATCTTCGCGGCGTGCCGGCGGCGTGCGGACGAGGCGGGGATCGAGGCGTTTAGCCCGCACGACCTCCGGCGCAGCTTCGTCTCTGACCTGCTCGACGCCGGAGCAGACCTGCCCAGCGTGCAGAAGCTCGCAGGACACGCGAACCCGGCGACCACCCTCCGGTACGACCGGCGCGGCGAGCGCGCGAAGCAGCGGGCGATTGGACTGCTCTCGGTGCCCTTCGGCGGCGCCGCCTGATCACGATCAGAAGCCGCTCGGACCAACGCTGGGCGGAGCCGGCGGCAGGATCGGCCCAGTCGGCACTCCAGCCGGGGGCGGGGTGCCGCCTTCGACTTCGCTGGCCGCTCCGATGAGCTGGCCGGCGTCCGAATCCCACGCCGCCACCAGAAAATGCGTCGTGTCGCGCGTGCCGGTGCAGCCCGCGCCGCCCTGGTCGGCGCCGCGGTAGAGGTTGATCCCAAGGCCGCCGACCGTCCCCGCCGAGCCGCAGTTCGCAGCGGGATTCGTCGCGGGGTAGATCTGCGCGCAGGCGTCACCGATCAGGGTCTTCGGCCACGTCCTGGTCTTCCCGCTGTCGACGCCCCTCACGTACCCCTCGATCGAGATCCCGAGCCCCGCCTGGATCTGCCCCGAGGCGCAGAGCTCGGCGTAGGTCCACTCCGCCTTCATGTCGTTCGACACCCAGGCTCCGCTGTTCCCGAGGTTGTAGGAGTCCTCGGCGGCGCCGTTCGAGTTGCTGTCGAAGCGCGCGATCGTCATCCGCTCGCCGCCGCCGCCGCTGCCCTCGGCGAAGTCCCAATGCACGCCCCAGCCCGCGCCGGATGCCCACTGCAGCTCGCCGAACTTGAACGACTCGCACACCCCCGCGGCCTTGTACTGGTAGTCCGCCGACAGCCGCGTGTACCAGCGCAGGCAGATTCGGCGCGTCGAGCTCGTGTGCAGGCTGGCGCCGATCGGCGTCTCGATCTGCGCCGTCGTGGCGCCGCCGTTCCCGCGTCGGCGCAGCACGTAGTTGATCCCGGCCGGGAGGTCGTAGGCCGCGACCGCGGAGAAGTCAGCCGCCGGACGCACCGGCGCATTCTGGAAGGTGCCGCACTGCTTCGTCGTCGAGTCGGCCGGGTTCAGATAGTCCGGGTTGCTCGCCGGAACCAGGGAGTTCGTGTTCAGCGGCTCCGAGCAGATGCAGTTCGCGCCGAGATCCGTGCAGCGCTGCTCCGCCGCGGACGCCACGCGCACGACACCTAACAGCACGAGGAGCCATGCTGCGATGGCCAGGACGCGCAGCCACATCGGCTCGGGGCTCCTCACGGCCACACCACCTTCACCGGCCCCGGCGCTGCCGGCCCGACACAGTTCGTCGGCACCTTCGCCTCCGGCCCTTGCCCGCAATCGTTCCAGCACACGGCCAGGACGTACCCGACGCCGGCCCGGAAGCACGGCGTCCACCGATGGATTTCGCCCGGCTGCGGGTCGTAGTCCACCACGAGGTTGCCGGCGGCGCCGCCGATGATCTCCGCGCTCCAGCACCGCCGCAGCATGTTGTCGTTGCACTGGCCGGCCACCGGGGTCCGCCGCGTCGGGATCGGGAGACCACCGGTGTCCGTCGAGGGCCACGTCACCGTCGACTCGGCCCACGCCGGCGCAGCCAGGAGGAGCAGGAGCACCGCCCACCTCACGGGATGATCCATCCGACGAGCGCCGACAGGCCCTGGCCGATGATCCCGAGCACCGCCGAGGGGATCGACTCGGCCTCGGCCCGGATGCACTCCTCCGGCGCCCCGCGCAACACCCCCGCCTCGCCCTGCGGGATGCACCTCGAGGCGACCCCGCCTGCGAAGGCCCACGCGCGCACCGACCCGTCGGCGGAGAGCGTGACGCCCGCGCAGCCCGTGAGCACGAGCGCGAGGCAGAGCACGGCGGCGCGCACTAGAACATCTTCCCGAGCGGGCTCTGCTTGTCCCTGAGCCACTTTCCGAGCGGCGCGAGGGCGAGCTGCACGCCCACGAACACGACCATCTCGGCGGCGCCGATCACCGTGGCGGTGTCCTCGGCCCCGATCTGCTTCGTGAGCCACCCGGCCGCGAGGCCGAGGGCCGCCCGGACACCCTGCCGGATGAGCCCCGCAAGCGGGGTCGAAGCGTTGCGATCCATGAGGTCTCCTTTCAGGCGGCCGCAGCCGCGGAAGAGAGCAGCCGCTCGACGCGGCGGTGAAAGGCCCGGCGGTACTCGCTCCCGCGGGCGTCGTAGATCGAGAGCCGCAGCGAGCAGACGTTCTCGGCGAGGAGCCGCGGCGCCCACTTCGCAACGGCTGCCCGGGTCTGCTCGCCGATGTGCCGGTCGACCGTCACGCCGACCGCCCGCTGCAGCCCGGCGGCCGCATCGCCGGCGCCGTCGTGGAACGCCCAGTCGAGGAGCACCAGGTCGACGGGCGGCGGGAGCCGGTGCCCGCGCACGAAGATCCAGTCGAGGTTCAGCTCGTCGATCGCCTCGCCCAGCGTGACCTTCCCGTCGGCCCAGGCCCGCGGCCGCCAGCGCTCGGTGACGCCGTACTGGGTACGCCCGGCCCCATCGTTGAGCCGCACGAGCTCGCCCCAGCCCTCGAGCTCGAGCACCTCGATCGCGCACAGCAGGAACCGGCGTTCGCTCGGCGCCCTCATCCGCTGCCCGCCGCGGGATGGGTCTCGATGTGCCGAGAGATCCGCCCGTGCGCTTCGAGCGCAGATGCGCGCGCGTGCTGGATCTCCCGCGCAAGCTGCTCGTCGCGTTCGATGCACCGCTCTTCCGCGCGATCGAGCTGCTGCGTGAGGGCGTGATCGCGGGCCTCGGATCGCTGCTCTACCCGGCCGATCTCCGCGTCGACGTGGGAGACCCGCTCCTTCAGGATCCCCCAGGCGATGCCGGCGCCGAGGGCCGATCCCGTCACGCCGCCCACGAGGCCGATCGCCAACGAGACGACAGTTGTCTCCACCCAGGGCCCCCGATCTACCGCTAGAGCACGTTCCTCGGCTGGTACGACCACATGTGATCGACGTAGGCCTGCGTGCCGAGCAGCGTCCCAGCGCAGAGAGCGATGTGCGGGACGATCAGGGTGAACGGCGCCACGTTCGTGAGCGTGCTGCCGATCTTCCGCCAGGTGCTCGGCCGGCCGTACTCGTTCACGAAGACCTCGACCTCGCCGGTGTTCGAGGAGCCGAACCCCGAACCGCGTGCGATGTCGTAGCCGATCGTGTTGATCGGGCGGAAGCGCAGCGCGACGTCGAGGAAACCGCCTCGCGTGAAGTTGGTGGTGCCGCTCGGCATCGGCACGATCGTGGCGATGCCGAGTGCGTCGCGGCGGATCTGGGTCGTCGGCGTCGCGGCTGTGTCCATGGCACGAAACGCCGAGAAGTTCAGACTGGCGCTCCCGTGCTGCTTCCAGAACAGGAACCCATCTCGAATCGGGAGTGCCCCGCTCCCCGCGGCGACCTGGAGCTGGTGCGTGGTCGCATCCCAGATCGCGGTGCTAGCCGCCTGGAGGTTGAGCCACCCGAGGCTGAAGTCCCCCTCGATGACCGAAGCACCCGATCCGAGCGGGATGAACCCGAAGCGGGCGCCGCACGCACTCCACATGCCGTCGGCGCCGGCGGGGATCGGAGAGATCCCGAAGCGCGGCAACGCGAACTGCGCGCCCGTGTTGGCGACGGCGCCCGAGTAGAGGTGGAGGCATCCGAAGAGCCCGGCGGAGGTGGAGTCGAGATCGGCGGCGCCGGCGCCGCCGTTGATCTGCGTCACCGTCCAGCCCTGGCCGGTCGTGGTGTCGAAGGAGGCGGGGTTCGTGAAGTCCTCGAACCACGTGAACCCGCCGATCTGCGAGATCAGCGAGTGAGGGAGCAGGTGGCCGAGGCCGGCGAGGGACTTCTCGTTGCCGCACAGCGGCTCGTGGTTCGCGGCCTGCAGGATCTCGGACGCAGGAAAGCTCGGCATCGTGCGACCTCCGCGGGCACCCTACCGGGCAAGGCCCGGCGTGCTAGAAGCCCCGGGGCCCGGCGCCACCGCCACCGACCAGCGCAGATTGCTCCTGGACCGAGAGCAGCAGGCGGTTGATCTCATTCGCCGCCGCACCGCAGTTGACGGTGCCGCTGCAGGACGTCGACGCCGAGTCGCCCATGTACTGCGGCAGGGTCAGGAACACCGGTGTCTTCCCCGCGAGGCGGGCCACCCGCGCCATGCGCGAGAGGGCATCGAAGACGCCGCGCGAGGTCGCCTTGAAGAGCGCCGGCGCGAGGTCGATGAAGCCCACGTTCGTCATCATGTACGTGATGCCGGCGTTGTCCGAGACGTCGATCCATCCCCCAGCCAGTCCGTTGTAGGCGAGGGTCTCGGCGAGCTGGCTCCCGGTCGCGTTCGAGCGGGAGACGAACGTGCCCGGCAGCGTCACGTCGGTTCGGTGCGCCCCGAACGCCCAGTCGAGGCCCTCCGGTACGTAGCCCCCGGTCGTCGCGAACTGGGAGTCACCGACGAGCCACCACGCCTGAGACGCGCTCGCGAAGGTGTACGAGAGCGACGTCGTGTAGGAGGTGGTCTGCCACATCTCGAAGGAATCGACCGCCAGAATCTCGGTGGCCGTCGCCGAGCCGAGCACCTTCACGCGCGTGGAGGTGCCCTCGGCGGTGAACGAGACGACGTAGGGTCGCCAGACCGCCCCCGCCATCGCGTTCGGTGCGGCGCCGCTGGCGAGCTGAGGGTATTCGGCTCCGTCGAAGTACCACGCGGTCTGAGCGGCGAGGTCCACGCTCCCGCTCGTCTGCGCCTTGATCGTGATGATCCCTGGTGCTGCCGAGGAGTAGTGCTTCGCCCAGAAGCGCGCGACGTAGTGGGCCCCGGTCGTCGTGGCAATCGTGTTGATCTCCACGTAGCCGCCGTTCGAGCCGCCGGCGTTCCGCTTCACGCCCGTCCCGTAGAGCGCCGAGCTCGTGAGCGCGCTCGTGAGCGAGAGCGCGCCGATCGAGAGAGTGCCGTCCGATCCGTAGTTCCCGCCTGCGATGAGGCCGGTCGGGTCGTTCTCGCCGTGGCGGTTCGACACGGCGTTGTTGGGCGGGCGGTACGTGAACTCCTGGCGCGCCAGGGCGATCGTCTGAGCCACGAGGCGCGCGCCGGACTGCGAGTAGTGGACGTTGTCCCGGAACATCTCGTGGATCGTGTCCGTGGCGGAGTCGATCTGAACGGGCACGCCCGTGAAGCCGAGGATGTTGACCCCCGCGCTCGCGCAACCCGTATAGGTGAAGGCGGCGGTCGGGTAATAGAGGTTCTTGGCCGAGTCGTAGACGACGAGGGGCGACCGCTTCCCGGTGTCGGTGCCACCCCCGCCGAGCGTCTCGAGGCAGGTGGCAGCGTCGTCGCTGCACGGCGCGCGGTCGGGCGTCCCGTTCCGGCGGCAGAAGAGCGGATCGGCAGCGTCCGCGACGAGCCCGGTGGCCGACCACGCCGTCACGTTCGACGCCGGCGCGAAGCTCGTGGTCCCGCTGTTCGAACAGGCGAAGTCCGTGGAGGCGTCCGCGGTCCCATCGTGGCAGTTGACGGTCCCCGCCGTGAAGTACGCGCCCTGCAGGCTGTTGTTGTCGTCGCGCCGATCTCCCTGCGCGACGGAGAAGAGCATCGCCTGGGTGTCGATCACGACGGGCGTACCCGCGAGAGCGGTAGACGCGACGAACAGGAGGAGCGCGATCAGGATGGCGGGCACGTGGCTAGTCCCGCCCGCAGACCATGAGACGCGCCGCGGTAGCCGTCGTGACCGGGCAGGCGTAGAGCCGCTCCGCCTCGAGGCTGTAGACGCCGGAGCGGCCCGCCGAGCCATCCAGCACGAGATCGTCGATCACGCCATCGGCGGGCGGCAAGTCGAGCAAGTAGGAGGTCGCGTTGGTGCCGAAGTCGTTCGAGGTGAAGATCCGCACCGACGAGGATCCCGTGTACCCCGCGGTGGCCGTGTCGGCGTCGAAGGCGACGTAGATCCGGCCGGCCACGATCTGCACGGGTGCCGAGCAGGCCGTGTCGGACGACGAGAAGTCCATCCAGCAGCAGGCGGAGCCGCTGATCGAGGGGCATCCACCGCCGCCGGAGCCGGGCCGGTTGTCGAAGTTCCCGGCGTGCGCGCCGCCGGCCAGGCCGATCGCCAGAAGGACGAGCAAGGCGAGGCGTCGGAGCATCGTGACTCTCCCCGGGTGGTGCGACTCGCACTCCTACCGGGCAGGGTTCGGGACGCCACGGACGAGAGCGACCAGGGCGGCTCGGGCGCGCGGATCGCGCCGCGCTGCCGACACGAGGCCGAGCAGCTGCACCTTCTCCGCGTCCGTGCGTTCGGGCCGGGAGTAGTACTCCTGGATCGGCGCCGAGGACATGACACCGCGGACCGCCTCGACGGCCTCGGGCTCGGCCGGCAGGCCGAGGGCCTCGAGCTCGAAGCGCGGCACGAGCTCGTGTTCGACCGCGCCCGTGACCGCCGAGTTGACCTCCTGCACGGCGCGCCGCGCCGCGAGCGGGGGCGCGCCCTGACGCTCCACCTCGCTGCGCGCACGCTCGAGCTGCGGCAGGAGCCGCATCCCGCGTTCCTTCTGCAGGTCCCGGTACTGCTCCGGCGAGAGCCGCCGCCCGAGCTGCGTCCGGCTCGGATAGCCGATCACCGCGCGATCGGGGCTCTCTTGGATGGACCACAGCCAGGCGTCGAGCGGCGTGCTGGCGCGATCGCCCCGGTGGCGGACCCACGCCTGGAGCGCAGCGTCCGGCGTCTCCTGCACGCGGCCCAGGTAGTCCCGGAACTCCACCGTCCCCTGGCGCAGACCCGGCACGTCCTGGCGGATCTGCTCGCCCACGGACTCGGGCCGGGCGCGGCGGAGGTCGTCGGTCGACCGCGCCACGAACGCGACGCCCCGCGGAACGGCAAAGCTGGCCGCCAAGCGCCCGAGCAGCCGGGGGACCTCGAGCTCGCCCGACGGCCCGCGCTCGTGGGCCTCGATCGCGTCCATGACGTCGCGCAGGCCCGTGAGGTACGGCTGGTCCGACGCCTGCCGGATCACCGAGAGGCCGATGCGGGTGACGTGCTCGCCGAAGGAGGATTCCCCCGGCCGCAACGCCGACTTTGCCACCGACGCCGCGAGGGCGAGCTGCTCCGAGAGCGGCGACCAGCCCTGGTAGTTGACCCAGGTGTCGCCAATGCGGATCGAGTACGGCTGCCAGCCGGTGGCCTCGAGGGCCTCGCGCGCGGCGGGGTCCTTCGGCGGCGCGCCCGAGATCCGGCCGTCGAGGGCGTAGGCCACGAGGCCCGCGCCGATGGCGTTCCCGACCGCCATGCGCGCGATCGTGTCCACCGCGAGGTCGCGGTTGCCGCTGCGGAGCTCGGTCCAGTTGCGGGGCGACAAGAAACCCAGCATCGAGCGCTGCAGGTTGAACTTCGTGAGGTTCACCGGCGTGCGGAAGAACGGCACCGCGGTCTTCAGCGCCTTGCCCGGGACGGCGTCGCTCTGGCGCATCCGCTCGAACCCGCCGGCGACCTCGCCGAGGGCCGCGCGGAACGTGTACTCGAGGCCGTCGCGGTGCGCGGCGGCGGCGATGCGCTCGGCGGGCGTCGACGCGGCCACCTGGCCCTTCACGATCCGCTCGACCTTCCGCCCATCCGTCGCCCGCGACTCGCCCACGAGCTCGCCGACGCGGCGCCAGAGACCCTTGCCGGTGAGGCCTTCGTTCCGCGCCACGCGGGTCGCGATCCGATACCGCGTGCCCTCGGCGTTCATCGTGTAGAAGAGCTCGTCGGCGGCGCCCTGGATCCGCGAGGGGAGGCGCAGAATCTCGCCCTTCCGCCCGGCCACGGCCGGGATCCGGTGCAGCTCCTCGCCGACGCGCGTCGATGCAATCGCGAAGTTCTCGTCCCGCAGCGCCCGCAGCGCGAGCCGGGCGCCCGCGCGCGCACCGTGGAGCGTGCCGGAGACGTCGCCGAGGATTTCGTAGGCGCGGCGGCGGTTCGCGTCGCCCGGCCTCCCGGTGAGGCGGCGCCCCAGCTCGTAGGTCGCATCGACCGCGACGCCGGTCCCCGCTTCGACGATTCGCGCGGCCGTTGCCGCGGTGTTGCCGACCACGTTGCGCAGCACCGTGAGCGGGTTCCCGAGCATGAAGTTGATGCGCACCTCCTGGAGCTTCTGCCACCAGGTGGGCATGTAGGCCTCGCGCACGGCCTGGATCACCCGCGCGGGGTTCGCCCGGTTCGCCTGGATCTCCGCGGCAAGCCGAGCCCGCACGGTGCCGGGCAGGTGCACCTCCTCCATGAGCGAGCGCAGCGCCTTGCGCGCGAGGGCCTCGGAGCGCGCGACGCCGAGGCGCGCGCCGAGCGTGCGGCCCGCCTCGGAGCGCGAGGCTTCGAGGGTGAGCACGAGCTTCCCGAGGTTGTCCTGCAGGTCGGCGCGCAGGGCCTCGCCGGCGGCGATCCGCGGGTTGTCCCGCGCGGCGTGGGCGCGCTGCAGCTCGGAGTCAGCGAGCTCGAGGAGTTTCTGGTTCTCGTGGATCAGCGCGGCCAGGTGCGTCTGCACCTCGGCGGGGAGGATCGTCCCCTGCTTCGCCGTGGTGTAGTCCTTCACCGCGAGCTGCACCTTCTGCGCGAGCTCGTCACGACGGGCCTCGGTGACGACGCCGCGGCGGCGGGCCTCGAGCAGGGCGCCCTGCTTCGGGTCCTCGAGGAAGGCGCGCATGAAGGCTTCGCTGCGGTCGCCGAGGATCTTGGCGGAGTGGCGGAAGCGCGGAGTGAGGTCTTCGACCTCGAAGCCGAAGCCGCGGCCGGGCGAGCCCGCCGGCGGGGCCCGTGCGCCAGCACCTCCGCCGCCGGGGGCTCGGGGCGGAGCATCGGCCGCGGCGGGCGTCGTAGGCATCGCTCCGACCCGGTCGCGGAATGCGCGCATCGCGTTCCGATAGAGGTGCTGGGACTTCGCTTCGAGATCACGCTTCAGGGTCTTGACGGACACGCCGCGCGCACTGGCTTCCGCCGCCAGCCGCTGCGGGTCGCGCACCACGTTGTAGATCTTGTGTCCTTCGTCGAGCACGGCGAGCAGCTCGCGAGGGATCAGCTGCACCTCGTAGCTGATCCCTCGCTGCGGATCGAAGACCTGGAGGTGTCGCGCCTGGTAGCCAGATTCGACGCCCGCTCCTCCGGTTCGGGTCGCGGCTGCGGACAGCATGTCGTCGTCCTCGAGGACCGTGAGACCCCGTCGCTTGAGGGACTCGATGATGCGCTGAGCATCCTCGAGGCGATCGAGCGAGACGCGAGCGCCGAGGTAGTCCGAGATCGTGGATGGCGGCCTCCCCGTCGAGAGCTTCTGCTGCAGCCGATCACCGTGTTCCTTCACGCGCGCCGCTGCGAACGTGGACCGCGTTCCTTCGGTGGCTTCCGTCAGGAGTTGCCGGAGGGCGGGCTCGGCCTCTCGCGCCCGGCGCAGGATCTCTTCGACGGGCAGGTCCTCGTGGAGTACCTTTTTCCCCGAGGCAGGATCGATGCCCCCGACCGAACCGCGAGAATTCTGGTTTGCGCGCTGGATGGACGGCGGGCCCGTCCGCACGGTATTCGTCGGCTCCGACGGGGACCACGTCGTGGAAGCCTGGCGGTCCGGCGCCTGGGTGTCGATCGACGAGCCGCGGCTGGACTTGCTGGTCCAGGCTCCGCCGTTGCTGCCCGAGTTCTGCGCCAGGGTCGGGCTCTCCAACGAGGCCATCTTCGAGGTCTGAGGCCGGACGCCGAAGACGCTCTCGAAGACCT
>ERZ761594.420-NODE-420-length-12781-cov-4.761512_pt1 | contig 12781 bp, 13 predicted proteins | sample MGYA00511036_ERZ761594 | MGnify/ENA primary metagenome ERZ761594 (study PRJEB28899, sample SAMN03785561) | bioreactor sludge metagenome | biome: EBPR Sludge; feature: EBPR Bioreactor; material: 0.22µm filtered reactor supernatant | place: Saint Lucia: Queensland... | reverse complement strand
GGGCTAGGGATGGGGTTGCGCGAGGGTTGCACGGTTTAAGTAGAGGAAACCGAACAGAGAATCAAATGAGTCGGTTAGGGGATGCAACCGGGTTGCAACCGGGTTGCGCAACACGATCGGAGATGGCCAAGCTGCTCGGCATCTCGCGCCAGGCGCTTGAGAAGCACCTGAAGCGCGGCACCTTCGAGGAGGTGGCGCCGGGCGTGCTTAACATCGCGGCGACCAAGGCCGCCTACGCCCAGACCGACCCGGGCCGCCGGCTTCGCGCCGTCGAGACCGAGACCGAGACGGCCGATGTCGTGACGGATGGCCTGCTGTCATTTGCCGATGCCCGGGCCAAACGCGAGAACCACAACGCGCAGCTCGCCGAGATCAAATACCTCGAGCAGGCCGGCCGCCTGATCCCGAGAGAGGAAGTGCGGGCCAGGGAATTCGACATCGCCCGGAAGCTCCGCGACCGCATCCTCGGCTTTCCGGCCCGGCTCGCGAACCTGCTGCCGCCCGACGCCATGAAGACCATCGTCGCCGAGTGCAACGCCCTGGTGCGCGAGCTCCAGGACGACGCCGCCAAGATCGCGGGAAGCCGATGACCGAAGCCGAACGCCGCCGCAGGGCCGCGGCTGCCGCGGCGGCCAAGGCCAAGTCCGACGCCGACATCGCCCGGTCCAACGCCGATGCCGCCAGGGCGGCGGCGGATGCCGTCCGCGCCAAGGCCGCCGCCGACGCCGACATCGCCCGCATTCAGGTCAAGGCGCAGGCCGACCGGATCGCGGCCGACGCCGAGGCGCGCCGGCTTGCCGATGCCGCGGCTCGGCGAAAGGCGGTGGAGGACAAGGCGCGCGCCGAGGCCGAGTCACGCCGGCTCGCCCGCGAGCGCGCCTGGCAGCTCGGCATCAACGTGACGGCCCCGCTCGCCGGCATGACGGCCGGCTACCTGTTGGCCCGCGGGCTCCAGAAGAAGACCACGCTGGCGGTCAAGGCGCAGGCGCCGCAGCTCGCGGCGCTCGCCTCCGAGATCCGCCGGACGCTGCCGAAGCGCGGCAATCCGTCGGCCGTGACGCGGGCGAAGCTCGCCGCCGCGGTGACGACGTCGCGCCGGCTCCATCTCGTTCGCCCCGGCCCGGTCGGCGCCGTCACCGCCGGGCTGCTGCTGGCCGAGGGTGCCTTCTCCCGCTTCGTGCTGGCGCCGTCGGTCGAGAACCCGGTCGGCCGCGAGGCGCTGCAGGTGGTCGGCACGGCCTCGGTGTTCGCGGCGACGACGCTCATCGGCAAGCGGATCGAGCAGAACCGGATCGCGACCGCGGTCCGCAACAGCCGCGACGTGCTCGCCGTCGAGACCGCGCGCCGCATGGTCACGGGCGGCGGCACGATGCTGCATCGCATGGCTGCCGGACACTCGTTCCGGGCCGCCTACGCCGGCACCGCCGGCGTGCCGCCGACGACACCTCGGCCGGCCGCTGCACCGGCCGCGCCCCGGCCGTCCGCTACCGTGACGCCGCTGCGCGGCATTCGCGGGGTCGTCGCTCTCGGCACGGCGGCGGCCGTCGCCTACACCGCGGCGCGGGCCTACGAGGCCTCGCGCGGCGCGGCCACCGTCGCCGCCCGTGCGCCGACCACGCCGGCCCCGGTCATGCCGACCAGGACCACGGGTGTCGTCGACGTCGCCCCGTTCACGCGGGTGCGCGGCGGCGTGCTCGAGCGGGTTAAGGCGCACACCAGGCGCATGCAGGTGCTGCGGCGCGGCGCCGGCAGGTGAGCCATGGACGACCGCGCGCTCTCCCGCCAGCCGGCGGGTGGCGCTGCTCCGGACGTCTCGGGATGGACGCTCGGGCTTGCGCTGCCGCCGCGCCTCACGGTCTCGGATTGGGCCGACGACCACCGCATCATCGCCCAGGGAACAGGGCCGGAGGAGGGCCGCTGGCGCACCGAGCGGGCGCCCTTCCAGCGGGAGCCGATGGACGTGATCCTCGACCCCGACGTCGAGATCCTGGTGCTGATGTGGTCGAGCCAGGTCGGCAAGACCGAGGTCTTGATCAACATCCTCTCCTATTTCATCGCTCAGGAGCCGGCGCCGCAACTGCTGGTGCTGCCGACCCTGCAGCTTGCCGAGAGCTTCTCGCGCTCGCGGCTCGGGCCGACGATCAATGCGACCCCGGCGCTCGTCGAGCGGATCGGCCTGCACAACTCGCGGGCGACCGACACGACGATCCTGGAGAAGACCTACCCCGGCGGCGACATCGTGCTCGCCGGCGCCAACTCGCCGACGTCGCTCGCCTCCCGTCCCCGGCGCATCGTCGCCATGGACGAGGTCGACAAGTACAAGGGCAACATCGGCCACGACGGCGACCCGATCAAGCAGGCCTTCCAGCGGACCCAGAATTTCTGGAATGCGAAGAAGATCCTGGCCTCGACGCCGACCATCGCCGGGCTCAGCGTCATCGAGGAATGGTTCCGCCGCTCCGACCAGCGGCATTTCGAGGTGCCGTGCCACCACTGCGGGACCTTCCAGTCCCTCGAGTGGGAGCAGGTGGACTGGCCGGGGAAGGGCACCGACGCGGCCCGCCCGGACGAGGCCGTCTACCTCTGCCGTGACTGCGGCGGGGTCTGGGAGGAGCGGGACAGGCACGTCGCCGTCCGGCACGGCATCTGGAAGGCGCGCGCCGGCTTCGCCGGCATCGCCGGGTTTGCGGTCAACGCGCTCGCAAGCCCCTGGGTGTCGCTCGCCGAGCTCGCCCGGGAGTGGGAGGAGAGCCGCGGCAAGCCCGGCGAGGAGCAGACCTTCGAGAACCTGAAGCTCGGCCGGGCCTACAGCCCGCTGAAAGCCGCGGCCACGGCGCCGGAGCAGCTCATCGAGCGGCGCGAGGACTACGGTCCCGAGCTGCTGCCGAAGGGCTGCATCCTGGTGACCGCCTTCGTCGACGTCCAGGCCGACCGCTTCGAGGTGCAGTACCTCGGCTTCGGCATCGAGGACGAGAAATGGGTCGCCGACTATCGGGTGCTGTGGGCCGACACGTCGGTGCCGGCCTCGTGGGAGCGGCTCGACGCGGAGCTGCTCGCGCGGACCTTTCCGAGCGCGCACGGCGGGGAGCTGCCGATCGAGGCGATCGGGATCGACGCCGGCTACCTCCAGCAGATGGTGCTGGAATTCTGCCGGTCCCGGCGCGAGGCGTTCCGGCCGTTCTACGCGGTGAAGGGCGCCCCGGGGGAGGGCCGGCCGCTGTGGAGGCAGTCGGACGAGCGCTTCAAGATGGGCGCAAAATTGTACGTCTCCGGCGTCGATGACGGCAAGACGCAGCTCTACCAGGAGCTCGCCGTCACCGAGCCCCGGCCGCGGGTGCACTTCCCGCGGCATCTCGACATCGACTACTTCCGGCAGCTCGTGTCGGAGAAGGTCAAGATCACCTTCCGGTCCGGGAAGCCGGTCAGGGCCTGGGATGCGGGCGGCCGGCGCAACGAGGCGCTCGACACCTTCGTCGGCTGCGTCGCGGTCCGCCATGCGCTGAGCGTGAATTTCGCGGCCCGGCTCGAGCAGCTGAATGGCAGCGCGACGGCCTCGGCCGACCCCTACGCGGGGCTCGCCGCGATGTTCGGGAGATGAGCATGGCCAGGAAGCCTGAGACATTGTCGCCGGCCGCCGCGTCGGTCGGCCGGCGATCGATCGTCAACAGCTACGCCCCGCTCATCCGCAGCGGCAGCTTCAGCCGGGGCTATGCCCGGCCCGGTCTGGTCAAGCATCTCGGGGCGGCCAGAGCCGATGCGTTCCTGTCGCGGGCGTTCGGCGGCCGGGGGCCTCGTGCCGGCGACCTGCGCGTGCTCAGTCCCTCCGGGCTTGGCGCGGCACTGACGCGCGGGCATGCCGTCGACATGGCATTGGCCCGGCTCAGGGGCGAGATCCGTGCAGTGCGCCGGGAGATCGCGCGGAACCCGGCGGCGGCGGACTGGATACACAGGAGGCTCGCCAGGGCAGAGGCGCGGCAATCGCGGCTTCTGGCGGCGCGCTCCGTTGCCCGAGGCAAGGCCGGTGTCGCTATCGCCATCGCGGCGGCCGGCGCCGGGGTGCTGCTCTTTTCCGGCCGGGCCCGGGCTGACACGCCGGGATCGCGGGCCGGATCGGGCGGGCCGGTGATCGATGCCACGGCGGCGGTCGCGGTCGGCGCGACGGCGGCTGTCGGATATGGTCTCTACCGCCGCGGCCGCAACCTTTCCGCCACGCTCTCGGCCCGGCCGGCGCTTGCTCCGGCTGTGGCCCGGCCCGCCGGCATGCCGGCGATCCCGACCGCGGGGCCGTGGTCGCCGCGCTCCGTGATGCCGCCGCTCGCGGGCAGCTCCGTCACCGGAATCCCGCGCATCGCGGCGCCGACTCTCGCCCGGCCTGCGGCGGCGCCGGTCGCCACCCGGCCGGCCGGACCGATCCGCAAGGTCGGCCGGGCGCTGACCGGGCTCGCCATCCTCAACGGCGCCTCGGCCGGCTACGACCGGGGCGGGGCGGCAGGCGCGCTGACCGGGGCACTCTCGGGCGCCACCTTCGGGCTCTCGGACATCGCGCTCGGCATGCTGCCGTCGCGGCCGGCGACGGCGGGCTCCGATGCCGGGGCGCGGTCGCTCGCCGCGGCCCGTGCGGCCTCCCGAGACGCTGGCACGGCCGTGTCATCGGCCGGCTCCAATCCCGCGGCGCGGGTCGCTGCTGCGACACTGCCGGCCGGCGACGGCATGACCGACGCCTACACCCGCACCCGCAACGGCCGGCTGGAGAACGTGGCCGGATATACAACCCCAGCAAGGGCGTAGTGGCGCCGGGCGACGGTTCTTTCGTGGCGCCGGGCGACTCCCCTGCGGGGAGCCGGCCGCCCGGCGCGATTGTGGGGGGTAGCTGACACTTCACAACGGCCGAGAGATGGCCAGCGCGGACCGGCCGGCGACGCGAAGCCGTCGTCGGTCCGCGCAAAGGAAAAACCATGCCCGCACCGACCTGCGCGGATGAGCTCCGCAAGATCTACGACGCCATCATGGCGCTCTCGACCGGGGCCAAGGCGACGACCGTCTCCTTCGGCGACCGGGCCGTCACCTACACCGCGGCCAACTTGAAGCCGCTCACCGATCTCTATCGCCTCTTCTATCGCCAGTGCGGGGCCGAGTCCGGCCTCGCCGACCTCTCCGGGGCCAAAGCGGTCGAGCGCGGGACGCCCGCCACCTTCAGGATGATCTGATGATCGAGAGCCAGATCACGGCGGCCGTCGAGAGCTACCGGGACGCCCGGACCTACGGCGAGGGCGACATCGCGACCTGGCGGCCGCGCCTTGCGTCGGCCGACCATGCCGTCCTGAAGGACGCTGGCATCATCCGCGCCCGGGCCCGCGACCTCGTCAGAAATAATCCGTTCGCGAAGAACGCGGTCCGGATGAACCGCGATGCGGTCTCCGGCTCCGGTCTCAAGCTGGCTCTCAAGATTGACTGGCGCTCGCTCGGGCTCAAGTCGATCGAGGTCGCCGCGGAGTGGCAGGACTTCGTCGTCCGGCAGTGGGAGAGCTTCGCCGAGGGGTTCGGCTTCCAGGCCGACGCTCGCCGGCAGCGGACCTTCAGCCAGCTCTTCGCGCTCGTCGACATGACCGACTACGTCGACGGCGAGGCCATCGCCGTGATCGAGCAGAAGCCCGGGATCGGGCCTTACACGACGTGCCTGAACCTCGTCGATCCGGATCGGCTCTCGAACCCCTCCTGGACGCAGGATCAGCGCTACCTCCGGGGCGGCGTCGAGCACGACAGCTTCGGCGAGCCCGTCGCCTATCACATCCGCCTCGCCCATCCCTCCGACGTCGGCATTGGGCTCGACTCGCAGCAGTGGGCCCGGGTCGAGCGCACGACACCCTGGGGCCGGCCGATCGTGCTGCACACCTACGATCAGACCCGGCCCGAGATGTCGCGCGGCGTCTCCGAGTTTGCCTCGGCGATCGTGCCGATGAAGATGCTCGCGCAGTACAATGACACCGAGCTGCAGACGGCGATCGTGCAGGCGGCCTATGCCGCGGTCATCAAGACCGAGCTCGACTGGTCGAGCGCCATGCAGGTGCTCGGCGGCCAGATCAAGGGCACAGCGTCGTCGGGAAATCCGATGACGGACATGGTGACCGCGCATCTCTCCGGGGCCGCCAAATACTACGAGAAGCGGGATATCACCTGGAACGGCGCGAGGATCCCGCACCTGCTGCCGAACGAGACGCTCGACGTCGTCCGCTCGACACACCCGAACAGCAACTTCGCCGACTTCGAGAAGGCTTTCTTGCGCCAGCTCTCGGCCGGGCTCGGCGTCGAGGCGCACGAGCTTTCCAAGAATTACGCCGACGTCAATTACTCGGCGGCCCGGGCCGCGCTCGCCGCGGTCTGGCGCACCTACCGGACCCGGCGCATGCGGATGGTCAATCAGCTCGCGATGCCCTTCTTCGGCGCCTGGCTCGAGGAGGCGGTCGCGCTCGGCACCGTGCCGATGCCGCCCGGCGTCACCGACTTCGTCGGCGCCCGCCAGTACCTCGTGCGCGGCACATTCATCGCCTGGGGCAAGCCGTTGATCGACCCGCTCAAGGAACGCCAGGCCTCGGAGGTCGGCATGAAGATCGGTGCCGAGACGCTCGAGGAGATCTGCGCCGAGGACGGCCAGGACTGGCGCGACAACCTCGACCAACTTGCCTACGAGAAGCGCTACCGCGAGGGGCTCGGCCTCGTCGATCCGCTCGATCCGCTGTCCTCGCTCGCCCTCCACCAGGCCGAGCAGGCGCCGGCCGATGAGGACCCGGACGAGGCCGACCGCAAGGAGAGGGCCTCGGGGAGGGCGCGATGATCCTGGCTCGCCTAGCCGCGCTGGTCCTCAACCAGGCGCATCACATCACGCCCGATGCCGCGGCCGTCATCCTCGACGTGCTCGCCGGGCGGATCGGGATAGATATGTCTTCAGTGGCCCGCGCCGACTCGCGTCACCGCGAGCCGGCCGGCGCGGGCTGGCCGGATATCGACGTTCGTGAGGGGTCGGCGTCGGGCGGCCTCCCGGCCGTTCGAGCCGGGATGCCCGGAGGGCAGTCGCCCGACGCAACGCAGAACGCCTGGGTCGGGGCGCCGGTCGTCGACAAGGAGAGCGGCCGGCCGAAGGGCTACCGGCTGACCTCGTCGGGGGTCGCCATCGTCCCGGTGCACGGCGAGCTCGTCAACCGCGGCGCCTGGGTCGGCGCCTCGTCGGGGCTCGTCTCCTACGAGGGATTGCGGCACGCCCTGCGCAATGCCGCCGCCGACCCGAAGGTCAAGGCGCTCGTCCTCGACGTCGACAGCCCCGGTGGCATGGTGACGGGCATGATCGAGACGGCCGGGCTCGTCCGCGCCATCGCGGCCGAGAAGCCGGTGATCGCGGCCGGTGACGGCCGCATGGCCTCGGCGGCCTACGGGCTCTCGTCCGGGGCGACCCGGATCGTCGCCTCCGAGACCGGCATGACCGGATCGATCGGCACGCTGTGGGTGCATCAGGATCATTCCCGCCGGCTCGACAAGGCCGGTGTCAAGGTCACGCTCATCCACGTCGGCGCCCGCAAGGTCGAGGGCAATCCCTTCGAGCCGCTGCCCGAGGCGGTCCGCACCTCGATCATGGGCGAACTCGGCAAGCTCCAGTCGATGTTCGTCGGCGCCGTCGCCGAGGGACGCCGGATGCTCCGCCGCGATGCCATCGAGGCGACCGAGGCCGCGGTCTATCTCGGCCGGGACGCGGTCGACGCCGGACTCGCCGACGCGGTCGGCACCGTCGACGATGCCGTCGGCGAGGCCGAGTCCGCGACCCGCAAGCAATACAGTGTGCGTCCCCCCCAAAGCCCCACGCCGTCGCCGGCAACGCCCCCCGCGTCCGGCCCCGGAGACTCGCCGGGGCCCAGCAAACGAGGACACCTCATGACACTCGCCAACGGCGCGCCCGGCGCCGCCACCGACCCGGGCAGCGGCTTCGAGCAGATGGACGCGGCCGAGCTCACCCGCGTCGTCTCCGCGATGCGGACCGCACTCGCCGCCGGGGAGCCTGCTGCGGCGCCGGCTGCACCCGCGACCGCGCCGGCTGCTCCGGCGGCGTCCCGTCCCGCGGCCGAGACGGCCGAGGCGGCCTATGCCCGCGGCCGCTGCGAGGCGACGGCCCGCATCGCCGCGATCCTCACCTCCCCCGAGGCCAAGGATCGCCAGACCCAGGCCCGCGTGATCGCGCTCGAGAGCGACATGACCCCGGCCGTCGCCGCCCGCCTGCTCGCTGCAGCTCCGAAGGAGAGCGAGGGCGCCGGGACAGCGAAGGCCTTCTACGAGGCGGTGGCCAGGAACGGCGGCGCGCCCCGGGTGCCGGCGACCGGCGAGGGGACTCCCCCGCAGGGCCGCCAGAATGCCGAGGACTGGACCAAGCGGGTCGCCGCCAAGTACCAGCGGCCGGCCGCCCAGGCGCCGGCGCCGCTCCGGATCGGCGCACGCTGATCCTTCCCGCTCCCCCGAACAGCCAGGAGACTCCCCCATGGCCCGCGCAATGCGCACCACTGCTTTCACCGAGCCCAACACGATCTCGGACGTCCTCAAATTCGAGGCCGGCGACTACAGCCGCGAGGTCGGCACGATCCTCTCCGGCGCCGGCGTCCTCGACGTCGGCACCGTGCTCGGCCAGATCACCAAGGGCGCCGTCACGGCGGCGGCCAAGGCAGGCGGCAACACCGGCAACGGAACGCTCACAGTCGACGCCACGACGCCGAAGGTCGCCGGCGCCGTGGCCGGCGTCTACACGGTCCGCTGCATCGCCGCGGCGACCAACGCCGGCACGCTGCGCGTCACCGCGCCCGACGGTACCGTTCTTGGCGACGTCGCGGTCGGCGCGACGTTCGAGAGTCAGATCAAGTTCGCGACCGCGGACGGCTCGACGGATTTTGTCGTCGGCGACGGCTTCGACATCACGGTCGCGGCCGGCTCGCTGAAGTACGTCCCGCACGATCCGACCGCCTTCGACGGCCGCGAGACGGCGAGCGTCGTTCTGCTCGGCAAGGTCGATGCGACGTCGGCGGACAAGACGGCCGTCCTGCTCGCCCGCCACGCCGAGGTCTCGCGCCTCGGCCTCAAGTGGCATGCCTCGGTCGACAACTCGACCAAGAAGAACAACGCCATCGCCATGCTCGCGCTCAAGGGGATCATCACCCGCGACAGCGCCTAAGTCCCGGTTCTCCACCCCGGGGCTGCAGCCCTGGGCCACATGACCGACCGTCCCACGCGCCGCCCGGCCACCCCGGGCGGCGCGGTGCGTTCCGCCGCCCCGTTCACCCGCCCGCGCCGGCCGGCTGCGCGAAGCCGCAGTCGGCGCGGGCCACTCAAGGACCAAAGCCATGACCGACCTCGTCATTGAGGGCTTCACCGACCGCGAGTTCACCGCGGCGGAGCTCTCGGCCCTGCTCGTCACGATGCCCAATATGTACGACGCGGTGACCCGCTTCGGCATCTTCGGCGACCCCGTGCCGCTCTCGACCACCTTCTTCGCGCTCGATATCTACAACGGCGTGCTCAACCTTCTGCCGACCACGGAGCGGGGCGGCCCGGCGACCAAGGGCAGCGTCGGCAAGAGGAGCAAGAAGATCTTCGAGGTGCCGCACATCGCGCACGAGGATCTGATCACCGCGGCCGACCTGCAGAACGTCGCCCGTTTCGGGTCCCGGGCACCGATGATGCTCGAGGACCTCATGGGGCAGAAGCTCCAGACGATGTCGATGAAGCACTACCTCACGCACGAGTGGTTCCGGGTCGGCGCGCTCAAGGGCCAGATCCTCGACGCCGACGGCACGGTGCTGCTCAATCTGTTCACCGAGTTCGGCATCACCGAGAAGGTCGAGTTCTTCGGCGCTGCGGGCTCCAAGGCGCAGCACTGCCGCAACATCTGGCGGCACATGGAAACGAACCTCAAGGGCGAGACCATGGCCGGCATCGCCGCACTCTGCTCGTCCGGCTTCATGGACATGCTGCTCGAGGACGCCGACGTGAAGGCGGCCTACAACGCCGCCTCGGCGATGCTGGTGGCGAATCCCAACATCTACGACACCCGCCGGGCGTTCCCCTACCAGAACATCCTGTTCATGGAGTACCTCGGCCAGGCCGATCGCCTGAACGCGGACGGGACGACGACCACGCTCAAATTCATCCCGGACAACGAGGCGCGGTTCTTCCCGATCGGCACGCTCGACTCGGCGCACTTCGTCTGCGCCCCGGCCGACTTCCTCGAGGCGGCCAACATGCCGGCTCAGCTCATGTACGCCAAGGCGGAGCCGCTGAAATTCAACCGCGGCCTCGAGATCCACACGCAGTCCTCGCCGCTGCCGATCTGGAAGCGGCCGGCGCTCCTCGTGAAGGGATCGACGGCAGCATCATGATCTCCATCCGAGTCCTGAAGCCGTGGAGCTATCCGGAGACCCCGGACCGCTCCATGGTCCGCAACCTGACGGCCGGGCTCACGGTCGACGTGCCGCCGACGGCCGAGCTGGCGGCGGCCCTCGCCGGCGGTGCCGCCGAGGTGGTCGGCGAGATCCCGGCCGAGGACGCGGCCCGCCTCGCCGCGCTCGTCGAGTCCTCCCGGCGCAGCGAGGACGACAGGGCGGCCGCGGCGCATCTGCGCGCCGAGGCGGCGGCGCTCGCCGCGGCGCCGGACGAGGACCTGCTCGCCACGGTCCGCGAGGCCCAGGCCGTCCAGGCCCAGGCCGCGCCGCCGCCGCGGCCGGCCCGGGCGCCGCGCGCACGGAGGCAGTGACATGCCATCGATGTTCGCCGCGCTCGAGGATGCCGCCTCCGCGACCTGGGATGCGACATTCGGCGAGCCCTTCGAGTTCCGCCCGATGGTGGCCGCGGCCGGCGGCGGGCGGCGCACCGTCGACGGCAGCCGGTCCGTCAAGTCCGTGACGGGTGTCTTCGACGACCGCTCGTTCAACTCCGAGGCGCTCGGCGCGGTCGAGCGGACGGCGACGCTCATCACCATGCGCCACGTCTATCTCTGGATCGCGCGGAGCCAGTTCACGGCCGGCCAGGAGCCGCGCCGCCTCGACCGCTTCCGGCGGACCGGCACCGGCACCGTCTACGACGTCTCCGAGATCCAGGAGGACGGCGAGGGGCGCCTCAAGATCCGTCTCACCCAGGTCAGCAAGGAGCCCTGAAGCAATGTCTCTGGAAAGGACGGCCCTGCGGCTCGCCGCGGTGATGGCGCTCTCCAACGGCTTCACGGCCCCCTATCCGACCATGGCCGGAAACCGCGTGTTCGACTCGCGCCAGGACCCGATCGCCGGGCTGGAGCCCGACCAGCTCGTGCCGCTGCTGACCCTCTACACCGACGACGACCAGGGCGAGGGGCTCTCGACCAACAACGGCGGGCCGCCATTCGAGCGCCGCGTCCAGCTCGTGATCGAGCTCTCGCTCGGCATGCTCGGCGAGAGCGCCACGGCCGAGGGGGTCGCCGGCATCGTGCTGCCCGAGACCGAGCCCGAGCTTGACGCCATGCTCGACCTCTTCGAGCGGCAGGTCGAGGCGGTGTTCCTCGACGGCTTCTCGACATGGGCCCGCGAGCTCTCGAAAGTGACGCGGCGGATCGAGAAATGGTCCTCGATGCGGTTCATCGAGCGCGAGGGCAATGTCCGCCTCGCCGCCCGGCAGCTGCAGATCACGGTCGCGCTGCCGCTCGCGAAATACCACGATCCGCTGCTCGATCCGTCGACGTCGACGCCGACGCCCACAGCCAGCATCCCGGCGCCGCTCGGTCCGCTGCTGGCTGCGGTGGCGGCGTCGGCCAGCCCCTATGCCGGCACGGCCGCGGCGCTGCAGACCATGATGACCGCCTCGCCCGGCATGACGCCGATCGTGCTGCCGGCGCTGGAGCGCATCCGCTTCTTCGAGGCGTCCCACCTCGAGACCAACGGCGCCGGCACGCCTCGCGGGCCGCGGCAGGCGGGTGTCGCGCAGGCTACGCTGCCCACATCCTGATCTTCTAGTGGCGCCGGGCGACTCCCCTTCGGGGAGCCGGCCGCCCGGCGCGAGTTCCGGGGATAGCTGACATTTCATCAACGGCCGAGATCTGGCCGGCCCGCGCTGGACTCCCGGACTCCGATCCGGGATCGCGGTGACGCGAGTCGGCGCGGGCCACCCAAGGAGACTTCCATGACGCTGATCAAAGTCAAGCCGGCCCGGCCGGACCTGCTCGTCCGCAACCCGGACCGCGACTACCGCCCGCTCGCCGCCGAGGGCGAGGATGTGCCGGACACGATCGAATGGCGCCGCCGGATCCTTTCCGGCGACGTCGTCGAGGTGACCGCGGCCGCCGCCCCGGCCTCGGCCAAGAAGAAGTAAGCGTCCCCTCCCCCAACCCCGCGCCCGCCTCGCGCCAGCCGCCCGCGCCGGCCGGCTCGCCGAAGGCGTGTCGGCGCGGGCCACGATAGAGCCCGCGCCACGTAAGGAGACCTCCCCCATGCCCTCGCAAGTGCTGTTCAACAACATCCCCGGGAATATCCGGGTGCCCTTCTTCTATGCGGAGTTCCAGCCGGGCGGGACGCCGTACCAGCAGAATGCCCGCCTGCTGCTGATCGGCCAGCGGCTCAGCACCGGCCAGGCCACGGTCAACACGCCCGTGCTTGTCCGGCAGGGCTCCGAGGACCTCCACTTCGGCGCCAACTCGATGCTCTCGACCATGATCAAGGTGGCCCGGCGCAACGCCCCGGTGCAGGAGATCTGGGGGCTGCCGGTCGATGACCTTTCCGGCGGCGTCAAG